>ERZ836760.71-NODE-71-length-163083-cov-56.555984_pt1 | contig 163083 bp, 120 predicted proteins | sample MGYA00519941_ERZ836760 | MGnify/ENA primary metagenome ERZ836760 (study PRJEB31850, sample SAMEA3708807) | human gut metagenome | biome: human gut; feature: human-associated habitat; material: faeces | place: China | collected 2014 ... | reverse complement strand
CTGCGGCCACCCTGCTCGGTGGCATGGCCTTCGGCGCCACCACCGCCAACGCGGCGGGTACTGACGCGGCCACGATTACGGTGAACAACGCCCAGGTGGGGTACACGTACACGGGTTACAAGTTCGCCACGTTCGATAACGTCCAGGGTGAGGCCCCGAATGCCACGTCCGTCGAGGTGAACACCGTCGCCGCGTGGAAGGATGCCGTGCTCGCGGCGGCCGACGCGGCCAACGGCGATGCTGCGGTTCCCGCCGAGTACGCCGAGAACCCGGCCGCGTACGTGGCCACGTTCGATGCCGCCACCGCCCGTAAGTTCACCGACGAGCTGACGAAGCACATCCCCGTGGGCGAGCAGGGCACTGCCGCCGTGAACGGCGTGATTACCGCCACCGAGGGCTGGTTCCTCGTGACCAGCACGACAGAGAAGAAGGCCGGCAAGTCCGCTTTGGTCGCCACCCAGATCACCAGCGGTGGCGAGGCCTACACGAAGATCACGCTGAACGCCGAGGACGGCCAGCACAACATCGACGCGCTGGGCCGGTTCAATGCCAAGGACGAGAACGTCCCGACGCCGCCGACCAAGACGGCTGACGGCAAGGGCACCGTGAACGTGGGCGACACCGTGAACTACACGATCACCGCCGTCGTCCCGCCCGCAGCAGCCGGCTACGACACCTACAAGTACACCATCACCGATGCCGCATCCAAGGGCCTCAACGTGGCCGAGGACGACGCCGACTTCGTGGTCGTCGTCAAGGAGGGCAACGCCGACGGCACCGACAAGACCCTGGCCGAGGGCACCGATTACACGCTGACCCAGGAAGGTTCCGCCTCCGCCGAGAACGGCACCGTGACGACCATCGCGTTCCCGAACGTGAAGGACTACGCCGGCAAGACCATCCAGGTGACCTACAAGGGCGTCGTGACCTCTGACGCCGTCGACCAGGTGACCAACACGGCCACCGTGAAGAACAATAACGACCAGACCGGCGAAGGCACGACTGTCGTCAAGAAGCTCGGCAAGTTCGACTTCACCAAGATCGGTGTCGGCAACGACGCCACGGGCCTGGCCGGTGCCGAGTTCAAGGTTTCCGCCGATGGCGGCGAGACCTTCATCAAGTTCTCCCAGGACGCCAACGGCGTCTACTACCCGGACGCCACCAACGGTAACGAGATCCTGACCTCAGCCGACGGCAAGGGAGCACAGAAGACCCTCGGTAAGGTCGCTGTCCGCGGCCTCGCCGAAGGCGTCTACACCGTTCAGGAGACCAAGGCCCCGACCGGTTACGCCGAGAACTTCAAGGTCACCTTCACCGTGACCATCGGCGAGGACGGCGGCGAGGGCACTCTGGCCGCTGACATGCTCCAGCAGGTCAACACGACCAACAAGACGGTCTTGAACGTCAAGTCCATCACTCAGCTGCCGCTCACCGGTGCCGCCGGTACCGCGCTGTTCACCGTGGTCGCCGTGCTCCTCGCCGGTGTTGCCGCGACCGTGTTCGCCAAGTCCCGTTCCACCAAGCGCGCTCTCAACGCCTGATTGATGTGAACATACCTATGCACTGATTCCAGCGCATAGTGCTCCTGAGGGGGCAAGCCAGAGTTATCTCCGGCTTGCCCCTCATGTGTTTGTTATCCCCTTTGTTTGGCGGTTGATGTTCTTTTGTTGCCCCCTTCAATGCAGGTGCTGAAATTATAGGGGGGTATGTATTTACTCCATAAAGGGGGATAAGGCGATGGGGTCACGAATGTTAGCATCGACTTATAGAAGCCTTGATGGTATGTACTGCAGTGGTATGTAGTCATGGCGGATCCCATGTGGCCAACGGCGTGCCACGTGCGGAACCCCGTCGAAGGTCGGCGGGGTAACACCTACCAACTAAGGGGAAGATAATGGCTGCTGGAGGAGGGATGTTCAGTCCCGAGGAAGTCGAATACCTACGTACTCTGCCCGCAGTGGTGAGAGTCACCGAGAAACGCATCACCTATTCAGATGCGTTCAAAAACGCCTGTGTACGACGTTACTTGGCGGGTGAATCGCCGGTCAAACTATTCCGCGAGGCGGGCCTGGACCCGGCGTTAATCGGCCACAAACGCATCGAACGCTGCTTCGCAAGATGGCGCGGACATGCCCTCAACGGAGATAATCCGTCCACTATGTGGAACTCCGGAAATAATCGTGGGTGGGGGGTATCGTTTTCGCCTTCAAATTCGGGGGTGCGGATTCGCCTACTGACAAGGCTTCCGAGACGGCCGGCCGCCCTGACGGTGTGAAGACCGAACCCCGCGCCATTGTGTTCCACCCCCGAAAAAATGAACAGGTAGACATGCGCGACCTGACGATCTACCAACAAGTACGGCGCATCGACGAACTTGAACGGTTCATCAGTGAACTTCAGCTGGAGCTGAAGCAGTGTGAATGCCAGCAAGGGCGAACCGATCGGTCCAAACGGGCTACTCAGGCCGGCCAGCCCAGCCAGTCCGTTCGGACCAATCTAACTATCAGAGCGGGCCCTCCGACCGGTCCGAACCATCTGACCGACCTAACTGATCAGAGCGGGCCCTCTGACCAGTCCGAACCATCTGACCGACCTGTATTGTTGACTAAGTGTGCGGCCCGCATACGGGCCTGCCACTCGCTGTTGAACGGACGGCTACATTTTTGCAACCACAGAAATACGGTTCCAGTCACGTTTTCCAAACATAAGATGCGGTTTTGTCTACGTTTTCCAACCTCAAAATGGGGAGGTTTATACACTTTTCCAACTTATGTATGTGGAGACTCTCTATTTCACGTGAGACAAACGTGACTCCCCTCTTCGAGGAGAGCTGTCAACGAAGTTGACTGAGGGGAGTATTACTCCAGCGTGGAGAACTCCCCTCAGTCGTCTACGACGACAGCTCCCCTCTTTGAGGGGAGCCACGGAATACGGCTTTTACTTATGCCAGGTGAGAGCGCATGAACCACTGGAACTTTTCGAGTTCCTGCACGTGGTCCTGGATGATGTTGGAGCTGATCACATCCAGCTCGTCCAGCTCGGCGATGGCCTTGCGGTCGTCGGCGATGAAGGCGTCGTAGTACTCGATCAGCGCCTTGAGATACTCCTCGGTGCCCACGCGGCCCTCAGCGTCGAACGATTTCCACGTGCGGTTGCGCACGATGGCGTCAGCACGGCCATCCGGGGTGCCGCCCAGAGTGGCAATGCGCTCGGCGGTCTCGTCGGCCTGGGCCAGCACGGCCTCGACCTCGGGGTCAAGCATCTCGTGAACGGCGATGAAGTTCGGGCCGGTCACGTTCCAGTGTGCGTGCTTCAGGACCAGAGCGGCCTCCTGCTCCTGGCTCAGTCGGTTCTGCAGGATGGCGATGGCCTTCTCACTGGCCGCTTCATCAAGGCCCGGCACAACAAATGCAAGTGTCATAATGTTCCTTCTTTCAGTAGGTGGAACGTTGCCCTTTCATTCTACGTTTTTTGGTTATGCCCCGGGCCGAACGAATAGGTGGTGAATATCACGCGACTATTTGGCATCGTCGCTTTGTGATTCGGCCGGCAGCGGCGCATGGTCCGGGGCGCCGGCTTTGCGGACTTCGATGGTTTCGATGCGGCGGCCATCCACCTTGGTGACGACCATGTTGTAGCCGTCGTCGGAATGCAGCACGTCGCCTACCGCTCCCATCTTGCCGGTCTTGGACAGGAAGTAGCCGGCGACCGTCTCGTACGGGCCGTCCTCCAATTCGATGCCGGTCAGATCGGCGAAGTCCTCAATGGTCATGCTGGCCTCGATCGTGGCCACGCCATTGACGAACGCGGTGCGGGTGGTGCGTTCGCCGCCCTTCTCGCTGGGCAGATCGTACTCATCGCGAATATCGCCCACAAGCTCCTCGGTCATATCCTCAAGCGTCACGATGCCGTCCGTGCCGCCGTACTCGTCGATGACCACGGCCAGATGGATGCCGCGCTTACGCAGCAGTTCCAGGCTTGGCAGCAGCTTGGAGGTGCCGGGCAGGGAGATGCCTTCGCGCACCACATCGCGCACGATCTTGGCGTTCGGATCGCGCACGTCCAGCAGATCGCGCACATGCACGAAGCCGATCACGTCGTCGAAATCCTTGCCGGTCACCGGGTAACGGGAGTACGGCTGGTCGCGTACGAACGCGGCGGCCTCGGCCAAGGGCTGGTCGCCCTCGATGAAGACCACGTCGGCACGTGGGCGCATCACCTCGGCGACGATGGTTTCGGACGCGTCGAACACATCGTCCAGAATCGTGCGTTCGTCCTTGGAGAGGTTGGTGTTGGAGCTGACCAGCACGCGCAGCTCGTCGTCGGACACCTCGGACTCGGTCTGCTGCGGGTCGAAGCCGAGCAGGCGGACGATGCCGTTCGTGTTCTTGCCGATGAGCCAGATGATCGGGCGGCAGACGGCGGCGAAGGCGTCGATGGCGGGCACCACGGCGCGCGCGATCTGCTCGGTGCGCTGCATGGCGATGCGCTTGGGCACCATCTCGGAGATCACGATGGAACAGTAGGAGATGATGAGGGTCAGGATGATGTTCACCAGGCCGCCGGCGATGCCGGGGTGCACACCCCAGCTTTCGACCACCGGAATCAGGTAGGGGGCGATGGAAGAGGCGCCGAACGAGGCGGACAGGAAGCCGGAGAGCGTCACGCCGATCTGCACGGTGGAGAGGAAGGTGTTCGGGTCACGTGCGATTTTGGCGACTTTGGCGCCGCGAGCATCCTCCTGCTCCATCTGTTCGATCTGCGAGCCGCGCAGAGAGACCAATGCCAACTCGGTGCCGGAGAACACGGAACCGATAACGAGAAATACAAAAATCAGGAGGATGTTCAAACCAAGTGACATGGCTTCAACTCTAGGGGAGCGGCACGTCAAATTGGGGTGTGCTGGCTGGGCAGTAAGAAACTCGGCAAGGGGAAGGGCATTCTTATCATTACCGCGGACGACGTGTCGACCGGTGTTTCCGATGCGTTGCTCGCCTTCGACGATGCCGTATGCGTTCCAGCGCTGGACGGCATTACTAGTGCAGAGAGGCTGTTTCTCGCGGCTATGGCCAAGGATTCGCCAAATCCCACGCAGGTGGCGATATTGCGGATCGCACGCTCAGAAGCTCAGCACTTCCACTTTGCCGGAATCGAGCTGATAGCGGGCGCCGACGATCATGAGCTTGTCAGCGGCGAGGGCCTGCTGGATGACAGGAGACTGCTCCACCAAAGTTTCAATAATGTGGGCCACATGCACGCGCTCGATATCTTCATGCGCGTCGAGCTCGGCTTCGCGCGCCTGCCAGACGGACATACCGGTCTGGCGCAGAATAATCGATTCGGCGGCGGCGATGTGCTCGTCGAGGTCGTCCATCGCATCCGCGGCCTCCAGTGAGCCGTCGGCTTCGGAAGTGATGGTGTGCATCAGGTCGTCCAGCTCCTGCTCGGCGGCCTCGATTGCGCCGCAGTGCTCGTGACCGAGCACACAGATCAGGCTGACGTGCAGTTTCTTGACCGCGTACTCCAGCGAGGCGATAACCGCGCTATCGATGAGTTGCCCGGCGGTGCGCACGGTGAACAGGTCGCCCAGGCCCTGATCAAAAATGATTTCCGGAGGTACGCGCGAGTCCGAGCAGGAGAGCACCGCGGCATCCGGGTTCTGGCCATCAAGCAGCGTCTGGCGGGTCTCCTTGTCCTGCCATGGGTGGTCGGGCTTGCCCTCGGCAAAGCGCCGGTTGCCTTGCAGCATGCGGCTCCACGTTGCGTTCGCGGTCGATTCCTGTTCAAAGTCTGACTGAGCCATGAAACCTCCATTATCAGCGGACTGCTGATTGCCATATTAGCGAGTATTCGCGCATAGTCGTGATTGGGGCAACGGCCATTTGGGCACAAGGGTTGCGGGTGGTGTGATAAGGCTCATACGTTACACCCGCGCGAGCCGTGGCTCACCACATTACGATAGGTGGTGGTAAACGCTTGAAGATTAACAATTCCCGAAAGGACCGATGATGACTCTTCTGCAGCATGAACTGACCGATTTCAAGGTGAACGCATTCCAGAACAACGAGTTCCACGAAGTGACCAAGGACGATGTGCTCGGCCACTGGTCCCTGTTCTTCTTCTACCCGGCCGACTTCACCTTCGTGTGCCCCACCGAGCTTGAAGACCTGGCCAAGAACTACGCCAAGTTCAAGGAAATCGGCTGCGAGATCTACTCCGTCTCCTGCGACACCCACTTCGTGCACAAGGCTTGGCACGACGCCAACGAGAAGATCGCCAAGATCGAGTACCCGATGCTTGCCGACCCGACCGCCCTGCTGGCCAAGGATCTCGACACCTACAACGAGGCCGATGGCGTGGCTGAGCGTGGCGACTTCATCGTGAGCCCGGAGGGCAAGGTCGTGGCCTACGAGGTCATCTCCTCCAACGTGGGCCGCAACGCCGAGGAGCTGCTGCGCCGCGTGCAGGCCTCCCAGTTCGTCTACGAGCACGGCGACCAGGTCTGCCCCGCCAACTGGACCCCTGGCGAGGAAACCATCGAGCCCAGCCTCGACCTCGTCGGCCAGCTGTGATCGACACTGAATAGGCGGTAATCTTGGCCCCCCTTTCTGAGGGGAGCTGTCGCTGAAAGCGACTGGGGGGAGTGCTCGCGAGAGCTAGCCTGATCCGATATGCTCCCCTCAGTCTCACTACGACAGCTCCCCTCAGAGAGGGGAGCCAGTGTATGTAAGGGAGTTTTCATGACTCAGACCAACAATCTCTATGACGTCGTCGTCATTGGTGGCGGGCCGGCTGGCCTGACGGCCGGCCTGTACTTGGCCCGCGCTCGCTACCGTGTGCTGATTCTTGAAAAAGATGATTTCGGCGGCCAGATCACCATCACCAACGAAGTCGTCAACTATCCGGGCGTGGGCCGCACCACGGGCCGCGCGCTCACCCAGACCATGCGTCAGCAGGCTCAGGACTTCGGTGCCGAATTCCTCTCCGCCGAAGCCACCGGTCTCGACGTGGATGGTGACATCAAAACCGTGCACACCTCACGCGGCGACCTCAAGACGTTCGGCATCCTCATCGCCACCGGCGCCAGCCCGCGCAAGCTGGGCTTCGAGGGCGAGGCCGAGTACGCCGGCCGCGGCGTGGCCTACTGCGCCACCTGCGACGGCGAGTTCTTCACCGGCAAGGAAGTACTGGTGGTCGGCGGCGGATTCGCCGCAGCCGAGGAATCCGTGTTCCTGACCAAATACGCCTCCAAAGTCACCGTGCTCGTGCGCGAACCGGACTTCACCTGCGATGCCGCAGTGGCCGCCGAAGCCAAGAACAACCCGAAGATCGACGTGCGTTATCAGGTTGAGCTGAAGGGCGTCACCGCCGGCCAAGGAGGCCTGCGAGAAGCCTCAATCCTGAACCTTGCCACCGGCCAGACCGAAACGTGGAAGCCCGCCGACGCCGGCACCTTCGGCGTCTTCGTGTTCGCCGGCTATGTGCCCGCCACCGATTTGGTGCGCGGCGTGGTGGAGCTCGACGACCACGGTTACGTGGTCACGCACGACTACCTCAGAACCTCGGTGCCGGGCGTGTACGCGGCCGGCGATCTGCGCGTCAAGAACCTGCGCCAAGTGGTCACCGCCACCTCCGACGGTGCGATTGCCGCCGTGGAACTGGAGCGATACGCCAAGCAGATGAGCGAGAAAACCGGCTTGGTGCCGCCGCGTCCCACTGCTTCCGCTTATGAGGAGTCCGAGGCCAAGGCCGCCTCCGCCGCCTCGGCCGCTGGCACGACGCCCGCCCCGGCTCCCGCCAAACGCAGCGCCGATGCCGCAGCCGCAGCCAGCGCCGCCAAGAAGCCCGGCGAACTGTTCTCCGCCGCCGTCAAGCAGCAGCTTGGCGTGGTCTTCGGACGCATGACCCGCCCGGTCACGCTCGCTCTCGAGCTGGACGGCACTCCGCTTTCGGCGGAATTGCAGGGTTTCATCGGCGAGATGGTTGCGCTGTCCGGCGGCAAGCTGAACTCGGTTGCCGTTGATGCCGCAGGGCTGATCACGGCGGTGGATGGTGCTTCTGTGCCTACTTCTTTGGTGGTCGGCGAACCGCTGTCCGTCACCTTGCCGGACGGCACCGAACTGCCCACTTATGGTTCGTTGGACGATTCCGGCCGCGCCACATTCGACGTCGCCGGCGTCCTGCCGCTCGCCCGTCCGACCGTGCGCATCTGCGTGCCGGCTGGAGGCGATGGTTCGCTGGTCTTCACCGGCCTAGCCTTCCATGGCGTGCCTTCCGGCCATGAGTTCAACTCGTTCGTGCTTGGCCTGTACAACGCGGCCGGTCCCGGCCAGCCGCTGGGCGACGATTTGATCGAACGCGCGAAGTCCATCACGGACCCGCTGAACATCATGATCCTCGTCTCGCTCACCTGCACGATGTGCCCGGAAACCGTGCTTGCTTCCCAGCGCATTGCCTCCCTGAGCCCGGCCGTGCGCGCCGAAGCTTACGACGTCTCGCACTTCCCCGAACTCAAGGACCAGTACGGCGCGATGAGCGTGCCCTGCATCGTCATCACCCACGCCGACGGCACCCAGCAAGTCGAATTCGGCAAAAAGAGCATTCCCCAAATGCTCGAACTGGTCGGCGCGTAAGCGCGCGACCCCAGCCGTACCCAACAGCAACAACAACGATTCCGCCAAAATCGTGACGTGCATCGATTGATGCGATTGATGCGCCTGACTCCGGAAGAATCGTTGTTTCACCCCTGGCAATGCTATGGCCTAAGCGTTCTGATGGGGGCCACCATGACACCGTCTCGGCGGGTGAAACTGTATTCACCTGTGCCCGTCACCACCATAAGGAAACTGGGTTTTGGCATGGTGGTGGTGTCGATTTTGTCGGCGAGCTTTATCAGGTTGGCCGCACCTTCTTCGATGAGTCGGTTCCCTCCCAGCTTGACTTCGATGAGCCCGTATCGGCCATCCCGCAGGTGAAGGACCGCATCACACTCAAGCCCAGTTCTGTCGCGGAAGTGGAACACATCGCCATCGAGGGCGTCTGCGTATACGCGGAAGTCTCGTACGCACATACTTTCAAACAACAGTCCAAAAGTCTCGAAGTCTTTGATGAGGCCGGCTGGCCCGATTCCTAATGCTGCCGCTGCGATGGAGGGATCGACAAAATGTCTGGTATCTGAAGTGCGTATTGCACTCTTGGAGCGCAAATTTGGATTCCACGCAGGCATATCCTCAAGAACGAATATTTTTTCCAGTGCGGATATGTAGGATTGCACGGTTTTGTCGCTGGGACTTTCGGCACTGCCTCGCACGTCCGCGGCAATTTGTGATGATTGCGACTGTGAGGATTCCATACGAGCATACGAACGCAATAAACGACGTGCCAGGTGAGGATCTCGTTGCACATCGTCCACTCGGGAGATATCTGACTCGACAATGGCATCCAAGTAATCTCGAGACTGTTGTAGCGCGATGCGCTCTGTTCGATCGATTGCCTTCGGCCATCCGCCGCGGCACAGCAGGAAAGCAATGTGTTCAATGTTGGAGTCCACCCGGGAGAGCGGCATGGATTCACCTTCGAACAGCGAAGCGAACGATACCGCACCTGTAGAATCTCCGGACTCATACAAGCTCATAGGCCTCATGCGTAGGCGAGCGATCCTGCCGGTTCCTGTGTGGGTAATGTCTGTAAAGCTGGGCGGTACACTTGAGCCGGTAAGGAGAAACTGATTGAATTCGTCGCGTTGATCGACTTCGAGGCGGACAGCATCCCACAGTTTGGGTGCAATTTGCCACTCATCGATGAGTCGCGGTGTTGCTCCTTGCAGAAGCAGCGAAGGCTGCATATCCGCAAGCATGATGTTTTGCTCGCGGATATCAGGTTGTGCCATGTACAGCACGCTTTGTGCTAATTGCAGACAAGTCGTTGTTTTCCCGCACCATTTCGGCCCCTCGACCAATACCGCACCTTTGGCTTCAAGACGGTGCCGCAGCACTGTATCGTAAATTCGATTTCTATATTGCTTCATTGCGGCAAACTCCTGAAAAATTAACGATTATCTGTTCTTGCTTCCTATTATGACATAGTTTCGTTTCCAACCTTGACATGTTTTCGTTTCCGACTTTGACATGATTATGATTCTTAGGATGACAGAAATTTTACGTGCCCGCCAACATCGGTGCAGGCCTGAAGCGTGAATATCGCCTTGAGTTCTAATGGACTTAGGTCGGTGAGGCATAGGGAAACCCGGAGGTGAAAAAAGGGGGAAGCCTTCGGGCTCGTTTGCCGTATGCAACACGCAATGTGTTAACCGGTTGACATATGGGATACCACGGTGTTATAGTGAATTCAACGCAGCGGTGTGAAAACAAATAAAGACTGAAATGAAGCCATTTCTGGATTTATTAAAAACAATCGACAACGTAGTGAAAGTGTTGAAATGCATGTACTATGTTACTCGGTTAACAGGTTTTCGGAACGGTGTGTGCGGCTGTGGTCGCGAGGGAAAAGGAAAACTGGAAATTGGAGCAAAGGAGCACCATGACTCAGCATATTGTGAAGAGTCGGGCGATGTCCGTCATCGGTGCAGGCGTCGCGGCATTGACCATTGTCGGCACGCTTGCCGGTTGCGGTGGGTCCGGCACGGAGGTCACTAAGGACGATAGTGGCGCCACCGTCATCAAATTCGGCATCAATGTGGCTAACCCCGCCAAGCAGGAGCCGGCGACCAATGACATCGTTGAAGCATTCAACAAAGTCAATGAGGGCAAGTATAAGGTTGAGTTCGTTGCCGCTGACACCGAATCGCATGCCAAGAACATGAAGCTCGCTGCCTCTGACGGCACCTTGCCGCAGGTCTTCTGGGTCGAGGGGTCACAGGTCACCGAATTCAATGAAGCCGGTGTGCTCATGGATCTTACGGATTTTCTTGATCAGAACAGCGATGTCAAAGATGCGCTGAATGGTTCCGAGGCCGCGTTCCGGGACGGCAACGGGGTTCAGTATGGATTGCCATACCAGAGCAATGTGCAGGGCATCTTCTACAACAAGGATGTTTTCGATAAGGCCGGCGTCGATTATCCGACCGACGACACCACATACGACGAGTTCCTTGACATGGTTGCCAAGCTCAAGGACAGCGGGGTCACGCCACTGTCGATTGGTTCCAAGAACAGCTCGTATGCCATGTGGGAATTCAACATTTGGCTATCTCGTTATGGCTGGGGGGATGACATCGCGTCCATCCTCGACGGTAAGGGGACGTTCTCCGATGCGGAGCTGGCCAAGGCCTTCGACAGGATCAAGGGGTTGGCCGATGCCGGTGCGTTCCCGGAGAATATGTCCACTATCGAGTACTTCGATGCCAAGCAGCAGTTCGATGAGGGCAAAGCCGCGATGTTCGGTACCGGCCAATGGGATTGCGCTGAATTCGATAAGAACATTGGCGATCGTATCGGATTCTGGTGGGGGCCGAAGTTCACGGATTCCTCGGCCGATCAGGAAATCGATATGAAGGTGCCTTCCGCGCCTATCGCAGTTCCGGCTACCGTTGCCGACAACGATGCCGTCAAGGAGGCGACCTATGCCTTCCTCAAGTTCTACTACAGCAAGGATGCCGCTGAACTGTCTTATGAGAGCTCCATGTTCCCGGCCACCAGTTATGACGGTCTTGCTCCGTCTTCGGACAAGTACGCGATGAATGCCATGGTCGAGGCCTTGGGCAATGGGTGGAAGTCGCCTACCGCCGCTCCTGATCTGACGGTGCCCTCCGCGGTGCAGGCATCGTTGTATGACGGGCTCTTCGGCGTTATGCAGGGAACCCATACTCCGGCCGATGCCGTCGCCAAGATGGATGAGGCGCTGGCCAACTCGAAGTAATGCATATCTTCTCCTCGATGGGTGTGGCCGGTCTCACAGCCGGCCGGCCGCACCGTTGCCCTGATCATCACATTGTTTTTTCGCAGAAAGTGTGCCGTAATGCATTGGCTTAGCAAAACGCGCTATAAGGTAGGGTTTCTGATTCCCACGCTTGCGGTGTATGTAGTGTTCATCATTTTGCCTATCGGCATTGCAGTGGCCTACAGTTTCACCAAATACTCAGGTATCGGCAAGGCCCGTTTCAATGGAATCGACAACTACGTGCGGCTGGTCAAAGATGATATCTTCTGGAAATCTTTGGCCAATACTGCCATCATTTTCGTGGTGGCGTCGGTGCTGCTCCTGGTGCTTTCGTTTCTGTTGGCGCTGCTGCTCAACAACAAACTGGCATTTGCCGATACGTCCAAGGCGCTGGTGTTCTCGCCGGCCATTATCGCTCCGATTATCGTAGGCATTATCTGGGTGTACATTCTCGACCCGAAGATCGGCGTGGTCAATGGCGTCCTGCGGGCCATCGGCGCGGGAGACCTGGCCCAGCAGTGGATCGGCGGGACGACGCTGTCTCCGTATTCGATCGCGTTCATCTATTTCTGGCAGCAGCTTGGCTACCTGACCACCATCTTCATAGCGGGACTCAAAATGATTCCGGAAGAAGTGATGGAAGCCGTGCGCGTGGATGGCGCCAATGCCTGGCAGCGCACGATTCATGTGACCATACCGATGATGCGCTCGACCATTTCCACCGTGGTCGTGCTGATCATCACCGGAATCTTCAAGATCTTCGAGATCGTGCAGCAAACTACCGGCGGTGGACCCAACCATATGTCAGAGACGTTGGTCACCTACAGCTACTCGATGGCCTTCCAGTCCGGCGAGTACGGCTATGGCATGTCCATCGCCACCGTGACCTTCCTCGTGTCGCTGGCAATCACCGGAATCTACCTCCTGTGCTCCAAGGAAAGGGGCTGATCGGCCATGATGTCGAAACGTGCAAAAACATGGTTCACCATTCTTATGGTGGTGATCACCGTCCTGATGGTGTTCCCGCTCCTGTGGATGCTCATGATGTCGTTCAAGTCGAACGCCGAAATCATGTCCGACCCGTTGAGCTGGCCCAAGGCGTTGAATTGGGACAATTACCGCAATGCCTTGAAAACGCTGAACTATCCGAGGCTGTATCTCAATACGTTCGTGGTGTGCGTGGTCTCCCTGATCATCGAGCTGACCATCACTTTCTTCAGCTCCTTCGCTCTGGCCCGCATGACGTACAAGCGCCCCGGCCTGACTAAGGCGGTGTACGCCTTTCTCATTGCCGGCCTGAGCGTGACTCCGTTCATCCTCCTGTTCCCGGTCTACAAGATCAACATGTTCTTCGGGCTCAAGGAGCAATGGGCGTTGATCATGCCGTATGTCGCCTCATCGATTTCCTTCAACACGCTGCTGTTCGTCGGTTATCTCAAAGCGCTTCCCGCGGAGATCGACGAGGCCGCCGTCATCGACGGCTGTTCGATATGGGATCTGATGTTCCGGGTGATCCTGCCCATGACCAAGCCGGTGATCGCTACCGTGGTGATTTTCAACGTGCTCTACATCTGGAACGAATACCCGTACGCTTCCGTGATGCTGCGCAATCAGGCCGACTATACGCTGTCCATGGGAGCCAGCTTCTTCAAGGGCACTTACACCGTGGATTACGGCGGCATAGTCGCTTCATCGGTGATGATCATCATCCCTGAACTCATCTTCTACGGATTGTTCCAGAAGAAGATCGTCGGCGGCATGGTCGCCGGCGCGGTCAAGGGCTGACATTCGTCGCTGTCGATACCCCCCAAAAAAACAACAAAATCAATGACAAAGGAGAACGCCATGAGTGCAATCTCGGGAATGTTCAAAGACCTGACGAGCGTCCACCATGCTCGCAATGGTCGACTTGCCAGCTGGGATCAGCGGGGTAAGAACCAAGACTACTGGGAAGTGCCCGCCGGTGAAACCATCACGCTTGGAGAAATCGAAGGTCCAGGCTGTATCACGCATATGTGGATGACTTCCAGCTGCCGCAGGGTTGCTGCACCCTCCATTCTCGATCCGGTCGCGCAGGCCTCTGCCGCTCCCGTAATGGAGATCCATCCCGCACTTGGCGTGATCTGGGATGACTATGATCCGTTCTATTACCGCAAGGCACTCATTCGAATCACCTGGGATGACGAGGATACGCCAAGCGTGCTATGCCCGTTCGGTGATTTCTTCTGCATCGGCAACAGCTATCCGGGCAACTTCTCATCGTTGCCGTTCAACGTATCGCTGAAGCCGGAAGAGGCAGGCCGTTACGGGGCTCCCTGCTCGGTCTCGTGCTACTTCCCGATGCCCTTCAACAAGAAGGCGAAAATCGAGATCATCAACGAGAACGAGCTGCCATTCATTCTCTACTTCAACATTGATTATGAAATGTATGCCGAGCCGCTGCCCGAGGACACCGCTTACTTCCATGCGGCATGGCATCGTGAGAACCCGTGCGACGGCTGGGGTCCCGACCTGCAGGTCAACAGCCCGGAGGTCAACAACGTCACCAACTTCAAGGGCGAGCACAACTACACCGTGCTGGACGTTGAAGGCACCGGTCATTACGTGGGCTGCAATCTCACCGTCAAGCATTTCCAGGGCAGCTGGTGGGGTGAGGGCAACGACATGTTCTTCATCGACGGGGAGGAATATCCCTCGCTCAATGGCACCGGCACCGAGGATTACTTCAACCATGCATGGGGCATGCAGCGTAATGCCTATCCGTTCTTCGGCACCATCGTCCATGAGGGAGATACGGATGGCTTCCAGGTTTCGTATCGATTCCACATCACGGACCCGGTGCGTTTCGAGAAGCATCTCAAAGTCACGATCGAGCATGGGCACGCCAATCACCTGTCCGATGATTGGAGTTCCACGGCTTACTGGTATCAGACATTGCCCACGGCGACTCCGCTGACCATTGCCCCGGTCGAGGACCGGTTGCCGGTAGTGCCGCAGCTTCCGGAACGTGTGCTGCCTCAGCCTGAGCTGACCGATGAGCAGCGTTCCGCCCGCGAGGCATATGCGGCACGGTGGAAGGAATACAAGCCCGCGCGCGATGAACAGTTCCGCATCAAGGAAGACAAAGCCCGTCGCGAGTCCGAGCTGAACACGCAATTCGCCAAGAAGCTTCGCGAAGAATTCGACGCGAAGCAGTAAGGCGACATAACCCTAACCATTAAGGGACCAAGGAGAGTTCCCATGACAACAAAGTCCATGCAGCAGGCCATCGATACGGCCTCGACCTATATCGCCGAACACGCCCCCGAGGTAGCACAGGCCAGTATGCGCCAAACCTATCATCTTATGGGGCCGTGCGGCTGGATCAACGACCCCAATGGTCTGATCTATTACCGGGGCCAGTACCATTTCTTCTACCAGTTCAACCCGTATAGCGGGTTCTGGGGAAAGATGCATTGGGGCCATGCGGTCAGCGACGACCTGCTGCACTGGACCCAGTTGCCGATGGCGTTGGCGCCCAGCGAGCCATACGACGACCACCCCCAGGGCGGATGCTTCTCGGGCAGCGCCATCGAGAAGGACGGCAAGCTGTACGTGGCGTACACCGGCACCGCCAACCATGGCAATGGCTTTGTGCAGACACAGAACATAGCCATCAGCGAAGACGGTGTGCACTTTACCAAGTACGAGGGCAATCCCGTGATCGAGGCCCCCAGCGGTGTTCCCACGGATTACTTCCGCGACCCCAAGATGTGGGAGCATGAAGGGCTGTACTACATGGTGGTCGGCGCGCAGCGCGACGGCAAGGCGCAAGCTCTCTTGTACCGATCCGAGAATCTTCTTGATTGGGAGTTCCTTAACGTCATGCACGAGTCCCGTGGCGAGTGGGGATACATGTGGGAGTGCCCGGACTTCTTCCCGCTGAAAGACAAATGGGTGTTCCTATGCTCGCCCATGGGTGCCGGCGAGCGTACCACGGTGTATTTCGTTGGCGATATCGACTATGCCACGGGCCGCTTTGTCTACACGGTGACCGGTGAATCCGACTGGGGCTTCGATTTCTATGCGCCGCAGACGTTCGTGGATGCCCAGGGACGTCGGATTGCCGTTGGCTGGGCCAACGGCTGGGATTGGATGCCATTCTGGAAAGACTGGGGCCCGACATACCAGCAGGGATGGTGCGGATCGCTTTCGGTGCCGCGCGAGGTCGTATTGAACGATGACCTGACGCTGTCGTTCCGTCCTGTGGCGGAGCTTGATCGGCTGCGTGCGGACATGAGCGCCGAGGAAAACGTGACCGTGCGCGACGGGCAGAGGCATGTCGTCCAGGCCGGAGACGGCGTGCATTTCGATCTTTCCTTTGCGCTTGACCTTGAGGCCACGCGAGCGAAGCAGGTGGACCTGCTGCTCCGATGCGGTGAAGGCAAACGCACGGTATGCACATTTGACTTGGAGCATGCCGAGATGAGCGTCGACCGCAACGATTCCGATGGGTGGAGCAAGGGGAAGACCCATAGCCCGCTGATGGTCGCCGGAAGCCCCCGAATGGAAGTGGAAGTGATCGGCGACACCAGTTCGCTGGAGATCTTCATCAACGGAGGCCGTGTGGTGCATTCCCTGAACGTGTTCGCTCCTGCGACCTGCAATGAGATCGCGGTCGAGCCGCATGGCGGCGATGCCGCGCTTGCCGATATCCGGGGGTACGCGCTCAGACCCTAGGGGCTTGTCCATAGGCGGCGGGCGTTTCCCTATTAAACTGGTAGGGAAACGTTTGCCGCCAATTGCTATAGCGGGAGAAAAACTCATGGCCACGATAACGGACGTTGCGCGGGTAGCGGGAGTATCCAAGAACACGGTGTCGCGCTATCTCAACGAACGTGGCTATATGTCGGAAAAAACCAAGAGCGCCATTCAGGATGCCATAGACCTGCTGCACTACCAACCCAATCAGATCGCGCGAAGCCTGACCACCAAGCGCACTAATTTTGTCGGATTGGTCATCCCCGATGTGGTGCAGCCGTTCTTCGCCACCATGGCTTCCCGCATTGAAGACGAACTGGATCGTCGCGGATACAAGATGATTCTGTGCGACACCATGCATTCCCCGGCAAAAGAGCGCAAATACCTGGATATGCTTACCGCCAACAAGGTCGATGGCATTATTGTGGGCAGCCATTCCGTGGACATCGATTACTCCGGCATTGGTTTGCCGATCATATCCCTGGATCGTTCCTTGGCCGATGACATTCCGGTGGTGCATGCAGACCATGTGCAGGGCGGACATATCGCGGCCGAGGCGTTTTTGAAGCATGGCTGTAAGAAAGTGGTGCAGTTTGTAGGCTACTCGAAGGTGCTGTCTCCTTCCGCGCAACGGCATAAGGTGTTTGCCGAACAGATGCGTGACCACGGCGTCGAATGCTTTACCTATGAGTTGCGACTCAACCAGTTTGAATTCTCGTCCTACCTGCAAACCGCCAAAATGTTCCTCGATCAGTACCCGGACGTGGATGGTATTTTCGCAGCCGATCTGGTTGCACTTGCGGTCCAGCGTGAGGCGCTTTCGCGAGGGCGTCGCATTCCGGATGACCTATTTGTATTTGGTTATGATGGCTCGTTCGTCCATAAGATCGCATATCCGCCGCTTCCTACGGTGATACAGCCGTATGAGGAGATGGCTGCCACTATTGTGGATCTGCTTGAACGGAGGATCGCCGGACAAACGCCGGAATTCCATTCGTATGTGATTCCGGTGGTTTCTTCCGAGAGCGTGCCGGATGAAGCGGATGGCGATCCCGTTGGCAACTATGATCTGACGGTCGCGCCTCGCTAGTGAGCGTATAGTGCTGACTAGCGAGAAACGACGACCTGTGCGGCTCCTCGGATAAGAGCCGCAAGCATCAATCCAGCGGCAGCGTCGATTCGCGCTGGATCAGGCGGCAGGGCACGTAATCGACACCGTGATGCGGATGCCCGTCGATGGCATCCATCAGGTATCGGGCGGCGCAACGGCCGATGGTTTCGGTCTCGTTGTGGATACGGGTGGGGGGGATGCGTCCTTCGGATGTGGCAACGCAGTCGGTCGGTTAGCGAAGCGATACGATGTATCTTATCGATGAGGTTCGTGATATGCGGAGACGATAACGATGGTGACCTTAAAGGATGTCGGCGAACTGGCCGGAGTGACCGCCACCACCGCCTCCGCGGCCCTGCGAGGCAAGGATTACGTCAAGCCCGAAACCACGCAGCGCGTGCGTGACGCCGCCCGCAAACTCGGCTACAAGATCAACCTGTCTGGCCGGTCCCTGCGTTCTGGGCGGTCCGATACCATCACCTTCCTTACCTCGGGCCTCGAGGGCGACTATTTCTCCCATCTGGCCATGTGTGTGGCTGAGGAAGTGCACAAGCGCGACTCGCACATGCTCATCGAACTGTCCCGGTATCTTACCGACGACAACGATCTGTCGTACACGTTTTCGGACGGCATCATCGCCATCAATGCGCCACGTGCGGTCGATATCCTGAAGCGGCACCCGGCCGTCATGCTGGAAAACTACGACACCAGCCTGCCCATCGACACCGTGAACGCGCCGAGCGACGCCGGCTCACGGGCGGCAATCGAACACCTTATCGCGCGTGGCTGTGCGCGCATCGGCATCGTCGGCGACAATCACGATCCCAACAATCCCAACATCATTCCCGGCTCGCGTGATATTCGTATGCGGGCCGCCAAGGAGACGATTCTCGCGGCCGGACTGCCGTTTGACGAGCGCCGTGATTTCATCAAATCCTCGTGGTCGATTGACGGCGGTATCGAGGCCGGGCGCGGCTTGGCCAAGAAAGGCAAGTGCAAGTACGACGGTCTGTACTGCCTGAACGACGGTATTGCGCTCGGTATTCTGCGTGGTCTGGCGGACGATGGCGTAAGCGTGCCGGGCGATGTGCGCGTTATCGGCTTCGACGGCCTGAGCCAGAGCATGTACAGCGTGCCGACTTTGACCACCGTGGCCACCGATTTCAAGGGCATGGCGGATACCGCGCTGACCTTGCTTATGCGGCGTATCGAGAACCTGGACGACGAGTTCTTCCCGCAGACCGTGAATGTGGGCTATAAGCTCATCGAGCGCGAATCCACTGCGGCGTAGAGTCTTTGGCCGTGTTGAGCTTCAATTGGGTGATTGGACTGGCACCAGCGGCTGATATCAGATATGCCGAAAGCAGCGATGATCGGATTTAAGTTGCTGGAGATGACAGGATGGATTGCTCTTTACCCCTTTCACCATCTTGCAATAATTCTTACATGTAAGAACTCTCTGTTAACATGTAAGAATTATTGCAAGATGGTGAAAGGGGATGCTCATGTTGCCGGCCAAAGAAAGTTTGACGGTTGAGTTCAAGAGTGAGCAGAAGCGCCCTCAATCGCATGATGAAATTGTTGACAACGTAGTGGCTCTAGCCAATACCGAAGGCGGCACACTGTATCTCGGTATTGAAGACGATGGCACTGTGACCGGCGTATGTGACGAGCATCGCAATATCAATGGACTTGCGGTACTAATTTTCAATAAGACTGTTCCGCAGCTTCCCGCTCGCGTGGCGCTCTTGTATGAGAACGAGGTGCCGATAGTCAGTATTGAGGTGGATAACAGTCAGCAAATCGTATCTACCAGTCAGGGGAAGACATTGCAGCGCCGGCTGAAAGCAGACGGCTCGCCTGAGGTCGTTCCGCTGTTTGTTTCCCAATTCATTAGCCGTTTATCTCAGCAACGGTTCTACGATTTCAGTGCGCAACCTGCCCCAGAGGCTCGGTTGGACGATTTGAATCCAGACTCACGGAACAAGTTGAGAAGCCATATTCGCAGTGCCAATGCGCAAAACTCGTTGTTGTCTTTTACTGATGAGGATTTCGATCGGGCACTTGAGCTGGTTGTTGATGGCCCGTATGGATTGCAGCCATCTGTTGCTGGTCTGCTCACCATTGGTTCGGTTGATGCTATTCATCGATCGGTTCCAGCCGCATCGGCTGTTTTTCAAGTGATGAAAGGCATGTCTCCAAAGGTCAATATGGATCCGTTCGTGTTGCCCTTGGTGGATATGTTTGATCGTGTAGGCGAGCTGATGGAGCCGTGGAATCCCAGCCACGAAGTCATGAGCGGCTTGATTCGGGTCGATCTGCCAGACTTCGATCGAGGGGCATTCCGTGAGGCAATGATTAACGCTTTCTGCCATCGCGATTATGCACGAATGGGTTCGGTGAGGTTCCTGGTTGATGATGATGGGTTGACCATAGCCAACCCCGGAGGATTCATAGAGGGTGTTTCCGAAGATAACCTGCTTACTGCACAACCGCGTTCCCGCAATCCGCAGCTTGCCCTGATTCTGAAAGCTGCCGGATATGTTGAACGCACCGGACGAGGCGTGGATACCATCTATGCCGGGTCGATTGCGGCAGGCGGTTCTTTCCCGGATTATTCACAGTCCAGTGCTGAGGAAGTTATCTTGTTCTTGCGCCGCGTGGTACCTGACGAGGCATTCGTAACCATGATTGGCGACGAGGAACGTCGACGTGGGGCTCCATTGCCGGTCTGGTCACTGATTGTGCTCTCGCTGCTGCGTGAGCATCGTAGGCTTACCGTGGTCCAATTGTGCGATTTTTCTCATTTGGAGCATCGACGCATCGTGTCCGCTGTTGAGAATCTGGTGGAAGCTGGTTTGGTAGAGGGGGTCGGTAGCGGGAGCTCTCGTTCGTATATGCTGAGTGCCCGAGTGTACAAACGTTCAGAGGGGCTGGCGTCTTACGTGCGCCAGCGTGACATCGATGCCACCCGGCGCAGTGGCCTTGTTCTGGAGTTCGCCGAAAAAAATGATGGTGTCGTCACTACGGCGGATGTCATGGATTTGTTTGGCCTGAGCTATATCAGTGCATACCGGGTGTTGAAGAAGCTAGAGGATGCGGGCAAGTTGCGCCGCGAGGGGAATGGACCGTCATCCCGATACGTGTTGGAATGATTGGTACGCGTGAAAGTAAGTTCTTTCATCACCTTTCAATAATTCTTTCATGTAAGAACTCTCTGTTTACATGTAAGAATTATTGCAAGATGATGCAAGATGCACACAAAACGGGGAAGCTCTGCTTGATGTGAGCGGGGCTTCCCCATATGCGCTGGTGTGTAGATCAGCCTGTGTTCTGCAGGTCGGCAGCGACGCCGGAGACGGTGCACAGGATGAGGTAGATGAATCCTGCCTGTTGGCTTTGCGAGAGCTCTTCCTTGTCCACCTTCTTGCGCAGCGACCTGAGGGCGAGCACCTGGGTGACGGACAGCGCGTCCACGTACGGGGAGCGGATGCGGATGGCCTGGCCGAGCACGTGGCGGTGCTGCAGCGGCCACTTGTCGCCCACGATGCGCTCAAGTTAGTCCGGTCAATGGCTTTGGAAAATCATGGGGAGTGCGGCTGCGCGGGTTCGCTCCTCGACAAGGTGACTTGATTTGGGACCGCCGTTAACTTTCGTCAGACACATCGTAAATCCCGTCCAAGTATCCGTATCGTCCGTTGTGCTTGTCCTTCGAGAATTCGACGATATTGATGTTATCGTCAAGAGGAATGCCAGCCATGTGATTCGTGTTTTCGATAATGATGATTTGTTGTGAAACCGCTTGTTTCGCTAGATAGGAAAACAGGCCCACTTTCATGGATGAGTCTTCCAGGGGTCGTATTCCTTCGTCAAACCCATGCAGAGGCGTATCAATAAGCAGCCAACCCGGAGTATGCTTTGACTGTTCATTGAGATAATCATGAAATGCGAGCATAACAACGCTGTTAAGAAATGCGCAGTATCCCTTGCCTTGTTCATCAGCCTTGGAATACCCTGCTATTTCGACATCAAAAGAAGATCTGCTGAAATCTGCAGTATCAGCACCTTGAAAATGACATTGTTGCAGAATGCTGCGTATGGTGTTATTCATGGAATACCAGAAATCACTCTGGAAACATTCGCGTGGCTTGTATTTTTCATCATTCTGTGTTGCTTGACCAGCGTCATCGAGTGCCTTGTTGAAACGAGCATGCAGCGCTATGAGTTCCGCATATTCCGCATGCAATTGTTCTGCATGGGCAATTTGCTCAATATCTTGTTGCATGTGCTGCGCTGTTGGTTGAATGTCGGATTTGAGCGAATGCATATTTTGCCGATGCTGCTGTTTCTCCAGATGCAGCTCCTGTTGCACCTCATCGGCTTTGTCGACGAGGATGGCTAGATCGGTTTCAACGTCTGCTTGGATTCTGTGGATATGCTCAATTTCTGTTGAGACGATTAGAATGTCCTGTTCAGTCGGCACAGACATGTGGATGGGGCTGTGGCAAAACTGACATGTGGCGGGATAGGCATGTGTGCGGGCATGTTTCATTGCCTGTAGTTGCAAATCAAGACGTGCAGCGTCTGATTCGTATTGACTGATAAGTACCTTACGTTGGCGAATAAGTACCTCAAGGTGCTCATATTGTTGATTAAGCTGAGAGATATGTGAGATGGTATGGGCATCTCGATTGAGGAGAGTTTGTCTTTGCTGTTCTACGTGTAATGCTTTTTTGTGAAGGTCTTCCAAATAGGTGTGAATGGTCTTCCCCTCATTTGTTGCGATATGGCGCATCTCCTCAAGGTGTCTGATGCGAGGCTCTATATCATCCAACTGCTGATGGATGAACTGTTCCACGGCTTTTCTGCGGGCGTGACGTTCGCTGGCACTCTCTGTCTGTATGGAGTTGTCGATTTTTTCATCTTGAACTAGCACGAGCAACGAGGACAGACTTTGTGTGAGAGTTGCTAGAGAGGTACTTTTGGGGAAAAGAATGGAGGGGCGTGCACGTCCTATTTGGTCCTCGGGGACAATCATGAGATGTCTGATGGCATTCCATGTGAAAGCAACTGTATGGTAGGTTTCGTTTGTCGCTATTCTACGGGTTGATTCAACGCCTAGTAAGGCAAGAAGAACCGTATTGATTGATTTACCGGCACGTGATGAAACGGAGTAGGAACCGGGGACGATCATTGGGTTGCTGGATTTTACATGGATAGTGTTCTGAACGTGAATCGAACGACTAAGCGAAACCTCACCGCCGTTGGTCACGAACGTGACCTGTGCAATTTCATAGGCAGTTTTATCGGTAAAGGGGGGCTCTTTCCCTCCGCAGGCAAATTCCACGGTTTTTGCGATTCTGGTTTTCCCGGTGTTCGAAGCGCCGATAATGCAGTTCAGCCCGCATGTGAGATTAATGGCGGATTCCACTCCGTCCTTTCTGATTGCCGAAATTCGACGTATCCATGTGTTTCTCATAACTGGTTGTTCTCTTTCGTTATTCGGTTCATGATGGTTTCATAATCGTTTTTTATCAAGAGCTGAACAGCCTGTCGATAGGAGGCAGCGTAATCGCCGTGCAATGCTTCCGAATATTGGAAACATTCCGGAGTGGCGCGGTACAACAGGCAAGTGGAATCCACGGTTGCTGCTCCAACGATTACGAGTTGGGCTAATCCTGCTTGTATTCGTTTGCGACGAGCATCATATTCGGCTAAAGCATGTGGACCATCGCCGTGAAGATTGCGCTGTCCGAATCCGAATGTTTTCATATAGGTGGCGATAAGGTCAATGGCTGTGATTTCGTCAATTGTGGAAGGTCTAGAAAGAAGGGGAAGGCATAATGTCAATCGTGTTGCTGTTTCCTGTGTTGTGTTAAATAATGAATTATTCATTTTCGTGTACCCACTCCAGCATATGGTCGTTGACCAGCATATGACACAGCCCTTTCTTTTCCGCTGCCTTAATCATTGATGGGAATTGGGCTATAACTGAACCGGATAGGGGGAAACCGGCTGCCTGAGATAGCGTTGCTCGCATGCGTAACAGTCCATCGGCGTAATCAGATGCGCAGGTATCGCATATTCCGTCATAAAGATCAACCTTCAGTGCATCAAATTCTTGCTCTCCGTTTTCTATAACATCCCGTAGATTCCTGCGCATTCCTTCCGCATCGTAAAAATATTCACGTTGCTTGGCGTATTCAGGACGACATGTCTGAGGAAGATCGTCGGAACAGTTGATTGGCTTGTGCAAGTGATCGGCATAGGCGGCTTGCATCTGCGTGAGGTATGTCTTTTCAAGATGATCATCTGGTTTATCCGGTGGAATTGGATAAGCCTTCCAGGGGACCGAAGAGCGCCCAAGGTGCAATTTGCCGTTGTTGATGCGACCAGACGCCAGAGGTAAGTTTTCGAAAATAACGAATTTCGGCTGAAAGCTTATGCCGTCGATGAGAATGTCACGTCCACCGGCATTCGCCTGGAGTATTGACAGAAGCCATTTTCCTGTGGCAGAAGGAAGCTCACTGATATCCGTAACTCTAATATTTGCCTTGATAAGCTCCTTTTGAAAATCGGCAAGGGCATCAATGCTGATATCGCAGCAAAGACGTTCTACTTTCGAGATATCTAGGCGCTGATAAAACTCGGCGGCTTTCCAGGCAGGAATCTTCTTGCGACCGTTATAAAAACGAGTCAGATCAGTATCGTTGATTCCAGACCAGACCCCGGTGGTAATAGTGGTCTTTCCGGGTTTGCGGTTTCGATGATGTTGGGGAAGTGGATTTCTTAGACCGTCATCCTCTAACACAGCATCGAAGAAATCCTTCATAAATCCCTTTTTGTGGTGGTCTACGCCAGATATATAAGGGTTTACGAGCTGACAGAAGACTCCCAGAGCATAGGTAGCAGTAGTTTCGGCCAAGTGAGTCTCCTTCTCGTCTCCATTTGTCTTCATCCGTCGCCTTCCCATGAGGTCACTGTTCCTACGATGGAAGCCAGATTCAGACGAATAAGCCGGTAAAACACTGGAATATCGCCAGTATACGCCGCTTACAGCTGGATCAGAGAAGCGCAACTTTCGTCTATTGAAAGGATTTGAGACCAGACACATCGTAATTTCTTCTTCAACTCGATGTCATGCGATAACCGGTTATAGAAGTAGGGCATTGGGCTGTTCATCCGTTGTGCCGCAGTGAAGCTGACTGGGGCTTTTAACTAATCACATGCATGAGATCTGCCTGCTTATTCATGGTGACGCGTCGGTTTTCTCCTGAACTGACGCGTCATGCTTATCCAGCAGGTTGGATGCTCATGTGGTGGCCTATGCAAGCAGGTCTCGAAGACCCAATAACTGGGTGGGATCGAGACTGGAATGAGAATTTCATTGAAACATGAGGCAATGCGCGCCGGTAATGTGTCCGTAACTGATATATACAACTGTTCGGAAGTGGAATTACGGACGATGGTTGAACGCGATAGATGTTTGCGCGCAATCCGTATGGGTTGTTCGCCACGTGATATTGCACTACGTACCCCTCAAACGATACTTCAGGAATTGTGGAATGCGGAGGAACGTTCCGCTCACGCTTATTATCGATCGGACCGTGTCAGCGGAGTTATTTGCTCCTATGAGGATTTGGTTGGTGCAGGGCGGGAACCCCAGGGGTGTTCTGCTTCTTCTGAGGATATTCTCTTATGCGCGGAGGATGCGAGAGAAAGAGCTAACTGTTTGCAAGCTATCTTTGCGGAGATCGAAAAACTGCCAGCAGGTCAGCGCAATATCGTCAGGGGTGTACTGGTAAAGGGGGCATCTCAATCAGATATGGCACGAGAGCTGGGCGTGTCCCGAGCTGCGGTGTCCAAACAGCTTTCAACGGCTGTGCGCAAAATTCGTGCCGCTATTCGCGACGAAAGCAAAGAAACGAAGAACACGACAACATCAGCAGTTTGTGAAAGAAAGGAGCATTAATGGTTCATTTCAGTGTTATCAGAGTGAAAGGAAGCCCGTCATATGACTTCGATGCATGCGGAGACATTTTGGCTATGGCCAAAGCTGTAGGTGTCATGACGGAAAACATGCGCACTGATCGCTGCGACAATACACAGTGTGATGGAAGTCGTTGTAAGGGAAACACTATGTTTCGGTTGGAGTTAGACACCGAAAATCGCAGAGTTCATCGCAGACGCCATGCCAGATGAAACGCCCGAGGTTAACACCTCGTGGCGAAACGGCAGTGCAGGTGAGGGCAGATATTGGGTCTGCCTTCAGCAACAGGTCCCGAAGGAGGACATCATGACTGATCAGATGGTGCTGCAGACGCAGCAGTGGCTGAACAAGACATACGGGAATGATCCCCGATTCAAGAAAATCAACCCGGACGGCAGAACTGGTTGGCCGACAATCTATGCGCTTACTCGCGCATTGCAGATTGAATTGGGCATCCAGTCCACTGCCGATAACTTCGGTCCTTCCACCCAGCGGTTATTCAAGCAGCGGTATCCGAATGGGGTGCGGCAGCAGGCAGTTGCGGACAAGAGCACTTCCAACGTGTATTCCATCATTCAGGGGGCGCTGTGGTGCAAGGGCTACTCCACTGGTGGCAACATCTCACAGCATTTCTACGACGGAACAGGTTCCGCGATCAGGAAGCTTAAGGCTGATATGGGCATAGAGGGAGATTCCAGCGTAGACGTTGAGATCATGGGGGCGTTGCTCTCGATGAAGCAGTTCGTGCTGCTGGCCTCTTATGGCGGTATCGACTCCGTCCGTAGGGCACAGCAGTTCATCAACAAAGCATATCGTCCATACACGGGCATCATTCCGACTGATGGACTGTACGGCAGGGAGATGAACACGGCTCTTATCCAGGTGCTTCAGTCGCTTGAAGGTTTTTCACCCAGTGAGGCAACGGGGAATTTCGGCAACGGAACTAGATCTCGTTTGAAAACGATAACAGCAAATAACGCATCCTCTAATGAGTCGTGGGTCTGGCTCGCCAGCACGGCTTTGGCGTGTAATGGGATCGGGGGCGGGCCGACCTTCGTATGGACGAGCACGTTCGCCAATATCGTGAAAGCGTTCCAGGAGCGTTATGCCATTGCTGTGACGGGCTCTATTGATTCGACCACGTGGATGAGCCTGTTGACATCTAAAGGTGATCCTGACCGTCCGTGTGTGGCCTGTGACACTAGGTTCGAAATTACCGACGCCAGGTTGGCGACGTTGAAGGCAGACGGGTATGAAATCGTGGGACGTTATCTGACGGAGCCTGGCCAGTCGTCGTTGGCGCCCAAGGATTACTTTAAGGCCATCCGTCCGGGTGAGCTCGAGCGCATCACTCGGGGCGGCATGCGGTTCTTCCCGATCTTCCAGGAGTACTCCACGAAGCTGGAGCATTTCACCCCGGCAAACGGCGCTGCTCATGCCAAGACCGCTCGTGAGGCGGCGCAGCGTCTTGGCATCCCTCCCACCCATATCTACTTCGCTGTAGACTTCGATGCGACCGATGACCAGGTGACCAGCAATATCCTGCCATACTTCCGTGCGGTTTGTTCGTCTCTTGGTGGTGGATACGGAGTAGGGATTTACGCGTCCCGCAATATTTGTTCCCGCGTCATCGGTGCGGGATGCGCGAGTAACGCGTTTGTGTCCGACATGTCGACGGGATTCTCGGGCAATCTCGGCTTCCCCATCCCGGACGGTTGGGTCTATGACCAGTTCACCGAGATTGACGATTACAAGGGCCAGGGCTGGGATCTGGACCGTGTTGCCTATTCCGGGAAGGTATCAGCATGCGCTTCACTGTTGCCTGCCGTGCCAGTGCCTGCGCCTGATCCCGATCCCGTCTCGCCAGAAACGGATCCGCTGCTAAGATGGGTCGCCGTCACGGAGCAGGAGTGTCGCAAAGCCCTTGCCGCTCTGGGTACCCAGGTAGCGGTTTACGAGGACAGCATCGGTCAATTCATCCTGGAATGGCTCCGCAAACCTGAATACTGGTCGGAAGGCGGTAGCGGGACACAAGCAATGTGGCACGCATATACTCCTGAAGTTTCGACTCCGCCCGACTTGGACGCGGCGCGTGTGGTATGTGCCAATGTATGCGAAGCACAGCCTTCAATTAAAGAGAAACTGCCATCGACTCGAGATGTTGCACACATGGCTGCAACTGCTCTCGGATACCTGACATGGGGTATCGAAAACAATCCAGCCAAATATGGTCTAGGCGATTTAGGTGGCTGGCCTCTCGACTTGTTGCAGATCTGGGGTGCCTATCGCCGTGACGGCAAGCATGCCGACTTGGCAGCATGGCTCTATAAGCACCTTGGGAAAGATGAAGGATTCGGGTACGATGACGTTCTTGCGGATGCAGATGCATGGCTAATTGCTTCTAGTATGAGGAAACGATCCGGTTCGACGGTTCTTTCTGCTGCTATGCGTGAAACGTTTAAGCAGAGTGAGACCCATCGTATCGTTCGATTCTACGACGAACGTTTTGCATCAAGCGCAGATAATGTGGTGAGTGCATATTCAACAATGGCGGACGGTCTTGATGCACTTGGTTTGACAAATATTGGAATGAGCGAAAGCATCCTAAAAAAGGCTGCCGGTACAGACAAGCTTCCTGATAAGCAGGAAGCTGAAGTGAGTGCTCGGGCGTTCGCTGCATTCATTGATCAGCCAAGACGGTAGCTCGCATAATGCATTATGTGTGGGCAGATGTGTCGTCTGCCCACACATTCGCTGTTGTGCTTTCGATTTGGAATTCCTCTGCCAGATACGGGGAAACTTCTAAAAGGCCGCTATGCCGAGGAAGAGTCCTGTAATACCGGTGGCCATCAATACGATGATGGTGATGATTCCGGCGAAGATGCGTACAGGAAGGGTTTCTTTTCCATGGTTTGATGGGCTGTCCGCAACTAATCTCATTACTCCAGCTGTAACCCAGCAAACTGCGCCCAGGACTAGTGCCAGGAATTCTCGACACCATTCCGTTTCAAGTGCGGGAATGCCGACGATTGATGACGGGTCGCTTGCCAGTCTTGGCGGAATAGCGCATAGGATACGCTCCAATATCAGGTAAGGGGTATCAAAATGGATCAGAGTCAAAGCGAATGGGAGCTGTAGCGCCAGTCCTATCCACCACAGCGTGCGTCGGATGGTCGCGAGTCTGTCGCCCGGCCTAGTGTCCGGCTTGCCGCCTTCGCCCTCCGTCCCGGCACCGTCCGCGGGCGTGTGGTCCCCCTCGTGCGCGTCCGTCGTCCCGTCCGTGTCCCTTTCCGCGTCCATATGTCCCCCTCCGATCATCCGAGTCTGTCGCTCGGCCCGCGCGCCCGTTCCGTGCGCGCCGTCGCCGGCCAGTCTAGGGCCGTGCGACGCGAACGGGGAGGCCCGCGCCGTCAATCGGCACGGAACCTCCCCGTTCATCAAGCGGTCGGACAGCCGCGGATCAGCCCGTGTTCCGCAGGCCGGCGGCGACACCCGAGCAGGAGTGTCACAAAGCCCCTGCCGCTCTGGGTACCCAGGTGGCGGTTTATGAGGACAGCATCGGTCAACTCATCCTGCAATGGCTCCGCAAACCTACGTACTGGTCGGAAGGTAGTTCCGGCACGCAGGCACTATGGCATGCATACACACCGGAGCCGGTTACTCCCAGCGAATTGGCCTTGTCGCGTCAGGCATGCGGTGTCGCATGTGATGCACAGCCTGTCATCAAAGGCACGCTGCCCAATCGGGACATCGCCCATATGGCTGCCACATCCTTGGGATACTTGACATGGGGCGTTACGAACGATCCAATGGACTATGGTCTCGGTGATCTGGGCGGATGGGCTCTGGATTTGCTGCAGATTTGGGGAAGCTACCTGGCGAATACCCCGAAAGAGGACCTGGCGTCATGGCTGCACGCTCATCTCGGCGAGCAAGACGCTCGTATGGGATTCAGTTACAGCGATGTTCTCGCGGACTGTGATGCATGGTTGCTGGCGCGGTCCATGCAGAGCAATTCTTCCGAAAGGTCTTTGTCCACCGCTATGCGGGACATGTTCGCGCAAAGCGAGACGAATCGAATTAAACGGTTCTATCAGTCCCGGTTCAAGGGAAGTGCGGACAACCTGGTCATCGCATTTCGAAAGCTTGTTGATGGAATCGATCTTGGAATATTCGATAACGTATCCGGAAGTAAAAAAGCACTGCTCATTGCGTCACATGCAGACCGACTCCCGAGTCAAGCGGAGGCTGGTATATTGGCATTATCCTATGCTGAATCTCTTGAAAATCCGAACCGTTAATCAATCATGATTGTGATCGCATTGCGTGGAATGATTCAGCCATTCCACGCAATGCGCCTCTGGTAAAACGTCATAGAGTCATTAGAGCGGAAAGTAGCGTTATCACAAGAACGGGAAAGACCATGACCAGCACGAGAAACGATATGATTCCCACAAGGACATGCGAGGCGGAAGAGGAATGATCACGAAGTTCCGGATATACAGATCGCATATATGAACGCACGCCAAAGATGACAAGCGCCGCAATCCAGCAGACTACCCCCATAATCAATACTAAGGTAAGTCTACGTACATACTCAGTTGCCGTAGTTAAATTCATGCACGAAGAGGAAGAGAACGTTAAGACTCTGCAGATTATAGTATCATCATCGCCATTGGCGCCCCATTCCGCCCACAAAATAAGTGCTGGTGAAAGCAGCAGTAATCCCAGCCACCATAGCACGCGTCTGGCCTTGCCCAAAGCCACATAGCATCTACTCGCCTTAAGGAATTTGGTAGCTGCTTTCGGTGCCAAAGCATATTTCTTGCCGGAAAAATTTTCTGACGTATCTTCCAGGCCATGTTTTTTCCCAATGTCATCGATCATAGCCGGATTCGCTTTGCAAATGTGGCGTTCGTTTCCGGCATCGCCCTCCGCCTTGATGCCGTCCGTTGGCCCGGTGCTCCCGCGCTCATTCGATGGCTTGTCCATGTCCCCTCCGATCATCCGAGTCTGTCACTCGGCCAGCGCGCCCGTTCTATGCGCGCCGTCGCCGGCCAGTCTAGGGCCGTGCGACGCGAACGGGGAGGCCCGCGCCGTTTATCGGCACGGAACCTCCCCGCTCGCTTTTCCCGATCGGTCGGCCGGGAATCAGCCCGTGTTCTGCAGGCCCGCGGCGACGCCGGAGACGGTGCACAGGATGAGGTAGATGAATCCGGCCTGTTGGCTTTGCGAGAGCTCTTCCTTGTCCACCTTCTTGCGCAGCGACTTGAGCGCCAGCACCTGAGTGACGGACAGCGCGTCCACGTATGGGGAGCGGATGCGGATGGCCTGGCCGAGCACGTGACGGTGCTGCAGCGGCCACTTGTCGCCCACGATGGCCAGAACCCACTTGCGGGTGAGCTCCATCTCGTTGAGTACCTTCTCATTGAGGTCCTCGCGGTCGCCGAGGGCAAGGTACATCCTGGCGATGCGCTCATCCGTCTTGGCGATGGACATCTCGATGTTGTCGATGAAGGTGGAGAACAGCGGCCATTCCTCGTAAGCCTGACGCATGGTCTCCAGATCGCCGAACTTCTCGCATGCGGTGCCGAGACCGTACCAGGCGGCCAGGTTGATGCGGGCCTGAGCCCAGGAGAAGATCCACGGAATCGTGCGCAGGTCGTCGAGCGACTTGGCGCCGAGGCCACGCTTGGCCGGGCGGGAGCCGATCGGCAGCAGGCCGATTTCGGTCAGCGGCGTAACGATCGAGAACCACGGGGCAAAGCCGTCGGTGTTCAACAGGTCGAGGAAGCGGTTGTGCGCGGCCTCGTCGAGCTGAGCGGCCATGTCGGCATACTTCTCGGTCATCTCGGTGTTGCGCTTCTCCACGCTCGGCGCGGACTGCAGCAAGGTCGCCGCAGCCACGGACTCGACGTGGCGGATGGCCAGCACCGGGTTGCCGTAACGGGCGAAGATGACCTCGCCCTGCTCGGTGAGCTTGAAGCGGCACTTGACGGAACCGACCGGCTGGGCGAGCACCGCGCGGTTGGCGGGGCCGCCGCCACGACCGACGGCACCGCCGCGGCCATGGAACAGGGTCAGGTCGATGTCGTGCGACTCAGCCCACTTGGCGATGCGCTCCTGAGCGGAGTGCAGGGCCAGCGTGGCGGAGGTCGGGCCGGCGTCCTTCGAGGAGTCGGAGTAACCGAGCATGACCTCGAGCTTGTTGCCGGTGGCCTTCAGACGAGCCTGAACCTCGGGGATCTTGATCATTTCCTCGAGCACGTCCACCGAGTTCTGCAGATCCTCAAGCTGCTCGAACAGCGGAATCACGTCGATGGTGGGCACGTCCTCCGGGTGGGAGAAGGCCAAGCGGTTGAGCTCGTAGACATCCTTGATGTTCTGGGCACTCTTGGTGAAGGAGATGATGTAGCGGCGGGCGGCCTTGAGGCCGTTGCGCTTCTGGATGGCACCGAGGGCGCGGAAGGTGTCGAGCACCTCGTGCGTCATCGGCTGCAGTTCGCCGCGCTCGCCGTGCAGGCCGTGCTCGCGGATATCCGCAAGGGCGCGGGCGTGCACCACGGAGTGCTGACGGAACTCCATCTCCACCATGTGGAAGCCGAAGGTCTCGGTCTGCCAGATCAGATCCTGCAGCGGGCCGTAAGCGGAACGCTTGGCACCGGCGGCGGCCAGCGAACGCTGGACCACCTTGAGGTCGGCGAGGAAGTCGTCGCAGGAGTGGTACATGAGGTCGGCGTCGCGCTCGATGGTGTAGTGCAGACGATCGGCCATCACCAGCATGACCGCGCGGTGCATCTCCTTGGTGGAGATCAGGGCGGCCTTGTCGGTCAGACGCTCGCTCATTTCCTTCTGGTGGCTCCAGAGGCTCTTGAGCTCGGCGCTCGGCGGCGTGGTCTCGGCTTCCATCGTGAGGTTGCGGCCCACGGTGCGGGTGGCTTCCTCAAGGGCGGCGATCACGTGATCGGAGAACTTGCGGGCCACGGCGCGGCTCACCTTGGCGGTGACGTTCGGGTTACCGTCGCGGTCGGAACCGATCCAGCTGCCCGGGTGGAAGAACGCGGGGCAAGCGGGCTCGACGAGACCGGCCTTATCGCCCAGGACCCAGTCGTCGAAGCGACGGTAAACCTTGGGGATGGTGTTGAACAGCGTGTTGTCGAAGATGTCGAGAATCGTGTCCGCTTCCTCAACCGGGGTCGGCTTCTTCAGCGCGATCGGAGAAGTGCGGAACAGGGCGTCGATCTCGTTGTAGAGACGGCGCAGGCATTCCTTCTTATCCGAGCCGCCGAGGCGCTTGTACTCCTCAAGCAATTCGGAAACGCGGCGAATCTTGCCTTCCACGGCCTTACGACGGGCCTCAGTGGGGTGCGCCGTGAAGACGGGGTGGAATTCGAGCTGGTTGAGCAGTTCCTTGGCCTTGGCCGGGCCAGTCTCATTGATGAGCTGGTGGTAAGCGACGGTGAGCTCGTTGATCGGGTCGACCGCCTGGTCAACGGGCACGTTGTTCTCGCGCTCGTGGAGCACGGAAACGCGGTAGTTCTCCTCGGACAGGTTTGCCAGATGGAAATACGTGGCGAACGCGCGGGCCAGCAGCTGGGCGTCGTGCAACGTCATGTTGTCGATGACGTTCACGGCCTCCTTCAGGCCATCCTGGTCGGGGTTCGGATCCTTCAGCTCGGCGAAATGCTCGGCGCTGGCCTCCACCGCGTAATGACGCACGGTGTCGAACGTAGACAGCAGTTCGGGGTTGTATTCGCCCAGTACGTTACGCAGGATCTCAAGACACAGATCCATGTCGTACTTCAGGCTTTCGGGAAGATCATGCTCCTCCGGGCCCTTTCGGCCGGTCCCGGTAGTGACGATGGCGGCGTCAGCGGGAGTGATCTGTTCTTCAGGTGTTGCCATATAACCTCCTTTGCCGAATAACAGGTTGCTCGGTCTACTGGTCGTCTGCGGCTCCTCCGCAGTTGTTGAGACCAGTCGTTGCGAGCCCACAGCCCATATTCAACGTGGTTGTTGTGTGGGCAATAGTGTATCCCCGCGAAATCGCTTTTTACGTTACGAAGTCCATATAGTGCGCCAAGTTGTCCACCTATAGAGACCGAATATCGGACAGCATATGAGACACTGTCCGATTCGCGGAAGATTTGAGCGCCTTACGATTGCTGGCGGGGAAGGCAGGGAGTAGTAATGAAGGATGTGAGCGAACAGAAGAAAAAAAGTGCGCCCGAAGCGAAAGGCGCAACGGCTGTACGTAAATTCCACACCCACTCCATTCCGCTGGACATGGAAGATATTGCACGCGATTGGGAAAAACCGGTGGTGGACGCCGGTATCGCCGCCAAAGCCAGCGTGATTGTACGAGTCGGCATGTTGGACCTGGGAGCCGGCACCGGCTCCTTCCGCGTGCGTGAAATGATGCACCGCATCGCCTACCCGCTGGGCGTGCACGTACGCGCCGACGTGAACCTGACGGATATCGAGGCCACCTGCACGGATGGTCGTAACCGCATCACCGAAGTCGTGGATTTGCCGAGTACCGGCGTGAACACCGAACGTATCTGGCTGCTGGAACATTTCGCCGACTGGTTCTCCGTGAATCTCGGCAAGGGGTCGATGTATCACGTCGATTCGCAACTGTCCGATGGCGTGGTCAAGCATTTGGACGAACGTGACGCTTCGCAGTATTCGGCCGATCTGGCCAAGCGCCTGCGCGAACGTGCCAAGGTCGAGGCTGAGGCGGCCAACGGCAGCGTGGACGAGGCGCTGGATCTTGCGTCGAAAACCAAGGTACTCGTGACCTCCGTGGCCAAGTCCTTGGACGATGACAATGAAGAAGCCCACCGACTTTTGGCGGACAGCGCGGAAGTCACTCCGGTCGAAGACAAAGCGGCCGAAGAGAAGGCCTACGACGATGCCGAAGTGTTTACCGGTGACTCCAATGAGTCGGTTGAATCGGCGAACGCGGCGAACGGCGCAACCGCCGAAAGCCCTGCTGCAAGCAGTACGAAGCGTAAGAATCGCGTGCCCAAGGAATACGCCGAACACTTCAACGAGCGCTCCGACGAAGAGAAGGCCAAGGGCGGTATCACCGTGCGGCAGGCGCACGAGCGACTCGATCTGATTGAGCGCCGCAAGCCGCTGTACAAGCCGTGGTTCTCCGGTCTGGCCTCCGCCCTAGCCTGCGCGGCCTTCGTGTTCCTGCTCGGCGGCGGCCCATACGACATGATCGGTGCGTTCGTGGGCGCGGGCCTTGGCCAGTGGATGCGTCGCCGGCTGTTTGCATACCATCTGAACCAGTTCTTCGTCACCTTTGTGTGTGTGGCCGCGGCGGCGCTCGCCTGCACCGGCACCCTGCGACTCATCGGCATTTTCGACCCAGTCGCGCTCTCGCACGATACGGCCTACATCGGCGCCATGCTGTTCGTGATCCCCGGTTTCCCGCTCATCACAGGCGGACTCGACATGGCGAAAATCGACTTCCCCTCGGGCATCCAGCGCGTGGCGTACGTGCTGTGCATCATCCTGATGGCCACGCTGGCAGGCTGGGCCGTGGCCGTGATGGTGCACCTGCACCCGGAAGGCTTTGAACCGCTGGGGCTTGACCCGTGGGTCAACGGATTGCTGCGATTCGTGGCGGCGTTCGTCGGCGTGTGGGGCTTCTCCGTGCTGTTCAATTCGCCGCAGCGCATGTGCCTGACCGCCGCCCTGATCGGTGCGATCACGGACACGCTGCGCTTGGAATTGCAAGACTTCAACGTGGCACCCGAGATGGCTACCTTCATCGGCGCGTTCCTGGCGGGCATTCTGGCATCGGCGTGGCGTTCATCCGTGCGACGTGGCTGGCTACCGCCGCACCTCGGCTACCCGCGCATCTGCCTGACCGTGCCGTCGATCGTGATCATGGTGCCCGGTCTGTATATGTACCGTGCCATGTGGTACCTCGGCAGCTTCCAGACCATGAATGCGCTGGACTGGGCGTTCCGTGCGTTCATGGTGATTATCTGTCTGCCGATCGGCTTGGCGATGGCCCGCGTGGTGACCGACAAGTCCTGGCGCTACGACATCTGACCGTCATCTTGGCTCCCCTCAGGTGAGGGGAGCTCGGATAAAACAGCGTCTCAGTATGGAAACGGTGGAAGGTGCTTGAGCCCTTGTATCCACTACCATCAGGCGAAGTGCGTTGCGGCCGTATTCACGGCTGTGACGGTCTGTATGACGCCGCTCCGGCGTCAATCGCATATCAGCACATAGTTCTGCCATGGCGGTAGCCGCTTGGCGTCATGATTGAGGAGGGGCGCAGTTGGCCAACGATTTCTGGATTCTGCTGGCCATGGTCATCTATTTTGCGGCCATGCTGTCCATCGGATTCATCTACTCCAAACGCTCCAACTCCTCCTCCAAGGAATACTTTGCGGGCGGGCGCGGCGTGGGGCCGTGGCTCACGGCCCTGAGCGCCGAAGCCTCCGACATGAGCGGCTGGCTGCTGATGGGCCTGCCGGGCCTGGCCTACTTCACCGGCGCGGCCGACCCGATGTGGACCGCCATCGGCCTGGCGCTCGGCACCTATCTCAACTGGAAGCTTGTGGCCCGGCGACTGCGCCGCTACTCGGTAGTGACCGACGATGCCATCACCATTCCTGACTTCTTCGCCAAGCGTTTCCATGACAAGAAGGGCGTGATCTCCACCATCGCGGCCGTGATCATCCTGGTGTTCTTCAGCGTGTACGTGGGCAGCTGCTTCGTGACCGTGGGCAAGCTGTTCGCCACGTTGTTCGGTTTCGACTACCACGTCATGATGATCATCGGCGCGGTGGTCGTGTTCGTCTACACCGTGGTGGGCGGCTACTTGTCGGTGGTGATGACCGACTTCATTCAAGGCATGCTCATGTTCTTCGCGCTCGCGGTGGTGTTCATCGGCACCGTGGCCAGCGCGGGCGGTGTCGACAACACCGTGGAATTCCTGCGTGCCATCCCCGGCTACCTGTCCGGCACGCAGGTGGCCGCGCCCAAGCTGGACCCGGCCACCGGCCAGCAGCTCGTCGAGGCGGGCAAGGCCGTGTTCGGCGCGCCCTCCGACTACGGCATCATCACCATCATCTCCATGCTGGCGTGGGGCCTGGGTTACTTCGGTATGCCGCAGGTGCTGGTGCGCTTCCTGTCCATCCGCAGCGTGGAAGAAGTGCGCAAGTCCCGAATCATCGCCACCTCCTGGTGCGTGATTTCGCTGGGTTGCGCAGTGTGCATCGGCTTGGTGGGGCGTGCGATGATGCCCACCGAACTGCTGACCTCCACCGATGCGGAAACCATCTTCATCGTGCTGGCGCAGACCCTGCTGCCGAGCTTCATGTGCGGCGTGGTGGTCTCCGGCATTTTCGCGGCCTCGATGAGCTCCAGCTCCTCGTATCTGATCATCGGCGCTTCGGCCATGGGCGAGAACATCTTCCGCGGGCTGCTGCACCGCAAGGCCACCGACAAGCAGGTCATGATTGTGGCCAGGGTCACGCTGGTGGTCATGTTCCTGTTCGGCATTCTGGTGGCATACGACCAGAACTCGTCGATCTTCCAGGTGGTGTCTTACGCGTGGGCCGGGCTTGGTGCCTCATTCGGCCCGTTGATGCTGTGCTCGCTATACTGGCGTCGCGCCAACAAGGCCGGCGCCGTGGCCGGCATGCTGTCCGGCACGGCGGCCGTGCTGATCTGGCACAACCTCGTCAAGCCCTTGGGCGGCGTATTCGCCATCTATGAGCTGCTGCCGGCGTTCATCATTTCGCTGCTGTTCATCGTGGTGGTTTCGTTGCTGACCGCCAAGCCGAACAAGCGCATGCTCTACGAATTCGACCACTACATGGACGATCCGCTGCCCGGCACCCTGCCGTCCGGCACCGTGCTCGTCGACGAGCCCATGGAAGCCATGGAGTCCGAGGTCCGCAGCGGCAAATGACACGTGCCTGCTGTGCGGTCGGCTCGTATGGCAGAGGAGTGGCTTTTTTGTGGTTCGGCAGGAACCATTGAGGCCAAAACGGACTTCGAGGGGCTGATTTGACGTTCTGGAGAGATCTACTTCCGTTTCAAGGGGCTGATGCCTGAGTAGACGCGGCTCCAAAACGGCGGAATGGCGTTGACGTAAGGGCATTGATACACGTGGTCTACCGGATGATCAGCCCCTTGAAACGGAAGTAGACCTCCGGCGGAGGCCAAATCAGCCCCTTGAAATGGGTTTTGAATACCGTAGCGCGGTGCGGACGGTGCGGACTGACTCTACCGGGCTTATTATTCCTGCGTCGTCGGAATAATTGGCAGCAGAGGCTCGAATTTCAGCCGTTTGTACAGTGGAATACGGCGTAGCTTTCGGACATCGCTAATTTGCTGGGTAGTTTGCCGCATCGTGAGCTGGACCGTTTTGCCCGTAACCTCCTGTATCCTTTCGGCAACTCTTCGGGCAAGGGCCTCTTCTCCCGCTTCGTCGCCAATATCTAATTTGGTGACTTGAATGTACTTCCAGCCAGCATCTTCGATCATCTGGCGGCGTCTCGCGTCATTCAGCCATTGCCCGGCATGATGAGAGCCTTCGTATTCGATACATATCTTGAATTCAGGGTATGCAAGATCGAGATATATGGGTCTGGTGTTGTTTCCTACGAATATTGGATAATTCACCTGCGGGCAATTCAGACCGTATTTCAAGAGAACCAAACGAGTTCGTGTTTCCATGGAGGAATCTGTGCCCGCGCGCGCCAAAAGTAGGGCGCGACGGCATTTGTTATACCCGCGGAACAAATACGAATTGGTGCCATTCTCTTTGTCGGCTCGCACCTGGGCCTCGGCCTCATCGAGATACAGAGAAAGGGCGTCGATGGTTGTTCTGCAGAGCCTTCGATCTCGTCGCATCATGGAATCAGCGAGAACGATGAGTTCTTCAAGTTCGAGATACGTGGAGAACATGGCCCATGTGCAAGCTGGTGAAGTGCATGTGAATTGTCCCTCGATTATGACCGTGTCTAGTGGAAAAGGCCATACAACCACTTTGACCCCCACAATGTGCCGTTTGTCATTGGCGTGTGGAACCGCAACAATGGTTGTAGTTGCAAGGCCTCTGTGTTTGCTTGATATGCGGGGTACTTCAATTGACAAAAGCTCCAACGCTGTTGTCAGGGCATAGGGTGGGCGCCATGCGCTTCGTCGTTGAACATCTGCGCACGTCTGCATTCGTTGGTACTTCTGCATTGTCAGCTCGGTCAATGCCGTTGAGCTACCCATGATGATCACCCCTTCGTGATGTTCGCTTTGTCCTCGCAGTGTAGAGTCCGGCTACCGGCCCTGTCTACCGCCCCAATTTTTCGGTGGATAAATGTGGATAAGTCGGTGGATAAACTATGGGTGTTCATCGCAGTTGCAGGCCATCCCGCAATTACATGGAACGTAGGGGTTTGCAGGCAGCCAGCGGGAATCGCCGTCGACGGCGCGATTCAACTTGGACGAATCTCCATGGCGTTCATGCAAAGGTGGCATGATGGCCGGTATGAGTAGCTTGGTGCGTATTGTCAATGCCGGTGTTCCGGGGTCTCAGGACCGCGTGGATGTGGTGCTTCGCGATGGGGTTGTTGCGTCTGTCGGCCCTGCTGGAACGGTCTCGGCTTCGGACAGCACGATGCAGACTAAGGCGCATACGACATCGTTGGAATACGCGACGAATGCCATTGCTTCTGGCAGCGTCTCAATCCCAACGTCGGCCGCCGCACCCGCCGACGAAACCACCATCGACGCCGACGGCCTGTGGGTTATTCCCGGCCTGTGGGACTGCCACACGCACTTCACGCAATGGGCTAAGACGCTGGGCCGACTGGACCTCATCAATGCCCGTTCCGCCGCCGAAGCGATGGACATGTTGCGCCGTCATCTGGATGAGCGCCGCGCCGCCGACACGCTTGACCCAGATGCCTTCGTGGTGGGCATGCGATTCCGTCACTCGCTGTGGGCCGACGACGAGCAGCCCACACTGGCCGCAATTGACGCCGTGACCGGCGAACAGCCGGTGGCCCTCTCCAGCGCGGACATGCACTGCGGATGGGTGAATTCCGCCGCGGCCCGCAGGCTTGGCGTACATGTGGACGAATCCGGTCTGGTCGGTGAACTCGAATGGTTCAACGCCTACACCGCCTTCGACAAGGCGCCGGGCGCTGCTGAAGAGACTGACCGTCTGCTGCGCGAGGCCGAACAGGACGCCGCAAGCAAGGGCGTGGTGGGCATCCGCGATTATGAAATGGCCGAAAACATCGATACATGGATCAATCGTTTCGCGGCCGGCATTAACGGTTTGCGCGTGGACGCCGGTGTATACCCCGAGCGGTTGCGAGCCGCCATTGACGCGGGTTGGCATACCGGCAAGGAATTGCCGGGCAGCGCCGGGCTTGGCCATGTGGGCGCCATGAAGCTCATCTCGGACGGATCGCTCAACACCCGCTCCGCCTACTGCTCCACGCCGTATTCGGGCATCGAGCCGCTGACGTATGGCACGCTGAGCTACACGCCGCAGCAAATCGAAGACTATATGCGCCTAGCCACCGAGCATGGCTTCGACATTGCCTGCCACGCCATTGGCGACGAAGCGAACACCATTGCGCTCAACGCAGTCGCCGCCACGCACGCACATGGATCGATCGAGCATGCGCAGATGCTCAAACCCGTCGATATCCCGCGTTTCGCCGAGCTGGGGCTCACGGCCAGCATCCAGCCGCAGCACGCCATGGATGACCGCGACGTCATCACCCGTTTCTGGGCCAACCCGGCCGGCATCCCTTATCCGTTCAGGGCCCTCCACGACGCCGGTACCACGCTGCGCATGGGCTCGGATGCGCCCGTGGCCCCGCTGGACCCGTGGCTGGCCATTTCCGCCGCCGTGCTCGGCACCGAAAGCTCTGACCGCGAGCCGTTCCAGCCCGAGCAGTGCCTCGATGTGCATACCTCGCTGGCAGCCTCGACCGCCACTGGCCGTGACCGCCTTGCATCCGGCGACCCGGCCGATGTGGTGTTGCTGGACGCCGACCCATACGCCGCCGATACTCCGGAAGCCATGCGCGCTATGCCGCAACACGTCGTAATGACATTGCTGTGCGGGGAGCGTACGTATTGATGCAAGCCATCGGCATGAAGTGAACAGAGGTCCGTCTTGATAGCCGCGTTGCACGGAAAAACAAGAAATCCGCCCCTCGAAGTGAAGATAGGACACAGCAGACGCCGCAATACAAAAACGCCGTGTCAGTTGCCCAGTTGGGGCTGACACGGCGTCTTGCTACGAGCGGCGGGAAAATCAGTACTTCATGCCCATGGCCTCGCGCACCTGGTCGAGGGTCTCCTCGGCGATGGCGTTGGCGCGCTTGTTGCCGTCGTGCAGGATGTCACGAATGGAATCCATGTCCTTGGCCAGCTCGGCGCGGCGCTCGCGGTGCGGGGCCAGGAACTCGTTGACTGATTCGATGACGTATGCCTTGAGCGCGCCGGCGCCGGAATCACCGATCTCCTCGGCGATGTCCTTCGGGTCGCGGCCGGTCACCAGGCCGGCGGTGGTCAGCAGGGCGGAGACCTGCGGGCGGGCAACCGGGTCGAAGGTGATGCGGCGCTCGGAATCGGTCGGGCTCTTCTTGATGAGCTTGGCGGTTTCCTCGGCGGTGGCGCCCAGCATGATGGAGTTGCCGTACGACTTGCTCATCTTGCGGCCGTCGAGACCCGGAATCTCCGGTGCCTCAGACAGAATGGCGGCCGGCTCCGGGAACACCGGGTTCTTCTTGGCGTAACGCTCGTTGAAACGGCGGGCGATGGTGCGCGTGATTTCCACGTGCGGCAGGTTGTCCTTGCCGATCGGCACGACATTGGCCTTGCAGAAGAGGATGTCGCACGCCTGATGCACCGGGTAGGTGAGCAGCAGACCGGTCAGCGCGTGGCCGGACGCCTCCATCTCGGACTTCACGGTCGGGTTGCGGTGCAGCTCGGCCTCGGTGACCAAGGACAGGAACGGCAGCAGTAGCTGGTTCTCGGCCGGCACGGCGGAGTGGGTGAACATCATGGTCTTGTTCGGATCGATGCCGGCGGCCATGTAGTCGAGCACCAGGTTCAGCACGTTGTCTTGGATGTGCTCGGTGGTGTCGCGGTCGGTGATCACCTGGTAGTCGGCGATGATGATGTTCGTGTTGACGCCGCGCTCCTGCATGGCGACACGCTCACGGATCGAGCCGAAGTAGTGGCCGAGGTGCAGCCGGCCGGTCGGGCGGTCGCCGGTCAACATGGTGAAGGACGACGGCTTGGCCTCCAGCTTGGCGAGCGTTTCGTCCGAACGCTTTTTGGCCGCGAGGAAGCTCGCGCTCATCTCATTGCCTGCCGCTGTCAGTTGCTGCTCGTCGGTCATGCGAAAATCCTTTGAATATGCCCTAAATAAACGCTTTTTATGGTAAAAGTGTGAGCCGACAACGAACAAGCCACTATTAGTGGTACTCTCTATTGTTGATGAATCGAACAGCACAGTAATCGCAGGGGGTCAGATGGGCCGCGGACGTCAAAAAGCAAAACAGCAGAAAATTGCCCGAAAGCTCAAGTACCTGACCACCGATACCGACTACGATGAGCTGGCAAAAGAGCTGAGCGAGCAGGAGCCGGGAATGGGCTCTCCTGACCCGTTCGCCGACATCGATGACCAGTATGCGGACAAGGATGTGGATTCCGCTGCTGATGACCACGCTTCCGGTGCCGCCGAGGCAGCTCCCGCTACGCAGGAGGATGACCTCGACGAGTACGCCAAGTGGGCTGCCGAAGCCGCCGCAAAGGCGACCAGCGGCGAGTTCCCGGCCTCCGCGCCTGCCGCACCGAAGCCGGCCCCGCGCAAGCCGATTCCGATGCCCATGCCTTCCGCGCTCAAGCCCAAGAAGAGCTGAACGCCGGTCTTCTCGTAATAATCCCCTTGTGCTTGGTTGAGCACAAGGGGATTTGTGGTTATGGCTGATGGTGCCGCCGCTGGTGGCTTACTTACGCTTCGCGCCTCACAGCGGCAGCAGGTCGCTCAGGTCGTCGCGCTCGCCGACCGCGCTGATGTGGCCGGCGTCCTTTTCCTCTGCCCATGTGGTGATGCCGCAGGCCAGCCGCAGCCAGACTTCCGGGTCCAGCTCGATGACGTCCGGCGGGGTCAGGTTATGCGGGTCCGATTCCGGGCCGTCCAAGATTTTGACCGCCCCCCACGGCGCGACACGCACCTCCACGCCAGGGCCGGGTGCGCGCCGCTCCAGCAGAAACAGCGAGTAGCGCACGGCCATCGCCCACACCGGGCGTGGCAAGACAGGGGAGACGGTCAGACGATGTGGTGTGTTGTCCGCCAGCTCCCGGGCCGCGGCACGCCATTGCACCAGCGCGTCATGCCCGCGTTTCAAGTCTTTTTCAAGAATTACTGCCATGTATCCCATCATGGCACCGGAGCCGGAAGATCTTCCATAATGCAAACGATGGCATACGGTGTGATGCGGAATATCGGGGCATGTGCTACGCTCTAAATGAGAACGTATGCAAGAACGCTCCGCCATCGTCGTTACGGAGAGTTCATGCTTACGTTTGTGCGACGATACCTATCGCGCGGCATAATAAACACGGGCACTTATCCCGGAAGGAAAGTCAGAATGACCGAAATCACCGCACCGAAGTCTCCTGTCACGGCGGAACAATTCGCCGACGAGATTCGTGAACAACTGAAATACACTCAGAACGTCACCACCGAGCAGGCTACCCCTGCTGACGTGTATGTCGCCGCATCCAAGGCCGTGCGCAACCACCTTGCCGACTCCTGGTTCAAGACCCAGGCCGACACCGTGAACGGCAACACCAAGGCCGTCGGCTACCTGTCCGCAGAATTCCTGATGGGTAAGCAGCTGCGCAACGCGCTGCTCAACGCCGGTCTGACCGAGCAGTTCGACAAGGCCGTGGAAGCCCTCGGCTTCAAGGTCCAGGACGTCGTCGACGCCGAATACGAGCCGGGCCTCGGCAACGGCGGCCTCGGCCGTCTGGCCGCCTGCTTCATCGACTCCCTCGCCTCGCTGGGCGTGCCGGCCTTCGGCTACGGCATCCAGTACAAGTACGGCATCTTCAAGCAGGAGTTCGACAAGGACGGCAAGCAGGTCGAAACCCCGGACTACTGGCTGGCCAACGAAGAGCCGTGGGGCCACATCGACTACAACCGCGACCAGAAGGTTTCCTTCGGCGGCAAGGTCGTCGAGAACGCCGACGGCACCAAGACCTGGCAGCCCGCATGGTCCGTGCGCGCCGTGCCGGTGGACTACCTGGTCCCCGGCTACAAGTCCGGCCGCGTGAACACCCTGCGCCTGTGGAGCGCCAAGAGCTACGACGAGTTCGATCTGCTCGCCTTCAACCGCTCCGAGTACATGGAAGCCGTGACCCCGCAGGTCAAGGCCGAGAACATCTCCAAGATTCTCTACCCGGAAGACTCCACCAAGGTCGGCAAGGAACTGCGCCTTGAGCAGCAGTACTTCTTCGTCTCCGCCTCCCTGCACGACGCCATCCGCGTCTTCTACCCGGGCCAGGACAAGCCGGATCTGACGACTTTCCCGAACAAGATCGTCTTCCAGCTCAACGACACCCACCCGGTGATCGGCATCCCCGAGCTCATGCGCATCCTCATCGATGAGTACGGCTACGACTGGGATACCGCGTGGTCCATCACCACCAAGACCTTCAACTACACCTGCCACACCCTGCTGCCGGAGGCCCTTGAGGTCTGGCCGGCCAGCCTGATCGGCGAGCTGCTGCCGCGTCACCTTGAGATCATCGAGAAGATCAACGCGCAGTTCGAGGACGAGCTCAAGTCCAAGGGCGTCGACAAGAACACCATCAAGGACATGGCCATCTACACTGGCGACGCCGTGCGCATGGCCTACTTGGCCACCTACGGCGGCTCCCACGTCAACGGCGTGGCCGAGCTGCACTCCCAGCTCCTGAAGGACGTCACCCTCAAGAACTTCTCCGACGTCTACCCGGACAAGTTCACCAACGTGACCAACGGCGTGACTCCGCGTCGCTTCGTCAAGCTCGCCAACCCGCGCCTGTCCGACCTCATCACCGAGGGCCTCGGCACCGACAAGTGGCTCTCCGACCTGGAGATGCTCAAGGGCCTCGAGCCGCTGGCCAAGGACGATGAATTCGTCAAGAAGTTCGCCGCCGTCAAGAAGGCCAACAAGGTCGACTTCGCCGCCTACGCCAAGCGCGAGTACGGCTTCGAGCTCGACCCGAACACCATGTTCAACACCATGGTTAAGCGCCTGCACGAGTACAAGCGCCAGTCCCTGAAGATCCTGTCCGTCATCTCCACCTACGCCGACATCAAGTCCGGCAAGGTCAAGGCCGAGGACGTCACCCCGCGCACCGTGTTCTTCGGTGCCAAGGCCGCCCCGGGCTACTACCTGGCCAAGATGACCATCCAGCTCATCAACAACGTCTCCCGCGTGGTCAACAACGATCCGGACGTCAAGGGCAAGCTGGCCGTGTACTTCCCGTGGAACTACAATGTGCGCCTCGCCCAGCACCTGATTCCCGCCACCGACCTCGACGAGCAGATCTCGCAGGCCGGCAAGGAGGCCTCGGGTACCGGCAACATGAAGTTCGCCCTCAACGGCGCGATGACCGTCGGTACGCTCGATGGCGCGAACGTCGAGATCCGTGAGCGCGTCGGCGCCGAGAACTTCTTCCTGTTCGGCATGACCGTCGACGAGGTCGAGAAGAAGTACGCCGAGGGCTACAATCCCGCCTCCTACTACGAGGCCGACCCGCGCCTGAAGCACGCCATCGATATGGTGGCCGACGGCACCTTCTCCAACGGCGACCGCAACGCCTACTCCCCGCTCGTGGCCGACTGGCTGACCAAGGACTGGTTCATGACCTTGGCCGACTTCTCCGCCTACATGGACATCCAGTCCGAGATCGAGGCCCTCTACGCTGATGAGCTCGAATGGAACCGCAAGGCCCTGCTCAACGTGGCCAACTCCGGCTACTTCAGCTCCGACCGCTCCATGGAAGACTATTTGGAACGTATCTGGCACACTGCTCCTCTGGCCTGACGGCCGCCGGAGCGGCGCGCCAGCTACGTGCTGGTTTCTACCTCGCGGCTGTCGCCGCTCGGCGTCGCCTACGGGAAGCCCACCGGGCTTCCCGCTTAACGGCTCCGCGTATCTGGCACACTGCTCCTCTGGCCTGACGGCCGCCGGAGCATAAGAAGCCCCGCAACCGACATCCATCGGTTGCGGGGCTTCTTGCGTTGAAAGACCGCCCTATCAGGCTTCGGCCGGGGCGGCTTTCGCCTCGTCATCGGCCTCATCCTCGGCCTTATTCAGACCTAGGTCGACCGGCGAGGAGCTGTTCTCCCACGGCTCCTCCCACGGATCGTAATCCGGGTTCTGCTGCTTGTAGATGTACAGGCCAACAAGCGCGGCGAGCAATCCGCCGAACAGCAGCGCGAAGAACTTCCAACCGTTAGAAGACTTGTTCTCCATGACGGCTCCTTTCCCTAGGGATCGTCTGGTCGGTATGCCCATTCAGACCGACTCTGCTCCCTATTCTAGGCCGCTGTTTGTGACGATTGGGTGGAATGACATTCGTGGGCGATTCATCCGCGCCCGTCTGCCCTTGGCCGGCTCGGCATCTTCGCGGCGCGTGGAACGCATCCGAGACCTTCGATACAGTGGGCTGCATGCATATTCCTACACAACGGGAGATTCGATACCAGTGGGAGCGCGGTGGTCCGGTGATGACCTGGGCGCTGATTGTTGCGTGCGTGGCAGTGTGGCTACTGGAGGTATTGTTGGGATTTATTGCCCCGGGCCTGAGGGCTTGGTTGATGTACCTCGGCATGGCGGCTCCGGTCAGACTGGTGGCTGAGCCGTGGACGCTTATCACCTCGATGTTCCTGCATGCGCCGAACTCGCTATTGCATATCCTGTTCAACATGATTGCTCTGTATTCCGTGGGCCCAGTGCTGGAACGAATGATCGGCCACTGGCGGTTCTTGGGACTGTATGTGATTTCCGGCCTTGGCGGCTCCCTGGGACTTATGGTGTGGGCTGCGGTGGCTCCGGGAGGCATCGGCTGGCAGATGGCAGCCTATGGGGCTTCTGGAGCCTTATTTGGCCTGTTTGCATCATTGCTGGTGGTATATCGCCGTATCGGCGCCGATATCCGCTCCATGTTGATCTGGATGGCGGTGAACTTCGCCTTGCCGTTCGTGGTCGGTGGCGTGGCGTGGCAGGCGCATGTCGGCGGCTTTGTAGTGGGTGGAATACTCACATGGCTGCTGGTGGGTGGTGTGCCGGCGTGGCGCGGTAAAAGCCTGAAATGGCGCATGCAGGTGTACGGCTGGGCCATGGTGGTGCTGGTCATTGCGTTGATTCTGTTGTGCAATATGGCCAATCCTTACGGGTGGATGAGTTTCGGCTCCCTGCACTGATATGGCTTGATATGGCTTGATATGGCTTGATATGGCTTGATATGGCTGTAAAAAAAAACGATTGATGCCGGGTATTGCGGAACATGCAGTGCCCGGCATCAATGTATGTGCGGAAAGCGACGATGTGGATATTAGCGATGTGGATATCGTCGTTCGGCGAGTGGGTGTGTGCCGTATGAAGATATCCACAGTAATGAGATGCGCGCAATGACGAGTTATCCACGATAATGAGTTATCCACAATGGTGACTTGTGCACAAGTGTGTAGAAAAGTGCATAAGACTGTGGATAACTTATGTGGATAAGTTAGGAATGCCGCGGTATTATTGGGTTTGTTGCAGTGGATAACTCGGGTGTATAACTGTTCCCTCGCTGTGGCGATGTATGCCAAGCCAAAGTTATGCACGAGATATACACCGAGAAACGCCGCTTATCCACCACTTATCCACATGGTTTTCCACATTCGGTGGAAAACTACATGGGTGTAATTCATCCACAGGCTGTGGATAACGTAGTGGATAAGTCGTGGATAAGTGGTGGATAGCTGTGGATGAACAGGCTAAGGCACGAAAAAGGCCGACCTCCGCATACGGGAGGTCGGCCTTTCTCATAAGAATTAAGGACAACCTAACGATAGAAAAAACAATCTACCGATAGATAAGCGCAACGAGCCGGAACTCAGCGCCATCCCATCGTCATCAGGAATCCGATCATGATCAGGGCGAAGCCGATGCCGAGGTTCCACGCACCGATGTTCGGAATCGGCCAGGAACCGGACGGGGAGAGGTAGTACACCACGCACCAAATCAGGCCGATGATCATAAACGCGCAGAACAGCGGCACGAACCAACGCGGGTTCGACTTGGTGCCCTTAATGGTTTCTTCAACGCGCTTGGTGTTCTCCGCCTGGCGGTTCATCATACGCTGCATCTGCGGGGTCAGCGTGGCCTTATCGGCAGTGGCGTTGAGCACGGCCTGCACCTGCTCCATATTCACGCCGTAAGCCGCGCCTTCCTCGGCAGAAGCGTTCTCTGCGTTCTGCTCGGTGTCTTTGCTGGCGGTCTCGTCAGCAACGGTGCTGGATGAGGTCTCGCTCTGCCAGTCCTTCTGGTTGTTCGAGTCGGTTTCGTGCAGCTCTTCGTCAGCCATCAGCATAGTCTCCATTCAATAGGCTAAAAGTCATAATAGTGGCTACACTCGAAAGCGGCGACCAGAGTCGGCAAGAAGACAGGAAATTCATGGCCAGACATGTAGGTAAGCACGGTGCACGGCACTCCCTATGGGGTGGTGTCGCGGTATTCGTCGTCATTGCCTTGACCGGTTTTCTGCTGAGCACCAACGTGAGGGTCAATCGTACGGTTGCCGCCACCAACGATACGGCCGATCTGGTGGAGCAAGGCGTGGACGAGGCCAACCAGCTGCAGCAGGACGTCAGCGATCTGACCAAACAGGTCGCCAATCTTACGGACGCGCTCAAGGCCGATGGCACCGATGGCACCGACAGCACACAGAACCAAGGCAAGGACTCCAGCAATGTGGATTCCAGCCTGATGCTGCCCGCGCTCAGCGGCAGCGGCGTAACGGTAACGCTGGATGATTCTCCGTTGTGGGAGAACGCAGTCAACAACAACGGCACGACCGCCAATATCAACGATTACGTGATCCACCAGCAGGACGTCGAATCGGTGGTGAATGCCTTGTGGGCCGGCGGTGCCGATGCGCTGATGATTATGGATCAGCGGGTGCTGTTCAATTCGGCGGTCATCTGTTCCGGCAACGTGCTGTCGTTGCACGGTAAGAAATACTCGCCGCCGTTCACCATTTCCGCGATTGGTGACCCTCAAAGACTTCGCGCAGCGTTGAACGACTCCGAAGCCATTACCATTCTTAAGCAATATGTGACCGCGTTTGGCATTGGCTACAAGGTGGAGAATGCCGAGGACCTTCAGTTCCCCGCTACCGCCGCCTTGCTGCAGCAGTTGAAATATGCCACGGTCGATACGTCAAAGACCACAGATGAGGAGCAGACTCAGCAATGAGACACGGCAGGCACAACAGCGGCGTACCGGCGCCCATTGATCTCGCGTCCGTGTCGGACGTACAGCCCTTCCCCGAGGACGATGCCGCACGAATGGCGGCAGACCCGGCCAACGCCAGTAGGGCAAGGTCCCGTCGTGCCGCAGTACGCGGCGCGTCTTCGCCCCAGCGGAGCCCGGTCTGGCAGGCACTCGGCATCTGCGCCGAACTGCTGATTACCGCTGCCGTGATTTGCGCCCTGTACATCGTCTGGCAGATGTGGTGGACCGGTGTCGAGGCGGAGCGAGCCCAGAACGAAACCACCCAGTCCGTCGACTGGAGCGACCCCAGCAACAACGGGGGAACGGTCACCATCGCCAAAGCCCAGGAGGGCGATGCGCCGGTACAGCCGAAAGACGCGAAATATGGCGACTTGATTGCGCAGATCTACATTCCGCGCTTCGGCTCCCAATGGCACCGCAACATCGTGGAAGGCACCACGCTCGAGCAGCTCAATCGCCACGGTCTGGGCCATTACGACACCACCCAGATGCCGGGGCAGGTCGGCAACTTCGCCGTCGCCGGCCACCGCAACGGCTACGGGCAGCCGTTGGGCGATGTGGACAAGTTGCAGGAAGGCGATCCCATCATCGTTCGTACCAAGGATTACTGGTACGTCTACCACTACACCCGGTACGAGATTGTGCTGCCCACGGACGTGCATGTGATCGCCCCCAATCCGGAAGACTCCACTGCCAATCCCACCAAACGCATGATCACACTGACCACCTGTGAGCCGAAATACTCCACCCCCACCCATCGATGGATCAGCTATGGTGAGTTGGCGTACTGGGCCAAAGTGTCCGACGGTGTGCCCAAAGAGCTGGCTACTACTGATTCGTCCGGTGCAGTGATGTTCTCCACCACCGAAACCCCCTCGATCGCTTCCCGCATTGGCTCGCTGGACAAGGTGGTATTCGGCGCGCTGGTAGTGTGGCTGGTTCTGTTCATTGCCGCTGCGGTGGCATGGCGCTGGCCGGTGCTGCGCGAGATTCGCGCGGGTGAGCGTCGCCGCCCGGATGCCAGCATCTATGGCGGACTGTTGCGTCTGCAGCCCGGCGTGGCACCGATTCGATGGCTGCTGCTGGCTCTGCTGTTGTTCGCAGCCGCCGCGGCGCTGTTCCAGTGGGGATTCCCTTGGGCCGCCGCCAATATCCCATTCCTACAGCAGATGTCGAACTTCGTGGCAGTGAGCTGACGGCAGCCTAGTACTATGTCTTGCAGTACACGTCCCTCAAGGAGAGCCCTATGACCGATTCCGCGCATATTTTGGTGGTGGATAACTACGATTCCTTCGTCTACACGATCGTAGGCTATCTGCAAACCCTTGGCGCCACTGTTGATGTGGTGCGTAACGACGCTATCGACCCAGCCGCGCCGGGTGTACTGGACGGTTACGATGGCGTGCTGATTTCTCCCGGCCCTGGCGCTCCGGCCGAATCCGGTGCCAGTGAGGATATGATTCGCCTGTGCGCGGCCAGCGGCGTGCCGATGTTTGGTGTGTGCCTGGGCTTGCAGGCGCTCGCCGAGGTGTATGGCTGCACTGTGGGCCATGCGCCCACCATCATGCATGGCAAGACCAGCTTGGTGGAACATATCGATGACGAGATTTTCGAGGGCGTGGCCAACCCCATGACCGCCACCCGCTACCATTCGTTGGCCGTCGAGCCCGATTCGGTGCCGGATACGCTGGTGGTTACCGCGTGGACGCAGGGCGACCACATTATTCAGGGCATCAAGGTCAAGGGCAAGCCGATGTACGCCGTGCAATTCCATCCCGAATCCGTGATGACCCAGGACGGCTACCGTCTGCTGGCCAACTGGCTTAAGGTCTGCGGCCAAGACAACGCCGTGGCCAAGTCCGCCGGCCTTCAGCCCAAGGTTACGAAGTAGCAGCCGTCTACTTGTCGCCGCCTGGGCCGGTGCTACCGCTGCCGCCAGCGTTGCCTCCTGTGTTGCCGTTGCCGCCGGCGTTGCCGTTGCCATTGTTGTCGCCTGTGGCGGCGGCCTTCGTGGTAATGGTGACGGTCGATCCCGCATCTACTTGGCTGCCAGCGCCAGGATTGATGCTGACTACCACAGCGGTGCTGTCGGTTGGGCCACTGGCCTGAGCCTTGAGGCCCACGGCCTTGAGCATGAGTTCGGCGGTGGCGTAGTCAGTGCCAGCGGTGATATTCGGTACAGCGACCTTTTCCTTGCCCGTGGACACCCAGATGGTGATGGACCCGCCCTGCGCGATGGAAGAGCCCGAATCGGGGCTTACGCGGGTAATCAGACCGGCCTCCACCGTATCGGAGCTTTCCTGCTCCACGGTGAAGCTGAACTTGCCCTCATACTGCTGTAGCACGCTGTCCTTCGACTGACCGACCAAATTGCTCGGTACGGTGGTCATGCCGGAAGAAACATATATGGTGATGGTGGTGCCCTTGGGAACCGACTGACCGGCGGCAGGATCGGTTCTCGTCACCATATCCTTGGCGATGTCGGCGCTGTCTTCGGTTTTGACGGTGGCGTTCACCTTGAACCCGGCGCTTTCCAGAATGCTGCGCGCCTCTTCCTGGCTGCGCTCCTTGACATCCGGAACCTGAGTGGACTGCGGGCCTGCGGAGAACCACACCTTCACGGCAGATCCCCTGGCCACCTTGGAGCCGGCGTCCGGGCTCATCTTGGTGCAGGTGCCTTCCGGCTCGGTGGAGTCGGTGTCTTGCTTTTCGGTCATCTTCAAGCCCAATCTCTCAAGCTTGAGCTTGATGTTGTCCTTGGACGTGGAAGCGTTGCACACTTCAGGGATGGTGACGGTGTCTTCAGAGGACTTGTTGCCGGAGCCGTTCATGGCGAACATGATGCCCACAATGACGAGCACCGCGACAATCGCCGCGATCGCCGAACCGATGATGATCTTCTTGCGCTTCTTGGCCTTGGCCGCCGCCGCACGCTGCTGCGCACGGGACTGCAACGCCGCTGAGTTGGCACCATTGGCCGGTGGAATCTGCTCGAACTGACCGGTCACCGGGTTGAATGCCTGGGTGGGCTGCTGCTGCGGTTCCACCGGCGTGGTGGGCAAATCACGTTCGGCTTCCTTGCGGGCCTTCATATTCGACAGGTCCGTCAATGGGTTGAACGCGGCCGCCACCGGTACGCCGCCGTTCATGTAGGTCAGGATGTCGGTCTTGAATTCGGAGGCCGTGGCGTAGCGGTTCTGGCGGTCCTTGGCCATGGCCTTGGCGCAGATTGAATCCCACATCTTCGGCAGCCCCGGCACCACGGCGGATGGCGGCGTGGCGACTTCGGAGACATGCTGGTAGGCGATGGCCACAGCGGAATCGCCGGTAAACGGCGGACGCCCGGTAAGCATCTCGTAGAGCACGCAGCCGGCGGAATACAGGTCGGAACGCATGTCGACGGTCTCGCCGCGCGCCTGCTCGGGAGAAAGGTACTGTGCGGTGCCCACCACGCCCTGCGACTGGGTCATGGTGGTTGCGGAATCGTCCAGAGCGCGGGCGATGCCGAAGTCCATGACCTTGACCGCGCCCTGCTCGGAAATCATGATGTTGCCGGGCTTGATATCGCGGTGGATAATGCCCATGCGATGCGAATAGTCGAGCGCGTTAAGCACGCCCAACATCACCTGTTCGCAGTCGCGCTGGCTGAGTGCGCCGTTGACCTTGATGATGTCGCGCAGGGTCTGGCCCTTGACGTATTCCATGACGATGTACGGCAAACGCTCGGTATCGCCGCTTTCGGAAGAAACCAGTTCTTCGCCCGAATCGTAGATGTTCACGATGTTCGGGTTGTTCATCTGGGCCACGGCGTGTGCTTCGCGGCGGAAACGGGCCAGGAAGATGTCGTCGTTGGCCAGATCGGCGCGCATGATTTTCACGGCCACGGTACGGCCCAGACGGGTGTCAAGAGCCACGTGGACCTCGGCCATGCCGCCACGACCGATGAGCTGGCCAAGCTGGTAGCGTCCGCCGGCCAATGCGGTGGGCATACTGGTGCTCATTGCTTATTCCCTCCCAATCTTGAGGCCGGGGCCTCCAAAACAATGCGTGGCGTGCTGGTCACTCGGCGCGGCAGTCGATTGCCGGACGTGGCCATGGTGGTGTCGGCCATTTCGGTCTGCTGATCCAGCAGACGGCGTTCGATGCGTGCCAGCGTACGGGACACCACCAGCGCGTCTTTCGGGCGATCCAACGGGTCCTTGGCCAGCATCGACATGACAAATTCGCGTAACTGGACGTCCACCGAGTTCGGCAGCGGAGGCACGGGATTGTTCACGTGCGCTGCGGCGATATCGACCGGAGTGGTGCCGGTGAACGGACGATGCCCGGCAAGGCCCTCGTACGCCACTACGCCCAGTGAATAGATGTCCGATTGCGGCGTGGCCTGCTGGCCCTGCGCCTGCTCGGGGGAGATGTATTGTGCGGTGCCCACCACCATGCCGTCCTGGGTGATCTGGCCTTGGCCGGTGGAGTAGCTCACGCCGAAATCGGTGATCTTCACTTCGCCGGTGTCGGAAACCATGATGTTGGCCGGCTTGACGTCACGATGAATCACGCCGTGCGAGTGGGCCACGAATAGGCCTCGCGCGGTCTGAATCAGAATGGGCAGCAGTTCGATGGGATCCATCGCGCCCTTGCTATGGAACAGATCCGCCAACGATTTCGAGGGGACGTATTCCATAATCAGAAAGCCGATGCCGTCATGCTCGTAGTATTCGAACAACGCAGCGATGTTCGGGTGCGCCAGATTGGCGGAATTATGGGCTTCGGCACGCAGGCGGCGCAGCTTGGCCTCGGCGTTGGTCACGTCCGAGCGCAGCGCCTTGATGGCCACTTCACGGCCGAGCTGAATATCGTAGCCTTTCCAGACCTCGCCCATACCGCCTTGCGCAAGACGCGAATCAAGACGATATCGGCGGTGAATAAGCTGTCCTTCGATAAGTTTCACTGCTGCAAAGCCTCCTGCATCATCGCGCGCATGATCGGGCCAGCGGCGAGCGAACCGTGTACATCTGTGTTATGCACCAACACCGCGACGGCGATCTGCGGATCGTCCGCCGGCGCGAAACCAATCCCCCAGCCGTCGATGGCAGAGTTGTCGATACCGATTTGTGCGGTACCGGTTTTGGCCGCCACCTTGATGCCGTCGATGGCCAGCTGCGGATTGGCCTCGGTCACCACGCTTTCCATCATCGTGGTGAGCTTGTCTGCGGAATCCTTGTTGAACGCATTGGCCATGGTTTGCGGTTTGGTCTGCGAAAGTACGGTGAGATCGGCGGCGCGCACACGATCGACCAGCGTGGGCTGCATCAGTTTGCCGTTGTTGGCGATTGCCTGCGCGACCATCGCCATCTGCAACGGCGTGGCCGTGGTGTCGCCTTGGCCGATGGACGCCAGCGCAAGCTTGTCGTCGGTCGGATCAGAGGGGAATGTGGACGCGGTGGCCGTCATCGGGGTGCCCGTGGATTCGGTGCCGTCAATGGTGATGGTGCTGCCAAACCCGAGCTTGGTGGCCATGTCCGAAACCTTGCTCGCGCCGAGTTTCACGCCAAGCTGGGCGAACGCGGTGTTGGACGACCACGCGACGGCCTCTTGCAGGGAGATCTGCCCGTTGATGCCATCGCCCTGTGCCTCGTCGTTCGGCAACTGTGTGGCGGTTCCCGGCAAGGTATATCTGGAGCCTGCAGGAATCTTCGTGTCCGTCTGGTATTCGCCGGTTTCCAGCGCAGCCGAGGCGACGATGGTCTTGAACGTGGACCCTGGTGGGTACAGCTGCGAGGTGGCGCGGTTGATTAGTGGGCTATTTTGGCCCGCAGAAAGTTCGCTGTAGGCCTGAGACGCGGCTTTGGTGTCATGGGTCGCCAGTTTGTTCGGATCATAACTGGGCGTGCTCACCATGGCGAGGATACGACCGGTGCTGACTTCGATGGCCACCGCCGCACCATCGCGCGTACCGAGCTGATCGTAGGCAACCTGCTGCAGCTTGGGGTCGATGGAGGTTTCGATGGACGCGCCCTGATTCGTAGCGCCGGTGAGCATGGCCTTGGCCCGCTGCCAGATCAATGAATCGGCCTCACCGTTGAGCAGCATGCTGCGGGAGGCTTCCAGGCCGCGATCGGCGGTCTGGTTGATGGAGAAGAAGCCGGTGATCGGAGCATACAGCGGACCGTTGGAATAGGTACGCAGGTATTTGAATGCGTCGTTGACCGGCTCGGATTTGGCCATGACCGTGCCGTCCGAGGCCAGGATGGCACCGCGGTAGGCACCGAGCTGGTGGTACAGCGAACGGGCGTTGCGCGGATCGTTGTTCAGCGCGTTGGCCCGTACCGCCATGATGATGGTGGACGACAGGCCGAGAATCACGAACAGCGCGACCACGGCGGTGAAAAGCTGACGAAGATATTTGTTCATACGCGAGTGCCTCCGTTAACGGGAGGAAGCGGGGGAATCGTGCCGGTAGGCGTATACGGTTCATCGGCGTCGGTATACGACGGAGTGGTGGCATCCACAATGGGCTCGGCGATGGGGGCCGCAGCAGAGCCCGCAGAGGTCACAATTGCGGGCACTTCGGGTGCCTCAAGTGTGTCTGGCGCGTGCTTGGTGATGTCCACAATGGGGTCGTCAAACGATTCCGCCTCGGACTGCGACGCCGTAGCCGACGCGCTGCGAGGCTGAACGATCGGCTCAGTGGCGCGGGCTCGGGCCTCAAGTTCCCTGTTGCGCAGCACGGCCAAAGCCTCGTACTGGAACGTATCCGAGGTCAGCTCCGGCTCGGGCGCATTGGCCGAGTTCGAGATGATGATGAGCAGGGTCGCGAGAATATAGTTGGCGATCAGACTGGAGCCGCCGGCCGCCATATAGGGCAGGGTCAGACCGGTCAGAGGAATCACCAGCGTGATGCCGCCGACCACGGTGAACACTTGGAAGGCCATGGTGAACACCAGTCCGGAAGCGAGCAGCTTGCCGAAGCCATCCTTGATTTTCATGGCGGTGATGAAGCCGGAGGCAATGATGAGCAGGTAGAGCATCAAAATGGCCAGGACGCCCATCAGACCGAGTTCCTCGCCCAGAGAGGCGTAGATGAAATCGGAGTTCGCGAACGTAACGAGCGAAGGATGGCCTTGGCCGAGACCGGTGCCGAGCATGCCGCCTGATGCCAGGCCGAAAATGCCGGTGACCAGCTGCCAGGAGCCGCCGGGGGTCTTGTTGTATTGCTCGTTGCTGAACGGGTGCAGCCAGGCGTCGATGCGCTGACCCACGTGGCTGAACATGCCTGCGGCCAGCACGGCACCCGCGGCGAACGCGATCAGACCGATGATGATCCAGCTTTTACGGCCGGTGGCCGTGTACAGCATGGCCACGAACATGGCGAAGAACATAAGCGAGGTGCCCAGATCATGCTGCATGACGAGCACGCCCATCGAGGCGATCCACACCACGATGATCGGGCCGAGATCCTTGATACGCGGCAGCTGCAGACCGAGCATCTTCTTACCGCCCACGGCCAGCTGGTCGCGATGATCGAACAGGTAGGCAGCGAAGAAGAACGCGAGGAACAGTTTGGCGAACTCGCCCGGCTGGAACTGGCCCAATCCCGGAATCCTGATCCAGATGCGCGCGCCGTTCACCTCCATGCCGATGAACGGCAGCATCGGGGCGAGCAGCAGCACCAGGCCCACCACCATCGACACATAGGAGAAGCGTCGTAGCACGCGGTAGTCCTTCAGGAAGATGATGAGCAGCGCGGAAAGCACGATGGCGATGCACAGCCACACCAGCTGGCGTTGGGCCACCGCCCAACCTTCGCTCTGGTCGATGCGGGCGATCATGGTCACGCCGGTGGCGGTCAGCAGTAGCACGCAAGGCAGAATCGACTGGCTGGCGTACGGCTGGAAGCGCACAATCAGCCCCCACAGCACCAGAAACAGCACTACGACCAATGCCAGCATGCCGGCGTATTGCATAGGGAATTCGCCGGCGGTGCGTTGGAACATCTGGATGAACGCCAACGCGCTGATCGCCATGGCAATCAGCAACAAGGAAATCTGACGTAGACGGGTAGCGATCATTGAGAATCCCCCGTGGCCGCGTTGTCGGCCGCTCCGATACCGGATTTATCCGAGGAATCAGATGAGCTTGACGAACCGGACTGGCTGGACGAATCCTTGGTGCTGTCCTTGGAATCGCTCTGGGAACTGTCTTTGGAACTGTCCAGGGAATTGGACGCCTCGGCCTTCTTGGCGGCGTCGGCTTCCTGCTGCTTGGCCAGTTTGCGCATTTCGGTGCGGATGATACCCACATGCGACTGCGCTTCGTCCAACGAACCGACTGTGATGCCTTGGCTCAGCTGGTCACGCCATGTCTGAGGCAGGTCCGCGGTGGCGATATTGGTGGTCTGCACTTCGTGCGAAAGCTCAAGTCCAAAGAGATTGGTCGGCACGCCACGATAAATGGCCACGGTGCCGTTGCTATCTCCCACGTAGTAGTGCGTCTGGCTCCACGTGTACACGCCCCAGCCAGCGCCGGCCAAGGCCAGCACGGCAAGAATGCAGGTAATAATCACCGCAAGCTTATTGCGGCGCTTCTTGGTGCGCGTGGCCTTCTTCTGCTCGATCTGCTCATCGCGGATGGCTTTGGCCACATCCGGGTCGTTGGGGTCGGCGGACAGGCGCCCATCCGGCTTTTGCACCACCGGAATCTCACCGGTATCGGGATTGGCTCGTTCACCGGTCTCCTCGCGGACGGTGGACGGCTGCACCACGCGTGTGGACGACGGTTCGGCCGTGGTTTGCGCGGCCTCCGTCTCGTGCGCGCTGGCGGGCTGAATCAATGCTGCGGCGCGCTGGGCGGGGGAATCATCCTCACGCAGCGCGGGCGCGGTAGCCACCGGCTCGTTGACGATGTCGGCGATCGGCTCAAGATTACGGCTGGCGGCACCGCCGACCAACGGCGTTTGGTGCGGCAGATCGAACGCATCGGCATCCAACGCCAACGTGGCATCCGCAATAACGGCCGTGACATTATCGGTGCTGCCTGCCCGCAGTGCCATCTGCACCAGACGCTGCGCGCATTCGCCCTGATCGGACAGCGTGGTCATCGTCTCTTCGATGGTGGAATCTTCCAGCACACCGCACAGGCCGTCCGAGCACAGCAGCCAACGGTCGGCGGGGTGGGCTCGGCGAATCGAAATATCCGGGCGCGGGTCAATGTCAAAGTCGCCAAGCACGCGCATCACGACGTTGCGCTGCGGGTGGTTCTTGGCTTCGGACGGGGTGATACGACCGGTGTTGATGAGGTGTTGCACGTAGCTGTGGTCGCACGTGATGCGGCTCAGGTGTCCGTCGCGCAGCAGGTAGGCGCGCGAATCGCCGATATGGGCGATGACCCAGTAGCCGGCCACCAATGCCACTGCGGTAACGGTGGTGCCCATGCCGGCAAGCTTGCGTTCGCGCTTGGCCTTGCCGACGATGGCGTCATGCGCGGCCATAACGGAGGTTTCCATCATGCGGGAGATCGTCTCGACGTTGCCGCCGGTGTCGTCCTGCTCGATGTGGGCCAGTGACCGGATGGCGATGGAGGATGCCGTATCGCCGCCGGCGTGACCGCCCATGCCGTCGCACATGGCGATGAGATGCTCGCCGGCGAAGGAGGAATCCTGATTGTTCGCGCGCACAGTGCCCACATCGGACACCGTGGTGGAATACAGGAACAGCGGTTGTGAAGCGGCGGATTTTGGCATGCGGCTACCTCAGTTCGAAGGTGGTGGCGCCGATGCGCACAGGAATACGAGCGGGCAGAATGGTGGGGCGGTTGATGCGCTGCTGGTTGACCACGGTGCCATTGGTGGAGTTCAGGTCTTCAATGGCCCACTGCCCGGAGCGCGTGTCACGGTAGACACGGGCATGGTGGGAAGACACGAATTCGTCATCGAGCACCACGGTGTTCGAGGCGGCGCGGCCAAGCGTGATGTCGGCTTCGGCCAGCGGCACGGAGCTGCCGGCAAGCGGACCATCGATGATGACCAACAGGGTAGGCTGCGCCGAGGCGGCGGACGACGCGGAAGCGCTGGGCTGGCGATGCGGGCGCGGCGCAGCTGCCTGCGGCGTTTCGGCCTTGGCCTTATGCACTTCACGCTCACGGCGACGACGCGCGCGCGAAGGTCGCGGACTGAACGTCTCGATGTCCTTGCGCAGCGAACGTACGGCCAGCCAGATGAATATCCACAGCAGGATCAGGAATCCATACTTGAGCAGGGCGAATGTCAGTTCGGTCATAAGTGGACGACTTTCGGGCGTGTGCTCGACTACTCCTGGGCTTGGGCGGAGGCCCAGTACAGGATGCGGGTACGGCCGATGGTGATGGTGTTGCCGTCGAGCAGCGTGGCGGCGGGCACTTGGTGGCCCTCCACGTACGTGCCGTTGGTCGAACCCAGGTCGCGGGCGATCACGCCGTTATCCGTGATGTCGATTTCCAGGTGCTTGCGGGAGATGCCCGGATCGTCGATGACGATATCGCAACCGGAACCGCGGCCGATTACCGTCTTGTCTTTGGTGAGCAGGTACTGGTTGCCGTTCACCTCGAGCACCGGGCTATCCTCGGTCTGCGCATCGGTGGTGACCGGCACGGCATTGCCCTGCACGGATTCGGAGGTGAGGTTGAAGTTGCCCTTGGACAGGTCAAGGTCTTCCTCGAAGATCACGATCACCGGGCCCACGAAGGCGTAATGCTGGCTCTTCGCGTACTCGGTGAGGTTATCGGCCAGTTCGTTGGCCAGGGTCTCGCTACCCCATGCCTCGATACGGTCGAAGTCAGGAGTACTGAGCTTGAAACGGTATTCATTCGGGGCCACCGTGCGGTCACGGCCCACGGGCATGGCCTCGGCGTCAATCTCGCGCTCCAAGGCGCTGGAAAGATCGACAGGCTGCAGGTCTTTGGAGCCAAACTTGGCGAATACTCCGTTGACTGCACCCTCCACGCTTTTTTCAAAACGGTCGAGAACGCTCATAGTCCTCCCTTTCTAATCTTCACCCATCCTACGCGGTGATGGGAATATGAGACAAAAAACCGGTCTTTCACGTGACGATGAGTGCAAAATATCCAAAAATTCAGGGCGGAAATGGGTGCGGCGCACCACCCGAGGTGCTTTACCGGTGGAGCACCTCGGGTGGGATGCGCGTGTTATCGATTTGTCAGGCCAGCGCGTCGCGCAGGAAATCGCGCTGGAGGGTGAGCAGGTTTTCGGCCACGGTCTCGTCATTGGTCATATGGGTGATGCCCGTCAACGGCAGGAAGGTGTGCGGGCGACCCGCCGCCATCAGGGCTTGCGAGAGGCGCAGGCTGTGGGCGATGGTGACGTTGTCGTCGGCGAAACCGTGGATCAGCATAAGCGGGCGCTCGAGTTTCGGTGCGTCCTGCACGATGCCGTTTCGGTAGTAGACATCCGGGTCGAGGCCCAGATAGCGCTCGGTGTAGTGCGTGTCGTACAGCGTCCAGTCGGTGGGCGGGGCGCCGGCGCATGCGGCCTTGAACACGTTCGGCGCGTCCAGCACGGCCAGTGCGGACAGGAAGCCGCCGTACGACCAGCCGATCATGCACACCTTGTCGAGGTCCGGCATGGGAATCGCCTCCCGCTGGCGGGAGGTGGCGCGAAGCGCCGGTGGGTGGTTCTCGGCGTCTGCCTGATCGCCCGCAGCCGGCTGTGCCGCACGTGATTCCACATCGGCGTTGAGCCGGGCGACGGCCTCGGGCAGGGCGTTGACGGCCTCGACCTGATCGGCCAGCGTTACGTCCTTCATATCCTCGAAGATCTCGCGGTCCCATGCCGGGCCGCGGCCGGTGGTGCCACGGCCGTCTGCCGTGACCACCAGGAAGCCTTGGTCGGCCCACCACTGGCCCTCCCAGTAGAAGGACTGTGAGGCGATGACCTGCTGGAAGCCGGGCCCGCCGTACGGCTTCATCAGCACCGGCAGCTTCTCGGCGTGCGCGTACGGGCTTTCCGGGCTCGGCGCGATGATCGCCGTGTACAGCTGGTGCTCGCCCAGTCGCGTAAACGTGACGTTCGGTGTAAAGCCGGGTTCGGCCGCCGTGGACGCGATAGTGGCGCTCTGTTCTCCCAGAATATGCCGCATCTGGGCGCGGGCGGAACGCATATCGCGGCCGGAGACCACGATGCCGCGCTCGCCGCGCGAGGCGGTCCACTGGCCGGGATCGGTCGTGACCGGCGTGATCGTGCCGTTGTAATCGATACTCACCACGTCGAAACTGCGGGCGTCGTGGTCGCCGAATACGGACTCGGTGGCGGCCGCATCGGCCCAAGCGTCCGGCACCTCAGGCGCGATTTCGGGCGCGCGCTGCACCACGGCCAGCACATCCTCGTCGGTCACGGCGAGCACCGTGCGCACGTTCCAGCCAGCCGGCGTGAACGGGCGGCCGTCCATTGTCAGACGGTTGGTGTCCGTGGCCATATCGTTGAGCGAGCACACCAGACGACCATCCGGCGTGTAGGCGGGCGTGCCGTGAACCAGGTCGATCCACTGCTCGTTCGCGTGCTCCTCAAGCACACGCGTGGCACCCAGCGCGGCCCCATCCGCCTCGACTGCCACCTCAAGCACCTGATCGCGGGTCTGACGGCGGTTCTGCACCAGCACCAGCGGATCGTGGCCGCGACGCCAGTTCACGGCGGCCACATACTCGTACGCCTCGCGATCCCAATCCACATCGGCGTTGCCGGTGATGCCTGCGTACCGGTCGTTCTCATCGAACGCCAGCGTGATCACGGTCAGATACACGTCGGCATTGCGGGTCAGCGCGCGCGGGTAACGGCGGCCGGCGTCCGGCTTCTCGGGGTCAGCCGGATCGCTGATGTGCCAGGTCGGCTCGTCGGCGGTGTCGAAGGACTCGAACAGCACGTGCTGCGAATCCGGGGCCCACCAGAAGCCGTCGTATCGGTCCATCTCCTCGCCGGCCACGAACTCGGCCAGACCGATTTTCCACGTGTTTTCGGCCGGATTGCCGTCCTCATCCTCCACGCTCACGCCGTAGACGGCGGTGATGCGGTCACCTAGTTCGCCGCCGATATCGACCAGCATCAGGTAGCTGCCCGTGGTGTACAGCACATGTTCGCCATCCGGGGCGATGCGCGGGTTCAGCACCGGCGTGTACATCGCCGGGTCCTCATCGAGCCATTCGCCGGCCAGTTCACGGGTGTGCGGCTCGGGTGCGCCGGTCTCGTCATTCCAATCGATGTCGGTCAGGAACAGGCGGCCGTTGATGGTGAACACGATGCGATTGCCGTCGTCATCTGCGGAGTATCCGACGATGCCGGTGCCGCCTTCGCGCGCACGCTCGCGGCGGGCCTTCTCCTCGGCCGGCACGTCCTCGCTGTCGGCGGTTGCGCCCAGCAGTTCGCGCGGGTCGGCCAGCTTGGTCTCATGGTGTTCGCCGGACTCGTCGAACCAGCTCAGCCACAGTGCGGTCACCAGATCCTCGGGGCCGTCGGAGCGCAGGAACAGGGCCCGCGAGCCGTCGCCCACGGTCTGTGCGGAGCGCGGTGCGCCGCAGCCGAAGCGCAGCGTGCGCGCCCGGAGGCGTGGGAAATGCTTGATTGCGTCATTGACATCATTGGTTTCGCTCATACCTCACAACCTACGCGCCTGTGCGGTCAGTGGCGCGCAGGCTTGCGACGCATTCCCGGGAATGTGTCGTGGTGTGGGTGCGAGGTGTGGGCGTGAGGCTTGTCCTAAGATGGGAGCCATGCAGGTGACGATGATCGACGAAAACAAGTACGCCGAAACGATGACCGACGTGGTGCTGCCCGCGCTCGAACAATGCTGCGAGGAGGGCTGGTTCGATCCGTCCGCCGCCGAACGTTCGGCCGGGATCGAGCCGCTGTCCGGCATTATGGACACCGGCGGCCGCTCGGGCCAGCTGCACTACCTGTGCTACGACTCCGCCAAATTCGACGCGATTCGCGAGCAAGGCGCCACCGCCACCTTCCGCGGGGCCATCGTCATCAGCCACGGCTTCACCGAGTTCGCCGAAAAGTACGACGAGCTCGTCTGGTACTTCCTGCTTGCCGGCTACTCGGTGTGTGTACTCGAGCATCGCGGCCACGGCAAGTCCGCGCGCGACGTGGACAACCGCTGCATGGTGTGGATTGATGACTGGCAGCGCTACGTGGCCGATCTGGCCGGCTTCGCCGAAACCATCGGCCAGCAGTACGCGGCCGGCATGCCGCTGAACCTGTTCTGCCATTCGATGGGCGGCGGCATCGGCGCGGCCGTGTTGGAGCGATACCCCACCCTGTTCGACAAAGCGGTGCTCTCTGCCCCGATGATCGCCCCCGCCACCGGCATGCCGCTGGGCGTGGCCCGTGTGCTGGTCGGCGCGCTGTGCGGACTCGGCTTCGGCAAGAAGCGCGTGTTCGGGCAGTCGGGCTTCACGCCGGAATTCTCGATGGAAGGCAACGAGGGCGCTTCCGAAGCGCGTGAACGCTGGTACTTCAAGCTGCGTTGCGAGAATAGCGAATACCAGACCTACTGCGCGGCGTTCGAATGGGTGCGCCAAGCGTTGAAGCTCAACCGGGCCATACTGAATCCGTCCGCCTGCGCCGAAGTGGAGACGCCGGTGCTGCTCTTCCAGTCCGGACGCGACATCTGGGTACTCAATAAGCCGCAGAATCACTTCGTCCAACTGGTCAAGGACGGCGGCGGCGAGGCGAACATCGTGCGCTTCCCCGAATCGCGCCACGAAATCTTCTCCATGCCCAACAGCACTTACAAGCCCTACCTCGAAAAGATCCTCGGCTTCTACGACGACCCCATGATTGCCTGCGCCGCGTACTGATGTAGCTCTTCACCCATTGTTCACCGTGCGGTCACCTTGTGGCCCGACCCGCTTTAGATGGCGGGAGAGCCATGGAATTATGGGCATAATGTCTTCTCTCCGCCGCCGCGGTTGCGGCCGCGGTATGTGCCGGCGTGCTCGCGTTGACCGGTTGCACGGCGTTCAATAATTCCGATGACGGCACAGCGGACGGCAACGGCACGTCCGCCACCACGCAGACCTTCCAGCCGTCCGGCGGCAAACCGACTGCCACCCTGAGCATTGCCTCCGGCTCCGAAAACAAGGAAGTCGCCGTCGCCATCCAGAAAGCGGCCGACCAATCCAACGTAGCCGTGACGATGCACTACATGGGTTCGCTGGAGATTATGAACGCGCTCAAGGCCGGCGGCCAGGATCACGACGCCGTCTGGCCTGCCTCCTCGATGTGGATTTCGATGGGAGACACCAAGCACATCGTCAAAGACGCGGCCAGCACCTCCACCACGCCGATCGTGTTCGGCATCGCCAAATCCAAGGCCGTCAAACTCGGCTGGGCTGACGACACCGGCGCCACCAAGCCCGTCTCCACCGCGGACATCCTCGCCGCGGTCAGCGACGGCAAACTCACGTTCTCCATGACCTCCGCCACGGTGATCGACAGCGCGCTCAACGTCTACCAGACCGCGCTCAGGAAACCCAGCTGGACCATTTGGGTGGTCGATTACTCCGGTTCGATGTCTGGAGAGGGCAAGAACGGCGTGGTCAAAGGCCTGAACGCGGCGCTCGACCCGGACCAGGCCAAGAAGTCGTACATCGAGCCCGCCAGCGGCGACGTGAACATTCTCATCCCGTTTGAAACCGAGGCCCACCGCCCGGTCAAGGCCACTGGCACAAGCACCAGCGACCTGCTGCATGAGGCCGATGCCACCGATGCCAGCGGCGGCACCGATATCTATGAAGGCCTGCTGAGCGCGCTCGACGAGCTGCCCAGCGAGTCGGAAGCCTCGCAATACACCACCGCCATCGTGCTCATGACCGACGGCCGCTCCAACTCCGATCATCAGGACGAATTCGAAAGCGCCTATAAGTCGCGCGGCCGTGATCTGCCGATCTTCTCCATCATGTTCGGCGATGCCGATCCCAGCCAGCTGAAGTCTCTCGCCACCCTGAGCAACGCCAAGGTATTCGACGGCCGCTCCGGCGACCTCGCCGCCGTCTTCCGCCAAGCCAAGGGCTTCAACTGATGCTCCAGGTAATCTGTGGATTCGTTGTCGGACTGCTGCTCGCCGGGCTCGGTTTCGGACTGGTCGGCGGCGGAGTGCCCGGCCTGATCGTGGCCGTGGTACTGGCCGCACTTGGGTATATCGCCGCCTCCACGCTCACCGAGCCGGAGCGACGCATCGGCAAAATGCTGGTTTCCGCCTTGCCCAACGGTCAGAAGACCGCCGATACGATCGACGCGGCGAACGCTCGACTCAACTCGATCGCCATGCTCACCAAGCAAGTACGTGACCCAGCCGTCAAAGCCGAAGCCAACGACTTCATCGCCGCTACCAAAGATTTAGTGCAATACGTGACCCGAGACACCTCCGCCTACCCGACGTTGCGCCACTACATCACCGTGTACGGCGAGCAGACCGAGAAACTGTTGCGCTCCTACGTGGACGTGGAAAGTTCCGGCGCACGCGATCAGATAGCCACGGCACGAATCGAAACCATCGAGGCGCTGCAAGTGCTCGAACAGACCGCCGCCGGCGAACTCAGCCGGGCGGTAAGCGCCAAGACGTTGGGCATTACGGCCGACTCCGACGCCATCCAACGGTTGGCCCGCATGGATGGATACGACGACGTCGCACCTTCGCCTGTGCCTTCCTCGGCTGCTGATGAAGGACGGCATGCACCCAGTCAGACTCCATCTGGCGGCCCGGCTCACCAGTCGGACCAGAAAACGGACGCACAATGAAACTCTCCAAATCAAAAATCATCGGACTGATCGCCCTGCTTGCGGTAGTGGGCGTGGTCTGCGGCACGCTGGTGTGGCGGCAATCGCAACCAGCACCGGCCGAACCGACCGAACAGGTGAGCATCACCGGCTACCTGGGCGGCGAGAAAATCGGCCTGTTCGATGACGCCAAGTTCAAGGCGCTCGCCGCCAAGCAAGGCATTGCCATCGACTATCGCAAGGCCGGATCGCCGGCCATGATGGATACGGACCGGAAAGGCATGGGTTACCTGTTCCCCTCCTCGCGCGCGGCCGTCGAATACGGCAATGCGAAAGGCGTCAAGGCCCCCCAAAGCGACATCGTCTTCAACTCACCGATTGTGCTATACACGCACAAGGCCGTGGCGGACGGGCTCGTGAACGGCGGACTTGTGACCAAGGACGATTCTGGCGCGTACCACATGGATATGGCCAAAGCCGTGGACGCGATGGTCGCCAACACAACCTGGGCCGACGTCGGATACACGGCAGGCTACGGGCAGTTCCGCATCGACTCGACCGATCCGGTGAAGTCGAACTCAGGCAACGAATACGCGGCGCTTCTTGCCACGGTGCTCAACGGCGGGCAGCCGGCCATGGTCGATTCGGTGGCGCGCGACGGCAAGACCATCGCCTCCATCTTCGCCAAATCCGGCTGGATGGAGACCTCTTCCGAGGATTCGTTCAACCAGTTCCTGACCTTGGGCGTGGGCTCCAAGCCGATGATGGTGGGCTACGAATCGCAGCTGCTTGATTTGGCCGTGAACCAGCCGGATGCGTTCAAGCAGATCAAGGACGACGTGGTCATCGTCTACCCGACGCCGACCGTGTGGAGCACCCACACGCTGATGGCCTTGGCCGAGAAAAGGCGGCACACTGCTGAACCTGTTGAAAACACCGGCGGTGCAGAAGCTGGCGTGGGAGCGCCATGGCTTCCGCGCGGCCAACTTCGCCGGCACCGATTCGATCAGCCGATTCGGCGTGGCCGGCACGCTCGACCAGATCCCGGCCGTATCCGAACTGCCCAACAACGATGCCATGCAACACCTCATCACCACCCTCCAATCCGCGCAAGCCAAACTCGTGGCCGACATCTCCATGTACGACACGATGTACACGCAGAACGCCCAGCAATACCGCGAGCTGAAAATGACCGTACTGGCCGGCAAGAAGGCGCTCGCCGACTTCAACGCCAACCAGCTGCCAGCGCTGGAGGCCGAGGCCGCCGCCAGTGGCGACGCCATGCAGGCGCAAGTGCTGAAGGACTTCAAGTCCAAGCTCGACCGTTTTGCCAAGCGACTCGACGACCTCGACCGCATCAGCGTGGTTACCTTGCAGACCGCGCCGCAGATCAAAATCATCCAGAACGCGGACCAGACCATCGTGGACAAGATCGACACCACCATCTCCACCACGATTCCGGTGTGGAAGAGTCAGATGGTGATCGCGCTGGGCCTGTCCAACCAGCGCAAGGCTCTCGACCTGCAGAACAAGGCCGACGAAGTGACCAACAAGCTGCTGGCGCGTAACGCGGCCGCCCTGCACAAGGGTGCAGTGGACGCGGAAAAGGCCAACCAGCGTTCCGTGGTGGAAATCGACACGCTGGAGAAGATTAACGCCGAACTCGTCGCCACCCTGAAGGAGACCGTGCAGATCCAGAAGGAAGGCAAGGCCAACCGCGAGGCCGCCCAGGTCAAGATGCGCCAAATCGAGTCCGACCTCAAAAACGCCTTGCTCGAAAACGCCCAGCAGATGTGAGCCGTTCGCGCGCCAGCATGCTCCCGTTGGCGGAGTTTGCGGGAACGTGCAACCATGCTCCCGTTGACAGAGGTATATGAGTACGCCTACTGGTGTGCGTATATATGCTCCCGCTGGCGGGAGCTGGCAGCCGTAAGACTGGCTGAGGGTGGTCACGGCGCTCGGCTCGGCCGGCTTTACCGGCAACCATTCCCGCCGCAATTTCTCTGTGGGCATAATCCCGGAATGATTGCCGCGCTCGGGAATTGGGTGAAGTGAAGGTTAAAGGTTGAGAGCCCGGGAGGGTTCCGGAACCGGCCACGATAACCGCTGCTAGCCCCGCGATACGGGTTGGCGGCCGGCAGCCAAGCCGATTCTCTCCTAATCAAGGAGTACCGATTATGGCAATGTTTCCGGCTTTGATGAATGACACGATGTTCTCGGATCTGTTCGATGATCCGTTCTTTGAGGGTTGGCGCAACACGGACAACACGATGAGTGCCGTAATGCCCGCCAACATGATGACTACCGATGTGCGCGAGACCGACAAGGGTTACGACGTCGACATCGATATGCCTGGCTTTAAGAAGGAAGATATCAACCTTGAGCTCAACAACGGCTATCTGACCGTGTCCGCCTCGCGTTGCAGCGAGCATGAGGACAAGGCTCCGGCCGCTGAGGACGAGGCTTCCGACAGCAAGTGTGCTTGCGCGTCCGATTCGGGCAAGTGGCTGCGTCGCGAACGCTACATGGGCTCCTGCTCGCGTAGCTTCTACGTTGGCGAGGACGTGAAGGAGTCCGACATCCACGCCAGCTACCGGAACGGCACGCTGTGCATCCAGGTTCCGAAGATGCAGGCCCAGCCGCAAGTCGAGTCCAAGCACCAAATCGCGATTGAGGGCTGACGATACTTGATTCGTCCCGAAGTCCCGCTTCGAGTAGCTTCGCCCCCTCTGACGAGGGGGCTCCCGCGAAGCGGGTGGGGGAGAGATAAATCGTAACCAAACCATGCTTCCCACGCCGTCTGCCCTACGCTTTCAACGCCGACTAACCTGACAGACGGCGGGAAACATAGCCAATGCAAATGCCGGGTAGGGATTTACCCTACCCGGCATTTTGCTGTTTCAATCACCGAACCCCACCCTGTTCGCGCGCCGGTCGCGTGCCGTTCTGCCGCTGTACACATCCGATGGGTAGAGTGACTTCGAAACGATGCGAGAGAGGCGGACATATGGCGAACGGCGCACAGAACGCAAGCGGCACACCGGCACCGGCGGCAAGCCATTCCGGCGGCCACGTCGTATCCGCGCGCGCCACGACCATCGGCCTGATGGCAATCCTGCTGTGGAGCTTCATGGCCGGCACCGTGCGCATCGTCTCCGAAAACTTCGGCGCCACGCTTGGCTCGGCCCTGATCTACACGGTCGGCGGCATCCTGCTGCTGATGTTCCGGCGCCCGGCCCCGATTCGCGAGTTCCCCAAGAAATACCTGATTATCGGCGGCCTGTTGTTCGTATTTTACGAATCGTCGATATCCCTCTCGCTGGGTCTGGCCTCTACCGACGCATCCTCGGTGGAAGTGAGCCTGGTCAACTATCTGTGGCCCACGATGATGGTGCTGCTGTCGGCGGGCGTATCCCATCGCAAGCACGCGGTCGTCAAGGTGCTGCCGGGCGCGATCGTGGCCACTGCCGGCGTGGTGTTGGCGGTCGGCGGTAATTCCGGGCTCGACTGGCATGCGGCCGTGCAGCATATCGCCGCCAACCCTTTGCCCTATGCGCTGGCGTTCGTGGGCGCGCTCGCTTGGTCGGTGTACGCGGTGTTCACGCCAGCCATGAGTCATGGGGTGGACGGCACTTCATTGTTCTTCCCCTGCGTGGCCGTGGCGTTGTGGATTATCCACTTCGCGTCCGGGCAGGGGTGGCCGGCCGAGCCGCCGAGTCTGGTCGCATGGCTGTTTGTGTTGATTGCCGCGGCGGCGATTGGCGGTGGTTATGCCTGCTGGGGCTATGGCATTCTGCACGGGTCTATGGAGCGGCTGGCTATTGCGTCCTATGCCACGCCGGTGCTGTCCACCGGGGCCAGTGCGGTGTTGCTGGGTTTAGCGCTGTCGCTGCCGTTTTGGTGTGGCGCGCTGCTGGTGGCCGTCGGATCGGTGCTTAATTACTTGGTCAGTGCGCGCAAATAGCGGGGTGGCTTTGCTCATGGGGCGGTAATAATCCCATGGGGCGGTAAAACCCTCATGGGGCGGTATCCCAAAATGACTTTATTCTGCGGTTTCACAATTTCTTCAAACCGCCCCATGGGCCTTTTACCGCCCCATGGATAAATTACCGCCCGATGGGCAGCAGCAACTTACTCGCCGCGACGCTCGGACGGGCGGCGAATCGGGTCAAGCAGCGTATTCGGATCGGAGATGCCGAACATGCTGCGCCCGCCGGTGGATTCAGGGTGCTTGGCGAGAACGGCCAGCGAAATCGCCCCCGGAATCATAATGATCACCAAAAGGGCCGCCAATCCCCAGTTCACGAAGAATCCGAGCCCCAGTACGATGGCCACCACAACCACCACCGTGACGATAATCGTCAACAGTGCTCGACGTGGGTTGGTTTCCCTGGCCCAAGAGGTGCTGGCTGCGGGTTTTGCTGTTGAACTGGCCGCGGCGTTTGTGGCTGTTGTGCCATCAGCCGTGACGGTCGTGGGCCTTGCCGCCGCGCTCGTCGCGGGGCCAGTAGGGGCGTCAGACACGTTATCGGCGGCATTGCCGGTCGCTGCTGGACGTTGTTCGTTTGCGTGAGTCATATCCACCAGCATATTCCCTGCTTCCGGCTGAAGCTGGGACAAGCCTGCGCGCCGCTAATCCAGCGCTGACACTGGCCTTGAGCTGCGGACGTCCAGACCGGATGTGAACAGGTGCTGAACGGAGTCTGGGGAAACCATGAGAACTCGCGACAATTTTTGTGAAATTGGGTGACGCTCTATGAATCGCGCGCTAGTGTTGCGTGAGCTTACAAGGCGAGGAGCCTGGAGCGCGGGGGGTGAAGGATGAAGAACTCCGTTTGGAAAACGTTCATGGAATTGTCTCTGGTCCGCGGAATCGTGCCACGGACCGTGTTCGGACTGACCGCGATCGCGGCAATCATACTGGTTATTGGACTGGCGCTGAGCAAGAGCAATAAGCGCGGCCGCCTGCACCCGCTGATTGTCTCGCTGATTGCCGCCGTGCTCGCCGGCGCGGCTGGAATGCTGGTTGCATGGCTGGTGTCCGACGTGTTTATGGTGTTTGGCGTATCGCTGGGCTGGCCGGTGATCTTCACCATCGCGGGCGGCATCGCCGGCGTCGGCTTCGTGATCGCCGCAGCCGTGACCATGCGCGGAGCCCGCCGTGTGCTGGCCATCGTGCTGGTGCCGCTGGTGCTGCTGTCCACCGCGCTCGGCGTGGACTCGATTTACGGCGAATACCAGACCATCGGCACCCTCGTCGGCTACACGCCGTACGCCTCGCTCGGCTCAATCGAGGTACACAAGGCCGCGATGAGCGTCAGCGACTGGCGTAGCAAGGCGCAGAAGGGCAGCCTGCCGTCCATGCCCAGCCAAGGCAAGGTGCTCACCGTCGACATTCCGAACGCCAAATCCAACTTCACGGCCCGCAAGGCGATGATCTACCTGCCGCCCGCCGCGCTGTCCGACCGTCCGCCGGCCTTGCCAGTGATGGAGCTGTTGGCCGGGCAGCCCGGTAGCCCCAGTCGCCTCATCGACGCCGGCAACATCGCCGCCACGATGAATGCGTACGCCGCCAAACATGACGGGCTCGCGCCGATCGTGCTCGTGCCCGACCAGAACGGCGAGGCCACGCACAACAGCCTGTGCGCCGACACCACGCAAGGCAACGCCGAAACCTACCTCACCACAGACGTGGTGAACTGGGCCAAGAAGATGCTGCCCGTGGCCAAATCGGCCCGCATGTGGGCGATGGGCGGGTTCTCGCAAGGCGGCACCTGCACCACGCAGCTCGTCCCGCGTCATCCCGAAATCTACGGCGCGATGCTACCGGTGGACGGCGAACTCAAGCCGACCAATGGCAGCGTCGCCAAGATGGTCCAGGAGTATTTCGCCGGCGACCGCAAGGCATACGACGAACAGGTGCCGGTCAACGCCATCGCCTCCACCGGCACATCTGAGCAGGCGCTGTTCACCGGTGCTGGCGAACGGGACAAGGAATCGATTAGCAACATGCGCACGATTGCCGCCGCCGCGCGCAAAGCCGGCATGGAGGTCATCGAGCTGATCGTGCCCGGCACCGGCCACGACTGGCACGCGGTGCAGGCGGTCTGGCGGCCCGGTCTCGACTGGTTCGGCGAACGGACCGGCTTGGGCGAGATGACGAAATCGTTGAAGGAGTACCCACAAGTGGAGGTGTTGCAATGAGCGAAGAATTGCGTAAGCACAACAGTCATGCGGCGGAAAGCTGGCGCGAACTGGCCGGCGACGTGCGACAGTGGGCGGACGGTCATCGACTGGCCATCACTGCCACGGTGGCGCTGGTGGTGCTGAACTTGGTGGTGTGGCTGGTGGTCGCGATGGCCGGATTCGCGTTCCCGCTGCGGCTCGACACCAGCATGGCCGAATTCGATTTCGGCAAACTCTTCTGCACGCTGTTCTTGGCGCGCGGCGTCATCCAGCTCATTCTTGATGCCGTGCTGTGGCTCGTCATGCTGTCAATCGCCGAGCCGTGGCTTGGCCGCGCACGTACCGTCGGCACCGCGCTCGCCTGCGCGCTCGGCGGCGTGATCGTGGGCCTGACCTTGTGTGCGGCGGCCGGATGGCTGTTCCAGGACTCCCAATTCGTCTCCCGCATGCAGTTCGCCTTGAGCCCGCTGGTGTTGCCGGTCGGCGCGCTTATGGCGGCCAGCGCGTTCTGCAGCCATCTGTTGCGGCGGCGTATTCGGCTGATCGGCTACGTGGCGATTCTGGTCGCGCTGCTTTACAGCGGCAATCCTGGCGATTACTGCATTCTCGCCGCCGCGCTGATCGGACACGCGGCCGGCCGCGTGATGGCCGGGCCGCCCGCGCATGCCGAGACCGGCTGGCACTGGCTGCGCAGCACCTCCTTCGAGGCGCGGCGCATGTTTGCGGCCATCGCCGTGGTGCTGGCGCTGGGGCCGATCATCGCCATCACCTCGCATAATCACGCGGGGCCGCTCAGCACGGTCGGCCTGCTCATGAGTCCGGTCTCCGTTGACGACGGCACGCTCGCGCGCTGCCTGGCCGGCGCCACGCACAGCGGCTGCTTCCTGCAATTCGACCTATTGCGAGCCTCGATGCCGGGCGCGGTACTGCGTTCGCTGCTGCCCACCGCCGTGACCCTGGTGCTGGCGTGGGGCCTGTATCGCGGCCGTCGGTTCGCGGCCATGTGTGCCGTGGCCATCAACCTGTTCACTGCGGGAGTAGCCATCGCCTACTACCTGATCGTGCCGCTGAGCTTTGCGCCGGACGGCATGACCTCACTGCTGCAGCACGGCGCGATCACCGCCTGCGTGGCGAACGCCTTGCCGCCGCTGTTCTTTGCCGTCGCCTTGACTGCGGCGTTGAAGCATTTCCCGATTCGCGTCGGCTGGCGGCGACTGATCGGCGGCGTCGGCGCCATCGTGCTGGTTCTGCTGGCGTGCGCCGCCGTGTACCTGATGTACGGCATCGCCCAGCCGGATGAATTCTCGCCGCGTGCCACGGCCTCGTCGCTGTTGGCCGAACTGCCGGGGCGCTTCCTGCCCATCGGCTTCCTGAGCCATATGAAGTTGTCGTTCGTGCCGCGTACCCCGATGGCCTCGATCGTGTATCAGGGCGTCGGCCTGGTGTTCTGGATCGTGGTGCTGGTCGTGGTGATCCGCTGGATGAGCGACGTGAGCGAATCGAACGAGCGGGCGCAGGCACGCGCCGAGCGGCTGGTCGAAACCGGCGGCGAATCGATGAGCTTCATGACTACGTGGGAAGGCAACAGCTACTGGCTCTCGCCCACGGGCAAATCGGCCGTGGCATATCGCGTGCTCAACGGCATCGCCTTGACCTGCACCGGGCCGTTCGGCGAGCCCTCCGAGTGGATGGACGACCTGACCGGCTTCACCCAGTATTGCGTGGAGCGGTCGCTTTCGCCGGTGTTCTACAGCGTGCATCGCGAACAGCGCGACGCGTTGCTGGAGGCCGGCTGGAGCTCCATCGAGGTCGGCAGCGAAATGGTCGTGGACCCGCGCGGCTGGAAGACGACCGGCAAGAAATGGCAGGATGTGCGCACCGCCATCAACAAGGCCAAGCGCGACGGCGTGACCGATGTGCAGTCCACGTTCCTGGAAGCGTCGCTCGATGTGCGCGAGCAGATCGAGGACATCTCCGAGGAGTGGGCGCAGCTCAAGGCGCTGCCGGAAATGAAGTTCACGCTCGGCGGTGTCGAGGAACTGCGCGACCCGCGCGTGCGGCTGCTTTACGCCATCGACGCGGACGGGCGCGTGCTGGGCGTCACCAGCTGGCTGCCCACCTGGCGCGACGGGCGCATCGTCGGCTGGACGCTGGACTTCATGCGCCATCGCACCGACAGTCCCAACGGCATTATGGAGTTCCTGATCGCGCGCATGGCCGAGCGCCTGCGCGACGAGGGGCTTGCGGATCCTGAGCATGCCGTGGAGTTCATGAGCCTGTCCGCGGCACCCTTGGCCGGCATGAACCCCGAGCGAGACAATGCCCGGGAAGGTGGGGTGGCGGCCGGCGAAGGCACGCAGGTGCTCCAACACGCGCTGCAGATCGTGGCCGACTGGATGGAACCCGCCTACGGCTTCCACTCGCTGTTCAACTTCAAGCGCAAGTTCCAGCCCGCCGAAGCGCCGGTCTACGTGTGCTACCCGGACCCGGCGGCGTTGCCGCAGATCGGGCTCGCGGTGGTGCGCGCCTACGTGCCCAGCGTGACGCCCGCCGAAGTGGCCGGCATGCTCAGTACGCTGCGGTCGTAGGGTGCGGGGCGGACCCTGACAATTGTGCTCGCGGTTGAGGCTCTAGGCCGTTTGCCTGTTCGTTCACGTACGGACACGGAGACTGACCGATTCGAGCCCAAGATGGGGCTATCTGCTTTCAGGAGGTACATTTGGCCTCTTGCGGACAGCTAACTGCCTTCAAAGAGATACCTAAACTCTGAAATCCCGAGTATGAGCGTTGCAATGACGGCGTTTGTACTCGGGGTTTCCCGTATTCAGTACCTCTTTGAACGGAGAAAGCATTCTGCAGAAGCCCGAATGTACCTCTTTGAGCGGCGAAAGCCCAGCGAGAAGGGCGCAGAAGGCGCTATCTCCGTTTCGAGGGGTTGATTTGGCCTCTCCGGGAGGTCTACTCCTGCTTCGAGGGGCTGATGGCCGAGTATTCACGCTCCAAAATCGGCGGAATGGCGTTGACGCGGATGGGCTTTTACATGCGGTCTAGCTGCCGACCAGCCCCTTGAAACGGGAGTAGACCTCCTGCGAAGGCCGAATCAGCCCCTCGAAAGCGGTTTTGCCGGTGCAGAGGTGTCGTTGACTGCATCGCGAGCCGCCTCGACGTAGTAACGTGGGGCGCATGAGCGAACGTAACGAACACAATGACGGAAATACGCAAACCGCATACTTCGCCGGCGGCTGCTTCTGGGGACTGGAGCGCTACTTCCAGAACGTCGACGGCGTCACGGACACCACGGTCGGCTACGCGCAATCCACCGTCGAATCGCCGACCTACGAGCAGGTATGCGCGGGCGGCACGGATGCGGCCGAAACCGTGAAAGTCGAGTTTAACCCGGCACAGGTCAGCCTGCGGACGCTGACATTGCTGTTCCTGGAGGTCATCGACCCGTTCTCCGTGGACCAGCAGGGCGAAGACCGCGGCCGGCAGTACCGCACTGGCATGTTCTACACGGACGAGACGCAGCGCGCCGTGTATGTGGCGGCCTTGGAGCAGCTGGTCGACCGCCAGCCGCAGCGCCCGGCCGTACTGGTCGAACCGCTGCGCAACTTCTACCCGGCCGAGGCACATCATCAGGACTATCTGGTGAACAATCCCGGCGGCTACTGCCATGTGCCGATCGCCGCAATCGCGAACGTAAAACGCCGTCAGAAGTACGTGGAACGCATCTGGGATCTGACGCTTGAGCAGTTCGCGGTCACGCAGAACGCCGCTACCGAGCGCCCGTTCGTCAACGAGTATGACGAGGAGTTTGAGCCCGGCATCTACGTGGACATCGTCAGTGGCGAACCGCTGTTCTCGTCGCAAGACAAATTCGATTCCGGCTGCGGCTGGCCCGCGTTCTCCCGCCCGATTGCCGGTGACTTGCTGACCGAGCATGAGGACCACCGCATTCCGGGCCGCGACCGCATCGAAGTGCGCACGTCGGACACGCAGATTCACTTGGGCCACGTGTTCACCGACGGCCCGGCCGACCGCGGCGGCCTGCGCTACTGCATGAATTCCGCCGCCCTGCGCTTCGTGCCGCGCTCGCGCATGGCCGAGGAAGGCTACGGCGACTGGATTGCGGTTGTGGATGGGGATGAGCAGGCATGAGCATGGAGAATATTGCGGGCGCTCGCAAGCCCGCCAAGCGTGAGGATGAGCACACGGTCGCCGGCGAGCATCGCATGATGCGCCGCGCGGACCGCGAGGTGACCGATCCCGAGCGGATCGCCGCGATCATCGCCGCCTGCGACATCGTTGAAGTGGCCTATGCGGATGCCGAGGGCCTGACTATCGTGCCGCTGAATTTCGGCTTTGATTACGAGTACGACGAGGCGACTGGCAAGCTGACGCTCTGGTTCCACTCCGCGCCGCGCGGCCGCAAGCTCGACGCGATTCGCGCCGCCGCCGGTGGCCGACTGCCCGTGGCTTTCACCATGCAGACCGACTGCGAGGTGGTGGCGGGCCGCACCACGTGCAATTGGGGCGAGACGTTCAAGTCGATCGTCGGCAATGGCACGGCGTCACTGGTCGAGAATCTGGATGAATGCCGCCACGGCTTGCAGGCGCTGATGGCACAGCAGGCGCATATGCCGAATGTGGAATTCACTGATGCGCAGGTCCGCAGCGTCACGGTGTGGAAGATTGAGTCCGACTACTTCACCACCAAAGTCCGCACCAAGCCCGCGCCCGCGCACATGCATCAGCGTTAGCCGGGGATAGCGCGCCACCTCCCCACTGGCGGGAGGCAGCGCGCAGCGCCGGTGGATGGCCCACGTCCGGACCCGATAGACTTGCCGCCATGGCAGCAGTGACAGTGGTAATTACCAGCTACAATCAGGGCCCGTTGATTCACGAGGCAGTCGAGTCGTCATTGGCCCCAGACGGTTCGTCCGGAACGGATCATCATCGTGAACGATGGGTCCGATGACCACGCATCCGTCGAGATGCTGAACGCCACTCTCGACGATTGCCGGCACGGGGCGATGGATGCGAATGGTGTGGCCATCGACCTCATCGGCCAGGCAAACGCCGGTCCTTCCGCCGCGCGCAACCGTGGCATCGCCGCCGCCGAAACGCCGTTCGTAGTGGTGTTGGATGGCGATGGCCGTTTGCGGCCGGCCTTCATTGAGCGCACGTTGTCGATGTTGTCCGCCGACAAAACGATGGTCGCCGCATCCGGCTGGCTGCAGACTTTCGGTGTCCTGGAATCAGTGGTCCAGCCGACTGGTGGCAATGCCGCCGCGTTCGTGTCGCATAATTGCTGCCCGGCCACGTGCATGATTCGCCGTGTCGCGTGGGAGTGCTGCGGCGGCTACGACGAGTCGATGCGCGGCGGCTTCGAGGACTGGGACTTCTTCCTGTCGTTGTTGGAGTGCGGATTGACGGTGGAAAACGATATCTGCGGTGCTGGGGTTACTGGCGGTACTGAGCATGTCGGAGGTTTTGGGAGTGCCTGGGATACAGAGAATCCCGCAAAAGACGCGGCCCATATCGGCATCGCCCCCGAGCCGCTGATCGAGTACCGCACGGCCCCGGCCTCCTCAAACGTGACCAGCATGACCAAGCGCCTCGATCTCATGCGCTTCCTGATCGCCAAGCACCGCGATCTCTACGCCGCGCACATCGCCGACGCCATCCTCGGCGTTGAAGCCATCTCCATGAGCCGCTTAACCATGTGGGAATCGTTGATGCGCGGCGACACCACCGCCAGCCAAGCCTTCATGCTCCACCCCACCTACGGCGACGGCGGAATGGCCGCCGCCGTACGCTTGCGGAGTTGATGGTCAGCCGGGCCGGCTCAAATCGGTGTCCCCACTGTCGTCAACCTGCCAGTTTTTGGCCGGCAAACGCCGCTGAGAGCCTTTTGGCGGCGTCAAGTTGCTAGCACTTGGCGTAATGGCGTCGCTGCCGTGGTTGCTTGCGGTCCACGAGAGGTTCGGCTCGCAGACCCTTCAGGCAGTCAAGAACACGTGTTTCTGGTGGTATTCGATGAACTCGTGTGAGGGTGGATTTGAAGAAGGCAATGTAATATAGCGTCCTTCAAACTGATACATCCAATAATCATTGATATCGTTGTGCGGGACCCGAGCGGATATATGTACTCGATAATCGTCGTCAATGGTCATGTATCCGCGGTCAAATGCCTTGTCGTGGAATGCATTAAGCAACAAGCCGTTAGCCGCATTTGTTTTCTCGAACCCGGTTGAGACCTTCCAGGGCTTGATGTGGCTGGCGATTAGCAGCGGATCAATATTGATGCCAGTCAGGCAGCAAGTGTCGTGATAATTCGCGATCAAAGCATTGCGAAAGTAGCTTTGATTGACCCGCGATAATGCTGTTGTCTCATGTTCAGATCCGAGTGGAGCTGTAGTCTGCTGTTGCCCCGCGACGATGGGCGGTCTTGGAGCATCAATGAGAAGGCTGGTTGTCTCTTCCACCAACGATTTCTGCGGAGTGGGAGACGAGTGCATTGTTCGACGATTGCGCGCATCCTGAGTCGGTAGAGGAACTTTCTCAATGAAACTGACATAGACGTTCAAAGCCAGAATGAGCAGCTTATCGCTCTGCTCCTGATATTCTTTCCAGATTTGTATTTCGAGTTTCCCGCTATGGGCCAAACCTGATACCCCTCGTGCGTGTTCGTTGGGGTCGTGAGCCCGAAGATTCATGAGTTTCATATAGACCGAGCTAGCGGTACGATTCAGTCCAACAGCAAGTTGCGCGATATGAGGGTTATTCTTGTCGTTCCGCTGTCGCTGATTCAACATCATGTACAAGCCGAACGTGGCAAGAGTCTCGTCGTAAGACCATTTCGGTCCACGTGTTCTATTGCCGCTCTGCATATTCATGATGTCCAGGATACCTCCTCGGAAAGTTGGCGGACTGATGATATAGCAACTTAGGGGGTGCTCAATTTTCGGCATGCTGTGATGCAAACGGAAGGCTTGTCTTGATTAATGGGGTACTCACTCATCTGTCAACGGTGTAAGGCGGCGGTCATAAACTACCTTGCGAAGAAGTGTGTCGTTATGTGTTGATTCGGTGTGGAAGTTGATTTTTTTAAGTAATTTTAGAGGATCTTTTGTGATCATTTGTGAGTATATTAGTAGAAAAAGAGGATTTTGTGACTATATGCATAGCCGAGCTTTTTGCTGGCGTCGGGGGTTTCCGCCTTGGTCTGGATGGCTACCATGATGCTGCGCACCCCGAGTTTGATATGAAGCCAGCTGGCGATTTCAAGACCGTGTGGGCAAATCAGTGGGAACCCAATGGGCAAGAGTCGAAGCAGTTTGCTTGGCGGTGCTACGAAAAAAGATTCGGCGAGGGAAGTTGCGTTAATGAAGATATCGCCGTTGTGCTACAAGAAGTCAAGGACGGTAAGCGGTCGATTCCTGAGTTCGACATGCTGGTTGGCGGTTTTCCGTGTCAGGATTATTCAGTGGCGAAGCCTCTTGCCCTTGCCTCAGGTATTGAAGGTAAAAAAGGTGTGCTTTGGTGGAGCATCAACGAGCTTCTTGAAATGCGGCACCCGAAATATGTGCTGCTGGAGAATGTTGACCGTTTGTTGAAGTCGCCAAGCTCTCAGCGTGGGCGTGACTTTGCCATCATCCTATCTTGTCTGTATCGGCTCGGTTACTCTGTTGAGTGGCATGTGATTAATGCCGCTGAATATGGAATGCCGCAGCGTAGGCGCCGCGTATACATTTATGCAGAGTTGGATGCCCCGAAATGGGATATGGAAGACCGCCTTTTCCATAGTGGGGTAGAGGCCCGCGCATTCCCGATTGTGGCTGATGGCCGTTTCGGAGTAGAGCGTTTTTGTATTGAGAAAGACCCCTATGAGATGACTCATACATTTGGCAAAGGCGTGAAAGTATCCCAATTCAAGGATGCAGGTGTTATGCAGGATGGTGAGGTATTCACCTGTCGAGCGACGCCTGTGTATAGCGGCAAGCATTCGGTTCTGGGCGATAAGCTCGTCTCGATTGGCGAAGTGCCATCAGAGTTTTTCATCGAAGACAATTTGAGTTCATGGGAATACCTTAAGGGTGGTAAAAAGGAGCAACGAACCGCTCGCAACGGATATGAATACACGTATTCCGAAGGACCGGTGGCGTTCCCTGATGCTTTGGATAAGCCGAGTCGAACCATTTTGACTGGAGAAGGCGGTCGTGGTGCCAGCCGGACGAAGCATGTCGTTGAACAAAATGGCAGATTGCGGCGGCTCGTGCCAGATGAACTCGATCAGTTGCAGATGTTTCCTCGTGGCTGGACTGACACCGGTATGACGGATGGACATCGGGCCTTCTGCATGGGGAATGCCTTGGTGACAGGCATCCCCCATCGTATTGGTGTAGTAATTGCTGCAGATGCCGATGTTTCACGTTCTGAGTGAGATGATTCATAGGTTACTGGCAATGATTCTGGCTATATAGCGGCGATCGAGCCAGAAGCATTGCTTGGTAATAACTTCCCCATTCGGCAGGATGGACCGGTCCTTCGCGCTTCCGTTATCCTTTCCTTTGCTCGCATGAGGGCGGAGGTGGAACACTGAATTGAAAGATGATCCTGGAATGAGATTTTTACCGCGAATCCCGTAGTTCAACGGGGTATGCGCAACCAGCAAGGTATGCATTGTCTCCCAGACGGGTTTCACGTATTGTTCAATGTCGTCTTCAGGCATATTCCAAAGGAATGCACCTTTGAAAATGTCCTTCGCTTTGTCATGGCCGGATTGATACGGTATCGGCGATTTTGAAACCATGATAAGGAACTTGCTGGTTTCGAAGAAGTCGCGTACGAATGACTGTTCCCATGTGGTTTGGGGATTGGCCCATTCCTCCCATTGGTCATCCGTGATGGCCTTAAATGACATATGCTCGCGAGGCAAGCCATCAGGATATATGGTTACTGACTTAAATTGGCTGATATTAGCTTTCGAGAATTGTTCAATCTTACTAATTGATGATTTTGAGGCGCCCAACATCGCAAAAGCGAGGCTCGAATTATAGTTCTTAGCTGTTGGCGCTGCTGACACTTGGAGCTCGGAGGCGATGTCTCTGCTTGATTTGCCGGTGTAGGGAATGAATTTGGCTGCCACGTATTCATCAAGGTTCTGTTCTTGCGGTATCGGCAAGCGAACGGTTTCGCTCTTTCGATTCAATAATTTCCGCGCAATTGCAGTCATGTATGAAGTTTTCAGGCTGAATGCACGCTGTTTGGCAAATATAGTTGCGGTGTTCGCGCCCGCCGGTGCTGGTGCCTCTCGAAGTTGTTTGGAATTGGCTCCTTTTGTACATGCGGCTAAATAATTGGTATCGGATTCGCTGAGCGAATCAGCATGGCCGGAAGCGACTTTATCTCGAATGACATGCCAATCATTTTTGATGGTAGCAAGATCATCTGCTTCATACTTCATGAGATATGAAGCAAGCACTTTGCAGTCGATGCGCAATTCCTTTTTCTTATCGGTGCGATCATCGTAGTAGTAAACGAGGATGATATTCTTCGCTTTATCCCACATTTTTGAAGATTCGAAGTCGGTCTCGTCAGCGAGCGTTAGATAATTGATGATATCGATGACTAAGCGCTCTTTAGCTGAGGTTTGTTTGCCTTTTTTAATGTGCTTAAGTGGAGTGACTTTTAACTCATAACTGGTATCGCCAATATGAATATCGGGTGCGGCATCGGAGTTGATGGCATATTTTAAGACTGACTCTTCGATGATTTGGCCGAGAGAACCCTTGTTCCCTCCCGTTAGAGCTCTTCCCGTTTGATCGAGTTCGCGGAATGATTTCCCCTTTGCCGTCAGCAGTGTGTTCATCACTTCTTCAAGGCTCGAGTATTCTCGTGCATCGTTGAACTCCGGTTCTGAACTGCTCATAGTATCCCCCTGTTGTTGGTGCGTCATTGCTTGTTGCCCCTAATCATACAGTCATGCATATGCGGCTGACGGTAGAATAGCGGTATCTACGCAGACAAGCCAAAGGAGCCTCGCCATGATTCTCGTCACCACCACCCCGTCCGTCGACGGATACACCATCACCAACTACCAGGGCATCGTCTTCGGCGAAGTGGTGTCCGGTGTGAACATGTTCAAGGATCTTGGCGCGGGCCTGCGCAACATGTTCGGCGGCCGCAGCCAGGGCTATGAGGAAGAGCTGATGCGTGCCCGCAACGAGGCCATCGCCGAGATGCAGCAGCGTGCGGAGGCGATGGGCGCGCACGCCGTGGTCGGCGTGGACATCGACTACGAGGTGCTCGGCGCCGACAACGGTATGCTGATGGTTACCGCGTCCGGCACCGCCGTGCAGATCGCGCGTACGGCCTGAGCCTATCGGGCACAGCCTGGGCCCGGACTTGTCCATCGAGCCGGCTTTGTCGGTTATCGTGACGCAGTACACTGACGCTCATGACCATACGAATCGAAGCATACGACCGCTGCCCCGCCGCCGCCCGCGCCATACGCGAGCAGGTGTTCATCCGCGAACGCGACTGGCGGCCGGAGTTCGATGAATGGGATGCCGCGTCCGTACATCTGCTGGTGTTCGATTCGGATAATGATGCGCCCAATCGCCCCGGCTCGTCCGCGCAATTGGCCTCACGCAGCCAGCCCATTCAGCCCAGCCAGAATCACCCCGTAGCGACCTGTCGGTTCTACGCGGACCCCGATCATCCCGACCAGCCCGGGCGATACATCATCGCGCGCCTGGCGGTACTGCCCGAGGCACAAGGCCGGCATATCGGCTCGCGGCTGCTGGCCGACGCCGAACGCCGCATCGCGCAAGCCGGCGGAACCATGGCCGCCGTGCACTCGGAGAACGACCACTACAAGTTCTATGAGCAGTGCGGCTACCGGCTCACCGATGAAGTCTATGAAGGCGGCCGTCACGGCTGGCTGATCAAGGACTTGATTCTTGGCTCCGAGAATTAAGGGCCGCTGTCTGTCCCGCGCCGTGTTCAAATCGCTGCAATACAGCGAGTTCGAAGCATCCTGTATGAATTGCTGGACGACTACAGCGCGCAGACAATCAGATAAATCGCCACGACGTGGCAGGCGTACCCGATGACCGTGCCCAAGTGAAACACCTCGTGGAACTCGAACCAGCCGAGAACGGGGTTCGGCTTGCGCAGCGCAAAACACACGGCGCCGGCGATATACGCGGCGCCTCCGCATGCGATGAGTATGGTCGCAGCCGGACCCACTGCGGGAGCCGTCCATAGCTGCGGAATAAGCGTCACCGGCGCCAATCCCAGCACAACATACACAGTGGTGAACACCCAGTTCGGGGTGCGCAGCCAGACGATATGCAGTATCGTGCCGATCGCCGCGGTCACCCAAATCACCGTGAGATATGGCCGGCGAATCGCCGGGCTGAGCGCGAACAGCACGGGTGTGTTAGTGCCGGCGATGATGAGGAAGATGTTCGAATAATCGATGCCGCACAGTACGCGAGTCACCTTCGCGCTGCGCCACGGCACGACGTGCAGCAGCGCGCTGTTGCCGAACAGCAGCATGGCCGAGGCACCGTACACTGCGCAGGCCGCTTTGACCGAGCCGGCCGGCGCGATGCAGATGAGTACGATGGACGCCGCGATGCACAGCGGCAGGGTGGCGAGGTGAAGCCATCCGCGCAGTCGCGGCTTGCGATTGCCGAATGCATCCACGGGGACGATCTGGCGCTTGATCGCCTTCAGTGCGGCCTTGGCTTGGCGGTAGCGCGATTGCGCGGCCCTGTATCGGGCCGATGCACGGTCCAGTGCGGTGGGGTTGGCGCTTGCGCTGGATTTTTGACTCGCGGTTGCGGAAGACACAACTGTTGCGGCGGAAGCCATGGTTCGTCCAGATGGCGTGTTGATGGAAACGCTCATACCGATCACCTCGCTATGGCCGGCGACGCTCTCCCGGCCACTAACTTACGCTGCCGTAACCTAGTATAGGCCCGCGCAATAATCAAGGTTGATTTCGTAATGCTTACAGTTCTTCCGTGGTGTGGTATTCGGTGGTACGGTTGCGGAATGCATCGCTAAGTCTGTGAACTCGTATTATGCGTGTCTGCTGGGTCCGACTTGTGTCGGTTCCTGATTTCGGATTGCTGCGAATGATGCTCCCGACGCCGGCCCGCCAGTTGCCGGATTCGTACGGCTCGGCCATTCGGTCGAGCTGGTCGTCGGTGACTCCAGATACTTCGTTGGTTTCGTCTCGGTTCATGATGCTATGTAATGCTAGTTTATGGCGGACGGAAAGTTGAGGAAAGTTAAATCTACTTCATGGGCTTCTCTCTGATCTGTATTTGTCCCGGTTCATATGTCAATCGTTTGACCTGTCGACCGGGGCAGAATCCGCTGTCCCGGTCGGCGATTTCGGCTTGTTTTCGTGAACCGGGACACTCCGGTTTCCTCAACTCATATCGTCTGGCAGACGGAATCGGCGGAATAAGGCCGATTCTGGAATTGGCACGTTGTCCCGGTTTTCGCATAAATCGATTGACATTTATACCGGGGCAACAAAAATTGTCCCGGTTTGCAAAGATCGCCCGAAATCGCGAACCGGGACAGCGGATTCTGGCCTGGCTTGAACGTCAAACGATTGATGCAGGTACCGGGACATTTTCCGCCACGAAAGTTGGGCCATAAGTCTCAAGTCCTAAAGCCCCCCTGAAAAACGGCGCTTGCCCGGACAAAGCAAAAGGGCTGGAACCTTCCGATTCCAGCCCTTTAGTTGCTGGTGCGAGTGGGGGGAGTTGAACCCCCACGAGCATACACTCACTGCCACCTGAAGACAGCGCGTCTACCATTCCGCCACACTCGCAGACAATCGACTAACTTACACCCGGCTGGGTAATCATGCAATCTTCGGCGTGTCGCATGGGAGGCAGGGATATATCGCTTGTGGGTCCCCTGCGGGCGCCGTGATCTTTGAGGGTGGCGGCACTCCCCTCAGTCACTTCGTGACAGCTCGTCCGCAATTAAGGACGGGCCTTGCCTGCAACCTGCTGGTTCGACTATCGTCTCACCTTCGACTACAAACAGCCCACTGGGCTGTTTGCTTAACGTCTCAGCCTCAGCGAGGGGAGCAGAGAGAAGTTCGGCACAAGCCGCAACGAAGGAGAAAAACTCACAACCCTGGCCGGCGCTCGCCGTTGCCGTAGAAGTGGGCCAGCGCTTCGTCGCGGAACTCATCAAAGTATCCGCCGTCGATCGAGGCGCGGATGTCGTCTAGCAGCTTCACGAAGAAATGCTCGTTGTGGATCGTGGCCAACGTGAACCCGTTGAACTCGCGGGCGCGCAGCAGGTGGTCGACGTACGCGCGCGAATAATGCTGGCATGTGTAGCAGTCGCATCCCTCCTCCAGCGGCCCGAAATCGAACTTATGCTGGGCACGCTTGATGTTGTACCGGCCGGCGCGCGTGTAAATCGCGCCGTTTCGGGCGCAGCGTGCGGGGGCCACGCAGTCGAAGGTGTCGCCGCCGTTCTCCACGCAGGCGAAAATGTCGTCCACAGAGGCGATACCCAGCACGTGGCGTGGACGGTTTTCCGGCATCGCGTCGCAGATCCATGCACAGGTGTCGCCGATGATGCGCTTCTCGATCGCGCCGCCGATGCCCACGCCGTCGAAGTCCAGAGAGGCGATTTGCGAGGCCGCACGTCGGCGCAGATCCTCGTAATTCGCGCCCTGCACCACGCCATACAACGCCTGATACGGCTTCCCGACTCGATCAGCCGTCAGCCGCTGGTGCTCGTCCACGCATCGGCGGGCCCAGCGGAAGGTGCGCTCCACCGAGTCCTCCTGGTAGGAGCGGGTGTTCATCAGCGTGGTGAGTTCGTCGAACGCGAACATGATGTCTGCGCCGATTTTGTGCTGGATGCCCATCGAAATCTCAGCGGAGAAACGATGTGCGTCACCATTCAGAGGCGACTTGAATGTCACGCCGTCCTCGTCCACCCAGGCCATGCGTTCCTTGCCCTTGGCGATGATGTCGTCCGACTTCATGCCGGTCACGTCCATCGCCAGCGTCTTCTTGAAGCCGACGCCCAGCGACATGACCTGGAAACCGCCGGAATCGGTGAACGTGGGCCCATCCCAGTTCATGAAACGCGCCAGGCCGCCGGCCGCGTCCAGCACGTCCTCGCCGGGACGCTCGAATAGGTGGAAAGCGTTGGCCAGCAGGCATTGTGCGCCTAGATCCTTCATCTGCTCGGGCAGCACGGCCTTCATCGCGGCTTGCGTGCCCACCGGCACGAAGGCAGGCGTGCGAATATCGCCGTGGGGCGTGTGAATGATGCCGGTGCGACCGTATCGAGCACCGTCGCGCCCAAGTCCGCTGGCCGTGGATGGCAGGCGGGTGATTGTCTCGAAGTGGAAGGCGCTGCGGTCGCCGGGCTGTCCGGGCTGTGCGCCCAACGGATGTTCAAGAAGGCTGATCGTCATATGTTCACTTTAGGCAGAAGGGCCAGAAAAGGGCCGGAAATTGTGAAGAACTCGGTTTCGAGGGGCGGATTTCGCCGCTCCCGAACGTCTACTTCCGCTTCAAGGGGCTCCTGGCCAAGTAGGCCGGCTGCAAAAATGGCGGAATGGCGTTAAATGAGGGCCCTTGATACTCGGAATTGACCGCGCGAACAGCCCCTTGAAGTGCAAGTAGATGTTCCCGAAACAGGAAATCAGCCCCTCGAAGCCGAGATGCCCATAAGACTCTGCGATGATTACGCATAGACTTTCAATCAACGTTCAGAAAACCTCCAGATTAACTGCCTTTACTACTGAGGTAGCACACGAGAAGCGGCAAGGAGCAAGTGCCCGAATAGCCGCCGAACAGACGCGATAGGAATTTAGGAAAAGGAGCAGCAATGGCTGACGAATTTAACCCGCAGGGCGTCGACCAGACCCCGCAGAATAACGAAAACCCCAATAATACTGCCGATACCGGCAACATCGAGCCGAAGAACCCATTTGTAGGCGGCGCCTCGGTTGATGCCGGCAACGCCAGCGATTCCAGCGAGCAGCAAGCCCCGGTTCCCCCGGCCGCCCCCGCTGCCGATCAGCGGCCTACGCAAGCCGTTACCGACACCGCCGCCACCGAGCCCATCCCGGACTACGCCTCCGCCAAGGGCGAGAGTACGGTGGTCTCCTCCTCGCCGGCTTCTCCGGCAGCGCCGGCCGCAGACCAGACCTCGGCCACAACTCCGCTGTACCGCCCGGCCCCGGAATACGGCGCTTATGGACCGACCCCGACTCAGGCACAGGGCCAGCAGGGCGGCCAGGCCGGCAACAATGCCCAGCCCACGCAGCAATTCCCGTTCGGCCAGCCTGCACAGCAAACCCCACAGGGCCAGCAGGGCAACCGCAACCCCTACTACACCAATAACCCGCAGCCGCAGGGCAACGGCAATCCGTTCAATCCGCCCACGCAGCCGCAGCAGAACAACGGCAACCCGTTTGCCAGCCAGTCCGGTCAGAATGGCCAGAATGGCCAGCAGCCCCAGCAGGGCGGTCTGTTCGGTTTCGGCGCTCCCGGTACCGGTACGCCGAACGGTCAAGGTCCGACCCAGCCGGGACAGCCCGGTCAGCCCGGTCAGCCCGGCCCCGCCAAGCAGGGCATGTCCAAGACGGCGAGCAACATCCTCATCGCCGTGGTCGCCGCCGTTCTGGCTGCGGCCCTCTGCCTGGGCCTCGGCTACGGTGCCCTCACCAGCGGCCTGATCACCTTGCCGACCAGCAACTCGCTTACCAACGTCAGCTCGAATAAGTCCGGCTCCGGGTCCGCCACCGCCAAGAGCGGCGAAGCCCCCGACTGGCAGACTGTCGCCAGCGATGTCTCCGGCTCCGTGGTCTCCATCCAGACCGCGTTGAGCAACGGCACCGCCAAGGGCTCCGGTGCCATCATCGACACCGAAGGCCACATCATCACCAACAACCACGTGATCTCCGGTGCCCAGCAGATTCAGGTGACGCTTGCCAACGGCAACATGTATTCCGCCACGCTCGTCGGCACTGACGCCACCACCGATCTTGCGGTCATCAAGCTCGACAACCCGCCGAGCGACCTCAAGGCCGTGGAATTCGCCGATTCCGACAAGCTCGCCGTCGGCGAGAACGTGATGGCCATCGGCAACCCGCTCGGCTACGACGACACCGCCACCACCGGTATCGTCTCCGCCCTGAACCGCCCGGTGACCGTGACCGACGACAACAACAACGAGATCGTCACCAACGCCGTCCAGATCGACGCGGCCATCAACCCCGGCAACTCCGGCGGCCCGACCTTCAACGCGGCCGGCCAGGTGATCGGCATCAACTCCTCGATCGCCTCCACCGCCACCTCCTCCGACTCCGCCGGCTCCATCGGCATCGGCTTCGCCATCCCGTCCAACCTCGTCAAGCGTGTGGCCGACGAAATCATCAAGGACGGCAAGGTCAAGCACGTTGCCCTCGGCGTGGTCATCAAGTCCGACACGGTTGAAGCCGACGGCGTGACCCGCGGCGGCGCGACCATCACCAAGTCCAGCGCCACCGGCAGCGCGGTCGTCTCCGGCGGCCCGGCCGACAAGGCCGGCCTTAAGGAGGGCGACACCATCGTGGCCTTCAACGGCAACGCCGTGAACAACAACTACTCGCTGCTTGGTTACGTTCGTGCCGCGGCTTTGGGAGACAAGGTGACGCTGACCATCGTGCGCGATGGCAAGACCATGGATGTGGACGTGACGCTCGATCAGGAGGAGTCGTCGGTGAACGGTTCGTCCAGCTCAGATTCCAACGGCAACAGCCAGAATAACCAGAACAACCAGAACGGCAATGGCCAGAACGGTTACGGCAATGGCAATGGCAACAGCGATGGCGGCACCGGTGACGGCGGCGGCTTCTCCGACCCGTTCGGCCTGTGGTAAAGCCGACCCAACAACGTCACACGGTGTTGAGCGGTAACCGCTGAACACCGTGTCAGACAAGCAAAGGCCCGTGGCAGTGAGCAAACTCCTGCCACAGGCCTTTCGTATGCGCGATTGTGCCTCGCACCCATGCCGCCAACGTAGTTTCGATATCCGGCATGTCGCGCAACGCTCGTTGATAGGGTAGGCCAAGCACTGAGTTCGGGCGACGTCCTGAACACAGCGCATAATTCAATACAAAACTGAATACATTTCTTTACGCCGTGTATCGGAAGGTTGCGCGGGAGCCGAGCAAAGCGAAGCCCCAGGCAAAGCCGCCGGTGGGTTAACAAGGCGTGACCGTAGCGCCGATTGCGCGGGCCACGCTTGCCGTACCGCAATCGACTCCGTATACGAGCGTAAGGAGCAATGATGAGCAGACTCATCAGATTCTTCACCAAAATTCTCGACATCTGCAAGCTTGTGCCGATGCTTCCGGTCGTCGTCATCGCCGCAATTCCGTTGGCTTTACTAGGCGATTGGCGTCCGTGGGGCAATGCGATGGCGATTCCGGTACTCGGCAATCCGGGCTTCGGCCAGTGGCTGGTTATCGCACTGGTGCTGATTATCGTGATTGACACTGTGCGCGGCATGATTGACGATTTGCGTCATGGGCAGGTTGGAGTCGATGTGCTGGCCGTGGTCGCGATCCTCTCCACCGTGGCCGTCGCCGAATACTGGGCAAGTTGGGCGGTGACGCTGATGATCACGTCCGGCGAGGCCATTGAGGAATACGCTCAAGCCAAGGCCGAGCGCAGCCTGACCGCGCTGATGGAGGCCGCGCCGCAAACCGCGCACGTCGTCAACCTGCCTGGCGTGGGGCGTGGGTTTGCTGCCGATAAGGGCGATTCGTCCGATGGCTTCCGGCGTGTGGGCTTGGCATCGGCTGCCGCCGCCGCGCACCGCTTCGACACGGTGCCGGTCGAGCAGGTGCAGCTGGGCGACGTACTCATGGTGTTGCCGGGCGAAACTGTGCCGGTTGACGGCGAGCTGCTGTCCGGCACGGCCACGCTCGACCTGAGCAATATCAACGGTGAGCCGGTGCCGCGTGAAGTGTTCGCCGGCGCCCGCGTGATGTCCGGCGCGGTGAACGGCTCGACTGCATTGACCATGCGTGCCACCCAGGTGGCCGCCGATTCGCAGTACCAGCGCATCCTCGAGCTCGTGGCCTCCGCGCAGGAGTCGCGCCCGGCCGTGGTAAAAACCGCCGACCGCTTGGCTGTGCCCTTTACCGTGCTCTCGCTGGTGATTGCCGGCGTCGCATGGGCGGTGTCCGGGGTGCCGACGCGATTCGCCCAGGTGCTGGTGCTGGCCACGCCCTGCCCGCTGCTCATCGCCGCACCGGTGGCATACATCGCCGGAACCGGACGCCTCGCCGCAGCCGGCGTGCTTATCAAAGCGCAGGACGTGCTGGAAAATCTCGGCCGCGTCACGCAGGTGTTCTTCGACAAAACCGGTACGCTCACCGTCAAGCAGCCGCAGGTGGTGCGCGTCGAGATGTTGCCCGGCGCTGCAACCCGTCTCAACGAAGACCATGTGCTGATGATGGCCGGCGCGGTGGAAAGCTACTCGGTGCACATCCTGTCCAAAGGCATTGCCAAGGCCGGCGCGGAGGCGCTGGCCCGACTGCGCCAGCGGTTCGAGGATGGTCAGCGCCTGTGCCCAGAGCCGGAGGCCAGCTGGCCTGGCCATGGCCGGGAGTATCCGGTCGTCAAGAACATCAATGAAGACGCCGGCAAGGGCGTTTCCGGCGAGGTGAACGGACACGCGGTGCGCGTTGGCCGGCTGTCTTTCGCGGCTGCTGGGGAGGATGGATTCCTGGCGGTCGATCGGACCGCCCCCAGTCGGTCTGAGGATGACCTGCGCACACGATTTGGGCTGCTTCAGCCGGACGAAATGGCGTCGTATGTGTCTGTTGATGGTCAGCTGATCGCGCGCATCGTGCTGCGCGATGTGCCGCGCGCCAACGCCAAGGCAGCGCTCGCCAAACTGCATGAGTTGGGCGTCACCAAGCTCGCCATGCTTACCGGTGACAAGCGGGCTTCCGCCAATATCATTGCCAGCGAAGTCGGCATTGACGAGGTTCACGCCGAACTGTTCCCGGAGGATAAGGTAGCCGCAGTCAAGGCCGCTACAGGAGCCGGTAAAACCGTCACGATGATGGTCGGCGACGGTGTGAACGATGCTCCGGTGCTCGCTGTCGCTGATATCGGCGTGGCCATGACCGACGGCACGTCCACCGCCGCTTCCGAAAGCGCTCAGGTGGTCATTATGAATGACAATATCGCCGCCGTGCCGCGCGCCATCGCCATTGCACGCCGCACCGAGCGCGTGATGCTTCAAGCCGTAATCGCGGGCCTTGTGCTTGCCGCCATCGGTATGATCGCCGCCGCGTTCAACCTCATTCCAGTGGTCGTCGGAGCCTTCCTCCAGGAAGCCATCGACGTGGTGAGCATCCTCTGGGCTCTCACTGCTCTGATTGATCGGGATTGATTAAGATAAACCGGAATTGATTGGAGCCGCATCCGGATTATGTGCAATATAACAAGTTGATATCAATATTTTGTGTGTGCTTACCGGATGCGGGCGCCGTAGGTGGCAGTCTATTAGACTAAAGGCTGTTTGCAGCATCATTTAGGGGCATTGAGGCCCTTGCCAGAGGAGTCGATATGTCAGAGGGTGAGGAAGAGCTCAATGTGGGCGCAGTCCGTTTGGAGGAAGTGGCATCGGCGGCTAATGTATCGCTGTCCACTGCGTCCAAGGCCTTGCGTGGAAAGCCTCACGTCAGCGAGAAAACCCGTATTCGAGTGATTGATGCTGCGCAGAGGTTGGGCTATAGCGCTGCAGAAGCTATGGCATCGATGGCAAGGTTAAGCGTCAGGGATTCTCACGGCGTGCAGGATTTTCGCGTTGGCATCATTGGCGTTGATATGAAAGGCGTCTTTTCCCCGACCATTCTTATTGGAGCGGAGAATGCGTTTCAAGCGCGCTCAGCCGCAGCGCTGCTGTTCAATGCGTCAGGCAATGAGGCATTGTTCCACAGTGGTATTGAACGAATGTTGGTGCAAGGAGTGTCGGGACTGTTGATTATCAGCAGGCGTACGGATCCGGTGCCATACTACGTGGATTCTCCGGTACCTGTGGTCTACGCCTATGGCCCGTCCCGTGATCCCGATGATTGTTCCGTGGCACAAGACAATGTGGAATCAGGGTGTTTGGCCGTTCGCCACCTTCTTTCCTGCGGGCGCACTCGTATTGCGATTATTGCTGGCGACTCCGAGTACTCGGTTGCACATGAACGGATGCGGGGTGCGCTCAAGGCCTTGCATGATGCTGGATTACAGTTGGTTGGCGAAGCGCGGTTCGGTTCATGGGAAGCGGAATGGGGGCGCGCCGCTGCCCGTCTGCTGCTCAATGACGGTGCTGCATTCGACGCAGTGATATGCCAAAACGATGTGTTGGCTCGTGGCTGCATCGAGGAATTGGAACGTAGCGGATGTCGCGTGCCGCAAGACGTAGCGGTTATCGGGCACGACAACAGTCCGGATTATGTGTCGTACGCGCATCCGTTGCTTACTTCTATTGATGACAACAACGAAATGCTGGGGCGTCAAGCTGCCCTATGTCTACTGGATGCGATTGCGGGGCATCCTCACCATGGTGTGGAGCGTGTGCCGGTGAAGCTAATCCAACGCGAGTCAACGTTGCCGTTGGATTGATAACGTCACCGGATAGGCGGCAGCAGCCGGTTTACATCTTGCGTGGCATCATCCAGACCTTTGCGAATATCATTGATGCCGGAATCCCGTACAAGGCCGTGAACGTCGATGTTGCTTTGTTCGCTCAACGCTTGGCCGCGTACGCGCATGCTATGGATAAATCGTCCGGCCTTGCGTGCGTAGTCGGGCAGCTTGTCGGGGCCTACCAGCACTAAAGTGATGACAAGAATCACCATGAGTTCCGTGCCCGAAATGCCGAACAACATATTATTCTCCTTCTGCAGTTATTGTTGCAGGGGCTTCCTGTTTGCCGGTGCGCTTGGCTTTGCGCGCCGCGCGAAATGGTAACGCGGCGCGCATTTTATGTAAAAGTTTGAGAAGTTTGGGTTCTTCGCCCGCCGCGCGCATGACTTTCCATAGCTGGATGTGCTCGTATACTGCGCATACGGCTATAGCTGCGAAATAGATTGCGATGATGGGCAAAGCGAGTGCGCATAATGTTCCTGGGTCGCCGGTTGGCGTGGCCACGGCCGCGAAGATAAACGCTATGACCGTTGCGAGACGCCACTGCTTCAACCATGTTCGTGTTTCGACCGCATTCATCATCGTCAATGCCGCCATAACTACGGGTAGCAGGAATGAGAGGCCGAAAGCGACTGTCATGCGCAGAATGAAATCAAAATAGACGTCGGCGCTGAGCAATGTGGCGGTGTTTGCGGGGGCAAAGCCGGTAAGGATCGCCACCGCTTGGGGCAGCAGATACCATGCCAGTCCGGCTCCGGTGAGGAACAGCGGCACTGAGGCTCCGATGAATGTAACCGCGGTCCAGCGCTCTTTGCGCTTCAACCCTGGATTAATGAATGCCCACACTTGGTATGACCACCACGGGCAGGAGGCCGTCAGACCAAGGAAGAACGCAATCTCCAGCTTTACGTTGAATGCGGAGACCACGCCATTGAATGTGATGCTCATCAGTCCCTGTTGCTGCCCGGCCGCCGTCAGGAACGGTTGTTGCAGGATACGAAACACCTGATCGCTGAACATCCATCCCACTATCGACATGATGATGATGCCGGCAATGGCCCGAACAAAGCGTTTGCGAAATTCGACAAGATGATCGGCCAGAGGCATCACCGCATCGGGGTTGCGGGGCTTGCGCGTTTTGGACTTGCGCCCTACACCCCGCTTCCACCGGCGTGTAGGGTGTTGCGCACCCGCGCTGGCCTGCTGCGTGGCCTCGTGTGAGTGATCGATGAGATCGTCGAGGTCAAGATGTGTATCCCGATCGCCGGGATGCATCGCCGGTGCAAGGGGTGCCGGAAGCGCGGGGTTTCCGGGAACCGTGCTCATCGCTGTTCGGCTCCGGTTGCTGTAGTCGGGGCGGCGGTGGCGTTCATCGTGACGGCTTGGGGTACGGCGGGAGCGGGAGCCGGTGCTGCCGCCGGAGCTGGGGCAGGGGCGTCGCTGACTGTATTGACGGTTTGTTGTGTTGCCGGGTCATCGGTCTTGGTCTCGGCACGGAAAATCTTCATCGATTGGCCAATGCTTTTGGCTAGCTCAGGGAGCTTCTTCGCGCCAAACAGCAGCACGATGATAAGTAGAATGATAATGAGCTCGGTGGGGCGAAGATTAGGCATGATAGTATGTCCTTCCAATTTCTGTGTTGTGACAGGGGAAGGGTATACCTCATTAACGCACCAATTTATCAGTATAGCGAGGAATGGTGTGTTGTTCAAGTTGAAGTGCGGTGTTGCGTTTGAGCTGCTTGTGAGAGTTGCTCGGGAACATGTTAATTTGAATGCATTTACTGTGTTATTGGTGAGCATATGTGTTTGGGTTCGTTGGTTTTCGCAAGAGGAAAACAAAAGGAAAATTACGAAAATAGCATGGCTGGAAATGCTGATAAAGACTGATTTTCATTGGTATTGTGCGCTACGAAAACCAGAGAAAAAATGAGTGAGTCGCTTTCTTTGACGCATGGTGAGAATCGTCTGTTTGAGTTATTGTGAACGCGCACAACGAAGACAAGCGGCATGGAGGGCGCGCAAAAACTCGAATAATCGCATATGGTAACTGTTTGCTTTACCGTCATCTCTCCCATACATACATGACGACGGGGACGCACCACAATGATGTGATGGTAAAACGGGCAGTACCAGACGATTCCGAGTATGTGTGTGCCATCCACTGACGCATCTTACCTGCGTCGTCGGGCCATTGAATGGATTAAGTGCATTGAATGGTTGCGAATGCGGCAGAGTGTCTTCGTCCGTCATGCCTCGCAATGAACGCGCGGCAGTCCAACGAAGGAGCAAGATGAGTTCAACGGAAGCAACAAACGGCATCTCTCGCCGTGCTGTGCTCGCAGGCGCGGCCGCCATCGGCGGCACCATCGCCGTGGCGAGTGCATTGGGTACAGGAGTGACAACGGTGCAGGCAGCGCCATCCGTCGCTGGCACGGCAGGTGCAACGGGCGCGAACGGCGCGGGCGGCGTGGCCGTTCCCGCAGCGCAGCGCACCACGAAAAGCGCGAAGACCATTACCGACGCGCCCGCTCTGCCGGGCTGGAAGGTAGCTCCGTTCCCTCTGCGGAACGTCGCCATCACCTCGAACAGCGTGTTCGATCGTGCCAAGGAAGGGATGCTCGACTATGCACGCAACTATCCGGTAGACCGCTGGCTGGTTTGCTTCCGTGCGCAGGCGAACCTGCTGCCTAAGGACAACACGACGCAGCCTTCCGGTGGCTGGGAGAACTTCCCCAGCGGCTCGCTAGACAAGGCTGTTGAACAGCAATGGGGCGATGCCGAATACACGCGTGGCCAGAACAAGAACGGTGCTGATGGTCTGTTGCGCGGCCACTTTGCCGGACATGCATTGCACATGCTCTCCCAAGCGTATGCCGAAACGGGGGAGGAAGCGATTCTCAACAAGATCAACGAGTTCGTCTCCGGCCTGAAGGAATGCCGAGATTCCCTGCGCGAGATGAAGTATAACGGCAAAGCCCGCTACAGCCACCCCGGCTTCCTTGCCGCCTATGGCGAGTGGCAGTTCAAGGCATTGGAGGAATATGCTCCCTATGGCGAGATTTGGGCACCGTGGTACACGGAGCACAAGATTCTTGCCGGTCTGATTGCCGCTTACGAGTTTGCCGGTAATGCCGACGCGCTCGACCTGGCTGAAGGCATCGGACATTGGACCTATGCGCGTCTGAGCAAATGCACCAAAACCCAGCTGCAGAAGATGTGGGACATCTACATCGGTGGTGAATACGGCGGCATGAATGATTCGCTGGTGGATTTGTACAACGTCTCCAAGGACAAGGACCGTAGCGAATTTCTTAAGGCCTCCGCATTTTTCGACACTGACAAGCTCATTGACAACTGTGGTGCTGGTGTCGATATCCTCAACAACTTGCACGCCAACCAGCACATTCCACAGTTCGTCGGTTACGCCAAAGACGCGGCCATGGGCGACGCGGATATCGATGCTGATGCTCGTGCGCGTTATCTCAAGGCCGTTGAGGGGTACTGGGGCATGATTGTGCCCGGCCGTATGTATGCTCACGGTGGTACTGGCGAAGGCGAGATGTGGGGGCCGGCACATACTGTGGCCGGCGATATCGGCAAGCGCAACGCGGAATCCTGCGCGGCATACAACATGCTCAAGGTGGCTCGCTATCTGTTCTTTATCGAACAAAAACCTGCCTACATGGACTATTATGAGCGCACGATTCTCAACCATATTCTCGGAGGTAAGTCCCGTGACCTCGATTCCGGCACGGCCCTCACGCCGGGCAACTGCTACATGTACCCAGTGAATCCGGCTACGCAGAAGGAATATGGTGATGGCAACATCGGCACTTGCTGTGGCGGCACCGCTTTGGAAAGCCACTCGAAGTACCAGGATTCCATCTACTTCCACTCGACGGACAACAAGGAACTGTACGTCAATCTGTTCACAGCTTCCACACTCGACTGGACCGACACCGGCCTGAAGCTCGCACAGGAAACCAACTATCCGGAGGAGGAGACCTCGACGATTTCCATTACGGCCGCGCCGAAGAGCGCCGTCACCTTCCGCATCCGCATCCCCGCGTGGAGCAAAGGTGCGAAGATCGAGGTGAACGGCAAGGCTATAGATGGCGTCACCGCTGGCGAATACGCCACCGTGGCCGGCAGCTGGAAGGTCGGGGACAAGATCGTCGTCACCATCCCGCTGCAGCTGCGCACCGAGTCGACTGATGACCGCAAGGACATCCAGACGCTGTTCTACGGTCCCACGGTGCTCAACGCGCTCAACCCATCCACCAAGTTCATCCAACGCGGCTTCTACGAGCGCAACGGCTTGGATGGCACCATCAAACTGGGCGTACAGAAGAAGGAAGGCACGAAGAACTACTTCATCATTGACGGCGACGAGTTCGAGCCCGCCTACAACGGCGACAACACCCCGTACCACATGTACTTCCAGCGCAAGGACGAGTATGTGGGCTTCGCAGGCAAGCTCACCGATGTGCTGAACCCGAAGCGCCCGGCTGCACAGGACCGTAGCGAGAGCACGCTGATGGATGACATCTGGGCGGGCGCGCCGTTCAAGGACCGTGCCGCCTTCATCAAGAAGGTGCAGGAGGTCACGAAGACCTATCAAGACGAGGGGCTGCTTTCCAGTCGTGATCGTCAGGTGGTTCTGCTTGCCTCCGCTCGCGCCAAGATGAGCTGACGTTTTCCTGCGACCAAACCGTCTCCCGTAGTGCACGACACGGCGGGAGATGAGTGATACAAACCATAACGCCTAACAGAAAGAATATTATGACCATCGAAAGCACTACTTCGGCCGTGAAGGGCGGTGTGGCGAAACGATTCGCCGCACTGTTCGTAGCTGCGGCCACGCTGCTGGCTGGCGGTGTCTTCTCCGTATCGGCCGCGCCGAGTGCACTGGCGGACGACGCTGAAACGAATGTTGCGCTCAATGCAGAAAAAGGCAACGACAATGCACCAGACGTTCAGGTCAGCTATGTCACTGGCTGGAACAGCACTGCTGCCATCAATGACGATAGCTTGGACGGCAACGCCAGCTATGGCGGTTGGGGCACTTGGGGCAACACCAGTGCCAGCGAAACTGCCACTTACACATGGAATCGCGCCGTGACCACGTCCAAGTCTGTGGGCTACTACTGGACGAACGTCAAGACCGGTGATGGTGGCGTGCCGCTGCCCAAGGATGTCTCGATTGAGTATCTCAATGCTGATTCCGGCCAGTACGAGACCGTGCCGAACCTGAAGGTGGACAAGACATTCCCCGCCGACGACGAGCTCGACGCCACCAACCCGGTGTATGGTCCGTATACCTACACCTTCGACCAGGTCACCACCAAGTCCATGAAACTTGTGGTGAACAAGAAGGCCAATGACAACAAGGGTATTACCGTCACTGAGTGGCAGGTGTTTGGTACCAGCGCTGCACTACCAGTGGATCCGGGCGACCCAGGTGCTTTCTTAGACGTGCAGCAAGTTGCCGTGCGCACCACGCCGGGCGTGGACCCGACCTCGAAGTTGCCTGCAGAAGTGTGGGCGACACCTCAAGATGGTCCCAGCATTAAGGTTCCAGTGACTTGGGAAACCGTTCCGGCCGACGCTTATGCTACAGCTGGTACTACCGCCGAAGTCAAGGGCACTACTGCTGCCGGTACCTATGACAACATCAAAGTTGCGGCCGGCCAGGCGACGGCCACTATTGGTGTCTACGACCAGCTCAACACCGAGGTGACCGACGCGGAGTACGTCTCCACCATCACCGCTCCCGGTGTCAAGCCGGTATTGCAGGATACCGTGGCGCTGACCTACGCTGACGGCTCGGTCGAGTCGGGTCACAAAGTGACTTGGGACAGTATCCCGGCCGCCGAGTATGCTGAAGCCGAACAGGTCGGCTTCGTGGAAGGCTCTATCGAGGGTGTCGGCAATATCAAGGCGGAAGGCACGTTCTTCGTCGTCGCGCCTTCCGACCCGAAAGCCCAGCCGATTGTTGCTATCGATTTCGACTCCGCGGCCCCCGGCTCCGGCTGGTACACCACTGCCCCGAAGTTCACCATCACCGCGCAGCGCGGCGTCTCCACCGTGCCGATAAAGACGATCGAGTACAAGATCGGCAAGGGCGAGTGGACCAGTGGCAAGGGCCCGATCAGCGTGACCGCGCAGGGTTCCGTGACCATTTCCGCCCGTGCCACCGATGAAAACGACAACAGCCGCGAGGTCTCCCAGACCATCAAGGTCGACACCAACGTGCCGGTGGTCACCGCTAAGCAGGAGAGCAAGAACGGCAACGATGTGGTCGTCTCTCTCACCGCTGATGACGGTGCCGCAGGCTCCGGCGTGACCCGTGTGCTGTACTCCACCGGCCCGTCCAGCAACCCGAAGTCCAACGAGAACACGATGTGGGGCACCTACACCGACGAGGACAAGGTGAAGGTGCAGCTCTCCGCTGACCACGACACTTACGTGCACTTCTATGCGCAGGATGCCGCCGGAAATGAGTCCGACTACGCCAACATCAATCTCGGCAAGGGCGAAGCCGTGACCCCGACCCCGACTCCGTCTGTGGATTCCGTTGCCGTCTCCGGTGATGGTGTCAAGGATGGCAAGCTGGCGCTGGTCGCTGGTGATACTGCCCAGTTGTCGGCCGAGGTGAAGGTGACCGGTGATGCGGCCAAGACCGTGGCCTGGAAGTCCTCCGACGCGAAGGTCGCTACTGTGGACAAGGATGGCAAGGTGACCGCCGTTGCCGAAGGTACGGCGACCATCACCGCCACCTCCACGGTTGACGAGAACAAGTCCGCGTCCGTCGAAGTCACGGTAACTAAGCCCGAGGCTCCGGTTCCGCCTGCCACCGATGAGGAGCGCAAGCCTCTTGCCGACAAGATCGCCGCTGTTGAGAGTGAGAAGCTCAACCAGAACGACTACACGGCTGATTCGTGGAAGGCATATGCGGATGCACTTGCTGCCGCAAAGCAGGTAGTCAAGGATCCGGCCGCAACCGCACCGCAGGTGACCGCTGCGCGCAACAAACTCACTGCCGCACACGATGGTCTCGCCAAGAAGGATAGCGGCGAAAAGCCTGAACCGCAGAAGCCCGGTCAGCAGAAGCCTGGGCAAAACCAGAAGCCTGACCAGCAGCAGAAGAACGCTACTACCACTGCCCCCACGGGTAGTGCGGTGGCTGCCGTTGCTGCGGCCGTAGTTGTGCTCGGCGCGGCTGGCGCCGGTCTGGTTATCTGGCGCAAGCGCCGTGCCTGACGTGAGGCTATTGCCCCTAGGCTAATAACAACCCAATAATTGAATACAGGTCTTATACCTGAAGTTGATCTGCGTCGCACTGGCTTGAACCCGAATCGATGTTCGGGCTAAGCCTGTGCGGCGCATTTCGTTGCGGCTGTGTTGCTCATAATCCGGTATCGGAGTTATTCATTAGGTCGGTTTGACGTTTATTAGGTCGGTCCTTGGTCGGAGCGGCCCTTGAAACCCCGCCGTTCCAAGGGATGGCTTCAGCACCCTCCGACCTAATGAACGAAGAAATGACCTAATGAATGCAATCGAGGTCGTAAAGAGCCGTTGGAGGTGACATCTTCAGTGTCATCAAGGCCCGAATTCAATTTGTAAGTGCAACGCTCGTCTTTGGGTGGCTTGTCTTCGAGAGTACCTTGCCGAGCTCTCGATACCAAACCTCGTTGGGCGTTTCCCAGTCCAGGACCTTCATGGGGGTGTCGTTGATCTCGTCCACGATGGCCTGCAGGTCCTCGTCCGTCAGGCCGTCGAAACTGGTTTTCTTGGGCAGGTAGCGGCGGATGCGTCCGTTGCGGTTCTCGTTCGTGCCGCGCTGGTATGAGGAGTAGGGGTCCGCATGGTAGGTGAGCATGCCGAGGGCCTCGTCCACGAGCAGGTGGCAGGAGGACTCCGTGCCGTTGTCCCAGGTGCGGTCGATGCGCGCGGGCGCGGGGATGTCCTTGTAGATGTCGTATTCGGCGCGCGCCGTGGCCGGCGCGCTCTTGTCGGGGATGAGGCGGGCGAACAGGCGGCGGCTCTTGCGTTCGACCTGCGTGTCGATGCACCGTTTCGAGGGGGCCGTGCCGATGACGGTGTCGGACTCGAAATGGCCGAACTCATGCCGCGAGTCGACACGTTTGGGCCGCTGGGCGATGGGCACGCGCATCGGGATGCGCGGCCCCTTCGACCTCCTGCCCTTGGCGCGCGTGCGGCGCCGCTTGCCTCTGGGCAGGTACTGCCTGAGATCCAGGATCCTCTGCGGCTTGGCGTAGATCCACTGGTAGAGGCACTCGTGGCTGACCCTCATGCGCGGGTCGTCGGGGAACTCGACCGCGACGTCCCTCGATGCGTTCGGGCGTCCATCCCTTGCGCAGCGCGGTCATGACCCATGCGAGCAGCGGGTCGTACGCCATGCGCCTGGGCTTGCGCGGTTCACGCGCGCGTTGTTCGGCCTTGCGCTGCGCGGTCATCGCCGAATAGAACGGACGGCACGTCCACGGCCCCGTCTTCAAGCGTTTCGGCCGGTACGGCCGGTACGAGTCGTTCTCATTGGACGCGAACCACAATCCGCGTTTCAGCTCGCGGCTGACCGTGGCCTTGTCGCGGCCGATCCTCAGGGCTATCTGGCGCACGCCGAGCCCGTCCCTGTTGCGCAATTCGTCGATCCGGATCCGTTCCTCTGCCGACAGGTGGGAATAAGCTTTCATATCGAGCGCAGCACTTTCTCTTCGGTTGTGGACTTGAACACTTCCAACCATAGAGCGGGTGTTGCGCTTCTATTTAGAACTCAGGAGGGATTCGCCGGTTGTGCAGTATTGTTATTGTTCTGCGGCGGCTCTTTACCGTCGGCCTTCCAGCCAATCGAGGGCGGAAGTGACGCGGATTCCTTGTGAGACGTAACTTTGCTCAACCCGACTGGTTACGTACTGTTGCTCACACGGTATGCCGAGAACATTGCCAATTAAAGTGAGGTGCCGAGCGAATCGGTCATGATAGGTTTGTCCGGATTTGATTTCTATGAGCATACGGTTGTTAGGATCGGTGAAATCCAACAAATCCACCTCGACCTTGCTGGCATCGCGGTAGAAGAATAATTGTGGCTCCTGATTGGCGTTCAAATGCTGTTTCATGGTTTCCGCAATGATGAGGTTTTCAAATATATCGCCGAACTTGGGATGCGCAACCAGTGCTTCGACCGTCCGAATGCCCAAGAGATGGCACAGCAAGCCAGTGTCATAAAAATAGAGTTTCGGCGTTTTGACCACCTGTTTGCGTGCGTTCGTGTAGAACGGTATGAGATGGAATGCGATGTAACTTGATTCCAGAATCGACATCCATGCCTTTACGGTTCGCGGACTTACACCAAGTTCATTGGCGATGTTGGTGTAGTTTATGAGTGCTCCGGAACTGAGTGCGCAAAGAGTCAAGAATCGGCGGAATTCAGCCAAATTGCGTACATCAAGATATTCGGAAACATCACGTTCGATATAAGTGTCGATGTAGTTCGAGAAGAACAGATTGAGCGGCATTCTCGTGTCGTAAATGCGTGGATAACCGCCTTGCAGCATAAACGTATCCGGAGTAAGGGCCTGATTCGCCTTGCATGCTTCTTGGAATGAGAACGGCAATAACTTGACCATTAGGAAAACCCATAATCTGACATTAGCAGTGCTCGTAGGTTTCCCAAACGCACAAACTATGGCCTAATACACAGAATTCCCACCACCCTCCCTCTGTTGCAACGGAAGGCTTTGCGTTAGGCTAGAGCGCGTGACTGAATCTGTGAATACTGAACTCCGCATTGCTGTAATTGGCGCTGGTCCGGCCGGCGTCTACTCATCCGATATCTTCCTGCGCCAGCTCAAGAAGCTGGGCGAAGAACTTGGCCTCGGCACCGAAGCGCGCATCGACCTGTTCGAGAAGCTGCCCGTGCCGTTCGGCCTGGTGCGTTACGGTGTGGCCCCGGACCACCCGTCCATCAAGTTCATCGCCTCCGCGCTTGAGAAGACGCTCGACAACCCGAACATCCACCTCTACTGCGATGTGGAATTCGGCAAGGACGTGACCCTTGACGACCTGCTGGCCCGTTACGACGCCGTGCTGTTCGCCACCGGCGCGGTCAAGGACAAGCCGCTGAACCTGCCCGGTGCCGACCTTGAAGGTGTGTACGGCGCCGCCAAGTTCGTCGAATGGTACGACGGTTACCCCACCGGTGCCCGAGAATGGCCGCTCACGGCCGAGAACGTCGCCGTAATCGGCGGCGGCAACGTGGCCATGGACGTGGCCCGCGAACTCATGCGCAACGCCGACGACCTCAAGGCCAAGACCGATATTCCGGACAACGTGTACGAGGGCATCGGCCAGAACAAGGCCAAGGTGCTCCACCTGTTCATCCGCCGTGGCGTGGCCCAGGCCAAGTTCAGCGTGCAGGAACTGCGCGAGATGGAGAAGCTGCCCGGCGTGCAGCTCATCATCAACGAAGACGACTTCGATCTGGACGACGAGACCATCGAGGTGGCCGGCAAGGACAAGCTCACTCGTCAGATGGTCGAAGAGCTGTTCGCCATCCGCGAGATGGCCGAAGACATGGAGGATGACGGCGACGTCGACTTCGAAGGCAACCCGGCCGACCGCAAGTACTACGTGCACTTCAACTCCGCCCCCACCGAGATCCTCGGCGAGGACGGCAAGGTCAAGGCCATTCGCGTGGAGCGCACCGAAACCGGTGCCGACGGCAAGATGCACCGCACCGGTGAGTTCACCGACTACCCGGTCGAGGCCGTCTACCACGCCATCGGCTACAAGCCCGCCGAAGCCCCCGGCATCACCTACGACGAGCACGGCGCTCACCTGGCCAACGCCAACGGCGACGGCCGCATCACCACCGAGGCCGACGGCGGCGAAGTGCGCGACCGCCTGTACGCCACCGGTTGGGCCAAGCGCGGACCGGTGGGTCTGATTGGCTCCACCAAGTCCGATGCGCTCGCCATCGTGACCAACATGCTCGAGGATCTGGCCAAGGCCGCTGAAGGTGGCCGCGTGGCAGCCGACCGCGCCCCCGAATCCATCGATCGACTGCTGGCCGAGCGCGGCATTCGCCCGATCGACTTCGCCGGCTGGAAGAAGGTCGACGCCTTCGAGCGCGCCGAGGGCGCCAAGGAAGGTCGCGAGCACAAGAAGGTCATCGAGCCCGACCAGATGCGTGAGCTCGCCCTGGCCTGACGTTCGCCCACGCCCGTCCGGTATTCGTCCACCCGGCCGCGCCCCGTGCGGACGCGGCCGGGCTCGGGGCCGGACGGGCCGGGCGAATATGGGACATTTCTCGCGGCGTATATCCAGCAATCATTCAGCCTGCGATTTTAGTGTGTGCATTATGGATGCCAAAGTACGGGTGCACGGCCATTTCAACGGCCTGAAGACAACGCTGCTGTTTGCCCTGATGTGGGCCATCATCATGCTGATTTGGTGGGCCACGGGCGGCAGTCGGCAAACCCTGAGCATCTATATTGTCATCGGCCTGATTACCACGTTCGGCACCTACTGGTTCTCCGACAAACTCGCCATCGCCTCCATGGGTGCGCGGGAAGTCAGCGAACAGGAAGCCCCGGAAATCTACCAGATCGTGCGTGAACTGAGCGCCAAGGCCGGCAAGCCGATGCCGCGCATCTACATCGCCCCCACCATGAGCCCGAACGCCTTCGCCACCGGACGCAACGAACGGCACGCGGCTGTCTGCTGCACCCTAGGCATCCTGCAGATTCTCAACGCCCGTGAACTGCGTGGTGTGCTGGGCCACGAACTTATGCACGTGTACAACCACGACATCCTGACTTCCGCCATCGCCTCTGCCATGGCCACTGTCATCTCCTACCTTGGCTATTCGCTGATGTATTTCGGTGGCGGCTCGCGAGACGACCGCGATAGTTCCGGTGGCCTCGGCCTGATCGGCGCATTGCTGAGCGTGATTCTCGCGCCGATTGCCGCGTCTTTGATCCAGATGGCCATCTCCCGCACCCGCGAATACGACGCCGATGAAGACGGCAGCTTGCTCACCGGCGATCCCGAGGCCCTGGCTTCCGCGCTGAACAAGATTTCCTACGGCGCACAGACCGCGCCGATGCGCAAAACCGCCGGCACCCAGTCCGTCTCCGCAATGATGATCGCCAACCCGTTCTCCGCGGTCGGTTTCTCGCGCTTGTTCTCCACGCACCCGCCGACCGATGAGCGCATAGCGCGTCTCATGCAGATGGCCAACGAAATGAACGGCACGCCGATCGCTCCGCCCACCTACTCCACGCGCGTCGGCAGGTGACGTGCTAGGATAACTATTCGTGCCTCGTTTGGCTGAGCATGCTCGTCACGTGAGGTGCAGCAGCCGTAAGGCATGCGGACATAGTTCATCGGTAGAATGAAAGCTTCCCAAGCTTTAGAGGCGGGTTCGACTCCCGTTGTCCGCTCCATTGATTTTCAATGATTTTCATTATTTCCGGGAAAGTGTCGCGCACGATCGCAAAACTACGCGCTATTTGAGCGCTTTGCCCGCGGAACCCAGCTGCCGGCAAGCCTCGACCACGCGGGCGGACATGGAATCCTCAGCCTTACGGCCCCAAGAACGCGGATCGTAGAACTTCTTCTCGCCCACTTCGCCGTCGATCTTCAGCACCTTGTCGTAGTTCTCGAACACGTGGTCGGCGATTGGACGGGTGAAGGCGTACTGGGTATCGGTGTCGATGTTCATCTTGATCACGCCGTAGCTTACAGCTTCGGCGATTTCTTCCGGGCGTGAACCGGAGCCGCCGTGGAACACCAGCTCAAACGGCTTGCCGTTGGGGAAATCGACTATGCCGGCCGCGCTAGGCAACTCGCCTTCGGCCACCGCGCGCGCCACACGCGCCTGAATGTCGCCGAGTAGCGACGGACGCAGCTTGACCACGCCGGGCTTGTAGGCACCATGCACATTGCCGAATGTGAAAGCGGCCATGTACCGGCCACGTTCGCCCAAACCCAGTCGGCGGGCGACTTCGAGGCCATCTTCCGGAGTGGAATACAGCTTTTCATTGATTTCGGCGGAGTGACCGTCTTCCTCACCGCCGACCGCGCCGATTTCGATTTCGAGCACGGTGTGCGCCTTCTGCGACTTGTCGAGCAGTTCCTCGGCGATGTCCAGATTTTCCTTGAGCGGCACGGTGGAGCCATCCCACATATGCGACTGGAATGTAGGCTCCTGGCCTCGTGCCACCTGATCGGCCTCATGCGCGAGCAGAGGACGCACCCACTCATCCAGATACTGCTTGGCGCAGTGATCGGTGTGCAGAGCGATGGTGATGTTCGGGTATTTCGCAGCCACTTCATGTGCGAAAGCCGCCAGCGCCAGCGAGCCGGTAACGCGATCATTGACCCCCCTGCCGGAGACGTAGGCCGCGCCTCCCACGGAAATCTGGATGATGCCGTCGGACTCGGCGTCTGCGAAGCCCTTCAACGCAGCATTCAGTGTCTGTGAGCTGGTTACGTTGATGGCTGGATAGGCGTAACCGCCTCGGCGGGCGGCCTCGAGCATTTCGGCATAGCGTTCCGGTGTTGCGATCGTCATGGCTTCATTATCGCGCGAGGCATGCCCTCTAGGCTCCGTTCTTCAACCTGTGCGCTGTGCGATTGGTCACAGCATCGCCTCGTACGAGTAGAAATTCGTCACCCATTCCGGGTTGTCGCACCTCCAGCCTCGCCCTGCGTGAGACGAAACTTCGCAGGGTAGAGGGTGTACGGTAGTCTGTTTCCGGCGGAATCGTGCGAATGCGGAGGTGCATCATGCCTGGAATTGTTCTTATTGGTGCTCAGTGGGGCGACGAGGGTAAAGGCAAGGCTACCGATTTGATCGGCACCAAGGTCGATTACGTCGCGCGCTTCAACGGCGGCAACAACGCGGGCCATAGCGTGGTGGTCGGCGATGAGTCGTACGCCCTGCACCTGCTGCCTTCCGGTATTATCAACCCGAACCTGACCCCGGTGATCGGCAACGGCGTGGTCGTGGACCCGGAAGTGCTCTTCGAGGAGATTGACGGCCTGGAATCCCGCGGCATCGATTGCTCCCACCTCAAGGTGAGCGAGGCCGCACACATCATCGCGCCCTACCACCGCACACTCGACAAGGTGACCGAACGCTTCCTTGGCAAGCACAAGATCGGCACCACCGGCCGTGGCATCGGCCCGGCCTACGCGGACAAGATCAACCGTGTCGGCATCCGCGTGCATGACCTGTTCAACGCCGACCATCTGCACGACAAGGTGGAGGCCAGCCTACACCAGAAGAACCAGATGCTGGTCAAGCTCTACAACCGTCGTCCGATTGACGTGGACCAGACCACCGAGGAGCTGCTGAAGCTCGGCGAACGCCTCAAGCCGTACGTGGCCAACACCGGCCTGATTCTCAACAAGGCGCTTGACGAAGGCAAGACCGTACTGTTCGAAGGCGCTCAGGCCACCATGCTTGACGTGGACCACGGCACCTACCCGTTCGTCACCTCTTCCAACCCGACCGCCGGCGGCGCCTGCACCGGCACCGGCGTGGGCCCCACCAAGATCACCCGCGTAGTCGGCGTCTCCAAGGCCTACGTCACTCGCGTGGGCGAAGGCCCATTCCCCACCGAACTGCTGGACGAGTCCGGCGAATGGCTGCGTCAGCAGGGCCACGAATTCGGCGTGACCACCGGCCGCCCGCGTCGCTGTGGCTGGTTCGATGCAGTCGTCAACCGGTACGCCTCCCAGGTCAACGGCCTGACCGACATCGTGCTCACCAAGCTCGACGTGCTCGCCGGCCTGAAGGAGATTCCGATCTGCGTGGCTTACGACGTGGACGGCGAACGTCACGACGATATGCCGACTGATCAGGCCGCTTTCGCCGCAGCCAAGCCGATTTACGAGACCATGCCCGGCTGGGATGAAGACATCTCCAACTGCCACTCCTTCGACGAGCTGCCTGCCACCTGCCAGGCCTACGTCAAGCGTTTGGAAGAGCTGAGCGGCTGCCGTATCTCCGTGATCGGCACCGGCCCGCAGCGCGACCATATCATCCAGATCAATTCGCTGGTCGACTGACCGTCGGCAACGAGTTTCCCGGCTTGACTGGCAACGACGCGGCACATGATATCCGCCGGCTGATTCCGCGATTCGACCACTTGAAGTGGAAGATGGCGGCGGCCGGCATAGTCATTGGTCTGGTTTCAGGATTGCTGGTCGTCGTATACCGTCTCGGCATCGAATACGGCACGGATGCGTCCCGCTGGATATATGCGCGGATTCGCGAGACCCCGTGGCTGATTGCGCCGTGGGCGGTTGCCGCGGTGGCGGCCGCGCTGGCGATCGCGTGGATGGTCGTCAAGGAGCCGATGGCCGGTGGCAGCGGCATCCCGCAGACCAACGGCGTGGTGATATGCGGCTTGAAGATGCGTTGGCAGACGATTCTGCCAGTCCGTTTCGTCGGTGGACTGTTGGGCGCGTTGTTTGGTCTGTCGCTCGGCCGTGAGGGGCCGTCCATTCAGATTGGTGCGTCGGGAGCGCAGTGTGTGTCCCACCGTTTGCGCGGCCACCGCCGTGAGGACATGCAGGAGCATTATCTGGTCACCGCCGGTGCCGCGGCAGGCTTGTCCGCCGCGTTCAGCGCGCCGCTGTCCGGCATGATGTTCGCTTTGGAAGGGGTGCATCGGAGTTTTTCCCCTGCGATTCTGATGGGCGCCACTGCCGCATCGCTGACCGCCGATTTCGTCTCGAAATACTGTTTCGGTCTGCGTCCGGTTTTGGATTTCGGTGATATCGGTCAGCTGTCGTTGGAAGAGTATGTGTGGCTGATTCCGTTGGGATTGGTGGCCGGTTTGGTTGGTTCGCTGATGAACCGCTCGTTGCTTGGCTTCCAGACGCTGTACGGCAAACTGCCGGCATGGAGCCGCCCGATGATTGCGATTGCGATGGACCTGACCCCCGTTAGGTAGACACCTCTGATTCCAGCCAGTGTGGTTGGGAAGGAAGGTAATCTACCACCATGCCCCGCAAGGTTTACACGGAACAGTTCAAGCGCGACGCCGTCGCGATGTTCGAGTCGAACCCGGATACCTCAATGCGCAAGGTCGCAGAAGAACTCGGAATCAATCGCTCGACTTTGGGATGCTGGTACAAGCAATTCGGCACTAACGTCGCCAAGGATGAAGATGCAGCGTCACCCGTAGAAAAGCTTGCTGATGCGGAAAGAATCCGCCAGCTAGAACGCGAAAACAAAAGGCTTCGTGAAGAGCGCGATATTCTGCGTAAGGCCGCGAAGTATTTTGCGGAAGAGACGACCTGGTGATCCGCTTCCAGTTCGTTGACGACAATCTCGCCGACTACTCGGTCAAGCGGATGTGCACAGTCCTGGGGCTAAATCGGTCTTCGTATTACAAGTGGAAGAACTCGGCTCCACGGCGCCGTGCGCGCCTTGTAGATGACGCTGTGGTGGCCGCGGAGATCCAGGCAATTTTCGACGCTGAAAACGGCGTCTGGGGCGCTCGTCGCATCACTGCTGAACTCAACGACCGCAAGCGCGACAACGGCACTACACCTCCGGCTAAGCGCATCAATCGCAAGAGAGTGGCTCGTTTGATGCGGGCCCAGAACCTGTTCGGATTTCAAAAGAAGCGCAGGGTCAAGACCACTGCGCGTGACAAAGGCCGGCGCGTGTTCGCAGACTTGGTGAACCGTGATTTCACAGCCTGTGCTGCCAATCGTGTGTTGGTTGGCGATATTACGTATCTGCCGATCGCAGACGGGGCGAACATGTACTTAGCAACAGTGATTGATTGCTTTTCTCGCAAGCTTGTCGGCTTTGCTATCGCAAATCACATGCGTACCGAACTGGTAGAAGAGGCCCTCGAAAACGCTTCCCACCTGCGAGGAGGTCTTGATGGTGCGATTTTCCACTCGGATCATGGAAGCGTGTATACCTCGTCGCAGTTCCAGGCAACATGCAAGCGCTTGGGCGTTGCCCAGTCGATGGGCGCGGTGGGAACCAGCGCGGATAATTCGCTCGCCGAGTCGTTCAACGCAGCTTTAAAGCGGGAGGTCCTCAAAGATGCGAAGACCTTCGCCAATCAACTGATCTGCCGCAGAGACGTCTTCCGGTGGTGCGTGCGCTACAACACGTGCCGTCGGCACACTTGGTGCGGGTACCAAACTCCCGATGAGTTCGAGTCCCAAGCCGCTTAAGGTCTGATAGGCTTACACCTACTTTTGTTCACCCCACGGTGTCTACTTTCCGGGGGTCGGGCCCCTGGTATCTGACCCCAGACGGGCGACAATTCGGCTTCATTTCTTCATCGATGTTCATCATTTGGCAAAGAACTCTAGGCGGAAGAATCAAATCGGATTATCGTTTCTCCAGCATCCTGATGTGGAACACCTTCCCCGTCCCAGAACTCGATGAAGCTACTCAGAAGCGCATCATCAAGGCTGGGCAGAAAGTTCCTCGACGTTCGCGCGCTGCACCCGGAGCGATCTCTTGCCGAGCACTACAACCCGCTGGCCATGGCACCAGAACTGGTGAAGGCGCATGACGCGCTCGATCGGGAAGTGGATAAAGCAATGGGGGCGGCGCGCAAGCTCACTTCGGAGCGTCAGTGCCAGAAGCTGCTGTTTGCCGATTACGCGAAACTCACCAACAATTAACCCAACGCTTGTTCGAACATGCCGCGCCCATGTTTTGGGATGTGGTCCATGGTCGCGAACATGATTTTCCTCAACGAGTACAACGAACCCCGCGAGCTGTCCGTGATCGATACGTCTACGGCCAGACTTCGCTCACTTTTTAGTACTACTGGTGGATTTCGGTTTTGGTGGGGGATTAACGCCGCCGGATTCGGTTTTTCCGTTGAGGAGGTCGTTGACTACTTCCCGATGGTGAAATGGGTCGATGGTGCGGTGAAGAGGAACCAGTCACCTGGAAGAGATCGATCCAGTCGCTGGTGCACAATCTGGGAGGTAGGGTCGCGGGGTCGATTCCTCGCGAGCGCAACCATGATTGTGTTTCTGAACGTGATGAAAACATCCCTGCCCTTCGGAGAATTTCCCCTATCCCGCGGCCCCGGGCGGTGAAAACGGTGTGCACCATCGCTTGAAAGGCTTTGCGCTGCTTTATCGGAATCTTCGGGTCATCCACCCGGCGGATCACTAAGATCCCCCCGTCAACGTTTGGCTGTGGCCGGAAAGCAGACCTCGGTACCCGGGAACCAAGGTGAAATGTGAACCATGGGGACCACTGAGCCGTCATCATCGTGCTTGCGCCTACTCCGGCCCGGCGGCGAGCGACTTCCCACTGCATGAGGAGTACAGCGTCAGTCCATGCCGGCGCATGCAGCAACTTTCGAAGAATGGCAGTGGTGAGGTGAAAGGGAATGTTTCCCACAATGACGCAGGGAGTGGCGGGTAACCGGAAGTTAAGGAAATCATCATGGACCACTTCGACCGTCGCCGAGGAGGTTTCTTGTGTGAGTTTGGCAGCTAGTTTTGCGTCCACTTCAACTGCCGTTATCGCCCTCCCCAAGTGGGCCATCGGGTGAGTGAGGGCACCGCTTCCTGGTCCTATCTCAATGATGGGGCCGGAGGTTTGTTTTACAAGATCGATGATGGAGTTGATGAACTTGTGGTCGGTGAGAAAATTTTGGCCATGTTCGTGACGGCCGTGTCCGTATGCAGACATCAGGTGTGCTCCTTGGAGTTGAAAGGAGCCGGGCATGGCAAATGGCCGCCCGGCTAAAGGACCGGAGTGGTTTTTAACCTACGGGTAGGAAACCGCCTTAGCGGTTGGTGCGCAACCGCAGGAAAGCGGTACCTGAAATCAACATGGGGCTATTATATCCGATATATCCGAGCGGGTCAAGTTGTTTGTGTGGGGTTTGGTTTATAGGTATTTGTCGAAGCGGTCCGGGTAGGCGACGGCCATTTGGTTGATGGCTTGTTTCCATCCGGAAACGTTCCCGCCTCGGACCTGACCCCCGTTAGGTAGACACCTCTGATTCCAGCCAGTGTGGTTGGGAAGGAAGGTAATCTACCACCATGCCCCGCAAGGTTTACACGGAACAGTTCAAGCGCGACGCCGTCGCGATGTTCGAGTCGAACCCGGATACCTCAATGCGCAAGGTCGCAGAAGAACTCGGAATCAATCGCTCGACTTTGGGATGCTGGTACAAGCAATTCGGCACTAACGTCGCCAAGGATGAAGATGCAGCGTCACCCGTAGAAAAGCTTGCTGATGCGGAAAGAATCCGCCAGCTAGAACGCGAAAACAAAAGGCTTCGTGAAGAGCGCGATATTCTGCGTAAGGCCGCGAAGTATTTTGCGGAAGAGACGACCTGGTGATCCGCTTCCAGTTCGTTGACGACAATCTCGCCGACTACTCGGTCAAGCGGATGTGCACAGTCCTGGGGCTAAATCGGTCTTCGTATTACAAGTGGAAGAACTCGGCTCCACGGCGCCGTGCGCGCCTTGTAGATGACGCTGTGGTGGCCGCGGAGATCCAGGCAATTTTCGACGCTGAAAACGGCGTCTGGGGCGCTCGTCGCATCACTGCTGAACTCAACGACCGCAAGCGCGACAACGGCACTACACCTCCGGCTAAGCGCATCAATCGCAAGAGAGTGGCTCGTTTGATGCGGGCCCAGAACCTGTTCGGATTTCAAAAGAAGCGCAGGGTCAAGACCACTGCGCGTGACAAAGGCCGGCGCGTGTTCGCAGACTTGGTGAACCGTGATTTCACAGCCTGTGCTGCCAATCGTGTGTTGGTTGGCGATATTACGTATCTGCCGATCGCAGACGGGGCGAACATGTACTTAGCAACAGTGATTGATTGCTTTTCTCGCAAGCTTGTCGGCTTTGCTATCGCAAATCACATGCGTACCGAACTGGTAGAAGAGGCCCTCGAAAACGCTTCCCACCTGCGAGGAGGTCTTGATGGTGCGATTTTCCACTCGGATCATGGAAGCGTGTATACCTCGTCGCAGTTCCAGGCAACATGCAAGCGCTTGGGCGTTGCCCAGTCGATGGGCGCGGTGGGAACCAGCGCGGATAATTCGCTCGCCGAGTCGTTCAACGCAGCTTTAAAGCGGGAGGTCCTCAAAGATGCGAAGACCTTCGCCAATCAACTGATCTGCCGCAGAGACGTCTTCCGGTGGTGCGTGCGCTACAACACGTGCCGTCGGCACACTTGGTGCGGGTACCAAACTCCCGATGAGTTCGAGTCCCAAGCCGCTTAAGGTCTGATAGGCTTACACCTACTTTTGTTCACCCCACGGTGTCTACTTTCCGGGGGTCGGGCCCGATCGCGTTGCCTGTCGGCATCTGGTTGCCCGACGTGCTCGGCGGCGGCTCGAATCTGATTGATACCGCCGAACATGCGCGCGTCGGCTTGGGAATGCTGTGTCTGCTGTTCGTGGCGAAGATGCTGTTCACATCCATGAGTTTCGGCTCAGGTGCGCCTGGCGGTATTTTCATGCCGATTCTTGCGGTCGGTTCGTTGGCCGGCGGCATCTGCGGTGAAGTGTTGCATCGATTCGGTGATCTGCCATCCGACGCAGTGGCGGTGTTTGCGGTGTGCGTGATGACGGGCACGCTCGCCGCGTCCGTGAAAACGCCGATCACGTCGATTCTGTTGGCTGTGGAGATGTCCGGAACGTTGACGCACATGCTGCCGGTCGCTGCCGTCGCTTTCATCGCGCTGTTGGTGTCCGATCTGCTGCGCACCAAACCGATCTATGGGGAGTTGCTGGAGCGGTACGTGCGTGCGCAAGGCATGCAGATGGCAATCGCAAGCCATGTGGGCAGCGGCATTATGGAACTGCCATTGGAAATGGGGGCGATTGCGGACGGCAAGCGGGTGCGTGACGTGCGTTGGCCGTCTGGGTGTCTGATCATCGGCCTGCGTCGCGGCGAAAGCGAGATCGTGCCGCGCGGTGATACACGGCTGCGTGCCGGTGACTATCTGGTGGTGCTGTTCAGTGGCGAGGAGGAGCGCGAGGTACGACCTGCGATGCGGCGGCTGTGTGATGCCCGGCTTGACTGAGCCTGGCTGAATTCGGCTGGACTCTGGATGTCCGAATCTGCGGAATCGGACATCCAGGGTGCATACGTTGGCGCTCCGTGTAAACTCATATGCGTTAGGAAGGCGGCAACCGCGGCCCAGCTCGTTGTTGCACGGCCTATGAGCGGAACAACGCTGTCCGCGGGAGGCCAGTACAGGGGGAGCGCAATGGAATCGCAAGAACAATCGTCGGGAGACGTGGTGACTGTGGGTGAGGACTCGCATCCCATCACGCAGGCAATCGACACTGTTGAGGTGACGCATGCTGGTGCAACCACGCCCTCCGCTAACACCATGGATCCGCCTACGATTCCCCTGGCACCGATGAAACGTATGCAGGCGCGGTTCAATCCGCTCGCCGACGGACTGATGTATGTTGTGGTGTTCGTCGGTGGATTTGTTGGAGTCGGCTGTCGGCATGCGTTGGATATGCTTCTGCCGTCGGTCAGCGGGACGCCGTTCGTTGTGGGCACGTTTGTGTCGAATATGGTCGCCTGCTTCCTGTTCGCGATGCTGACCGAATTCATGGCGACCGCTTCGTGGCTGCGTCGCCGGGTGCGGCAGGTTGTCAGCCGTGGTGTTGGGCTTGGCTTGCTCGGTGGGCTTTCGACGATGTCCGGCGTGATGCTGGAAACGATGGAAGGTCTGCACGAGCGGCATATCGCCAGTGCGCTTGGCTATCTTGCGGGAAATTTTGCAGGCGGTTTGCTCACTGCCGCCGCCGGCGTGGTTCTGATGCAGGCACTGCTGTCACGGAGTACTCGAAAGCGGGTTCAGGGTGCGTTTTCAGCTGTTTCCGTGTCCGATTCTGCCGAATCGGACACGCAGGGCGTACGCCATGTGAAAGTGGCCGACGTGGCGCGTTCTGCCGCGCAGGCCGCAATGGAAGCCGCGCAGGCGGCGCAGCAGGCCGCGCAGGCGGCCCAGCAGATTGCACAGACGGGACAGGTTCCGCGAGTCGAAACACCAACCGTGCCGCCGACCGCCAGCCAGACTATGCAGACGGGCCGCGTTCCGCAGATTCCTCCGCTGGCCGTTCCTCAGCTGGCACAGCCATCGCAGCCGTTGCTGCGCGAGCAGGATACTTCAGACTTGGGGCAGCTGCCCGAGCCGATTCAGCAGTCGCAACCAATCCAGCAGCCCCAGCAGCAGTCGCAACCAATCCAGCAGCCGGCTAACCCGCTTCCGCCCAGCTTCGAGCCCAAACCGATCACTGCGGAGATTTCGCTTATCGCCGACCCGGCTACCGGGGAGGTGCGCTGATGATGTGGATGATCTGTCTGTTCGGCGGTCTTGGCGCCATGGCCCGTTACGTGCTCGACGTGTCAATTCAACGAGGCTGGAATCGCGAGAATCGGAGAACGAACCGCAACTTCCCGCTATCCACGCTCGTCATCAACGGCGTCGCCTCGCTATGCGCGGGCATCGCCATGATGTCCTACTATTCGCAATCGGTGGATATGGACACGGTCATGATGTTCGTTGTCGGATTTCTCGGTGGTTTCTCAACATTCTCCACGGCGCTCAACGAAGTGGTTTCATTGATTCGCCAGCGTCGTTTTACGCTGGCTCTGGGCTATGGAATAGCAACCGTCGCGGTGCCTCTCATTTGCGTGGCCACCGGTTTCGGCATTGCGCTGCTCGCCAATCCGGCGTAATTTTCACGTTACACGGACGGTCGCTGAGTAACGTGAAAGAAATCTGAGCGCAACCGCCATCAAGGCCGCCAGTCCGGATGCAACGCTGGTGATTGCATTCGACCAGACCAAGCCGCTGCTGAAGGCCTTCGCCTCCGCAGGAGTCGACACTAAGAAGCTGTATTTCGTTGCCGGACTGTCGAACAGGTTCGAGAGAATGTAAATGAATGTAATATTTCGTGGTAAGCACGTGAGCATACAACGATAGAACAGTGATGACGGGGAAGGTGCGATCATGGTCGGCATGCGCGATGTGGCGAAGAAGGCCGGGGTGTCTCTGAGCACCGTCTCGTTGGTGGTGAACGGCAACGGGTACGTGTCTGATGACATGCGTGAACGTGTGCGCAAAGCCATGCAACTGCTCAATTATGTGCCGAACGAGCTTGCCCGCAATCTGTATCATGATCGTACGAATCTGGTCGGCGTCATCGTGCCCACCATCCGCCACCCGTTCTTTGCAACGTTTACCGCACATCTGCAGCATGCGCTCGCCGCGCAAGGATTACGCACTATGTTGTGCTCTACCGCAGATGAGGCGGACGGCGAAATCCAGTATGTCGACATGTTGCGTCGGCACATGATGGACGGCATCGTCATGTGTGCGCACACTTCGCATCCCGGCGATTATTGGACGTCGATTCATCGCCCGATCGTCGCGTTCGACCGTGTGCTTGGAGACGGTATTTCGTCGATCGGATCCGACCACGAGCAGGGTGGGCGATTGATTGCGCAGATGCTGATCCGCAATGGTACCAAACATGTGGTGATGATTGGCGGTCCGCGAGATCAATTCTTCGATTTGGCTGCGCGCGGAGAAGTCGAGGAAGGACCGTTCGATTTGGGAAAGACCACGTTCCCGACGGTGCGCTATTACCTCACGTTGGAACAGGAATTGACCTCCGCAGGCGTGAAATACGAGTATGTTGAAGCTGGCGAAGTGATGGATTTTGCCGGCTATCATCGTGCGGTCAGCAATGCGCTCGACAAGGTGACGGCCGACGGCGTCGATGCCGTGGTCAGTTCCGATATTGGCGCGTCGTTCTGCGTGCGCGAAGCGTTGAGCCGCGGAATTTCCATTCCTGACGAGCTGCAGATCGTTGCCTACGATGGTACGTATTTGACTGATTTGGCCGGCATGAAGCTGACCGCGGTCGCGCAGGATTTCTCGGCGATCGCACAGTCGGCGGCCGACCATATCGTGCAGGCTATTGCCAATGAGGAAGTGGCCGCGGCTAACGCTTCACGCAAGAACATCCCCAAGCCGTTCGAGCCGAACGTGCTTATTCCCATGACACTGGTGCCAGGCGATACCACGCGTTGATACTGTGCGTCTTCATGCGTGTGCCCGGTGTGGATCGCATCGATTTCAGCGGCGTCCACAACCGGCGAACGCCCGTCGATAGTCGTGCTCATCATCCGACTTGTGCACATGTGTCCGATTCTGCCGAATCGGACGTCTGAGTTCCGAAAAATGTGTTCTGTGTGTCCGATTCTGGAGAATCGGTCATGTGTGATGTGAATTGGGATGTTTGGATGTCCGTTTCTGCAGAATCATCTTTGCTCTGTACTCGTTGATTCGCAAATACGGCGCATGGCTCGTCATACCGGCCATGCTCGGCGGCGCGGCCTTCCTGGCGGACTCGGTGCTGACGCCGGCCGTGTCGATCTCGTCCGCCGTCGAAGGCCTGAAGACGCTGCCGGCGTTGGAGCATCTGTTCACCGAGAACAAGGATCTGACGATGATGATCACCGCGGTGATCATCGTGATCCTGTTCGCCGTGCAGTCGCGCGGCACCGAATCGATCGGCAAGGTCTTCGGCTCGGTGGTGATGGTCTGGTTCGCGTTCCTGGCGATCGTCGGCGTGGTAGCCATCGGCAACGACTGGTCCGTGCTCGCCGCACTCAACCCGTACTACGGCATCAAGTTCCTGTTCAGTCCGAATAACGCCACCGGTCTGGCGCTGATGGGCACCGTGTTCCTTTCGACCACCGGCGCCGAGGCGCTGTACTCGGATATGGGCCACGTGGGCCGCGGCAACATCTACTTCACCTGGCCGTTCATCAAGGTGGCGCTGGTGCTCAACTACTTCGGCCAGGGCGCGTGGATGCTGCACAACCAGAACAACCCCGAACTGGCCGACGCCGAGGGGATCAACCCGTTCTTCCAGATGATGGATCCGAACGTGCGCTATGTGGCCGTCGTGCTGTCGGTCACCGCCGGCATCATCGCCTCCCAGGCGCTGATTACGGGCGCGTTCACCATGGTCTCCGAGGCCACCGGCCTCAACTGGATGCCGCATCTGCAGGTCTGTTACCCTGCCCGCACCCGCGGCCAGCTGTACATTCCGGTCGTCAACGTGGTGCTGTGCGTGGCCACGCTGGCCGTGCTGCTGCTGTTCCGCGATTCGGAACATATCTCGGCGGCCTACGGCTTGGCACTGACCATCACGATGATCACCACCACGATCCTGCTGGGCATCTACCTGTGGCACCGCAGCAACAAGTTCGGCGCCGTTGTGTTCACCATCGTGTTCCTGGCGATCCAGGTCCTGTTCTTCGCCGCCTCGATGGCCAAGTTCCTGCACGGCGGCTGGTTCACGCTGCTGCTCACGCTGGCGATCCTCATGATCATGTACACGTGGAACGAGGGCACCAAGCTGGAGCGCTCGCAGCGTCGGCACATGATGCCGAAGGACTTCCTCCCCGCGCTGGACAAGCTGCACGGCGATAGCCGCATCCACCGGTTCGCGGACAACATCGTCTACCTGACCAGCGATCCGGACCTGAAGCGTCTCGATACGGACATCTTCTTCTCGATCTTCGCCGACCACCCCAAGCGCGCCCGCGCATGGTGGGCGGTGGCCGTCGAGACCACCGACGAGCCGTTCACCCGTGAGTATTCGGTCGAGAGCTTCGGTACCGACTACCTGTTCCGTGTGCGCATCCGCCTCGGCTTCAAGGTCTCGCAGTCCATCCCGGCCTACCTGCATCAGATCATGCACGATCTGGAGAAGACCGGCGAGCTGCCGAACCAGCAGTCGATCTACCCGAAGCTTGACGCCGATCCCGGCATCGGCACCATCCGCTACGTGGTGATCCACAAGGCGCTGATGCCCGAGTCGAAGGTCTCCGGCCGTGGCGCCCTCTCGCTGCAGATCAAGTACGCGATCCGCCGCGTGGCCGGTTTCCCGGTCAAGTGGTTCGGCCTGGCGCCGTACAACCCGCTGGTCGAGGTGCAGCCGCTGTTCGTGTCCACGCGCCGCCCGCCGCGCCTGACCCGCGTGGCCAGCCAGGCGCCCAAGCGCGAGGGCTGAGCCGGCAGGCCGAACAGCCGGTGCGAGCCGGGTGGCCTAATGGCATGTCAGGGGGCCGCGAACCGTCATCGTACGGTTCGCGGCCTTTGCATATGCGAATGATGCAGAGTGGGCGGTACTGCTTGTGAATGTAGCGGGTGGACGGGTGACGTGGTTGATGCCTTTTGCCGTATGTTCACGGTGGCTATGCGTCGGATGGGACTGTAATTCGACTTCTTGGGATCTTTTTTGCTGCAGTGGTGCGCCAAAAGGTCTCAGCCGTCTCTGCGACACGCCTTCCGGCAGTCAGTACAAGGTTGTACTACACTGGTGGCTGCCACACGGATGTCCCCGGTCGCCCGCGCCTCCGCGGTACATCGTTGTATGGATACGTGTCACGTATGCAGAGTGCATGCAGATATGTAGAAAGGAATCCCATGCCCCAGCAGGACCATCTGACCGCACGTCTCGTCGTCGATGACGATTTTGAGGTCGCTCCGGTCAACAATCGTCTGTTCGGTTCGTTCGTCGAGCACCTTGGCCGTTGCGTGTACACCGGCATCTACGAGCCCGACCACCCGACCGCCGACGAGCACGGCTTCCGCAAGGACGTCATCGACCTGGTCAAGGAACTCGGCGCCACCACCATCCGCTACCCGGGCGGCAACTTCGTGTCCGGCTACCGCTGGGAGGACGGCATCGGCCCCAAGCAGGAACGTCCCCGTCGACTCGATCTGGCCTGGCATTCCACCGAAACCAACGAATTCGGCCTGCACGAGATGGCCGAATGGCTTGAGGCCACCGGCGGCAACGAGCTGATGGAGGCCGTCAACCTGGGCACGCGCGGCCTGCAGGAGGCCCTGGACCTGCTGGAGTACGCGAACGTGCCCGGCGGCACCGAGCTGTCGGAACGTCGCCGCGCCAACGGCGCCGACAAGCCGTTCGATATCCGCATGTGGTGCCTGGGCAACGAGATGGACGGCCCGTGGCAGCTCGGCCACAAGTCCGCCGAGGACTACGGCATGCTCGCCGCCTCCGTGGCCGCCGGCATGCGCCAGATCGATCCGGATGTGGAACTGGTGGTGTGCGGCTCCTCCGCCCATGGCATGCCGACCTTCGGCAAGTGGGAGCAGACCGTTCTTGAGAAGACCTACGAGAACGTGAACTTCGTCTCCTGCCACGCCTACTACCAGCCGTTCTTCAAGGAGGACGGCACGCGCGACATGGCCAGCTTCCTGGCCTCCGGCGTGGATATGGACGGCTTCATCAAGGACGTGGCCGCCACCATCGACGCCACCAAGGCCCATCTGAAGAGCGCGCACGACGTGTACATCTCGTTCGATGAATGGAATGTCTGGTACCAGGGTGAGGAGCCGAGCAAGACCCCCGAGGGCATCGGCAACTGGCCGGTGGCCCCGCGTCTGCTGGAGGACATCTACACCGCCGCCGACGCCGTGGTGTTCGGCGATCTGATGATCACGCTGCTCAAGAACGCCGACCGCGTGCGCGCCGCCAGCCTGGCGCAGCTGGTCAATGTCATCGCCCCGATCATGACGGAGCCGGGCGGCCCGGCCTGGCGCCAGACCACGTTCCACCCGTTCTCCGTGACCGCGCGCCTGGCCAAGGGCGGCACCGTGCTGGAGCCGAAGCTGTCCGCCGGCACCGTGGATACGCCGCGCTATGGCGAGGTCGACGGCGTGAACGCCGTGGCCGTGCGCTGCGCCGACGGCTCGCTCGCCGTGTTTGCGGTGAACCGTTCGCTCGAGGCGACCGCCGAGTTCGAGATCAGGCTGCAGGACGGCGCGCAGCCGGCATCCGTCGAGGCGCAGACGCTGCACGACGACGATCTGTTCGCTGCGAATACGCTCTACGACCAGAACCGTGTGACCCCGCACGCCAACGGGTCGGCCATGTACGATGCCGAGTCCGGCGTGGTCCGCGTCTCCCTGCCGCCGGTGAGTTGGACCGCCCTGCACATCAAGTGACGCGATGGGCCGCGCGGTCCGTTCCGGAGAAGGACGGATCGCACGGCCCTTGCTTCCCGGGCCGGGCGGAAGGGGCCGGACCGGCCGGGGAAAACGCGTTATGCTGGAATCAGACGGGCGTTCCGCCTGAACCGTGCGGAACATGCCCGATGGTGCGACGAGAGGGGTGCTGTGGCGAAACGGGTGACCATCACCGACGTGGCGCGCGAGACGGGCGTCTCCATCAAAACGGTGTCGAATGTGCTGAACAACACCGGCAGTATGCGCCCGGAGACGCGCCAGCGTGTCCAGGATGCCATCGAACGCCTCGGATACCGCGTTAACGTGTCCGCCCGCGCCATGAAAACCGGCGGCACGAAGCTCATCGGACTGGCCATCACCGATTTCTGCCAGCCGTTCATGCCCTATCTCGCCGACAGCATCGTGGCGGCGGCACGTTCCCGCGGGTACGCGGTGATCACCGATACCTACAACAGCGCCGGCGGCTTGGCGCAGGCGATCCCGGAGACGAAGAAGCTGGCCGCGGACGGCTGGATTTTCTTCATGGGCTCGCCGATCACGGATCGCACGATACTGCACCAGCCGTATCCGTTGGTGATTGTGGGCGATTACGATACGCAGGGACTGGCCGATTGGGTCACGATGCCGAACGTGGAGGCCGTACGCACCGCGGTGGGGGCGCTGCTGGATTCGGGATGCCGTAGGATCGCGTTGATCGGCGGCACCGCGGAGAACGCATGCCCGGATGCCGACCGCGAGTCGCGGCCCGAAACCACCAGCACGATGCGTACCCGCGGCTATGTGTTGGCCCATGAGGAGCGTGGCCTGCAGGTCGATTGGCGGCTGGTCCGTAACGCGGATTGGGTGCAGTCCGGCGGCCGCGATGCGGTGGCGGGGCTGTTGGACGATCCGGATGCGCCGCGTCCGGATGCGGTCATGTGCCTGAACGACGCGCTCGCCATCGGGGTGATTCATGAGCTGCAGCGGCGCGGCGTGCGCGTGCCGCAGGATATGCAGGTCATTGGGTTCGACAACGTGCCGGATGCCGAGTACTGCATGCCCGGATTGACGACGATCGACCCGCATGTGGATGATTACGCGCGACATGCCGTGGATATGCTGATCGCGCGCATCGAGGGGTCGGCGGATCCGTTCCGCACGTATGTGACCTCCTACGATCTGGTGCGTCGTGCCTCGACGTGTTGACGGCCCGGCGTTCGCCTGGACATGGGTCTGTGACGGGCTGCTGTCGCCTCTCCCGTGGCGTATTCCGGGAGAGGCGACATGCGGGCTAAGATCGGAGCAGCACCTCCGTCAGCGCTTGACGGACGGCGCTCGGCATATGCGAATCGGAGCAATCTTCCATGTCCGGCCCGCTGACGTGCTCGAGTGAATCCATCGTGGCCAATGCGTCGATGCCGTTCTCCGTTATGGCGGCATAAGCCTGTTCCTTGGTCAGATATCGCATTTCGGCATGCCGAAGGATGTCGAAGACGTCTTCCATGCGGGGATCGGGGGCCATCGTCGTGTCGCCGATGGTGACACGTATCTCGCTGCGGGTGGATACGTCGGCGACCGTTACCTGCAATGTGAGGGTTTCGGCATCATACCGGCGATCCGAATCGACGGATGCGCCGTCGGCCTGTACGGATATGTCGCTGTCGGTAATGCCTCGGAACAGGAAATCCCATGTTCTCCGGGCCGGCAGAGCGTGAACGTCTCCCTGGGCTGGCGATACCGTGAGTGCGGATGTGGCGCCGTCCTTGCGCCATCGATAGGTGATCGCGGTGGTCGCCGGGGTGATCTGCCGAGAGTAATGTCCCGAATCCTCCATCAGCGTGAAGTCGCCGTCCGCTCCGGGGAAGACGATGATCTCCAGATGCTGCGGGTTGTCGACGGAGTTGATGGAATCCCCCTCGGACAGGGGCTGCATCGGCACGATGCCGCCGGCCTTCGCGAACACGGGAATTCCGTCGAGCGGACGCCAGACGGTCATGCGCCGTCCGTTGGGCGAAGACGCGCTATACCGGCGCCCGGTGAAGAAGTCGAACCAGTCGCCCTGCGGCAGCCATACGTCGGCCTTGCCCCGTCGGGAGGATTTATCCATCGGTTCCGTGATGGGCGCGGCCAGCAGTTCGGTGCCGAACATGTATTCGTTGGGAACGTGGTATGCGGCGTCGATGTCGGGCGATCCCCAATACATGGGCTCCACCAGGGGAAGGCCTGTCCGGGATGCGCGCCAGTTCATGGTGTGGAGGTACGGAATCATGCGATGGCGCAGGCGGAGCGCATCGTCCATGATCGCACGGAGGGGGTGCGGATGTTTTTTTGGACGGTCAGGCGGCCAGTCCAAGACTTCTGCGGTATTGCACGGGGCTCATCCAGTCCAGTGACTTCTTGATCCTGGTTTCATTGTAGTGGGTCAGGTAGGCGGCCAGGCGTTCGCGGAACTCCTCGTAGCCCACGCCCCTCCAGTCCCGCCCGTAGAATAACTCGTTCTTGAGCCTGCCGAAGAACCCCTCGGCGGCCGCGTTGTCCGGGCTGCATCCCTTGGCGCTCATCGACCGGATCAGCCCGTGCTCCTCGCAGATGCGGATCCATTCGTCCCACCGGTAGTGGCAGCCGCGGTCGGAATGGATGATTGGATGTTCCCCGTCCCTGAGCGTGGCGACCGCGTCAAGGAGCATCCGGTTCGCCATGTCGGCGTTCGGGGAGCGCGACAAGGTCCAGGAGACCACCATCCCGTCGAAGCAGTCGACCACCGGGGAAAGCCAGCACTTGTACCCGTCCATGGTGAACTGGGTGACGTCCGTGACCCACAGCATGTTCGGCGCGTCGGCGTGGAAGTCCCGCTCCACGAGGTTCGCCGGGGCCTCGCCGATCTCGCCGGCGTAGGAGCTCCACCGCTTCGGCCGCTTCAGGTACACGGGCCGCATGGCCCCCTCGCGCATGATCCGCCTGACGACCTTCTCCGAGACGACGATCGGGTCGGACTCGTCAAGGCGCAGCATGCGGTGGATGGTCCGGTATCCCCATGCGCGCCCACCCTGCTCGAACAGGCCGGCGACGCGGGCCCGCAGCACGGCGTACCTGTCGCCCGCGGCGATCGCGCCGCGCTCGTAATAGTAGGTGCTGCGTTTCAGCCCCACGGCCTTCAGACAGGCCGCCAGGCCGAATTCACCCCTGATCGCGTCGACGACCCGCGTCCTCTCCCTGTTCGTCAGCATGGACGGGTCGAGGCGCGGGTCGTCGGCTTTTAAAACATCGATCGTCTCCCGCATCACCGCGTTCTCCAGCCGCAGGACCTCCACCTGCCGGCGCAGCTCCTCCACGTCATCGCCGGCCGCGGGCATCGGTTCGGCCGGCATCGGCGCGTTTCTCCTGTCCATCAGTCCCAGTATCCCCTCGCTCCGGTAGCGGCGCATCCACTGGTACACGCTCGTCGGCGTGCAACCCGCGTCGCGCGCCACGCGGGCGAGGGGCTCGCCCTCGAGCGCGCGTCTGGCCGCATTCGTCTTGCATTCCAGCGTATACGAACGCCTGCACGCGCCCGTGATCTCGTCGGCCTCCGCGTCCAGCATCGCGTTCAACAGCTGTTCGACCTTCTCCGACACCAACCGGTCCAGCTTCGTCTCGAGCATGTTCTCGTCGACCTGTAGAATCTGATTCGGCATGGTTCCGTCGCCTTCCTAAATAGGTTGATTTGGTTTGGCGACTGAAATCGTACCCGGACGACGGACCATGTCTCTCAACTCAAGCCTCAACCAAAATGCGCAACAAACCGGGCGTTATCAATCGGACACATTGGAGTCGGACAGGCTAAGCTGCATAGAACACCGCATCTAATCGGTTCGACACGCGCATTTCACTGCGCGACTGGACATTGACGTCCCTTTCGAGGTAATATCGAACCGGTTCGATACATACGTGAGTATGCAAATACGTAAACAACAAACAGGCAGATGCGCACGCAAATTGCACCCGCGCCCATGAGCCAAGGGAGGTCCCATGAAAAACAAAGTGCAACTCATCACATACGCCGATCGTCTCGGCGATGGCACTCTTAGCTCGATGACCGACATCCTGCGCACCCGCTTCAACGGCGTGTATGACGGCGTTCATATCCTGCCGTTCTTCACCCCGTTTGACGGCGCGGACGCCGGCTTCGACCCGATCGACCACACCAAGGTCGACCCGCGCCTCGGCTCGTGGGATGACGTCGCCGAACTCTCCACAACCCACGACATCATGGTCGACGCCATCGTCAACCACATGAGCTGGGAATCCGCCCAATTCCAGGACGTGCTGAAGAACGGCGAGAACTCCGAGTACTACCCGATGTTCCTGACCATGAGCTCCGTCTTCCCGAACGGCGCTACCGAAGAAGACCTGGCCGGCATCTACCGCCCGCGCCCGGGCCTGCCGTTCACCCACTACAACCTCGGCGGCAAGACCCGTTTGGTATGGGTCAGCTTCACCCCGCAGCAGGTGGACATCGACACTGATTCCGCCAAGGGCTGGGAATACCTGATGTCCATCTTCGATCAGATGGCCGCCAGCCACGTGCGCTACATCCGTCTCGACGCCGTGGGCTACGGCGCCAAGGAAGCCGGCACCAGCTGCTTCATGACCCCCAAGACCTTTAAGCTCATCTCCCGTCTGCGCGAGGAGGGCGTCAAGCGCGGCCTTGAAATCCTCATCGAGGTTCACAGCTATTACAAGAAGCAGGTGGAGATCGCCTCCAAGGTGGACCGCGTCTACGATTTCGCCCTGCCGCCGCTGCTTCTGCACTCGCTGTTCACCGGTCACGTCGAACCCGTGGCCCACTGGACCGAGATCCGCCCGAACAACGCCGTCACCGTGCTCGATACGCACGATGGCATCGGCGTGATCGACATCGGCTCCGACCAGCTCGACCGCTCCCTCAAGGGCCTCGTGCCCGACGAGGACGTCGACAACCTGGTCAACACCATCCATGCCAACACCCACGGCGAATCCCAGGCCGCCACCGGTGCCGCCGCGTCCAACCTCGACCTCTACCAGGTCAACTCCACGTACTACTCGGCCCTCGGCTGCAACGACCAGCACTACTTGGCCGCCCGCGCCGTGCAGTTCTTCCTGCCGGGCGTGCCGCAGGTCTACTACGTGGGCGCGCTCGCCGGCCGCAACGACATGGAACTGCTGCGCCGCACCAACAACGGCCGCGACATCAACCGCCACTACTACTCCACCGCCGAAATCGATGAAAACCTCGAACGCCCGGTGGTCAAGGCCCTGAACGCCCTGGCCAAGTTCCGCAACGAACTGCCTGCATTCGATGGCGAGTCCAGCTACGAGGTCGATGGCGACACGTCCATCACCTTCCGCTGGACCGCCGCCGACGGCACGTCCACGGCCGCCCTCACCTTCGAGCCCGGACGCGGCCTCGGCACAGACAACACCACCCCGGTTGCCAGCCTTGCCTGGAGCGATGCCGCCGGCGACCACGAAACCCGCGATCTGCTCGCCAACCCGCCGATTGCCGATATCGACTAACCGTTGGCCCATAAACGCCACTCCGCTGTGCGCGCTCCAAGTAGTGCGCCCGGCGTAAGCTGGGTTCATGGAGAGCAAACCGCCCGCAGTGCACTGAAGCCAGTGCGCCCGGGCGGTTTTGCGTATGCGGGGTTGAAGGTCATGCTCCTGCGGGCGCGGCCCAAGCATCCCGCCGGAATCGACGAGACGAGCAGCAGAACAGAGAAAGAGCAGCATCATGTTGGAACCGTATGTGCGTCCGGGTATTGATGATCGCCCGGATTTGGACAAGGTCCTAAGTCCCGAAGACAAAGCCGCCGTGGCCAGACTGGCCATCAAGAATCGCCGCCGCCCGCCCGAAGCCTCTGCGGACCAGCCTGAGGCCCAGGCTGTGCGATTGGCTTCCGCCGGTTCTTCGGCAGCCGCTGCTGCAGCCGCCAGTGTGGACACTCCCGCGCCGGATATGTCGTCCGCCTACCTCGACATGCGCGATCCCATGGTCGCCGTCAATGGCCAACGCCCTACCGCAGGTCAGGTCTCCCGACTCAACTGGGGTTTCTTCGCTGCTTCAATTCTGGTCGGCGCACCTTGGGTGGCGTTGAACACCATTGCCATGCCCAACGCGATTGCGCGTACGTTCGGCTATGACACTGCTGTTGCCGGTCATATCGCCATCAATCCGGCCACTGGCCGCCCGTTGCCCGTCGCCACCGAATTGGCGATGCCCCTGGCCGTGTTGGTGATTGTCGGCGTAGTGGCCTCCATGTTTGCGATGCCGCTGATTTCAGTGTTGTCCGACCGCACACGCACGCCATTGGGCCGTCGTACCCCGTGGATGGTTGGCGGAGGTCTGCTGTGCGCGCTGATCACGCTGATTCTGGGGCAGAATATCGGCATCATTGTGCTTTGTATTTTCTGGGTGTTCCTACAGTTCGCCTATGCGATGCTTTCCGTGCCGTTGACCAGCGCCATCAGCGAACGGGTGCCCGACAAGTTCCGCCCTCGCATCGAACGCTGGCATGGCATCGGTGTGATGCTCGGCCAAGCGCTTGGCGTGTGCATGGGTGCGCTTGGTGTGATGTTCAATTCGTTTGCGCCGTTTAGTTACACCGCCGTGCTATTTGCAGTGTCCGGTATTGCCACCGTATTGATTCTGCCCAAGGAGCCTTCTAGCGCTGAGCAGCCGAACCAGCTTTTTGACCGCAGTCAGGTACTTGACCAATTGCGCCCGCCGGCCCACGCTCCCGAGTTCTCCCGGGTGTTCGCCGCCCGTACGTGCATGATGGCCGGTGTTGGGCTGACCGGTGTGTTTCTGTGGTATCTCGTACGTTTCTGGGTTTATGGCAAGGCCGTGGTACTTACGTCCGCGCCGCTGACCATTCCGGCCGGATTCCTCATTGCCGGTATGGCTGTGGCCACATTGATCGGTGCCGCGCTCGCCTCCTGGGCCGCCGGGCCGATTTCCGAGCGAATCGAGGAAAAGAACATTCCCGTGGCCCGTGTGGTGGCCGGTGCCTGCCTGCTGTATGCCGCTGGTTTGGCGCTCGCATGGGGCCTTGGCGTCTGGTCCACCGGCACTGCCCGTGAAAACGGCATGCTGCTGTTTGCGTTGATTTCCGAATTCGCCTTTGGCGTCTATGATTCGCTCGGACTTGAACTGGTGATGGACTCTTTGCCCGACCCGCGCCGAGCCGGCCACGACCTCGGCATTTATGCGCTCGCCAACTCGGCCGGTCTGGCGCTCGCCGCCATCATCGGCGCGCTACTGGTGAACGCCTTCGAGCATAGCTTCGGCTATTACCTGCTCTTCCCGTCCGCCATCGTCATGGTGCTGCTGGCCGGAATCGTCACCCTCACCACCAAATCTGCCGAATAATAAACCGGTTCGAGTACACTGGTCAGCAGTGATCCAGTCCAGTACTCGCAGGGGAGCAAAACCATGGTCGGCATGCGCGACGTAGCCAAAGCGGCAGGGGTGTCCTTAAGCACCGTTTCGTTGGTGGTCAACAACACCGGCTACGTCTCGGCCGATATGCGTGCCAAAGTCGAGTCCGCGATGCGCCAGCTCAACTACATTCCCAACGAGCTGGCCCGCAACCTCTACCGAAACCGCACCAACACCATCGGCGTGATCATGCCGACCATCGCCCACCCGTTCTTCTCCACACTCACCGCGCATCTGCAGCGCGAGTTCGCCGCGCGCGACCTCAAAACCCTGCTCTGCTCCACCGCCGATACAGACAAGGGCGAGAGCGAGTACATCGACATGCTCCAGCGGCACATGATGGACGGCATCATCATGGCGGCCCACACCGAGCATCCGGCCGACTACTGGACCTCCATCCATCGGCCAATTGTCGCTTTCGACCGCACGCTCGGTGAGGGTGTGCCGGTCGTCCGGTCTGATCATGAACAGGGAGGCCGTCTGATTGCGCGCCAGCTCATCGATTCCGGCGCGCGCCACGTGGTGCTCGTTGGTGGCCCGCGTTCCCAGTTCGCGGAAGGCACCACTTTCCCCACGATTCGCTACCATCTCACCGTCGAGCGTCTGCTGGCTGAGGCCGGCATTGCCTGCGATTATGTCGAAGCCGGCACCGTGGCCGACATCGCCGCCCACGAAGCCACCGCATGCGCCATTTTCGAACAGTATCCTGATGTCGACGCCATCGTCGGCTCCGATGTGGTGGCATCCGTGGCATTGCAGGAAGCCTCACGACGGGGTATCGAGGTGCCTGCTGATCTGCAAGTCATCGCCTATGACGGCACTCTCATGGCCGAAACCGCCGGCAAACGCCTGACCGCGATTCGACAGGACTTCCCGGCCATCGCCGCCGCGCTCGCCGTCCGCATGGACTCACAGATCGCCGCCGACGGTGGCCCCGCCTCTCCGTCCAAGAACGATAGCGCTTCGGACGTTGACACCCAACCCACTCCCGAAGAAGTCATCCCCGTAGCCCTCATCCCCGGCGAAACCACCCGGTGACTCCTATCTTGGCTCCCCTCTCTGAGGCTGAGCTGTGAAGCAAACAGTCCGGTGGACTGTTTGTAGGCGAAGGCGAGCCGGGAGGCGAGCAGGCAGACTGCGGGCGGTAGCCCGTCTGTAATTGCGGCCGAGCTGGCGGCGTAGGCGACTGAGGGGAGCCGAGTCACGGCCGCCCACAGTCACCCATCTCACATGACTCCTACGTCACAATGTCCACAATGTGAACCCTTGCTGGATTGGCAAGACATACAAACCTATGTTTACATTCCAGTTCAGGTCGAACGGCCTGAGGAAATACCGAAAGGAGGCCACGCGATGACTGGATTCAATGCTTCTGCGTTTGTATCCGCACGAATTATTAGCCCGTCTTCGCTGGCGGACTAATTCGGCACTGATGCTTGAAGCCCCGTCAACGAAGGCAGGGCCAATCAAGCTGACACAATCGGCACGGCCCTGCATGATGCGGGGCTTTTTTTGTTGCGCTCACAAGGCTTACGGCAGAATCCCGCAGACGGAAACGGTAGCGGACAGTACACGGCAACAACACAGCGACAGAACAACAACCTCCCTGTGGGGCGAAATAATCGCCCGCCGATGAGAGTGAACGAGAGCAAAACAGGAGTAACAATGACTGCAGCAGTCGAAGAGACTGGCTTAGGGCAGGCGGCAGGTAAAGCCGCTACCTTGGTACGCGATTCGGTCAAGACCGTGATCGCCGCGTCGATGGTCGGTACCGCCATCGAATTCTATGACTTCTACGCCTACGGCACCGCCGCGGCAAACTACTTCCCGCACATCTTCTTCTCCGCGAAGGACAACCCCACCGTCGCACTGCTGATGAGCTTGCTGACCTTCGCCGTCGCCTTCATCGCCCGCCCGCTGGGCTCGCTGATCTTCGGCCACTTCGGCGATCGCATGGGCCGCAAGACCACGCTGGTCGTCAGCCTGATGACCATGGGTGTCGGCACCTTCCTGATTGGCTGCCTGCCCACCTACGATCAGGTCGGCGTTGGTGCAGTCGCCATCCTCTGCCTGCTGCGTTTCATCCAGGGCATCGGCCTGGGCGGCGAATGGTCCGGCGCGGCACTGGTCGCCACCGAGAACGCGCCTGAAGACAAGCGCGCACTGTACGGCTCCTTCCCGGAGCTCGGCGCCCCGATCGGCTTCTTCCTGTCCAACGGCACCTACTTCGTGCTCGAATCCTTCAACAATCAGGACGCGATGCTGGCTTGGGGCTGGCGTGTGCCGTTCCTGCTGTCCGCCATCCTGGTGATCGTCGGTCTCGTGGTCCGCGTTCACATGGAGGAGACCCCGATCTTCCGTATGGCTCAGGAGCAGAAGAAGGTTGTCAAGTCCCCGCTGACCGAGGTCTTCCGCAAGTCTTGGCGTCAGGTGCTGCAGGCCACCTTCCTTGTGGCTGTGACCTACACGCTGTTCTACACGCTCGCCACCTGGTCCCTCGCTTGGGGCACCAAGGAGCAGGGCGAAGGCGGCGGCAACCTTGGCTTCACCAACCAGGAATACCTGCTCATGCTCATGATCTCCATCTGCGTGTTCGCCCTGTTCATCGTGCTGTCCTGCCTGTACGCGGACAAGATCGGCCGCCGTCGCGTGCTGACCTTCTCCTCCTGCGCACTTGTGGTGTTCGCCGTACTCTTCCCGTTCCTGCTGGACGGTGGTCTGGTCGGCCAGAAGAACTTCTTCGCCAACATGGTGTTCCTGTGCGTCGGCTTTGCCCTGATGGGCATCGCCTTCGGCCCGATCGGCGCCTTCCTGCCTGAGCTGTTCGACGCCAACGTGCGTTACTCCGGCTCCGGCATCGGCTACAACCTGGCCGCCATCGTCGGCGCGGCTTTCGTGCCGACCATCGCCACTTGGCTGAGCTCCCACTGGGGCGTCCACTCCGTGGGCCTCTACCTTGCCGTGATGGCCGTGTGCTGCCTCGTCTCCGTGCTCACCTGCAAGGAGACTAAGGACGTTGACTTTACCAAGTGACGATGTTCACAACGTGAAAACCCCTAATTCCACTAAGTGAACCCCTACAGGGCTTTTCCGATGCGACGGGACTAAACCTGCATATCGGAAAAGCCCACAAGGAAAGCCACAACAGAATATCGCTCAGCGAAACCCCGCAGAACGCAAGAAAAATTCAACCCCATAAATAAACAAATAAATAAAAGGAGCGCCAAAAATGGCAGCAACTATCTGGTACGAGAAGGACGCCGATCTGTCCGTGTTCGATGGCAAGAAGGTGGCTATCCTGGGCTACGGTTCTCAGGGTCACGCCCACGCGCTGAACCTGCGTGACTCCGGTGTCGACGTGGTCGTCGGCCTGCGTCCTACCTCCAAGTCCGTGGAGTTCGCCAAGGAGCAGGGCCTTGAGGTCAAGCCGGTTGGCGAGGCCGTTGCCGAGGCTGACGTTGTGATGATTCTTCTGCCTGACCAGTACCAGGCCAAGGTCTACAAGGAAGAAGTTGAGCCGAACCTGAAGCCGGGCGCTGCCTTGGCCTTCGCCCACGGTTTCAACATCCACTACGGCTACATCAAGCCGTCTGAGGATCACCCGGTGTTCATGGTTGCCCCGAAGGGCCCGGGCCACATCGTTCGTCGTGAGTACGCCGCTGGCCGTGGTGTCCCGGTCGTCGTTGCTGTTGAGCAGGACCCGGACGGCAAGACTTGGCCGCTGTGCCTGGCTTACGCCAAGGCTCTGGGCGCTCTGCGTGCAGGCGCCATCAAGACCACCTTCACCGAGGAGACCGAGACCGATCTGTTCGGTGAGCAGGACGTCCTCATGGGCGGCATCAACCACCTGTGCGACCTCGGCTTCGACGTGCTGACCGAGGCTGGCTACCAGCCGGAAATCGCCTACTTCGAGGTGTTCCACGAGCTGAAGATGCTCGTCGACCTCGCTAACGAGGGTGGTCTGAACAAGGCTCGTTGGTCCTGCTCCGACACCGCTCAGTACGGCGACTACACCTCCACCGTCATCACCGAGGAGACCAAGAAGCGCATGCAGTACCAGCTCAAGCGCATTCAGGATGGCTCCTTTGCCAAGGAGTTCATGGATGACCAGGCTGCCGGCGCTCCGAAGTTCAAGAAGCTGCAGGAAGAGTACTCTCACCCGCACCTCGAGACCGTTGGCCCGAAGCTGCGCGCCATGTTCTCCTGGAATAACGCCGAGGCCAAGGACAAGGATGAGACCGAGTCCTTCAACGGCAAGATTGCTCGTACCCAGGTTCAGTGATTGTCGCCCCTGAAGGGGATTTAAGCTAGCAAACCGCCGTTCCCGCCCATACGGGAGCGGCGGTTTTGTGTTGTTGCGCGCAGCGAATCATTCTCAATAACAACTATGCGCTGATTTCTTGCAGGCAAACGAACACCGAATATGCAAGGTCGTTGATATCTCAGCCTTTCCCCATATGTGGGATTGTGCGATTCTGTTCAAAAGGGTGCAGAGTTGTTATCGAGAATCGTTCTCTGCACACGGCTGTCCATACTCCAATAGTGACCTAGCTCACGTTGTGGACTCCAGCGGGGCTGCGACGGCGTTCTCGGTAGGATTGAACTCGGTTTGAAGGACACAATCCTCGCAAAACAGGACTTATCTGCACACCGTAGATACCCCCGGCGCCCAGCGGCGCCACAACCCACTACTGAAAAGGAGTGCCAATAATGGCAGCACAGATCTGGTATGAGAACGACGGTGATCTCTCTGTTCTCGAAGGCAAGAAGGTCGCAATCATCGGCTACGGCTCCCAGGGCCACGCCCACGCGCTGAACCTTCGCGATTCCGGTGTCGACGTGGTCGTCGGCCTGCGTCCGACCTCCAAGTCGGTCGACTTCGCCAAGGAGCAGGGCCTCGAGGTCAAGTCCGTGGCCGAGGCTTCCGCCGAGGCCGACGTGATCATGATTCTGGCCCCCGACCAGTACCAGCGCACCATCTGGGCCAACGACATCGAGCCCAACATCAAGCCGGGTGCTGCTGTTGCGTTCGCTCATGGCTTCAACATTCACTACGGCTACATCAAGCCGTCTGAGGATCACCCGGTGTTCATGGTTGCCCCGAAGGGCCCGGGCCACATCGTTCGTCGTGAGTACGCCGCTGGCCGTGGCGTGCCGGTCGTCGTGGCCGTCGAGCAGGATCCGCGTGGCGACGGCTGGGCTCTGACCCTGGCCTACGCCAAGGCCCTCGGTGCCCTGCGCGCCGGTGCCATCAAGACCACCTTCAAGGAAGAGACCGAGACCGATCTCTTCGGCGAGCAGAACGTGCTCATGGGTGGCGTGAACAAGCTCGTCGAGATGGGCTTCGAAGTCCTGACCGACGCCGGCTACCAGCCGGAAATCGCCTACTTCGAGGTCTGCCACGAGCTCAAGATGCTCGTCGACCTGATGAACGAGGGCGGTCTGAACAAGGCTCGTTGGTCCTGCTCTGACACCGCTCAGTACGGCGACTACGTCAACACCGTCATCAACGAGGACTGCCGCAAGCGCATGGAATACCACCTGCAGCGCATCCAGGACGGCTCCTTCGCCAAGGAGTTCATCGACGATCAGGATGCCGGCGCCCCGCACTTCAAGGAGCTGCAGGAGAAGTACTCCAACGAGCGCATCGAGACCGTCGGCCCGAAGCTGCGCGCCATGTTCTCCTGGAACAAGGATGGCGTCAAGGATGCCGACGAGGCCAACTCCTTCACCGGCAAGATCGCCCGCGCCCAGGTTCAGTGATTCTTCCTTGGCTCCCCTCGGGTGAGGTGCGCACGAACAGCGAGCCGGCAATCGCAGCCTTCAGGCTGTCCGTGTTGCAGTACGCTGGCGCGTAAGCGCCTGAGGGTGGTCCCCAGTGCATACCAAAAGGCCGCCGCTCCGATTCATTCGGAACGGCGGCCTTTCGCTTATTCCAAGGGATCTACTTGATAACCCACGCAGAAGTGTCGGTGGGGAGCTGGCCTTCGGGGGTCAGCGGGCCGGACGCCAGCACCACGGAGCCATCGGGCAGCGCGACCGGGGCATTGCCGAAGTTGGTGATTGAGGTGAACACCCGCCCGCCAACCGCCGCGCGGGTGTACGCCACCACATCGTCGCCCATGTCCACCTGCTCGGCCGTGGTGTCGCGCGTGGCGGTCAGCGACTCCTGGCGAATCGCCAGTGCGGCGCGATACAGCGCGAGCATCGAGTCCGGGTCGGCTTGCTCCACGTCCACCGCGTAATCCTTGAACCACAGCGGTTGCGGCAGGTGCGGGTCGGCGGCCGGCGTCACGCCCTCAGCGCGCGTAGCCGGCGAGAAGCCGAAGGAAGCGCCCGTGCCGAACTGGCCGGCTGCGCACAGCGGCACATGGTTTTCGCCGGTACCGTCATCGGCCGGAGCCGGACGGCTGAAATCGGCCACGGCCGGCTCATCGGCGGCGGTCCACGGCAGCGGCACGCGGCAGCCGTCGCGGCCCTTGTCCATCGTGTTGCGGGTGGTGTGGAAGGCGGTCGGATCCTCCAAGTGATCCCACGGAATATCGGCCACCTCAAACAGGCCCAGTTCCTCGCCCTGATAGATGTATGCGGCACCGGGCAGGCCGAGCTCCATCAGCGCGGCGGCACGGGCACGGCGGGTGCCGAGTTCGCGGTTCTCCGGGTAGGTGGTGCCGTCGCGCAGCAGCCAGTCGTGCGGCAGCTGGTGGTAGGGCGCGCCCTTGACCTGCGGCAGACCGTAGCGGGAGGGGCTGCGCGGCACGTCGTGATTGTTCATGACCCACGTGGTGGTGGAGCCGCCGGTTTCGGCCGCCGCCTTGAGCCCGGCGGCGATGGCCTTGCGGAACTCGTCGGCATACCAGTTGGCCTGCGCGAAGTCGAAGTTGAAGGACTGGCCCAGCTCGTCCATCGAAGCGTACAGGTGCTGGTGCTCGGGCACCACCCACGCCTCGGCCACGGCGAAGCGCGGCGGATTGTATTCGTTGAACACCTTGCGCCATTCGCGGTAGATGTCGTGCACCTCGCGGCGGTCGAACAGCGGGTGGCTGAAGTCGTGGTTCAGCACGCCGACCACGCTGTATTCGCGGCCGAGCTCCTCCAGCGGCTTGGATTCAAGGTCTTTGGCCAGGCCGTGCGCTACGTCGATGCGGAAGCCGTCGGTGCCGTGGTCGGACCAGAAGCGCAGGGTCTTTTTGAACTCCTCGTGGATGTCCGGATTCTTCCAGTTGACGTCCGGCTGCGCCTTGTCGAACAGATGCAGGTACCACTGGCCGTCGGGCACGCGCGCCCAGGCCGGGCCGCCGAAGAAGGACTGCCAGTCGTTCGGCGGCAGTTCGCCGTGCTCGCCGCGGCCGTCACGGAAGATATAGCGATCGCGTGCGGGGGAGCCAGGTTCGGAGGCGAGGGCTTCCTTGAAGAACACGTGCTTGTCGGCGGTGTGGTTGGGCACGATGTCCACGATCACTTTGATGCCGGCCTCGTGCGCGGCCTCGGCCATCGCGTCGAAGTCATCCATGGTGCCTAGGCGCGGGTCGACGTTGCGGTAGTCGATCACGTCGTAGCCGCCGTCCGCCAGATCCGAGGGGTAGAACGGGGAGAGCCAGATCGCGTCGACGCCGAGGTTCTTCAGGTAGTCCATCTTCTCGGTGACGCCGGCGATGTCGCCGAGTCCGTCGCCGTTGACGTCCTTGAAGCTGCGCGGGTAGATCTGGTAGACGACGGCCTGCTTCCACCAGTCGTCATTGAGGTTGTTGGCGGTCATGCCGATTCCTTCCTGTTCCGGGTGCGTTGTGGTTGGGTTGTTCCGGTTGTGCTCGAACTGCTGTGTGAAGACCCAACCGTTGTATTGATGATGACAACGATATCATGTGAATTACGCATGCAAAAGTCGATTTATCGGCGTTTTGCGATGGTAACGTAGTCACGCCTGCGCGGACGCTGCTGTTGCGGCAGGCGGCGCGGTGGTTTCGCGCAGTATCAGCGGAGTGTCCGGCCGTACGAATGCCGGTTCGATTGACTTGCCCGCAATGGCATCCAATACCATGTGCCCGGCGGCCACGCCCATTGCGAACGGGTCCTGATGCAGTGTGGTCAGTCCCACGGCGGCGGACAGGGTGGAATCGTCGAAGCCGATGATGGAGATGTCCTGAGGTACCCGCCGCCCGTATTGACGCAGGCGATACAGCACGGGTGCGGCCATTTCATCATCCTCAAAACAGAAGGCGGTGATGCTGGGGGAGGCGTTCAGTACGGCGTTCAATGCCGCGTTGCTTTCGCCAAGACCGCGTTGAATGCTCAGAGGCGTTAGTTCGATCCCCGGATGGGCGGCAGTAGCGTCGATGACGCCCTGCAGGCGAGCCTCGGCACTGTAGCGCATATTGGTTTCGGTCGGTGCGCTGCCGACGAATGCGATATGCCGGTGGCCGAGTGCAATCAGGTGCTCGATGGCCGAACGTGTGGCGGCGTAATCGTCAATGCTCACGCCTGCGTCGAACCCATCGGTGGAGGGAATGTTGATGCCGACAATCGGCACGTGCATATGCTTCAGTCGCTCCACTTCAGCCGGCTCAATGTCGAAGGAGCTGACAATCACCGCATCCGCATTGCGTCGCACGGGCAAATCCGCAAAGAAGTCATGGCGCTCGGCGGCGTTGCACATGGGGTAGGGCACAGTGTCGTAGCCGGAGGGGCGCAGCGCCGAGTCAAGGCCGGCGAAGATGTTTGCATTGAACCAGGTGGTGATGGTCTCGCTGGCCAGCAGCGCAATGCGGAACGACTGGCCGGACTTCAGTGCGGCGGCCGAGCGAGAGACGGAGTAGTCGAGCTTTTCGGCCGCGGTCATCACTCGGTCTCGAGTCTCTGGAAGCACTAGATCCGGCTTGGCGAAGGTTCGGGACACCGTGGATACGGAAACGCCGGCCTCGCGGGCCACCGCTTGAATGCTTGCCTTGGTCATATGCCGTCGCTCCTTCGCCGTCGCGAACAATCATTGTCATGACAACGATAACATGCCCATAACAAGTCGTCGTCTTCGGCTATCTCGATTACGAGGGGCTGATTTAGACCAATTTCCCATTGCCGGAATCGATCACCGCTTCTCTCGGCGCATCACGGCGGCTAGGGACTGCACGCGTGGCAGGTCGAAGACCTCGTCGGTATGTACCACGTGGCCTGAGCTGTCCGCCAGCGGCACGCGCCAGTTCGAATACTCTCTGGAAGTGCCCGGCTGATTCTGGGAGCGGCATTCACCCACGCCGTCCACCAGCGCTGCCTGCAGCAGCAGCGACGGCGTATCGGTGAGCATGGCGTGCATCGCTTCCACGATTTCCTGCACATGGCCTTCCACATCATCCGCCACGGTCTGCGAGATATAGCCGTTCTCCACCAGACGGTTCATCATGGCCGTGCGCTCGGCCATCGCCGAGGCGGCGAATGCCTCCACCGGCTCGCTCAGGAGATGCAGCTCCTCGCGCAGCTTGACGTGTGCGAAGTTCAGGTAGCCGGCGGTGGGTGGCAGATCGTGCGTGGTCACCGAGGCCAATGCCTGTTTGCGATAGTCCTTGGGTGCACGGTACGGGTCGCCGGCGTTCGGCGAATCGTCCACGCGGTTGAACCATTCCACGTCAGTGCCGAGCACGCCGTGATCGGCCAGAATGCGGCGCACGTAATCCGGTACGGTGCCCAGATCCTCGCCAACCACCATGCCTCCGGCGCGCGTGGCCTCGATGGCCAGTACTCCCAACATCGCCTCGTGGTTGTACGTCACGTATGCGCCGTTGCGGGCACCGAGCCCCTGCGGAATCCACCACAGGCGGAACAAGCCCAGCACATGGTCGATGCGCACCGCGCCCGCGTGCTCGTACATCGAATGCACCATCTCGCGGTACACCTGGTAGCCGGTGGCCTCCAGGTAGCGCGGGTTGAACGGTGGCTGGCCCCAATCCTGGCCCTGCTGGTTATAGAAGTCCGGCGGGCAGCCGACCGTGACGCCACCTGAGGCGAAGCGTTCCGGATTGGCCCAGGCATCCGCGCCGAGCCCGTGCACGCCCACGGCCATGTCCTGCATCAGCCCCAGCGTCATGCCGTGGTCCAGCGCCTCCTGCTGCGCGGCGTTCACCTGCTCGGCAGCGATCCACTGCAGCCAGCGGTTGAACTCGAACAGGTCGTGGTGCTCCTCGACGAGCTGGCGCACGGCCGGGTCGTCGATGGTCTTCTCGAAGAACCAACGGTTCTCGCCCCACGGCGCGCCCCATACCTCGAAGCACAGGCACCATGTGGCGAAGGAATCGAGGTCCGGGCCGGCGGTGGTCTTGAAATGCTCGAATTCGAGCTCGCGCTTGTTGTTGCGGCCCGCTTCGAAGATCAGGCGCAGCGCCGGGCGCTTGGCCTCCCACGCCGCGTTGATGTCCATCGGGGTCGATTCGTCGTTGTGCGCGGCCACCGAATCATGCAGCGCATCCACCTGCGCGCGCACGTCGGCCGGCAGTGTGGCATATTCGGGGATATCCTGCGGTCGGATGTACGTCACGTTGAGGAATCGGCGCGATTCCGGTAGATACGGCGATGGCTCAAGCGGCGGAATCGGCGCGCCGGCGTGAATCGGATTGATGAGCATGAAGTCGGCCTTGGACTTGTCGGCGGCATCTGCCAAAAGACGCTTCAGATCGCCGTAATCGCCGATGCCCCACGATTCGCGGGACCGCACGGAATACATCTGCGTCATCCAGCCCCACCGCTGGTGCTCGGCGACCGCCTCCGGCACGGGAATGCGCGCGGGGGCGGCGATGATGGCCGCCTTGCCCTCGCGCCCGTCAACCGTGACGGTCAGCGTGTGGTAACCCATCGGCAGGTCGGGTGCGATGGTCAAGTCCGGCTTGCCGGAATTGAGGTTCGGCAGCAGGGCAAAGTGGCCAAACGCGGTGCCGTCCTCCAGTTCGATGGAGGCGGTGATGTCCGCGTCCGACGAGCAGTTCAGGGTGATGCCGGTCGGTTTGCCGGTGGTGGCGACGATGGTGGAGGGGAGCAAACGTTTGCTGTTTTCCACCTCAAGTTGGGTCATGGAGCGTACGATGGCCTCGTCGCTGGATGCGTCCACGTCGAGGGCCTTGAGTACGGCGACCAAGGCCGCGTCGCTGATTTCGGTGTAGGTGCCGAGCTGGTCGATGAATGAGGTGGCAAGTCCGCAGGCTTTGGCGAGCTTGATGAGCGGGCGGGCGAGTCGTTCCGTGCTTTCCGCGCGCTGCGGGGCACCGGAAGCGGCGTTGTTGGTGGTGTCTGCGATGGTGCCGGTGCTGGTTGCTGCGTCGTTGCCGTATGCGTCGGTCATGATGACTCCTTGCTTGCAAATCGGGTACTGCTAGTCGTTTGCATTGCTGTTCGAGGGCCGCTCTGCGTTGAGGTTCCGGCAACCTGACAGACCAATGTTCGAGCTGTTCTGCCTCTACCGTAACTCATATTGACAACGATTGCAATACATTCGGTGAGTTGGACGAGGCTAGAGGTGTTGGTGTTTGTCGTGATGGCCCGTTGACTATCCCCAGTCGACTTTGCCGACAGCCTCGCCGGCGGAGGTGAGGTCGAACGGGTTTAACCAAACACGACGAACGATTGCGGGGAGAGCGTCAGCTGCCCGCCGCTCACGGCCGGTTCACCAAGACTGAGCAGCACGTCGGCGTCGGAAGAGAGCTCGTCCGGCAGGTATTCCGTGAGGAATGAGGCGATTGAGGCACCTGAATCGGCGTTGAAATAACTGGAATCGCCTTCGTGCTCCATAGGCGTGTCGGTATTGCGCAGCAACAGGTTGTAGCCGTTCGGGTGACCGTCCCGGCGCCAGTCGAGGTAGAGGTCCATGTCGAAGCCGGCCTGCATCGATTCGTTCGGATGGCCTGGACGCCATCGGCGGACCGACCTGGGTGGATTCCGATAAGGCGGCCGTATGGGTGACCAACTGGGACACCGAGCGCAACGGCTCCTCGCTCACCACCCGTGACGGCACCAGCTACCTGCTCGCCAACGCCTTCATGCTCGCCTACGATTACGGCCAGCCGCACATCTTCTCCGGCTACTACTACGCCGGCGTCGACGACGGCGCTCCCGGCGCCACCCGCACCTCCGTGCCGGACATGACCTGTCCGACCGACGGCATCGAAACCGCCGGCACCTGGCACTGCGCGCAACGCTGGACCGCCATCCGCGGCATGATCGGCTTCCGCAACGCCGTGGCCGGCACCTTCACCGCCACCGTGGCCAAGGGCTCGGCCGTCGCCCTATACGCCGGCGCGACGCCCGCAAACTGGGCCGGCACCCGGAAATACGATCCGTCCGATCCCGCCTGGTTCACCGGCGAAACACCGCATAAGGGCGATGACACCGCCGCCAAGTCCGCCGATTCCGCAGCGTCCGCCAAGTCAGGCGACGCCAAGTCCGGAAAGGCAACGTCCGATGCCATCCGCCGCGCCGCAACGCTCGCCGCCATCCTCCTGCCCGTCATCGTCGGCGTCACGTTCATGGCGATAGCTCGCAGGAACGGCAAAGCCCAGTCCGACAACAGCGGCCCGAATAACGACTGATTCGGCCCCGCTCAGCCGCGCACCCGCGGCGCGGCGGTGGAGTCGCGTACCAGCAGTTGCACGGGGAAGATCTCGTGCGGCTGGTCCAGGGTGCGCCCCTCGATAAGGTCCAGGGCCTTGCGCGCGGCGGCGACGGCCATGTCGTACGGCTTCTGGCGCACGGTGGTCAGCCCCACCTCGCCCGAGAACGTGCTGTTGTCGAATCCGGTGACGGACAGGTCGGTCGGAATCGCCATGCCGCATTGGCGCAGGCGGAAGAACAGCGGAATCGCCAGCGAATCCTGATGGAAGCACAGGGCAGTCGGGGCGTCGTCGCGCGCGAGCAGCGCGGTGAGGGCGGCGTCGACCGGATCGTCGCCGGCCTGCATGTCCATCGTCTGGCCGGTCACGCCGTCCAGTTCGCTGCACGCCTCCAGGAATCCGGTGACGCGGTTGTGCGAGCTGAAGCCCATCGTGGCATCGAACGTCTCGTACAAATACAACAGGTTGCGGTGGCCGAGCGTGGTCAGATGGCGCACGATCAGCCGGATGCCGGCCTTGTCGTCGATGCCCACGGAGGCGGTGAACCCCTGCGAGGCCGTGTTGATGCCGATGAGCGGGATCCGCGTGGTGTTGAGTCGCCTGATTTCGGCCGGGGTGATGGCGAACGACGAGACGATGACCGCGTCCGCGTTGCCGCGCACCGGCAGTTCGTCGAAGAACTCCTCGCGCGCGCCCGCGTCGCCGATCGGTTGGATGACCAGATCGTAGCCGGCCGATCGCAGCACTTCGTTGAGGCCTTCGATGATGCGCGAGGTGAACCAGTCGAGCTTGCTGCTGCCCACCAGCAGCGCCACGCGGTGGGAGCGGCCCGATTTGAGGATGCCGGCCATGCGGGATACCGAGAAGTCGAGTTGTTGGGCGGCCTCCATCACCTTGGCGCGCGTTTTGGCGGAGACCATGTCAGGGCGGGAGAACGCGCGGGAGACCGTGGCGGTGGAGACGCCTGCTTGCCTGGCGACGTCCTCGATGCTGGCTTTCATGGCCCCTCCCGGTTTTTCAAAGTTGACGGTGTGACAAACTTCTCTTCATTGTAAATCATTGCAGTACGTTTTACGACAGTCATAGTGCAATGGGTTGCGATATTGCGACACGCCGAAAATATAGACCAATATGGTCTCAATAGCTTTGGAATGTAACAGGTTGCAAATGTAACGGTTTGCATGGCTGAGAAAGCCGGGTTGCCGAACTAGTTCGACACCCGTATACTGAACCGTGTTCACTTAGAGCTTGCGCGGAAGTAAGGGAGATAATGAAGATCAAGAAATCTCTCGCCGCGCTGACTGCAACCGTGAGCATTATGGCACTTGCAACCGGTTGCAGTTCGAGCGGTTCGTCAGGCGTCGTCGACACCCAGGCCGACAAGGGCCTGGCCGTCATGGGCGACACCATCACCTACGACCCCAACCACTTGGTCAACGACGGCCAGCCCATCGAACTGGGCTACTGGTCCTGGGGCGACGAAAGCACTGACCCGGTGATCTCCATGCTCCACGAGTACGAGAAGATCCACCCGAACGTCACCTTCAAGATCTCGCAGGTGGCTTGGAGCGACTACTGGGTCAAGACCCCGCTCTCGCTCAAGGGCAACAAGAACGCCCCCGTGCTGTTCAACGTCCACAACTCCGAGGATGCCCTGCTCCGCCCGCACGCCGTCCGCCTCGACGGCGCCAGCGACTGGCGCATCTTCCACCAGGTGGTGCTGCCGATGAGCCGCAATTCCATCGCCGCGCTCGCCATCTTCACCTTCCTGTGGAACTGGGAGGACTACCTCTGGCCGTTCCTCATGATCACCGATGACGACAAGCAGCTGTTGTCGGTGGGCCTCAAGATGTTCTCCGGCCAGTACGGCACCGATTACGGCGGACTGTTCGCCGCCACCTCCGTGACCATCATCCCGGTGGTCATCGTCTACCTGGTGTTCCAGAAGCAGTTCATCGCCGGCATCGCCACCGGCTCTGGCAAGTAAACCCGGCCGGTTTCGGCCGAATCCGAACCGCGCCGCAGTCTCCCACCAGTCCCGGGGAGCCGCGGCCGCATCACTCGTATCATCGTGAATAACCGTACAGAAGGGGTAACCATGGCACAGTCACCACAACTCAAGCAGTCGTCTCCGACCTCGCCCGATCCGCAGGACTTCCGCCTCGACGCCACGCCGGCCATGCGCGCCGACAATGTGGTGTCCGGCGAGCACTGGCGCATCGGACTCATCACCGATTCGCTCGTGCGATTCGAATGGTCCGATTCCGGCGTATTCGAGAACCGCCCGACCCAGACCGTCCTGAACCGCGATTTCGGTAGCCCAGTCGAACGCCGCGTCACCGAGCGTGACGGCCGCGTCATCATCGACACCGCGGCCCTGACCATCGTCTACGACCAGCAGCCGTTCAGCAAGGAAGGCCTGAGCGTGGTCGTCAAAGGCGTGGCCGACACCCAGTTCAACACCTGGCATTACGGCGACGCCCAGCGCGGCAACCTCAAAGGCACCGCCCGCACGCTGGACGAGGCGGACGGCGCCATCGAGCTTGACAACGGCGTGATCTCGCGCGATGGCTGGGCCGTCATCGACGATTCCGCCGCCAACATCATCATCGAAACCGACACGGTGAACGGCAAGGCGAACCCGTTCGGCACCTGGGTATCCCCGCGCGCCACCGCCGAAACGGACTTGTACTTCTTCGGCTATGGCCACCGCTACATCGAGGCCGTACGCGACTTCTATCGCCTGACCGGCCCCACGCCGCTCCTGCCGCGCTTCGCCATGGGCAACTGGTGGAGCCGCTACTACCGGTACACGCAGGACGGCTATCTGGCCCTGATGGACCGCTTCAAGCGCGAGGGCATCCCGTTCACCACCTCCGTGATCGACATGGACTGGCATCGCGTGGACGACGTGGACCCGAAGTACGGTTCCGGCTGGACCGGCTACTCGTGGAATCGCGAACTGTTCCCCGACCCGCCGGCCTTCCTCGCCGACCTGCACCGGCGCGGCCTGCGCACCACACTGAACGTCCACCCGCGCGACGGCGTGCGCGCGTTCGAGGACGCCTACCCCGAAGTCGCCAAGCGCGTCGGCATCGACCCGGCCACCGAGGAGAACGTGGAATTCGACCTCACCAACCCGGACTTCGTGGACGCCTATTTCGACATGCACCACCGCATGGAGGCCGAAGGTGTCGACTTCTGGTGGCTGGACTGGCAGCAGGGCGGCGTGACCCGCCAGAAGGGTCTCGACCCGCTGTGGATGCTCAACCACATGCACTACCTCGACTCAGGGCGCGGTGGCAACTGGCCGCTCACCTTCTCCCGGTACGCCGGCCCCGGCTCCCACCGCTACCCGGTCGGCTTCTCCGGAGACACGATCGTGACCTGGGAATCGCTCGCCTTCCAGCCGCAGTTCACCGCCACCGCTTCCAACATCGGGTATGGCTGGTGGAGCCACGACATCGGCGGCCACATGTTCGGCTACCGCAACGAAGAGCTGGAGGCCCGCTGGTACCAGCTCGGCGCGTTCAGCCCGATCAACCGACTGCATTCGTCCAACTCGCCGTTCTCCGGCAAGGAGCCGTGGAACTTCAACCGTGACGTGAGCGCCGCGATGGTGGACGCGCTGCGTCTGCGCCACGCGATGATGCCGTACTTGTACACCATGAACTACCGTGCCGCCGAAGCCGGCCGTCCGCTGGTCGAGCCGATGTACTGGCAGAACCCGGATACGCCGGACGCCTACGAGGTGCCGGATGAGTTCCGCTTCGGCACCGAGCTCGTGGTCGCGCCGATCGTCTCCCCGGACGATGCCGCCGCCTGCCGCGGCCGCGCCGACGCCTGGCTGCCGCAGGGGGAGTGGTTCGACTTCTTCGACGGCCGCCGATACGTCTCATCCGACGCCGCTGGCCGCCGACTGGAGGTCTGGCGCTCGCTCGACCGCACGCCGGTGTTCGCCAAGGCCGGCGCGATCGTGCCGTTGCAGGACGTCGCGGAATCCGGCGAAGCGATCAACTCTATCGCCAACCCGCAGGCCCTGCGCGTGCTGGTGTTCCCTGGTGCCGACGGCTCGTTCGTCATGCGCGAGGATCGCGGCACGTGGGGCGCCCCCAGCGCCGACACCGCGATAGCGTTCACGTGGGGCGGGGCCGATGCGTCGCCCAGCGCCTTCACCGTCGCGCCGGTTACCGGCGATACGTCCGCCGTACCCGAGTTGCGCGACTGGACGGTCGTGTTCCGCGGCGTCGCGCCGGTTGACGCGGCCAGCGGCGTGCGTGCATGGTCCGGCGAGGCTCCGGTCGAGGCGACGGTGGCGTACGACGAGGCGACCATGAGCCTGACCGTGTCCGTCACCGGCATCAGCTCGGCTGCCAGTCTGCGCATCGAGATTCCCGGCGGTCTGCGCATCGCCGACAATCCGGTCGAATCGGACGCGATGGACCTACTGCTGCACGCCCAGATGCTCTACCGCACCAAGGAGCTCGCGCTGCAGGCGGTCCACAAGCTCGGCATCGGCGCGATCGGCGCCCTGCGCACCATGAACCGTGGTCCGCGCTACGCCAACGATTTCTGGATCACCGACATGCCCGATGCGGTGGCCGGCGCGCTCGAAGAAATTTTGCTGCGCAGCTGAGCCCGGTTGCAGTTTTCTGCAACATCCGGGTGCGCCCCGGTATGCGGCGATAAGTTCGGCATGGTTGCCGAAGAGCGTGGCATACCGGGTGCAGTGCGTGGGATGGCCTTCGCGATTGCACTCATCGTGCGGTCAGTGGAAAGGAACTTTTCATGCACAAGGTGAAACAGCACAAGGGCGTCGCGGTGGCCGCCGCGGTCTGCGCGGTCGCGATGGCGGCCTCGCTCGCGACCCACGCCGGCGCGGCCGGGGACCGGCGTTATTGACTGGCTGGCGTTATCGAGTGATTGGCGGTATCAATTAGCCGGCGTTATTGATGAGCCGGTGTTGTCGATTAGCCAGCGTTATCGACCGGCACTGAAGCATGCAGTACCCACTGCCCGCGTTTCTCCCGCACATCCCAATCCCCGTGCGCATGCAGCACACGCTCCCGATAGTACGCAAGCCCGGAATGCCGCCCCCTCAAACGTCGCGTCACCTTGACGCGGACGGTCCGTCACATCAATGGTGACGCGGTCCTGAGCGGCGGAAACCAGCACCACGTAACGCTGCGTCGAATCGGCATACCTGGCGATATTGCCAAACAATTCCCGCAGAAAATCGGCGACAAACACTGTGTCTGAGTTATTCAGCGCATCGATGCCCCCAGCGACAATAACGTCGCCGACACACCCCATGCGCCGCAATCGCGCGCCGCCGCTGGCAAGTCTGATGGCAAGGCTGATGGCGCGCCCCAGTCACCCCTTGCAGTTTTCTGTATAAGTGGATTTTGGCTCCAAACGCACCACTCCGTCATCGCCGTCAGTCACTCCCACAAAAAACTTGAGCCAAACATACTCAACTTTTTGTGTTGAAATTGGGAATAGAACTTGCCAAATGGAAGTTGAGTGATGTAGGCTCAAGTTTGGAAGGTCCAAGAGACGACCAATCGGAACTTGGGCAAAGAACGTAAGAACAAACGAGTAATTAAGGAGCACACATTATGGCACGTGCAGTTGGTATCGATCTGGGAACCACGAATTCCTGCATCGCAACTCTTGAAGGTGGCGAGCCCACCGTTATCGTCAACGCTGAAGGCGCGCGCACCACGCCGTCTGTGGTGGCCTTCTCCAAGTCCGGCGAGATCCTCGTCGGCGAAGTGGCCAAGCGTCAGGCCGTGACCAACGTTGACCGCACTATTTCTTCCGTCAAGCGCCACATGGGCTCCGACTGGACCGTCGACATCGACGGCAAGAAGTGGACCCCGCAGGAGATTTCCGCGCAGATCCTGATGAAGCTGAAGAGGGATGCTGAGGCCTACCTCGGCGAGCCCGTCACCGACGCCGTCATCACCTGCCCGGCATACTTCAACGATGCCCAGCGTCAGGCCACCAAGGACGCCGGCAAGATCGCCGGCCTGAACGTCCTGCGTATCATCAACGAGCCGACCGCAGCCGCTCTGGCCTACGGCCTTGAGAAGGGCAAGGAAGACGAGCGCATCCTGGTCTTCGACCTCGGCGGCGGCACCTTCGATGTCTCCCTGCTGGAGATTGGCAAGGATGACGACGGCTTCTCCACCATTCAGGTTCAGGCCACCAACGGCGACAACCACCTCGGTGGTGACGACTGGGATCAGAAGATCATCGATTGGCTGGTTTCCGAAGTCAAGAACAAGTACGGCGTCGACCTGTCCAAGGACAAGATCGCGCTGCAGCGTCTGAAGGAAGCCGCTGAGCAGGCGAAGAAGGAGCTCTCCTCCTCCACCTCCACCAGCATCTCCATGCAGTACCTGGCCATGACCCCTGACGGCACCCCGGTGCACCTGGATGAGACTCTGACCCGTGCGCACTTCGAGGAAATGACCTCCGACCTGCTGGGTCGCTGCCGCACGCCGTTCAACAACGTGCTGCACGACGCCGGCATCTCCGTGAGCGACATCGACCACGTGGTGCTCGTCGGTGGTTCCACTCGTATGCCCGCCGTCAAGGAACTCGTCAAGGAGCTCACCGGTGGTAAGGAAGCGAACCAGTCCGTGAACCCGGATGAGGTTGTGGCTGTCGGTGCCGCCGTGCAGTCCGGCGTCATCAAGGGCGACCGTAAGGACGTCCTGCTTATCGACGTGACCCCGCTGTCCCTCGGTATCGAGACCAAGGGTGGCATCATGACCAAGCTCATCGATCGCAACACCGCCATCCCGACCAAGCGCTCCGAGGTCTTCTCCACCGCTGAAGACAACCAGCCGTCCGTGCTGATTCAGGTCTACCAGGGTGAGCGTGAGTTCGCTCGCGACAACAAGCCGCTGGGCACCTTCGAGCTGACCGGCATCGCTCCGGCTCCGCGTGGCGTCCCGCAGATCGAGGTCACCTTCGACATCGACGCCAACGGCATCGTGCACGTGTCCGCTAAGGACAAGGGCACCGGCAAGGAGCAGTCCATGACCATCACCGGTGGTTCCGGCCTGCCGAAGGACGAGATCGACCGCATGGTCAAGGAAGCCGAAGCTCATGAGGCTGAGGACAAGAAGCGCAAGGAAGACGCCGAGACCCGCAACCAGGCCGAGGCCTTCGCCTACTCCACCGAGAAGCTCGTCAACGACAACAAGGACAAGCTCTCCGACGACATCGTCAAGGAAGTCACCGACAAGGTCAACGCTCTGAAGGAAGCCCTGAAGGGTGACGACACCGAGAAGGTCAAGACCGCTCAGACCGAGCTGATGACCGCCGCCCAGAAGATCGGCCAGGTCCTCTACGCCCAGCAGGGTGCCGAGGGTGCTGCCGCTGGTGCTGACGGTGCCGGCGCTTCCGCTGGCTCCGCCTCCGGTTCCGACGACGACACCGTCGAGGCCGAGGTCGTGGACGACGATGACGACAAGGACAACAAGTGATGTCCGAGTTCAACAAGGACGACTACCTGAACGACCTGCCGGATCCCTCAGATGCTGAGGCTGCCGCTCAGGCCTCTTCAGGGGCTGACGCCTCCGCCGAGTCCGGCTCTGCGCAGGATTCGGCTGCCCAGGCTCCTTCCAATGAAGGAGCCGACGCGGCTCCTGCCGCAGCTGAGGGAGAGAAGACTGGCGAAGGCCAGTCCGATTCCGCAGACACCCTCACCCCGCTCGGCAAGGCCAAGAAGGAAGCCGCAGACTACCTCGAAGCCCTGCAACGCGAACGTGCGGAGTTCATCAACTACCGCAATCGCACGCAGAAGGAGCAGGAGCGCTTCCGCCAGCACGGCATCATCGACGTGCTGACCGCGCTGCTGCCCGCCCTCGACGATATCGACCGCATTCGCGAACACAGCGAGATGGACGACTCGTTCAAGGCCGTCGCCACCAAGATTGACAAGGCCTTCGAGAAGTTCGGTGTCGAGAAGTTCGGCGAAAAGGGCGAGGACTTCGACCCCACCAAGCATGACGCGATCCTGCACAAGCCGGACGCGGATGCCGAAAAGGAAACGGTTGACACCGTGGTCGAGGCCGGCTACCGCATCGGCGATCGCGTAATCCGCGCCGCCCGAGTAGTAGTAGCCTCCCCGCAAAACTGACGGTCAGCTCGCTGCAATGAGTTGATATTTACCTTGGCTCCCCTCTCTGAGGGGAGCCAATCATAAAGACTTTTCTAGAAAGGAGACATGAATGGCTGAAAACGAATGGCTCAGCAAAGACTTCTACAAAGTCCTTGGTGTCTCCAAGGACGCTTCGGACGACGACATCAAGAAGGCGTACCGCAAGCTCGCCCGCAAATACCATCCTGACGTCAACAAGACCAAGGAAGCCGAGGAGAAGTTCAAGGACATCTCCGAAGCCTATGACGTGCTGAGCAAGAAGGAAGATCGCCAGAAGTACGACGCGATTCGTCAGTTCGGCATGGGCGGTGCCCGCTTCGCCGGCGGTTCCGGCGGCTTCGATGCTTCCGGTTTCTCCGACATCTTTGGTTCCATGTTCGGCCAGGGTGCCGGCGGCAATGGCTCGCGCATCCGCTTCTCCACTTCGGGCGGCGGCCCCAACAACATCAACGACATCTTCTCGATGTTCGGCGGTGCTGCAGGTCAGGGCGGCCAGCCGTATGGCGGCTACGGCCAATCGCCGTACGGCAATGCCGGCGGCTATGGCTATGAGGAGGCCCCGCGCCCCGAAAACGGCGAGGACCGCAACTCCAAGATCAGCCTGACCCTGCGTCAGGCGGTCAAGGGCGCTACCGTGTCCCTGTCCGTGGACGGCAAGAAGTTCAAGGCCCACGTGCCTGCGGGCGTCAAGGACGGACAGAAAATCAAGCTGGCCGGCAAGGGCAAGCCAGGCATCAACGGCGGCAAGGCCGGTGACCTGTACCTGCACGTCACCGTCAAGCCCGATGCCACATTCTCGATGCGCGGCCATGATATCGTCATGGACCTGCCCGTCACCGTGGGCCAGGCCGTGGCCGGTGGCAAGGTCGAGGCCAAGGATATCGACGGCAATCCCGTTACCTTCAAGGTGCCGGCAGGCTCCAGCTCCGGCGCGGAAGTCAAGCTCACGGGACTTGGCGTCCAGCGCAGCAACCAGCCGGGCGATCTGATCGGCCGTGTGCAGATCATGGTCCCCGCCAAGCCGGGTCTGGCCGTCAAGCACGCCGCCAAAGAATTCGACGAAAAAGCCGGCGACTATCTCAGCCTGTAATCAGGAGGTGAACAATGGCGCGGTTAGCCAACCAGATGAAGCAGTTATACGCGATGTGCGCAACCGCGCTCGTGATGGGCAGGGCCGATCTCGACGGAGCCGATGACGTCGGCTTCGACATCGAACTGCCCATCTTCACCGTCGGCCAGACCGCCGAGTTGGCCAACATTCACCCCCAGACTCTCCGTCAGTACGACCGCCTCGGTTTGGTTCGTCCGCAGCGCACCGATGGCGGCGCACGCCGCTACTGCCTGCGCGACATTGCCCGCCTGACCCGAGCTCAGCGCCTGAGCCAGGATGAGGGCATCAACCTTTCCGGTATCGCGCGCATTTTGGTCCTCGAAGAAGAGAATCGCCAACTGCGCCGCGAAGTCAAACGCATGCAAACCGGCGACCAGGAGAGCGTTTTCGCCGCAGGCCGTGACGGCAATATCGTGGAGATACAACGCTCCAACCGCGCCCGCCTCTGGCGCAACGCCATCCGCCGCGAAACCCGCGAACTGCCCGGCCGCGATACTGCCGCCGATATCGCTGCCGGCGCCACCGGCGGCTCCAACTACACTCCCGCCGACTCCAAGTCCATGGTCCTGTGGGGTTGGTGAGTCTGGCCGCATTGCTTCGATTCCTTCTCCATTCGTAAAACTGTTTGTTATCTCACATCGGGCAGCTGCCGAAAAGCACGAATCTTCTTGACGGAGATGTCAAGGTTTGTTACGGTGACGTGCGAAAACCGATTCGTAAGGGGTGCTTTAGGCTGAGACGGTATGTGCCGAACCCTTCGAACCTGTGAGCTAACACTCGCGTAGGGAATGCGACGGTTGAACTCCTCTGTTCGGCTCGGCATCCCATATGCGCGTTGAGAGAGAGGAAGCGTATGTCAATACGCAAGGAGCTGACCGCCCAGAACGTACTGCTGGGTTTCCAGCATGTGCTTGTTTCCAACGTCTGGCTTGATCCGGTGTTTGTGGCCGGAGCAATCGGCTTACCTATTGCCCTGTCGTCGAACATGATTAACGCCATCTTCATCGTCTCTGGTCTGGTTACTTTGGTTCAGGCCACTCGGCTGGTTCGCCTGCCGGTGGTGCAGGGGCCGTCAGCCGCGTTTGACGCGTTGATGATCGCGGCAGGTACGGCCGGCATGCTGGGGGCGGCGAGTTCGTCCATTCTCATCGCTTCGCTTGTGTTCCTGTTGCTGTGCCTGACCGGTGTGATAGAGCGGATGCGGTTCCTGTTCTCTCCGATGATTTCGGGCGTGGTCATCTTTATGGTCGGTGTCTCGCTGTCTGGATTCACGCTGAGCGAGTTTCTAGGCGGGGCTCCCGGCGACAAGACGTTCGCCGATCCGCACATCCTGACCGTGTCGATTCTGACCACGGCGATTGTGCTTGTCCTGTCGTTGCTCGGCAAGGGCCTGCTCAAGTCGTTCTCATTCCTCATCGCGCTCGTCGTCGGCACCGTGGTCGCCGCAGCGTTTGGCATGGTGGACTTCTCTCCTGTGGCATCCAAGGGATGGTTGGGCCTGCCGACCTTCCTGCCCTACGGTCCGTTCACATTTGACTGGAAGATCTTCATCCCGTTCTTCATTGCCTACATGGTTGCCGTCATGGAAGCTCTCGGCGTCTATCAGGCGGCTTCTGAGATTCAGGGCACGTCCCTCGAACGCAAGCAGGTGCGCTACGGTCTTGCCGGCGAGGCGGCCGGTTCAGCCATTTCCTCGCTGATTGGTGGATTCACCACCACCGCCTACCCGCAAAATGTCGGCCTGCTCAACCTGACCGGCGAAGGCAAGTTGCGCACGCGCACGCCTGTGATCATCGCCGCTGTGCTGTTGCTGATTCTGGGCTTCGTGCCAAAGGCGGGCGCGTTGCTGTCCGTCATTCCCTCGGCAGTCGTCGGAGGCATTTTCCTGCCGGCTGCGGCCAGCCTAATCGTGACCGGCCTGCGCGCCCTGCGCAAGGTCGCTGATGACGAGCGCCGTCAAACGGTCATCGGCATGTCTCTGTTGCTCGGCATCGCCCTGCCCAAGGCGCTCTCCGGCCTGACCGGCGGCGCAAGCGTGTTCTTTGGCAACAACATCATGGTCGGTGTATTCAGCGCCATCATTCTCAATGCGCTTTTCGTCGCTCTTCCGGATTTGGTGGCGAAGCATCGTGCGCCGGCGTCCGTGGATGTTCCAGCAGCCGATCCGGCGGATGGGACTGGCGCTGCGGCGTACGATGAACGATAATGCTGGTTGATATTGGATATTGACAGGAGCGATGCAATGACTGATGTGATGGATGACGCGCGTCGTATCAAGCGCGGGATTCTGGATTTTATCCATACCTATGGCTGTGAGCAGGCCCCGGAAGAGGCGTTTGGTGCGTTGGCGCGCGACGTGTTCATCTATCAGTACACGTATGATCTGCCGTACCGTCGTTACTGCGCGGCTAAACGCGTCACCCCCGCAACGCTCAAGGATTGGCGGGAGATTCCGCCGATGCCGGTGGACGGGTTCAAGCACCTTGACCTTTCGACCATACCGACCGAGCAGTGCGAAGCCGTATTCATGACGAGCGGAACCACGCATGGCGGCAAGATGCGTGGGCGCAACTTCCATCCCGATCTTGAGGTGTGGGATGAATCAATGATTGTGCCGTTCCGTCATTTCATCATGCCGGATCGAGAGCGTATCCGCATCGCCGTGATTTCGCCGGCATGGGACATGAACCAGAACTCCTCCCTGTCGCGCTACCTTACCAAGGCCGTGGAGTGCTGCGGCAGCGAAGGCAGCGGTGTGTTCTTCGACGAGCATGGACTCAAGTTCGATGAAATCATCGCCTTCCTTAACCGTGCGGTGTCTGACGGTGAACCGGTGATGCTGATGGGTGTCTCGTCGTCCTATCTGTATCTGTTCGATTACCTGCATGAGCATGATCTGACGTTCGCGCTGGCCCCCGATAGCCGGTTGTTCGACACTGGCGGCTTCAAGAGCACTAAGCGCGACATCACCGAAGACCAGATGCTTGATGAGCTGGAACAGACACTGGGGGTGCCGCGCCACCACTGTGTCAACATGTATGGCATGACCGAGTTGAGCTCGCAGATCTATGACCAAAATATTCTGTCGTGGTATACGGATGGCACCAGCAACTATCTCAAGGCGAACCCCGCCTGGGTGCGCACGGTCTTCCTCGATCCGGAAACGCTGACTCCCGTCAAGGATGGTGAGACCGGTGTGATAGCCCATTACGACCTTGCCAATTGGAATTCATGCATCGGTATTCTGACCGAGGATCTCGGCCATCGGACCCCGGACGGATTCCTGCTGCAGGGCAGGGCGAAGGGAGCCGAGGCTCGTGGGTGCTCAATCGCGGTAGACGAGGTCATCAGTGCCAACCGTTGATGAATCCGTGAGTCAGGCCATTGATGTCTTCCACCTGCCCTCGGGAGTGGATGTTTCGGATTACGAAATCTATGAGGTCGCCACATCGGATGGGGTGAAGCGTTTGCGCTATCCGCGACTGGATGGGCCAAAGGTGACTTCCCTTGCCAAGCAGCTTGTCGATGTTCGCAACCACACGCTTGCCGCGATGAGTGTCAACGATATTCTCGACATCGTGGCCGACGCGGCCCAACTATGGGCCGATCCGGATTTTGAGCTGCGGCGTCAGGCTGAACTGCTGATTCCCGCAATCACCGGATATGAGCCTGACATGGTGCGGATTGAGCTCAAACGGTATATGCGCCAGTTCAGGCGTCGTGAACTGCTCCGGTTCCTTGACTCCGAAATCGGTCAGCCGTCTATGCTCGACGAATTCCGGCCGAACAAGGCGGGGGGATACTCTAAATATGTGGGCCCAGCGCTCACCTATCAGGTGTTCTCCAGCAATGTGCCGGGGATTCCCGTGTGGAGCATGGCGATGACCCTGCTGGTCAAAGGCGCGATTCTTGGCAAATCTTCATTTTCCGAGCCGGTGATGCCTGCGTTCTTTGCTCGCAGCATTGCGATGGTCAATTCCGACCTCGCTGATGCCATTGCGGTGGTTCCATGGAAGGGCGGCTCGCAGCAGCTCGAGGATTCAGCCATCGATGCGGCCGATGCCGTGATTGTTTACGGTTCTTCGCAGACTACCAAATTGATTGCGGGCAAAGTCGCCGGGTCCAAGCCCTGTCTAGGTTACGGAGCAAAAGTCGGGTTGGCGTTCATTGGCCGAGAGGCTTTGCGTCCTGATACCTATGCCGATACCGTGCATCGTGTGGCTGTTGACATCGCCACATATGACCAGCAAAGCTGCCTGGCTCCGCAGACCGTGTTCGTGGAGACTGATGGAGCCCTCACCCCTCGTGAAGTGGCTCAGCTGCTCGGTGGCGAGCTTGAGAATCAGCAGCGCAAATATCCGCGCTCCGTATTGAGTGACGCCGAGAACGTGGCCATTCAGCGGGCGCGCACCGACGCTGAGATGAGAGCCTTGATGGGCGGGAAGGCCGCGGTGTTCGCCAGTGGCCATAGCACGGCATGGTCGGTGCTGTATCGAGAACTTGACGGTAGCGGTGCCGACGAGGATGTTGCTTCGCTGATGTCGCCGTTGAACCGCACCGTCAACGTGGTGGCGGTGCCAGATTTGTTGGACGCTGCCAGAAGACTGACTTCCTGCCGTGGCTGGCTGCAGAGCTGCGGTGTCGCTGTGGATTCAACCAGACTGTTTGGTCTTGCGGATACATTGGCCGAGGTCGGTGTGAATCGCATCTGTCCGCTCGGTGAGATGGATCGGGCGAAATCCGGCTGGCATCATGATGGGGGCTTCAACCTCATCGATCTGTTGCGCGCGGTGGATGTCGAACGCGGCAGCGACGCGTACAGCGATTCGTTCGATATGGATATGGAATAGGCCTGTGCTGTTGCGGGCAGCAGAGGCTGGTAGCAGGGCGAAAGGCAAGGGTAATGACAGAGCAAAGCGATATGGCACGGCGTCCAATGGTGAATCTGGATGGCAGAACAGCGATCATCACCGGTTCCGGCAAGGGCATAGGAGCGGCTGTGGCGAAATGCCTGGCATCGCACGGAGCCGCTGTCGTCATCAATTACGTACATGACGCCGCCAGCGCGCAGCGCACTGTTGAAGACATCCACTCGCTGGGAGGCTTGGCTATAGCTGTACAGGCGGATGTTTGCGATGAATCGCAATCTTCCAAGCTAGTGGGTACCGCTGTCGACTCATTCGGCGGCGTGGACATCTTAGTGAATAATGCTTTCGGACGCTTCTCCTTTGACCCGCGTCGCCGTTCCACTTTTGCTGGAGGCGATTGGGATGAGTTTAGCGCACAGATCGAGGGATGCCTGCATGGTGCATATCTGATGTGCTCACATGTGGTGCCGCTGATGCGAGCCCAGACCTCCGGGCGTATCATCAACATCTCCAGCAATCTGGTCGATTCGCCCATCGTGCCCTACCATTCGTATATCACTGCCAAAGGCGGCTTGGTCGGCATGACCCGCTCTCTGGCCCAGGAGCTGGGCGGCTTCGGCATTACCGTTAATGCCATTGCCGCAGGTTTGACGGCCGGAACCGCATCCAGCGCAGCCACCACCGAGGATGTTCGTGAACGAATCATTGCCATGACGCCTCTTGGCCGCCTTGCCCGTCCCGATGACATCGCCGGAGGGGTCGCGTTGTTGGCGTCCGACATGGCCGGCTTCATTACCGGACAATGTCTGCACGTCGATGGTGGGCTGACCATGCGCTGAGGCGCAGGGGCGGTGTGCTGACGCGCTATGGTTGTCGCATCCGATTGGTGCAATGGAATGCAGCAAGAGTAAAGGCGCCAATTGGCGTGCGGGCATGTGGACGGAGGTAACTATGCTGCTCAAAGCCGTGTTCTGGGATTTGGACGGTACTCTCATCGATTCTGAGCCGCTCTGGCATGACGGTGAGATTGAGATCGCGCACAACAATGGCGGCGAGTGGAACGAGGACCTCGGTTGGGAGTGCTCCGGCACTCCGGTGCCACACGTGGCAGAGGTCATGATTGCGCATGGCTGCACATTGAGCGTTCCCGAAATCGACAAACAGCTCAAGGATTATGTGTTCAAGGCGGAGGTCGAACGTCTGCCGTGGATTCCTGGTGTGCAAGACGTGCTGCATTCACTCAAGGAAGCCGACATCCCATCCATGCTGGTCACTACTTCGCCTCGCCGCATGGCCGAGAACATCATGAAGCAGGCTGATGGATTGCTTGCCGGCTACGTCTGCGGCGATGATCCGTACGAGCACAAGCCGAGCCCTGCCCCATATCTGGCCGCGGCTGAGAGACTCGGCATCGCGCCTGAAGACATGGTCAAGTGCGTGGTAATGGAAGATTCCTCATCCGGTCTGCGCTCCGGCGCCGCCTCGGGGGCCACACTGATTGCGCAGACTGGCTGGATTCGCACCGACACTTCCGGCCTTGGCCAGTTTGCCTCCATCGACTCGTATGAGGGCATCGATGCGGCCGCGCTGGACGCCTTTGTGCGGCAGCGTTTGGGGGAGTAGAAATAGGCCGATTGTATCGGCAATGCATTCCGGCGTGTCGCAAGTATTTGCAACGTTTATATCAACCATTTGATGTCTGTTTTGACAAACTTCTGAAACGTTATAGAATTGTTACTAACGAAAAAACCTGAAACGTTCTAGAAAAACCGGCGCACAGCAGCGTCGGTTGACTGGTTTTCCGCTCCGGCAAAGCATGCCCGAGTATTTTTTGTGGCCAGTTTCTGAAATGTTACAGAAAAAGAGGATGAGGTACCAAGGGAGGTCATCATGACGGCAATTCAGGAAGCCGTTCCCGCCGCAGCGGGGGCAGTGCAAAGCCGTGGGGGAGAGGTGAGCAACGCGGCTGCGGCAGCCGGCAAACGTGTTCGTGCCCGCAAGCACAGCGGCGCATCGCAGAACTCATGGCAAAGCAAGCTGCGCCCCTACCTGTTCATCGCCCCGCTGGTCATTCTCTCCGGCGTCTTCATCTACTACTGCATCGGCTTCACCGTGGCCACATCCTTCACTGACTGGGACGGCATCTCCAGTGAGATGGACTTCATCGGCCTGAAGAACTACACCAAGCTGCTCGCTCCCGGCTCCGTGTTCTGGACGGCCTTGATGAACAACATCATCTTCATGGTCGTCACCGTGGTCATCCAAGCCGGGCTCGGACTGCTGCTCGCGGTGATCCTCAAGGAGCGCCTGCGTGGTTCCAGCTTCTTCAAGGCGATCTTCTTCATGCCCATCGCCATGGCCCCGGTCATCATCGCCGCCATCTTCCGCATCATCATGGATCCGAACGTCGGCGCCATCAACGAGGCCCTGCGCTTCCTGCACTTGGACTTCCTGGCCCAAAGCTGGCTTGGCGATCCGCACATCGCCCTCTACTCGATCTGTGCCATCAACATCTTTGAATGGATGGGCTTCTCGATGATCATTTACTACGCCGGTCTGATGTCCATCTCCGATGACATCTACGAAGCCGCCAAGATCGACGGCTGCGGATTCTGGAACACCCTCTTCCGCATCACCATTCCGAACCTGTCCGGCACCACCAACACGCTTATCCTGCTTGGCATCGTCGGCTCGCTGAAGACCTTCGATATCGTCATCCAGACCACAGGCGGCGGCCCTGGTCGTTCCACCGAATTCCTGAACACCTACCTGTACAAGGCCGGCGTGCAGCAGTTCAACGGCGGCCTGTCCGCGGCCATCGGCGTGATGGTCCTCATCATCGCCGTGGTGCTCTCCCTGATTCAACTTGCCTTCAACAAGCGTGCCAACAACTAACGAAAGGACGTCATCATGAAGCGTAAAACCAGTGCGACGGTCATCATGTACGCCGTCCTCGTATTCTTCTTCGTCATCTGGATTTTCCCGATTTACACGGCAATCACCAAGTCCCTGCAGGCGGGCGGCTGGAACAGCTACCTGTCCGTGATCAACAATAAGGACGTGCACTACTTCCGCGTGGTGTTCAACAGCTTCTTCATCTCCGTGGTCACCGCCGTGATCGTGGTGGTCATCACCTCGCTCGCCGGCTACGCCTTTGCCAAGATGAAGTTCACCGGTTCCCAGGTGATCTACGTGCTGCTGCTCGCCTGTATGGCCGTGCCAATTGCCTCCGTGACCATGCCGCTGTTCTTCACCATCAAGACATTCGGCCTGACCAACACCTACCTCGGCATGATCATCCCGTTGGTGGCGTTCAACGCCCTGCAGATGCTGCTGCTCTGGCGCAACTACTTCAACGGCGTGCCAGACGAAATCATCGAAGCCGCCCGCGTGGACGGCTGCGGTTCCCTGCGCATCTGGGCTCGTATCTTGATGCCTATCTCCACGCCGATGATCGCCACCACCGGCGTGCTGACCTTCGTCTACTCCTGGAACGAATACCTGATTCCGTTGCTGCTCATCCGCGACGAATCCAAGTATCCGGTCACGCTGGCCTCCACCTACTTCATGGAGACCCGTAGCCAGACGCCGGAGATGGTGGCCCAGGAATACGCTGCCCTGATTCTGATGACGATTCCGTCCATCATCGTCTACCTGATTAGCCAGAAGTGGCTGCAGTCCGGCATCACCGCCGGCGCCGTCAAGAGCTGAGGTGACCCAAAATGACCGCAACCATTAGCAACGGTGTATCCGCCAGTTACAGCCCTGCGGAAGACGAGCTCGGCGCAGCTGACCCCACCGCCTTGCTTGCCGAATCTGGCGATTTGAAGCCGCTGGCCGAACGCACTTATACGAATCCGGTTCCATATGCGGACGGTAAGTCCCATACCGCGCCCGACCCGTTCGTGCTCAAATACCGCGACCTCTACTACTGCTACGCCACTGACGAGCACGGCATTCTGGTCTCCACCTCACCGGACATGGTGCATTGGACCTCACATGGATTCTGCTACACCGAAGCCGGACGCAGAAACTTCTGGGCCCCATCGGTGATTCTCATCAACGGCGTCTTTCACATGTACTTCTCGAATATGCCGGCCGAGGAGACCGACACCCACACGGAAATCATGCGTGTGGCCGTGAGCGAGGATCCGCTCGGCCCGTTCGAAAAGAAAGCGGAGCTGTTCAACACCTTTGCCATCGACTCCCAAGTGGTCTATGGCGATGACGGCCAGTTGTACTTGCTTTACGCCGACAATCAGGTCACCGGCCTGAGCGATGACCGGCCCGGAACCTCCGTGATGATCGATCGCCTTGCGTCCCCGTATTCGCGTGAGAACAAACCGCGCCCGCTCATCGTGCCCACCATGGACGAGGAGATCTTTGCCCGCAACCGTTTCGGCGATGGCTGCGACTGGCACACCGTGGAAGGCGCCACATACTTCGCCTACCGTGACCGCGCGTTCATCACCTACTCGGCCAACGCCTACGAGCATGAGGACTACTTCGTCGGATACTCGTACGCACAGCTGCCGAACAAGCAGGCCGACGCCCACATCGATCAGCTCGATTGGACGAAACAGCTCAACGAGAACCGCTTCGATCCGCTGCTTATCCGCAGCCCAAAGGTTGAAGGCACGGGCCACAACTCCATAGTCAAAGCGCCCAATGCCGTTGATGACTGGATTGTCTACCACGGTCGTAACGCCGATGACGAGCTGTATGTGGGCACCGAACAGCGCGTAATGCGCATCGACCCACTGTACTACGCCGAAGGAGGGCTCGACACCCCAGGACCTACCGCCGCCGCTCAAAGCGCCCCGCTGTATGGCACTGTGCATGATGATTTTGCGGATGGCCTGAACGCCGGATGGTCGGTTATTTCCGGCGCGGCCCACACTGAATCTGATGCGGACGGTCACGCGCTTGTTGCCGACGAATCCAGTGTATTCATCGCTGTGTCGGGCAAATCGTCCGCAACCCAAGTGATTGACGTCTGGGCCAAAGCTCCCGTCACCCCACTGGGCGCACGATTCGGCATCGTGGTGCGGTACCAGGATGCCAACAACCTCACCAAACTCGAGGTGGATGCTGGCCGCCAGGTAATTAGCGTGGTCGATGTGATTGGTGGCGTTGCCTCCGAACGCGTGACCAATGCCGACCTCCATGACTTCGATTCCCATGCCTGGCATGAGTACCGGCTTGAGCGCCGCTACTGCAGGCTGGAGATCCGCATTGATGGCCGTTTTGCCGCGTCCTGCACCATCAGTGATAAGCCCGGTCGGGCGGGATTGTTCTCGTTACGAACGGGGGCCGCGTTCAGCGCATATGCGGCCACTGAACATGTGAATCTGTGGGGTGCCGGATTGCGGGATCTCGGTCGAGAATTGCATGCTGACCGCCGACTCGTCATCGACGGCGGCGTGAGGCCCAGCGGCGTGTGTCCAGTAACACTCGAATTGGCATACCCGCTGGTCAGCAACCGTTTTGTCCTTGATTTCGCTGAACAGACGAGCCGCGGGCAGGCGCTGTTGTCTCTTGGCGAATACCGTTTATCCGGCACGGCATCATCCGTGGAGTTCATGCGCAACGGTAAGTCGCTGCCTTCCACCCCGGAGCCGGCCAGGCTGCGTGTCTTTGAAGACAACGTCCGCCGTGACCGTTCGGGCCGAGCCGTGCTCACCATCCGTATCGAAGCTCTGAACGGCACGATGCGACTGCACCTACGTGGCAAAACCTGGCAGGTGCCGTTTGCGGACAATGCGGCCCGTGTCCGTATCACTCTTGATCGCGCATCCCTGACCGGATACGAGAGGACATCGCTGGAATCCAGCATCGAGGAAAGGAGTGCGTCCGGCAATTGAGCCAACATCAGCCGCACATATTGGGTGTGGCTGGCTTCACCATCCAATTCCGATGATCTTCCACAACGAAGTGAACCAATAAGAGAAACAAGGAAAATAAGGAGAACAATCATGTTCAACATGAAGAAGGCGATCGCCGCAGTGGGCGCTCTCGCTATGTCTGCAGGTCTGCTTGCCGGATGCGGTTCGGGCAGCGGCGGCTCCGATGAGGGAGTCGGTACCAAGGACAGCCCGGTTGAGCTGACCTTCTGGACCTGGCAGCCTACCGATGCCCAGTGGAAGTCGGTTTACGCCGCCTTCCAGAAGAAGTACCCGAACATCAAGATCAACTGGTGGCGTACTTCTGAAATGGCCGACTACCAGAAGAAGCTGCAGACCTCGATGGCCGGCGGCGAAGGCCCGGATGTGTTCGGTGTGCAGGCCGGTTCCACTGTGGAACAGTATGGCCGTTTCGCCGACGATATGAAGGAGCTGGCCGACAAGTACATGCCCGGCTGGGATTCCAAGGTGGCCGAGGGCGCCGTGGCGCAGACCACCAACAAGGATGGCAAGATGGTGGCCATGCCGACCATCACCTCCGGCTCCGAATACATCCTGTACAACAAGACGCTGCTTGACGAGCAGGGCATCAAGGTGCCCACCACCTACGATGAGCTCGTGGCTGCCAACAAGGAACTCAAGGCCAAGGGTCTGATGCCGCTGGCCCTCGGCGCCAAGGATGGCTGGCACCTCGACGATATCTTCGTGTGGCTGTCCAACCAGTACGGCGAAGGTGACGTGTACAAGGCCGCCGAAGGCAAGGCCAAGTTCACCGATGAGACCTTCGTCAAGACCATGAAGGCTTGGAAGCAGATGATCGATGATGGTCTGTTCCAGGATGGTGCAGTTGGTACTGCGACCTACCCGGATGCTCGCGACAACTACTTCTACGCCCGCAAGTCCGCTTTCTTCCCGACCGGCTCCTGGCACGTTTCCGCCGTGCTGCCGAACGATGAGACCAAGGGCACGGCCGTTGAGAAGGACGAGCTAGGCATGATGGAATTCCCGCAGGTGGGAGACAAGGCCACCGGCCCGACCACTGGTGTGGACTTCGGCCTGAGCGTGAACAAGGACTCCAAGAAGAAGGAGGCCGCCATGAAGTTCATCGAGTTCATGACCACCGGCGAAGGCCAGCAGGAGTGGATCAACACGCTGCAGGGTGCTCCGGTCGACAAGGACATGAAGGTCGAAGTGCCGTCTGACGCCACGGAATCCGCCAAGGCCAGCATCGATTTGGTGACCAAGGGCCAGGCCTCTTCCAAGCTTGAGCGCAAGCTCACCTCCCAGGAACTCAACGACGAGATCGGCGTGCAGATGCAGAACGTCTACACCGGCGACGCCACCGTTGACTCCGCGCTGAAGGCCATTCAGCAGGTCAACGAATCCATCGAAAGATAGGAATATCACATAGTTTCTACTCCTCGAGCGGGCCCGTCCGGTACGAATTCTCGTTGCCTGGCGGGCCTTCTTTGTTGGTTTGCCGAAGTGGCCCTGATTTATTACCGCCGGCGGAGTCTGTTGACGGTTGCAGCGGGAGTCGTGGGCGGCGTGTCGGACCCGTCCCTGCTGGCGGGGCTGTCGGCAAGGCCGACTGGGGGTGATTCTGCGGACGCCTGAACGAAACGGCCCCCGGATTCAACTTGTAAGTGCAACGGCTGGTTTCGGGTCGGCTTGTTTTGATTGTAGCTTGGCCATCTCCTCGTCCCATACCTCGTTGGGCGTTTTGTATCCGAGGAGTTTCATGGGGGTGTCGTTGATCTCCCCGACGATCGCGTCGAGCTCGTCCTGCGTGAGATCCTCGAAACTGGTTCCCTTGGGCAGATAGCGGCGGATCCTGCCGTTCCTGTTCTCGTTGCTGCCGCGCTGCCAGGAGCTGTACGGGTCGGCGAAGTACGTGAGCATGCCCAGCGCCTCGTCCACCAGCACGT
>ERZ836760.64-NODE-64-length-169127-cov-20.251248_pt1 | contig 169127 bp, 137 predicted proteins | sample MGYA00519941_ERZ836760 | MGnify/ENA primary metagenome ERZ836760 (study PRJEB31850, sample SAMEA3708807) | human gut metagenome | biome: human gut; feature: human-associated habitat; material: faeces | place: China | collected 2014 ... | reverse complement strand
GAAGATCTGATCATGCAGGGAGGAGTGGATACCTCACTGATCAGGTGGATGAAAACAGACGGAATCGGAAGGGTATGCAGGAATGGACTGAATTATACTGAGCGCGGATTTGGTATCCGTGGGGCGGTAGGGTGTTCTGACAGGGCAAATACTGCGATCTCGAAAGCTACACCAAAGGATTTTGATTTTGATTATATTTTTGGTGAACTGGGCGTGAGATGGCTCCATACCGGAGGTATTTATGCGGCTCTTTCTGAACAGTCATGTGAAACCGTAATTGCGGCGAACTGCAAAAAAATATGGAACGATAGTTTCCTATGATCTGAATTACCGGCCGTCTATGTGGAGCGCTATTGGAGGTTTAGAGAAAGCGCAGGAGGTGAATAAGGAGATTGCCAGATATGTGGATGTTATGATCGGCAATGAAGAAGATTTTACTGCCTGCCTTGGTTTTGAGATTGAAGGAAACGATGAAAATCTGAAAGAACTGAATCTTGATGGCTATAGGAAAATGATTAATGAGGCAGCGAGGGCATATCCGAATTTTAAAGTAGTTGCAACTACGTTACGTACGGTGTGTACGGCTACCGTAAATGATTGGAGCGCAATATGCTGGGCAGATGGTGAGATATATAAAGCCAAAGATTATAAGGGGCTGGAAATTTTGGATCGTGTCGGCGGCGGGGATTCTTTTGCCTCTGGTCTTATCTATGGACTGATGACGTCGGATGATCCGGAAACAGCAGTTAACTATGGAGCTGCTCATGGAGCGCTTGCGATGACCACACCGGGAGATACGACAATGGCCAGGAAGAAGGAAGTAGAAGCAATTATGGGTGGCGCAGGAGCAAGAGTGCAGCGTTAGGAAGATGTAAATAGTTTTTTCAGAACATATGTGTATTATTATGACTATAAAAATGTTGTAGTTGTTGGAAATCAAAAAAGAATAGTAGAAGATTATGGAAAAGGAGGTTTTGATCCGCTGGGAGACAAATACTCACATAAGAGTAAGCATTGTACCTATTACGATGAGAAGGCAATGTAATATCTAAGCTTTCTATAAAAAGCTGTCACGAAGTATATTGAAAATGTTCTGCGGCTGAAAGTGAACAGGGGCAAGAGTAAAATAGGGAGACCCACAGAAATACAATATCTGGGATTTGCCTTCTATTATCAGTTTCAAGAAAAGAAATATAAGATAAAAGTCCCTAAAAAGTCATTGGATAAGGTAATGAAGAAAGTCAGAAAATTAACGAGCCGCAAGTGGGGTGTAAGTAACTCATATAAAGCCCAAAAGATAGCGGAAGTGGTAAGAGGCTGGATCAATTACTTTAAAATTGGCTCAATTCTTACAGCAACCCGAAGACTCGATACGGTTATTAGGTACAGGTTCAGAATGTGCATATGGAAACATTGGAAAAATCCTAAAACCAGATATAAAAATCTGGTAAAACTGGGTGTTAGTAAAAAGAATGCAAAAAGTGCGGCAGGGTTCCATGGATATGCTCGGGTTTGTCGTACAGAAACTATTTGCTATGCAATGTCAAATGCACGTCTGAAAAAGTTCGGGTTACTCTCAGCAGAGGAATATTTTTGTCAAACAAGATGTTAAGTTAACTGAACCGCCGGATGCGGAACCGCATGTCCGGTGGTGTGAGAGGCCGGCGGCGAAAGCCGCCTCCTACTCGATCGGAACGACAGCCAGTGGTGCGGAGCGGTTCTACCTGTATCAGGCGGACAACGACGGCGAATGGGGCGAGCTGCGATTTGATTTTGAAAACGGAGCAGCGGAGATTATCAGGCTGGCAGATTGGGACACGACAACGTCCAACATCTTTGCAAAAACGGCGATCCGGTTTGTTCAGGGCTTATCGGAAGCGAGGCTGCTGAAATCCGTGGTCGTGCCGTTTGAGTCGGAGACTTTGGGAAAATAAATCGTCGGAGGTACGCATTATGCCAAAACCGAAATGGAATTTGAACACCATTTACATATCTGAGCGACTTCAGGAGAGCCTGCGGCCCATCTCCCGCTGCGCCATGACCACGGTGGTCGCTCCCATGGGCTACGGAAAGACCACGGCAGTGAACTGGTATCTGGAGGAGCGCGCCAAGGCGGAAACCTTGAAAATCATCCGCATCAGCGTGTATTCCGATAACATCGCCATCTTCTGGAAAAGCGTACAGGAGGCGTTTGCCCGCGCGGGCTTTCCTTTCCTGCGGGAATATCCTTGCCCCACGGACGCGGCAGGCGGCGGACTGCTGGTAGATGATCTGTGCCATGCGTTGGCAGACAAAGACCCCTGTTATATCTTCATTGACGATTTTCACCTGTTGACGGACAAGCGCACCTCCCTGTTTCTTTGCATGTTGGCCAATCGGCTGCCTGCAAATGTACATTTGATCGTTGCTAGCCGCGACCGTTTTCTACCCGCGGCACAGGCGGTGCGTCTGGGGTCGCGGGTCTATCAGATCGGCACAGAGCAACTGCGCCTGAACCATACGGAGCTTGCCATCTATGCCCACCGCTGCGGCACGGAGCTTTCCGAAGCGCAGGTTGAAAGTCTCCTCTATTTCAGCGAGGGTTGGTTCTCCGCCGTGTACCTGAATCTGCGAACGCTCTCTGAGCGCGGCGTGCTGCCCAACCGCAATTCCGACATCTACGCCACTTTTACCGCCGCCATGATCGATCCGCTACCGGAAAAACAGCGGGAGTTTTTGGCGGTCATGGGACTTGCCGATGAATTCACTGTGGAGATGGCTCAGTGTGTCACAGGCGATGCGGATGCGGGACAGATACTCTCCATGCTGACTGCGCAGAACGCCTTTGTCACTCACCTGCCGGACGGCGTGACCTATCGTTTCCACCACATGATGAAAGAGTGCGCCGAGCGCAGCTTTCTTGCGATGAAGGCAGAAACGCAGCAACTCTATTGGAAGCGCTTCGGACTGTGGTATGAAGAACATCGGCAGTATCTCCATGCCATCGCCGCCTACCGAAAAAGTGAGAATTACGACGCGCTGCTGCGCGTCATCCGCAGCGATGCAGGCATTTTGCTTGCGTCGCTGAAGCCCGAGGATGTGCTGGAGGCGCTGGACAAATGCCCAGCCGAAACGCTCAAGGCCTATCCCTTCGCCATTCTGGTACTAATGCGCCGGATGTTCACATGGCGTCAGATCCCCAAAATGCTGGAGCTGAAGGCGTTGCTGCTGTCAGCTATTGAGGAGCACCCGGAGCTTTCCGAAGAAGAACGCGGCAACCTGCTGGGTGAATGCGACCTCATTCTGAGTTTTCTCTGCTACAATGACATCAGTGCCATGAGCCGCCTGCACCGCAGCGCCAGCGTGCAGATGTCCCGCCCTGCCATCAGCATCCAGAATAGCGGCGGCTGGACCTTTGGATCTCCGTCCGTTCTGATGATGTTCTACCGCGCACCGGGAGAACTCGAAAACGAGCTTACCGAGATGGACGAGTGTATGCCTCATTACTATAAGGTCACCAACCACCACGGGCAGGGCGCGGAGACCATCATGCGCGCGGAGGCCCTATTCTGTCAGGGACGTTTCACCGATGCGCACATCGAATTGGAGCGCGCTTATGCGCAGGTCAAAGACAACGGGCAGATCAACATGGCACTCTGCTGCGATTTTCTGTCATGGCGGCTTTCGCTTTATACCAATGTAGAACAGCATGATACCTTTGAAGAACGCTATGCGGCGCTGCTACGCTATCACGACGCATCATGGATCAACCTTTGGAATGCCACCAGTGCCTATTACCATGCGCTGCGGGGTGAAACGGACAATATCCCGGAGCTTTTTTCACAGCACAGGCTCTCTGATATCAATATGCTTGCGCCGGGTAAGCCTATGATGAAAATGATCGAAAATCAGGTGTATCTTGCCCAAGGCGCTTATGCCCGGGTGGTGGGGTACAGCGCAGAACTGCTGCCGGTCTGCGAAGCCATGCACTATGCGCTGGTGGCGCTGCACCTACGCATCCAGACGGCGGCAGCCTATGAGCAGTTGGGCAAGCCCGAGGAAGCCCACGCATGGCTGAGAAAAGCACTTTCCGACGCCGAGCCGGACGGTCTTGTGATGCCGTTTGCAGAAAACTATGATATCCTGAAACCGCTGTTGCAACGGGAGATAAAAAATGACCTGATCTCAAAAATCATTGAGCTTGGCGAGGCAGCAACGGTGCGAAACGCAGCCGGCACGCGCCCGGCAGCCTTCGACGTGCTGACACAGCGGGAATTTGAAATCGTGGAGCTGATGGCGCAGCACCTCAGTAACCGCGAGATTGCGGAACAGCTCTATCTCTCCGAGGGGAGCGTCAAGCAGTATGTCAATCAGATTTATTCCAAGCTCCATATCGAAGGCGACACCCGAACCAAACGAAAGCAGCTTGCCGAGCTGCTCAGATAAAAGACCTAACCTTTGGTTAATGGTTATCCGAAAGAATCCATCGTACAATGATTGTACGGTGGATTCTTTTTATGCAGAAGGGAGAAAGAAACCGGAAGATACATTGACTTCCGAGGAAGCTGAGGAGGCTGTCAGAAAGTTGGGATTTCATTCTCTGACAGAGATGCGTGTGCAGGAACATCCGGACCTTACCGTATCCATTGACTATACCGTATATCCGGAGGAGGAGCCAAACCGGGAAATCTATGCGCTTTACGGATACTGGTATCCGGACGGGGATCAGAACAGCCTGACCTATTTTTCTGTCAGCGATATGGGGGTTCAATGGTATTCCTTTGATCCGGAGAAAGGCGATGTGCAGACTGACAACCAGCGCATTACCGGCAGGGTTTTGCAAAGATACAAGCTGAGCGACGGACGGAGCTTTACCGTTGAGGGCAGTGCACTTGAAGTTCTTATTGGTCTCAATGTCGACACCGGATGGCTCACTTTCGATGATGACGGTACCAAATACAAGCACAGCAACGATTGACGCATATTCTGAAAGGAGGACTCATGTGGAACGAAAATATATTTTAGCGGTCAAACCGATGGCCGAGCAGGAACACCGCACCCTGTAACCGTCCCGCAATTTAAGAATTTTAAGATGTGGACAAGCGATAATTACAAATAGTAAAAATGAGGAGAGAGAAACCATTTGGTATCTGGAAGGCTATGATGATGCAGAAAGTGTCATCTCCATAGATGCGGACGACAACTGGATCCTGTATGACAATACGGATGAGGTGATGGATGAAATCTATCAAAACGTTTTTGCCGAACTCCATCGGAGCGGCGCGGAGCAAGAAGAAGGAGGAGGAACAACATGAAGAAGCGACTGCATTTGCTGGTGGTTTTCCTGCTGGTGCTGAGCCTAAGTCTGGTGGCTTGCGGCGGCAGTGATGGCAGCACCGATACCATTCCTGAAAGCATGGAAGATCTGGTGAATGACGATTCTGTCGAATACGATTACAGCAATTTTTGGGGGACATGGCTGGGCGAAGATAGCAGCGTACTGATTATGGAGCATATCGAGGATATAACGAATAGCGAGCGTTTCATGCTGTCCGATGCCAATGACGAGCTGCTTGCCAGCGGCAGCATCCAATATGTAGAGGAATATGACCATGTGTATGCCTATAATGAGCATGACGGTATTGCACACAGATGCTGGTTTGATGAGGATAATACGCTGTATATTGACTCCATTGGCATTTTCAGCAAGGTGAGCGGCGACACGTCAGGAGAGACGGTGGGTGACAATTCGGATGATTCTTCTTCGGTTGACAGTGGTTATGCAGATGATGGCCGGGGCGACCAGATCCGGAAGGACGGAGATGTTGCTACGGTTCTGATGGGCGGCGCACTTCCCTTTACCAATATGCAAACCCTGCAATCCGAAAACAACGAAGATGGTACTTATTATTATGCGGATGCCACGGAAGATGGACAAATCATCGTGGTAAATACAGTGTTTCAAAGCTACTGGGGAAATTTTAATCAGACTTTTGAGGACTACATGACCGACTGTGCTCTGACCTTGGCAGATACAAATATCTTTGCAGTACAGAACGTCGAGCAAAATGAAACATACAGCGAAAATATGAGCTACCCGGTATATGTTGTGACCTACACATCAGGCGAAAACGAGGACACGCGTAAATGGACCGTTTTTGCCATGGATACGGACAGCTATACCTATCTCTACGGCTTCTGCTCCACACTGGACGCGGCAGATGATATGGAGTCCGTTTATCAGGATATTTTCGCAGGCTTGTATCTATCTGACGGAGAATAGGAGGATATTATGAAAAGGAAAACGACAGGATTTTTTCTGGTGATGATGGTGCTGCTGTGCTTCCTTTGTACGGCCTGCGGAGGAGATTCCGAAAGTGCGGAAAATGTGGAAGGCACGGAAAACAGCACATTATCTCCCAAGGATGATCCCAATGAGGGGTTGGGCGGCGATGTTCCGGCTCTCAATGAGGATACAGGAAATGATTTCAGTATGTATGAGGGTATCTGGCTGGGCGAGGCAAACAATAAATATGATTACATCGAGTTTGACGCAGACGGCAACTGGCAGCTCTATCTCACCGGTGATGTGGTAGACGAAGGTTATCTTCGGTATGAACTGGAATGGGAGGCTGTCTATGCCTACAGTAGCCTGGATGATTCCGGAAGCCGCATTGCGCTGGAAAATGGCCAGCTCTACATTACGTCCTTTGGCTACTTCAACTACGGCGGCGGGATGGAATACTACCGGTATGAGGGCGGTGGTGACCATGACGGTGATATGCCGACAGATGATCGTCTTACCGAGGATGATGAGTCGGTCTGGAATGGCAATGACAGCGGAAAGGAGGATGCTTATTACAGCTGGAATTCCGAACTGTGCCAAAGGAATGTTTCGGAGTTTCAAGGTGTTTGGTATTATGACGGCGACCTTTCGGCAGAAACCTACATTGTAATCGATGGTGATGGAAACTGGAGTTATTATCAGCGCGCACCCGGCGCTGAGACCGCAGAAATGGACAGCGGCATTTTGGCCTACTCCACAGATGAAGTCAGCACCTATTATGCGGAGTCTACCATGTATGACGGTCTTTCCATCCGTGTATATGAATTTGATACCGATATGCTTGTCTGGGGTAATGAGGGCGTTTACTACCTAATGGAGTAATAGAGGGAGGATGGAAATGATGAAGATCTTGAAAAAGAGTTTTGCCCTTCTGTTGACAACCGCTTTCTGCCTGGGGCTGACGGCCTGCGGCAGCTCTGATGATGTGGCGGGAGAGGACTGGCGTACCACCGGTGTGGTGGTCGGCAGCGGCACCATCACTCATACCGGAGAGGGAAGCGTAGATGTGCTGGTCACCGTGGATGAGAACAGCGCAGCCTTCTACAGAGATGAGCAGAATCAGATTTTGTTTGACAGTGTTGCTTTTCCCATGACGATTTCGGATGCCAAGAAATCCTTCAACGACATTTCCTTTGATGACATAAACGGCGATGGGGAAAGCGATGTATGCGTCAGCTTTGTCTACGCCCCCGGCGAGAGTACGCAGATGGTTTGGGTCTGGGATGCGGAGGAGCGCTATGTGTTTCGCGAGGAGCTGTCCATGGTCACCACCGGCAGCGGCAACCTCATTGACAGTGTAAACGACACTGTTCTTTTCCCTGTGGAAGAAATTCAGTCCAGCGTTCCATATTTTACGCGCAATGGCCTGGAGATCAATGCCGCGATGGACAAGGGTACTTTCCTGCTGGAAAACAAGACGCTTTTCGCACAGCAAACATAAAAGAGAGAAAAGGACGGGTTTATTATGATTCTAATCATCATTCTGGTTGTGGTGTTGCTCATCGTCATCTGGTGCATCAGCACGGTCAACGGTTTCAAGAAAAAGGAGATCCGCGTGCAGGAAGGGCTTTCCGGCGTGGAGGTGGCGCTGACCAAGCGCTACGATATGCTCACTAAAATGCTGGACACCGCCAAGGGCTACATGGCGCATGAGAACGAGCTGTTCGCCAAGGTCATCGAGCTGCGCCGGGGAATGAGCGTTGAAGAGATGAATACCGCAGCGCAGCAGATGGATTCTCTGAGCGGTAAGCTTTTCGCCGTGGCGGAGGGGTATCCCGAGCTGCGCTCCAGCGACGTTTTCGTGGAGCTTCAGCGCAGTATCCGCGATGCCGAGGAACATTTGCAGGCGGCGCGCCGACTGTATAACGCAAGCGTCACTGCCTATAATACGGCCATCGCCATGTTCCCGGCCAAGCTGCTGGCGGGTACGCGGCAGCCGAAGGAATTCTTTGTCGCCGACGCAGGCAAACGTGAGGATATGAGGATGACATTTTGAGAAAGGGAGAAACAGACATGGAAGAAAAGCAGACGATGACGAATGAACAGCTGGAGGCAGAGCTCAAGTCCCTGCGCGGCAAGGTGACGGTTGCCAAGATCATGACCTATGGCTGCGGCGCGGCGATGGTTCTTTGCATTCTCACAATAAATATCCCCCTGATAGTCCTTTTTCTCGTGCTCGCACTGGTAGGAGGATATCATCTATCAAAAAACACCAGTACATTGAAAAAGCTTCTCGGTGACAATGTGATCAGCGGTGTGCTGAATGAGGTGTTTGACAACGTTGATTACAACCCCTTCGGTAAAATCGAATCCATCGGCAGCGAGGGCATGGTCTTTCCCTTTTTCGTGGAAAAGATGCGGGGAAGCGACCACATCAAAGCGACCTACAAAGGTTTGCAGGTCGAACTGAGCGATATCGAGCTTTATCATGTGGAGGATGTGTACGACAGTGAACATGACCGATGGGAAGAACGGGAACAAAAGGTGTTCCAAGGGCAGTGGCTGATCTGCGACTTCGGCAAGGAACTTTCCGGTGAGGTACGCATTTCCGACAACGCAAAGAAGTTGCGCAAACAACACAAAAAAGACAGCGTGGAGATGGAGAACGAGGTGTTCAATAAGCGCTTTCTCGTCACCACAGGAAATGCGCAGGATGCGTATTATGTCCTCACTCCCCACATGATGGAGTATATCCTCGCCATGGCGGGCAAGAGCGGCGGTGAGGTCTATATGGCTTTCCTGCGCAACGGCAAGCTGAATGTCGCCGTGCAGACTGGACGCGACTTTTTCGAGCTTGGTAAAAGCGAGGCGAACATCGATAAACTGCGCCAGAAGTTCCTTGGCGAGCTGAAGTGGTTTACCGATATCATCGATACGCTGCGTGTGGAGGAAACCCTTTATAAAAAGGAGACGAAGGCATGACGCTGGGAACTGCCGTTTTGATGCTGGCGCTGGTGCTCATCGGAATCGTGTTGGCGCACAAATATTTGCGTAAAAAGCGAGCGGCATATATTTTTTGCGTTGTACTGTTGGTGTTGCTGATGCTGGCTTGCACCGTCTATATTGGGTTGGCGTTAATTCTTGTAGATGCGATCAGAAACCAAAGCCCAACGGGGTGAGCACGTCCATCGAATTTACGCAAGTAATTGAGATGGACAAAATAGTGGCTGTATTAAATGAAAAAATATAATAAAATACAAACATGAATACAACATATAAATCAAACAACAATGTCGTCTATTCGTGCAAATACCATGTAGTATGGTGTCCTAAATATAGACGAAAAGTATTAACCAATGGTGTAGATATCAGGGATTTGGAAAAATGGTGGGAAAGGATAAGCACAGAACTTGACACATAAGAACAGGAATGATAAACTAAAATCTGTATGAGATTTTATAATAATGTCATACAGAAGCAAAAAAACAAGTTGCAAAATAGGGAATTAAAGTTCATGCTAATTGATGTGCATAATCATTCCATGCCGGGGGTGGACGATGGTTCACAGGACTCGGACATGACATTTCAGATGCTGCAGATGGCATATGAAGAGGGCATTCGGGCGGTTATTCTGACACCGCATTACAAAAGCACGATGTCAGACGAGACGACGCAGAAACGTTATGCGGCTTACCGAAAGGCCTGCCTTATGGCGGAAAAGGTGAGTCCCCGGTTAAAGCTGTATCTTGGGGAAGAACTTTATTATGATTCCAAAATGGTTCAGAGACTGCGGGAAGGCAGGGCGCTGACGCTGAATGGGACACAGTATGTGCTGGCAGAGTTTCCAGTTTATGTGGATTATCCATATATTCGACAGGCGGTGCAGGATCTCTGGGCGGCAGGGTATCTGCCGGTTCTGGCACACATTGAGCGTTACGAGGTGCTGAAGAAAATGGATTGTGTAGAGGAACTGGTGGAGCTTGGTGCGTACATTCAGGTAAATGCGGAGAGTGTCATTGGAAAAGCCGGATTTCGAACGAAACATTATTTAATGAAGCTGATAAAAAAAGATCTGGTGCATTTCGTCGGTACGGACGCCCATAATATTTCATCAAGACCGCCGCAGATGAAAGCGTGTGCCGCGTATCTGAAAAAGAAGGCAGGGGCTGAAAAAGCTCAGATGCTTTGCAGCAGGAATGCAAAAAAAATACTTAAAGGAGAAAAAATCGGTGAATAGACTAGAGATCACAGTGGAAGAGATCAGCAGCCAGGAAAGAGAAATTTACAGAACACTGCGTACTAACATTGAGTTTACCGGCATTGAAAACCGTGTCATTGCCGTTACAAGCTGTGCTCCGAACGATGGAAAATCGACAGTATCATACGAGCTGGCCAGTGCGTTTGCAGAAAACGGAAAGAAAACGCTTTTGATTGATGCAGATCTTAGAAGATCAGTTCTGCTGAACAGGCTTGGAATTCAGGAGGAAATAAAGGGACTCAGCCATGTGCTGTCCGGCCAGTGTAATATCAATGATACCATTTGTGCGACAAATAAAACAAATCTCTATATGATTCCGGCGGGGGTTTTTCCAACGAATCCAACAGAGTTATTGGGCAATGATCGATTCAGCAAACTGATTCAGGCAGTGAAAGATGTATTTCAATATGTTATTATAGACACACCGCCAATCGGAAACGTGATTGATGCTGCTGTCATAGCTAAAAAATGTGATGGAACAGTACTGGTTATAAAATCGGACGCAATTTCGAGAGTCGAGGCAAAATCTGCCGTGGAACAGATTCGATCTTCAAATGAGAATATTCTCGGTGTCGTTTTGAATAAAGTAGATGTAAAATCGAATGGATATTACGGCAAATATGGAAAATACAAAGAATATGGTTATGGAAATTACTAGGGAAAGAGGTTGAAGATGGAGACAAGAAAAGCAAACCAGCAGAATGATGTCATAGACCTGAAAGAGCTGTTTTTCGTCTATGTAAAAAAATGGTGGCTTCTGTTAATTGGCGCGCTTGCAGGTGCTGCAATTGCATTTTCAGTAAGCAGATTTCTGATTACGCCTGAGTATGAATCAACTGCAATGCTGTATGTGTTATCCAAGACGACAAGTGTAACGTCGATGGTTGATTTCCAGCTTGGCGATGCGCTGGCAGGAGATTTCTCAGTTATTGCAAAGAGTAATCCGGTTATTGAACAGGCGGTAGAGCAGATTCGGGAAAAAACAGGAAAAAATTATACCAGATCCCAGGTGCTGAATATGATCAGCGTCGACAATCAGGAAACACGTATTCTTGTTATCAAAGCAGTCAGTACCGATCCAGAAGATGCAAGTATTGTTGCAAACTGTGTGGCAGATGCAACGAAGGATCAGATGGCAAATATCACGAAATCAGATCCGCCGACAACGGTTGAGGATGCCGAACCGGCGAAAGCTCCGGTCAGCCCGAATATTGTAAAAAATACAGAAAAAGGATTTTTACTTGGACTTGTATTGATTCTGGCAATTCTGACACTGCAGACAGTAATGAATGATAATATCAAAACAGCGGAAGATGTTCAGAATTATCTTGGCCTTAACACTCTGGTTGTTGTTCCGGATTTCGGAAGTAAACGCAAATCCAGAAGAGAAAAGAAAAGAAAAGATTGAAAATGAAGAACGGAAGAAAGAAAAGCTTTTATGTTTTTTTGATCATTTTTCTCTGCGCGGTTACAGTGGGAATCGGATATACGGTGAAGCTTCAGCTTGGAAAGAAGAAGTATGAAGATCTTGCCAAAGAAGTGCATGTGACGGAAATGGCAACGCCGACACCGGATGAGACAGCAGTGCCGACGCAGGAGGCTGCGGCGACGCCAACGGGAGAGGCAGAAAAGCCGGTGATTCCAATTGATTTTGCATCGCTGCAGGCAGAAAATTCAGAAATCTATGCATGGATTCAGATTCCGGATACGGCGATTGATTATCCCGTCGCGCAGAGAATTGGAGATGATTCTTATTATTTGAACCACACCATCGACGGAGCAGAGGGACTGCCAGGTTCCATTTATACGGAAACGCAGACAAGCATGGATTTCAGTGATTACAATACAGTAATTTATGGCCATAAGATGAAAAATGGAACCATGTTCGGAACACTGACACAGTATGCAGATCCCGAGTACATGGCAGCACATCCGGCGATCTATATTTATACACCAGATCACATTTTTACCTATGAGATCTTCGCAGCTGTCACTTATGATAATCGTCATATTTTAAACAGCTTTGATTTTTCCAGCACAGAGGGACGTCAGGCATATCTGGATTCCATACAGAATGTGCGAAACTTTTCGACACATTTTCGTGATGATGTGCAGGTTGGGACAGAAGATCGGATTCTTACGTTATCTACCTGTAATGGCAATGATGACCAGCGTTTTCTTTTGGAGGCAGTGTTAAAAAATGAGCAGTAAAACCAAAAAGACCATGTTGATCACGATACTCACCGCAGCAATTGTTCTGATTGCTGCGGCTGTTTTATGGTATCTGTATCAAAATGTTTCGCTGAACCGGTTGAACAAGAAACAGACAGAAGAAACGATGAACAGCGGAAGCGCAGAAAACGATACATCGGATCGTATTTTTTATAATGGAAAAGAATATGTATATAATAAAAATCTGACCAATGTTCTTTTTATGGGTATTGATAAAGATGCGGAAGTTTCGCTGTCCAATATGCCGGGAACTTCCGGACAGGCAGACTGTCTGATGGTGATTTCAATGGACAAGAGTAATGAGACGGCCAGAGTTCTGCAGGTGTCCCGTGACACGATGACAGATGTGGATCTGTTTGATGTATCGGGAAAATATTATACGACGGTTCAGGCACAGATAGCGACGCAGTATGCCTATGGAAATGGAGTACAGAGCAGCTGCTTTGCAACCAAGAAGACTGTTTCGGAGCTGTTGTATGATCTGCCGATCGATGGCTATCTTTCATTGAATCTGTCGGCAATTTCTATTTTAAATGATGCGGTCGGCGGTGTGACCGTGACGGTTCCGGAAGATTATACCGATATTGATCCTGCATTCACCGCAGGTACAACCCTTACATTGAATGGGGAGCAGGCAGAGAAATATGTACGGAAGCGGGATATTAAGGTTCTCGGAAGCAATAATGGCCGTATGCAGCGGCAGATGCAGTATATTCCGGCGCTGATCCAGTCTATTCGAAAGAAAGTTGGTTCTGGGGGCGATTACTACAAAATGCTGGAGCCGATTCTGGAGCCGTACATGGCAACGGATTTAAGTGCGGACCAGATCAATCAGCTTGGCCGCTATGAATTTCTGGAAGATGAGACAGAATACCTGCAGGGTGAGATGAAGCAGGGAGAACACGATGAATTTTATGTAGATGAAGAAAATTTACAGGAAATTCTCATAAAAATGTTTTACATAGAAAAATAAACGTGGTATAATAGCTACAGCTTAATGGGAATCTGGTTTGTATTCGTGTGACTGGCCCGGAAGCATAAAGGTGGGGGCGATACCGAGAGCCTTAAAATACTCTGAGAAAAGCGAGTTAGGAGGAGATCAATCATGAAGAAACTTGTAGCAGTACTCTGTGCCGCTGTGATGACTGTTGGAATGGCAGTAAATGTATTTGCAGCACCAAGTCCAAGCGTAAGCGGTGTGGTAACAGCAGTTGAGAGCGCAAAAGATGCAGACGGAAATGCAGTTGATATCAAAATTGAGACTGTATCCGAGGCAGAAGCTGATCAGCACTTCACTGAGGAAGAGAAAACAGCAGTTGCAGAAATCAAAGAGAGCAAAGAAAAGTTTAAAGCAATTGCAAAAGAAGCACTGGGTGACAAATTTGAAGAGGGAATGGAACTGGTAGACATTCGTAACCTGCATGTTCCGGAAGGCGCAAATGTTACTTTCCCACTGACAATTACTGTAAAGGTTACTGGTGTTACAGAATCTTCTACAGTAGCTGTACTTCACTACACCAATGGAGCATGGGAAGATGTTAAGGCTACAGCTGGTAATGGAACCGTTACCTTTACTGTAAACTCTCTTTCCCCATTCGCTTTTATCGTAGATGCCAACACAGCTAAAAACGCAGGAAGCACCGCTTCTCCGGCAACCGGCGAAGCAAACACCATGGTATGGGTTGCTATCGTAGCAGTTGCTGCAGCAGCAGGAATGGTTGTTACTTACAGAAAGAAAAGAGCATAAGTAACTGAGCTTAAAACAGAATAGCAAACAAAAAGGAGCAGATCCAAATTTCCATCAGGAAACCGGATCTGCTCCTTTTTGTTGCCAATTTTGCTTTCATGCGGAGGCGGCCGGTTACTGGCCGCCTTTGGGGGAAACGTTATTCTCCCGCCACCGTCACATCCCGCAGCAGTACCGCACACGGTACCACGCGGTTGTTTATCTGCTGTGTCTCTTTCGAGAAAGTCAGATTTTTCAGCACATCGTCATAACGGGCGGAAAGTGATCCGCTGGTTGTCGGATGGGAGGTGGTTCCGTCGCTCTCATACGCGAGCCGGATCTCACCGCCGCAGGTGCCGCTTACGGCATCCATATCAAACGCACTGAAATCGGTGATTTCTATATGCGGCATGCTGCGCAGCTCGTCGAGTGTTTTCGAACCGCCTTCAACTACCATGTTATTCATGGAAGTAGTATCCTTCATGCCGATATAATGGGCATGCTGAAGGCTGCCCCAGTAGGAGCGGCAGATGCCGTTTTCAAACAGAACGCGCTCGGCTACCGGCATACCGGTTTCGTCGTACGGCGCGTTTTTGGCAGAGCCGTCGAGCGTCGGCACGAGGCGGATATTCAGCGGATCGGCATCTGCGCCGGTGATGGCTTCGCCGATTTTTGCTTTTGCAACGCCCATATACTGATAAGAAGCGTTGGTATGCATGGCAAAATACTGGAAGAAACTGCCGACGGCATTTCCGGTCAGGAGAACATCAGCATGCTCATTCTGGCGGGTCGGAACAGCATTCAGACGCTGGCGGCCGGTGTGGAACATTCCGCGCACTTCGGCGATGATCTTCTCGGCAGATTTGTCGGAGAAGCGGAGATCCTTGTAGATCTCAATCTCATGATCATCCTTGCGGGAGTTTGTGACAACCTCGATCTCGCAGTCAAAGCCGGAGAAGGTGACATCGACACCGCGGGAATTGCGGATGTGTGTCTGCTTCTGGTTGACGAAAATCTCATAGGAGTTTACGCGGGAATCCTCTTCCGCCTTGATTTCCTGCATAGCCTGCACCAGTTTTACGAGTTCAGCGGTAAGATCGCGGGAAGCATCAGCCATGTCGGCGCTTGCCTGGGCATCCGATGGCTCTGCAACAGGGTACCATGGGTTCTGCACAAACTGTGCGGCGAACAGCGCCTGGTCAATTTCCTGCTTCATTTCTTCGCGGGAAATGCCCTGGTGGATCTCTTTTTCTGCGCTTCCGCGGAATTTTCCATCCTCACTGTCGACAAAGACGGTCAGAAACGTATGAGTTACTTTTTTCGCGCGGCTCATGTCGAGCTTCTGACCGATGAAAAATGCCTCGCGGGATTCGGTCTGCTCTTCGCGGATCAGAAAGTCGCTGGCTTTGCTTGGTTTTAATACATCGTATAATTCGTTCATCAGCCTAACCTCACTTTACATTTCAGATACGGGCCGCCATCGCTGACTTTGACCCATTCTTTGTGACCTTTTCCGCACATGCCGGAGCCGAAGAGCTCTTCTTTGTCGGAAACCATGGAGATGCTCTTTAAGAGATCAGGAACGTAGCCGGTCAGGGTGACAGGAGATACGACTTTTCCGGTCAGCTTACCATCTTTGATCTCGCGGCCGAGTCCGACCATGCACTGGATGCCCCAGTGTTTCGGGTCTTCCATACCGGACTGAACGCTTTCGAGAAGATAGCCGTGCTCAATCGAAGCGATCATATCATCGAGTTTATCTGTGCCTGCGGTGAAGTAGGTGTTGGTCATACGGGAGTAGACTTTGCGCTCGAAGCTCTCGCGTTTTCCGTTTCCGGTCGGCGTGGTGCCAAGGCGGAGTGCGCTTACGAGATCGCTGATGCCGGTAACGAGTGTACCGTGGTCGATGACCGTGGTGTCGGTGCCGGGCGTTCCCTCATCATCAAAAAGATAACTGCTGACCTGCTGTGCGCCGACTGCTCCGTCGTGCATGGAGGAGAGCTGGGAGGCAACAGGCTTGCCGATATACTCTTTGGCGAGTGCGCGGTTTTTGACAAACATATCCATCTCGACACCGTGGCCGAATGCTTCGTGTGCAATCACGCCGGTGACATCCGGTGCGGTGATGACATCGTACATGCCAGGGATGACCGGATCGGAGTGGAGCTTGTCGTACAGAACGGCGATGATTTCCTCAACAATCGCATCCATCTCATTTAAGATTTCCACGCCTTTCAGGCCGGAGCAGGAACGGTACGACATATTCTGTTTTCCGTTTTCTGTGCCGATTGCGGAAAGGGAGCCCTCCGAGAAAGCGTAGGACTGCATCAGATCCTTTTTGGAGGAGAGGAACAGCTTGTTGACACGGGCGAAGCTGACGGTACTCTGGAATTCCAGAATTCCTTCATGGGCAGCGCCGGCGTTGCAGAGCTTCCGAAGGTGGGAGAGAATCTCCTCTGCGGAGACGGTCTCCGGGTCAATCTCGATTTCATTCTGCATCGTTTTTGCGATGGCTTCTTCCTGCACGAGAGGAGACTCCATCTGCGCGATGCCGAGTGCCTTTAATGCCTGAAATTCGGATTTCAGCGCGGAAGTAATTTCCTCCGCAAGATCTGTGGCATCGGTGAGGTTGTTGAAGGAATATTCGGTGTAGGAACCGTCCTGCCATGCACGGACAACGAAGCCGCGTTCACAGAAGTGATAATCGCCGACGGTGGTCTGATGCATGCTGACGCGGTAGGTCGTACCTTTGACATCGGTGCAGAGCACGCTGACATAATCGAATTCGCGCTCGAGCAGACGGATCAGTTCCTGAATCTGTGGTTTGATTTCCACAAGATAGGATGACATTGGAACCTGCATAAGTTTGGTGTCCTTTCTGGAGCCTGCCGGAGTGTTCGATAGAGAACCTGCGCCGGGGCTCAAAATAATAGAATCCGGAAAAATAGTTTCGAAAAAATTCCGAACATAGTTTCATTATAGAAGTGGGAAATGGAAAAAGCAATAAAAAAAGGTTGACAAAATGAATTTTGATGATATACTTTGAATATCAAAACATTTGAAAAGAAAAATGTTTGAGAATGAAATAAGCAAGAGGACAGTAAGGTGAAAAACGGCAGAATTGCGGGAACCGGTTCTTACGTACCGGAGACGATATGGAAAAATGAAGATCTGGAAAAGATGGTGGAGACGAGCGATGCCTGGATCCGGGAGCGGACAGGAATCGGTGCGCGCCACATAGCCGGGGAGGAGACGGTTGCCCAAATGGCAGTAAAGGCGGCGAGAAGAGCGCTGGAAAATGCCGGGATCTGTTCGACAGAGCTGGATCTGATTCTCGTCGGAACCTCCTCATCGGAGAGCATCTTTCCGAATACCGCCTGTCTTGTGCAGGATGAAATCGGTGCCTTCCGTGCCGCCTGTCTCGATGTCAGCGCCGCCTGCACCGGATTTCTTGCGGTGTATGAGCTGGGCCAGCTGTATATCCGGAGCGGCAAGGCAAAAAACGTGCTGCTGATCGGCGCAGATGCCCTGAGCCGCCTGGTGGACTGGCACGACCGCGGAACCTGCATTCTGTTCGGGGACGGCGCGGGAGCCATTGTGCTGACGGCGGAGGAGCAGGAGACAAAAGCGTGCGAAAAGATCCATTCCGATGGAGAAAAAGGCGTGTCGCTGACCTGCGAAAAGGGAACGTATCTGCAGATGGACGGCCGTGCCGTGTTCCAGTTTGCTTTATCACGCGTGCCGGAAGTCATCCGCGAGGTGCTGAAAGAAGCCGAAGTGCCGGTCGAGGAGATTGATGCGTTTATCCTTCATCAGGCAAACAGCCGCATCATCGACGGCGTGGCAAAACGACTGAAAGCACCGAAAGAAAAATTTCCGCGGAATATCGAAGCATACGGCAATACGTGTGCGGCGAGCATTCCGATTCTGCTGGATGAGTGGAACCGGTCCGGCAGAGCCCAAAAAGGACAGAGAATCGTTCTCTCCGGTTTCGGAGCAGGACTGATCTGGGGCGCGGCGTACCTGGAATGGTAAGAAACGCCCATATAAAATAAGAAGAATAAGAAAAAAAGTGAGGACAAAAACATGTTAGAAAAAGTAAAAGAAACTGTAGCAGAAGCACTGGGAGCAGACATCGATACCATCACAGCGGAGACTTCCTTCAAAGAGGATCTCGGAGCAGATTCCCTGGATCTGTTTGAAATGGTCATGTCCCTCGAGGACACCTGCGGCGTGGAAATCCCGACCGAGGATCTGGAAACGATGGTAACTGTCGGTGATGTTGCAGAGTATCTGGAGCAGCACAAAAACTAAGAAAGATCGGGAAGCAGGAGGAAGCGATTCATGATCACAGAAGTGACAAAATTACTCGGGATTCAGTATCCAGTCATTCAGGGCGGCATGGCCTGGGTGGCGGAGCATCGTCTGGCAGCGGCAGTTTCCGAGGCCGGCGGCCTTGGCCTCATCGGAGCATCGGCGGCACCGGCAGAGTGGGTTCGGAATGAAATCCGCGAAGCAAAAAAACTGACGGACAAACCGTTCGGCGTCAACATCATGCTGATGAGCCCGTATGCGGATGAGGTGGCAAAAGTGGTTGCCGAGGAAGGCGTAAAAGTCGTTACGACGGGCGCAGGAAATCCGGAGAAATATATGGAACTGTGGAAAAACGCTGGTATCCGCGTCATCCCGGTGGTCGCTTCTGTGGCTCTTGCAAGACGAATGGAGCGCGCAGGCGCAGATGCCGTTGTGGCAGAAGGATGTGAGTCCGGCGGCCATATCGGCGAGACGACAACGATGGCACTCGTTCCGCAGGTGGCAGATGCCGTAAAAATTCCAGTCATTGCGGCCGGTGGAATTGCGGACGGACGCGGCATGGCGGCAGCCTTTATGCTGGGGGCCGAGGCGGTTCAGATGGGAACGCGTTTTGTCGCTTCGAAAGAGGCCGTTGTGCATGAAAATTACAAGCAGCTGGTGATCAAGGCGAAAGATATTGATACCCGCGTGACAGGCCGCACAACCGGTCATCCGGTGCGGGCGATCCGAAATGAGATGACACGCCATTATCTGGAACTGGAAAAAGAGGGAGCTCCGTTCGAAGAGCTGGAAAAACTGACGCTCGGCGGTCTTCGAAGAGCCGTTGTGGACGGTGATGTCAAAACCGGAAGCGTGATGTCCGGTCAGATTGCAGGTATGGTAAAAGACGAGAAAAGCTGCAAAGAAATCATAGAGCAGATGATGAATGAGATGGAAGAACTTCTGAAAGGAGCACCGGCGCGGTTATGAGTAAAACAGCATTTATGTTTCCGGGACAGGGTTCCCAGTGTGTCGGCATGGGCGCGGATTTTTATGAAGCATGTCCGAAAGCGAGAGCCGTCTACGATATGGCATCCGAGCTGATCGGGATTGATATGAAAAGACTCTGTTTTGAGGAAAATGAACATCTGGATCAGACAGAGTTTACCCAGATTGCACTGCTGACAACCGGAATGGCGATGGAGCAGTCCATCCGGGCGTGCGGCCTTACGCCGGATGTGACAGCGGGCCTCAGCCTTGGCGAGTACAACGCGATTGTGTCCGCCGGCGGTATGGAAATGGCGGATGCGATGAAGGTCGTCCGCAGAAGAGGCATCCTGATGGAGGAGGCCGTTCCGGCAGGCGAGGGCGCGATGGCGGCGGTGCTCGGCATGGAAGCTGCAAAAATCGAAGAGATTTTGAGCGGGATTTCCGGCGCCTACATTGCCAATTACAACTGCCCGGGTCAGATTGTCATCACCGGATATGAGGCGGCAGTGGCAGAGGCTTCGGAAAAGTTAAAAGAAGCAGGCGCAAAGCGGGTACTTCCGCTGAACGTAAGCGGCCCGTTCCATTCCCCGATGATGGAAGCTGCGTCCCAGGGGCTGACCGAAGCGCTCGAGGGCGTCGGCTTTATGGAGTTGAAGATTCCGTATGTGACGAATGTAACCGGCCAGTATGTGCGTGACATTGCACTGACGCGCGGCCTTCTGATCCAGCAGGTGGCATCCGGTGTGCGGTGGCAGCAGAGCATCGAGGCAATGATTGCGGACGGCGTTGATACCTTCGTGGAGATCGGACCGGGAAGAACACTGACCGGCTTTTTAAGAAAAATCAACCGGGATGTAAAAGGTTACAATATCCGCACCTATGAGGAAATGCATCAGGTGTGCGAAACTTTATTATAGATAGTGGATTATGCAGCAGGAGAATGAGATGTTAAGTGGAAAAACAGCAGTAGTAACGGGCGCATCCCGCGGAATCGGGCGTGCGATTGCAGAAAAACTGGCGGCGGAGGGAGCCTTTGTTGTCATCAATTACAATGGTTCAAAAGAGGCGGCCGAAACCGTGCTTGCGGGAATCCGCGCGGCAGGAGGAGACGGCTGCGTGATGCAGTGCAATGTATCGGATTTTGCGGCGTGTGAAGCGTGGATGAAGGAAATTCTTGCTTTGTATGGGAAAATCGATATTCTGGTCAACAACGCGGGCATCACAAAGGACGGCCTTCTGATGGGCATGTCGGAGGAAGCCTTCGACCGTGTCATTGAGACAAACCTCAAGGGAACGTTCAACTGCATCCGCTTTGCGGCACGGCCGATGATCCGCCAGAAGAGCGGCTGCATCATCAACATGGCTTCTGTGGTCGGCGTGGCAGGAAACGCCGGACAGGCAAATTATGCGGCATCGAAAGCAGGTGTGATCGGCCTGACGAAAACAGCGGCACGGGAACTGGCATCCCGCGGCATCCGCGTCAATGCGATTGCGCCGGGCTTTATTGAGACCGATATGACGGAGGTTCTTTCGGATAAAGTGAAAGAAGCATCCGTATCCCAGATTCCTCTCGGCCATTTCGGAAAGCCGGAGGATGTGGCAAACCTGGCCGCATTTCTGGCATCCGAAGCGGCAGCTTACATCACCGGACAGGTGATTCACTGCGACGGCGGCATGGTGATCTAAGAAAAGGAGAGTTGGAATGAAGAGAAGAGTAGTCATCACAGGGCTGGGTGCGGTAACCCCGATTGGAAATACCGTGGAGGAATTCTGGAACGGCGTCCGCAAGGGAGCCTGCGGAATCGGAACGATTACGAAATTTGATACAGCAGAATATAAAGTACATCTGGCAGGCGAGGTCAAAGGCTTCGTGGCAAAAGAACGCATGGATTTCAAGGCGGCAAGACGAATGGGAACTTTCTCCCAGTATGCCGTTGCGGCAGCAAAAGAAGCGTTTGCAGATGCCGGCATTTCCATGGAGAATGAAGATCCGTTCCGCGTCGGCGTTCTGGTGGGCTCCGGCGTCGGTGATCTGAATGCATGCGAGCAGGCGAAAGCCAAAATTGATGCCGGAAATCCGTCCCGCGTCAACCCGTTTACCGTTCCGGTGATGATTGCGAACATGGCGGCGGGAAACGTTGCGATTGCACTCGGCGCGAAAGGAAAATGTACCAGCGTGGTAACGGCGTGTGCGACAGGAACGCACTGCATTGGCGATGCCTTCCGCGCAATTCAGTACAACGACGCGGACATCTGTGTGGCAGGCGGCGCGGAGAGCGCAATTACGCCGGTCGGCGTGGCAGGCTTTTCGGCACTGACCGCACTTTCCGAGTCGGAAGATCCGCTGCGGGCTTCGATTCCGTTTGATAAAGACCGGAACGGTTTCGTCATGGGCGAGGGCGCCGGCATTCTCGTACTTGAGGAGCTGGAGCATGCGAAACAGCGCGGCGCGAAGATCTATGCAGAGGTAGTCGGATACGGCGCAACCTGCGATGCGTACCACATTACTTCTCCATTGGAAGATGGAAGCGGTGCGGCACGTGCGATGGAGCTTGCGATGGAAGAAGCGGGAGTAAAACCGGAAGAAGTTACTTATATTAATGCACACGGAACGTCCACACATCACAACGATCTGTTTGAAACGCGTGCGATCCGGAAAGCCTTCGGTGATGCGGCAGACCATGTGCTGGTCAACTCGACGAAATCGATGGTCGGTCATCTGCTTGGCGCGGCAGGCGGTGTGGAAGCTGTTGTCTGTGCGAAATCCATTCAGGACGGCTTCGTGCATCAGACGATTGGAACAAAGGAAGCAGATGCGGAATGCGATCTGAATTACTGCATCGGCGCTCCGGTGGAAACCGATGTGAAACTGGCAATGAGCAATTCCCTTGGTTTTGGCGGCCACAATGCGGTGCTGCTGTTTCAGAAATATGAATAAAGCGGCATCGTGTTCCGGTGCAGAAAGGAAAATAAGATGGAATTAGATCAGATTTTACAGTTGATTGATAAAGTTTCGGATTCTTCGCTGACCGCGTTTGATTACGAGGCTGATGGGATCAAGATTGCCATGGAGCATGGAAAAGCAGCTCCGGTGCAGGTGCAGATGAGCGGGGTTCCATCCGGTGCCGGTCTGCAGATGGCAGAGATGATGGGCGGAGCAAATGGCGTGACAGCGAAAGAAGCAGCCATGCCGGAGAGAAAAGAAACGGCAGGAAAAAATACAACGGCTGAGGAGCACAGTGAAGCAGAAGAAGGCGTTTTTGTGACATCCCCGCTGGTCGGAACGTTTTATACAGCTCCGGCAGAGGATGCCGAGCCGTTTGTGAAGGTTGGCGACACCGTGAAAAAGGGACAAGTCGTAGCAATCGTGGAGGCCATGAAGCTGATGAATGAGATCGAGAGTGAAGTGGACGGCGTGATTGCGGAGGTTCTGGTGAAAAACGGCGAGATGGTTGATTACGGAAAACCGCTGTTCCGGGTAAAAGCGTAAAGCCGGGACGAGAAAGGAAGCAGCGAATGAACAGTTTGACAACGAAACAGATTCAGGAGATTATTCCACACAGACATCCGTTTCTGCTGGTGGATTACATAGAAGATTTTGAACCGGGCGAATTCGGTATTGGATACAAATGTGTGACGTACCGCGAGGATTTTTTTGCGGGTCATTTTCCGCAGGAGCCGGTGATGCCGGGCGTGCTGATTATCGAGGCGCTGGCGCAGGTCGGTGCGGTTGCGATTCTTTCTCTTGACGAGAACAAGGGAAAAATTGCATTTTTCGGCGGCATCAACAAGTGCCGTTTTAAGGGAAAAGTGAAACCGGGAGACAAGCTTCGTCTGGAGACGAAAATTATCCGCCACAAGGGACCGATGGGCGTCGGGGAAGCGGTTGCTTCGGTCGACGGCAAGGTGGTCGCGCAGGCGGAACTGACCTTTATGGTGGGGGCAGCACAATGATTCGAAAAGTTTTGATTGCAAACCGTGGGGAGATCGCGGTCCGGATTATCCGGGCATGCCGTGAGATGGGAATTCTCACGGTTGCTGTTTATTCGGAGGCGGACCGGGAGGCACTGCATGCGCAGCTCGCGGATGAGGCGGTGTGCATCGGGCCGGCGCCGTCGAAGGACAGTTATTTAAATATGGAACGTATTTTGAGTGCGGCGCTTGTGACGGGGGCGGATGCGATTCATCCGGGATTTGGATTCCTGTCGGAGAACAGCACGTTTGCGCGGAGATGCCAGGAGTGCCACATTACGTGGATTGGTCCATCTCCTGAGGTGATGGATCGGCTGGGTAATAAGTCTGAGGCGCGAAATACGATGCAGGCAGCCGGTGTGCCGGTGATTCCGGGGACGAAGGAACCTGTTTTTGACTGGAAGACGGGTCTTTCTGAGGCCGACCGGATTGGTTTTCCGGTGATGATTAAGGCGGCGCTTGGAGGCGGCGGCAAGGGTATGCGCATGGCGGAGACGCGCGGGGAGTTCCAGAGTGCGTTTCAGACGGCGCAGAAGGAGGCTAAAAGTTCGTTTGCGGACGAGACGATGTATGTGGAGCGGCTGATTCGTCATCCGCGTCATGTGGAGTTTCAGATTATGGCGGACTCGTTCGGGAATGTGATTCATCTTGGGGAGCGGGACTGCTCGATTCAGAGGAATCATCAGAAGATGATTGAGGAGTCGCCTTGTGTGGCGATTGATGACACGCTGCGGGAGCGGATGGGCTCGGCGGCGGTCCGGGCGGCGAAGGCGGCGCATTATGCGAATGCGGGGACGATTGAGTTTCTGCTGGAGCCGGACGGGAATTTTTATTTTATGGAGATGAATACGCGGATTCAGGTGGAGCATCCGGTGACGGAGTGGGTCACGGGGGTGGATCTGATTCAGGAGCAGCTTCGGGTGGCTTCGGGGATGCCGCTGTCGGTGACGCAGGGGGAGGTACGGCTTTCGGGGCATGCGATTGAGTGCAGGATTAATGCGGAGAATCCGGCGAAGAATTTCAGGCCTTGTCCGGGGAAGATTACGGAGATGCATCTGCCTGGGGGATTTGGAGTACGGGTGGATACGGCGGCGTATGACGGGTATGTGATTCCGGCGTTTTATGATTCGATGCTGGCGAAACTGATTGTGCATGGGAGGACGCGTGAGGAGGCGATTGCGCGGATGAGGAGTGCGCTGGGGGAAGTCGTCATCGAGGGAGTCGACACTAACGTTGATTATTTGTATTCTATTTTAAATGAAGAGGAGTATCTGGCCGGGAGGGCGGATATTGAGTTTGTGGAGCGGTTGACGGAGAGATTGTAAGAGACGGACGCCGCCCGGCAGTACAGCAGAGGGGGACGGCGCGGTTTCAGAGGAAAGAAACACTAAGGCCTCCAGCATTTGCTAAAACCATTTTCAAAAATCCAAAACCCGCTGTCGCTCAGACAGTTAGATTTTTGAAAATAACGCAAATTCTGGAAGCCTAAGTGTTTCTATAGCAATCCCCGAAAATAATGCAAAAAATTCAGCACCGCAGAGCGTGAATTACTGCGTCACAGATTTTCGTCGTACCCCGGTACGCCTTCAAATCTGTTCCTTGCAATTCGCGCTCTGCAGCACTGCCTTTTTTGCATTATTTTCGGGTCTTGCTATAGTTCCTCCTGCAAATGCGCCGTCCCCCTCTGCTGTACTGCCGGGCGGCTGAGATCAGACACACGACTGGGAGAGTGTGGTCAGCGACACCGCAGGGCGGTGCGGCTGGGATGACAGGAGTGAGCGGTGAAGAGAGAATGAATGCCTCGATGGGTGAGGTGTGTGGTTGGAAGATTGTTATGGTGACAATAGAGTGAAAGTGTTATGACGTAAGGAGTGATGGTGGTATGATGCTGGGTAAGTATTTTAAGAAGACGGTGTTTCGGAAGGAGCATACGGCGGATGGGGTGGTGCCGGAGGCGCCGCAGGGGATTTTGAAGAAGTGTAATGCTTGTAAGGGGGCTATTTTTACGGAGGATGTGAAGAGGAATCTTTATATTTGTCCGAAGTGTGGGAATTATTTTCGGGTGCATGCGTATCGGAGGATTGAGTTTCTTCTGGATGATGGGAGTTTTGAGGAATGGGATCAGGGGATGACGGCGGGGAATCCGCTGGGGTTTCCGGGGTATGAAGAGAAGGTGAGGGCTCTGCAGGAGAGAACAGGACTTACGGAGGCTGTTGTGACTGGTAAGGGACGGATCAACGGGATGGAGACGGTGATCGGGGTCTGTGATGGCAGGTTTATGATGGCCAGTATGGGTGAGGCTGTTGGGGAGAAGATTACGCGGGCGGTGGAGAGGGCGACGAAGCTCTCGCTGCCGGTGATTTTGTTTGCGTGCTCGGGAGGGGCGCGGATGCAGGAGGGGATTGTTTCTCTGATGCAGATGGCGAAGACGTCGGCGGCGCTGAAAAGACACAGTGATGCGGGGCTTTTGTATGTGAGTGTGCTGACGGACCCGACGACGGGCGGCGTGACGGCGAGCTGGGCGATGCTGGGGGACATTATTCTGGCGGAGCCGCATGCGCTGATCGGGTTTGCGGGACCGAGGGTTATTGAGCAGACAATAGGACAGAAACTGCCGAAAGGATTCCAGCGGGCGGAGTTTCTGGTGGAGCATGGGTTTGTGGATCGGATTCTGCCAAGAGAAGAGGCGAAAGAGGTGCTGTCGGAGATTCTGCGGATGCATGGGAAAGATATCGAAGTTTCCTCGGAAGTGCTGACTTTGGGGGATGGAGACGTGAAGCGGTCTTTGGCAGCACCAGAAACGGGAGAGAAAACATCGGCTTGGGACTGTGTGCAGAAAGCGCGGAAAAAGGACCGACCGGTGGGAGAAGATTATATTCGGGAGCTGTTTCCTGATTTTATTGAGTTTCATGGTGATCGACTGTATGGCGATGATGCGGCGATCATCGGCGGTATTGCATCGTTTGACGGCACACCGGTCACGGTCATCGCCGAGGCGAAAGGCGCGGATACGAAAGAAAACATCCGCCGCAATTTCGGCATGCCGTCCCCGGAGGGCTACCGCAAAGCCCTGCGTCTGATGAAACAGGCCGAAAAATTCCACAGGCCTGTTATCTGTCTCGTAGACACCCCAGGCGCCTTCTGCGGAATGGAAGCCGAAGAACGCGGCCAGGGCGAGGCGATTGCGCGGAACCTGTATGAAATGTCAGCGTTAAAAACGCCGGTTCTTTCTATTGTCATTTCAGAAGGCGGCAGCGGCGGTGCACTGGCACTCGCCGTGGCGGATGAAGTGTGGATGATGCAGAATGCCATCTACTCCATCCTGTCGCCGGAGGGATTTGCAAGCATCCTGTGGAAAGACGGCAAACGCGCGCCGGAGGCCGCCGAGGTGATGAAGCTGACGGCGGGGGATTTGAAGGAACTGGGAATTGTAGAAGAGATTGTGGAAGAGCCGGGGGAGTTTACGGTGGACACAATGCCAGTGGTGTGTGAAGAATTGAGAGGCAAAATTCTGAGATTCCTGGAAAAGTATGAGAAGATGGATGGGGAAGAACTGGTAGAGGAGAGGTATCGGAGATTTCGGGATATGTGAAAAGAATATTTTGACATATTCTGAAATGCATGATATTATGATATTGAAAAGAGTGCTACCGATAGACGGTTAGTCCATATTTATTGGTTTATGTAAAAATAGTCGCCAAAGTTTGCAGGACTGGGCGGCTATTTTTGTGATTTCGCAGTATCTTTGCCGAAGTTGTATCCAAGGCTAAAGCAGGTTAAGCCGAAACTTACAACTGCTATGAAGTCGATAATACTCATGGCTTAGCCCTCCTTTCCAAGGAATTCCCATATAAAGGGTTTCTATGTAATCGGAGAGTCACAGTCCCTCCGTAGAAGGACTAACCGCCTACCGTTATGGCAGCACCCGTATATTGAGTATAACATCAATGGATTGACGGATGAACTGAAGGCGCAGCGTCGCCCTCCGTGAGGGCGTGAGTTGAAATGATGCGTCCCCACACAACCGGCCCGATTCCTTTGTCGCCCTCCGTGAGTTGAATCTTCAAACATTGGCGGAATTATTTAGAGTATGATGTATCACACTTCGTGAGTTGAAATAACAGCAGTTATTCTGCAAGCAGAGGAGCGTTCTCTCAGGAGTGAAATGTGTTTGACATGAAAGTTAAATAATGTTAATCTATAACTAGCGTAAGCGACAACTAACCGCTCATGTATTCGCAAGAACCATGAGCGGCTATTTTTCTATTTTAATATTCGGTGAGAAAGGAGGAAAATTGTGAAGAGTCCATTTAAAATATTTTGGATCGTACTCGGCTTTCTGTGCCTGGGATTTGGCACCATCGGCATTGTGCTTCCGATTCTGCCGACAGTTCCATTCTATATGGCGACCCTGTTCTGCTTTGCGAAAAGTTCGGAACGGCTGCACAGCTGGTTTATTGGAACTCAATTATATAAGAAGCATCTCGACAGCTTCGTACAGCATCGGGCGATGACGGTAGGAACGAAATGTAAAATCATCGGGATGGTAACGGTTGTGATGGCGATCGGCTTTTTTGCTATGAAGAATGTGCCGATCGGAAGAATCTGTATTGCTGTGGTATGGATGTGCCATATTTTGTATTTCTTCCTGCGGGTCAAAACCGTAAAAACAGAAGATCATATCCTAGGAGAAACAAAATGAACAAAGTAGAAAAAAAGCGGCAGAAAGAACAGTACGTCGTGGAAGAGATGATCCGCCTGTACTGCCGGAAGAACCATGGAAAAGAGGGGCATGCATCCGGCGGGATGTGTCCGGAATGTCAGAAATTAGCGGACTATGCAAAACAGCGGAGCCAGAAATGTCCCTTCATGGAACAGAAAACATTCTGCGCAAACTGCAAAGTACACTGCTACAAGCCGGAAATGCGGGAAAAGATCCGCGCCGTTATGCGGTTTTCGGGACCGAGGATGCTGCTGTATCATCCGATTTTAGCTATCTGGCATTTGATTTGCAGCATGAGAGAGAAGCGAAAAGCAAAAGCATAAAAGAGAGGTACTTATGATTAAAACAAGACTGGTGGGGCTGCTGTCCCACGCGAAAAAGTATATCGTGTACACGATTCTGTGGCAGTGGGCGGCGCTTCTGTCGCAGGTGATCGCGGTATTTACGATTGCCGATCTGCTGGAGCGGGTTGTGTATGGCGCGGTAACGGCGACGGCTGTGAAACGGACGGTTTTTATGCTGGCAATTGTTGTTGTGATCCGCTTTTTCTGCGAGCGGATGGGTGCGAGGTCTTCGTATCTTGCGTGTGTGGATGTGAAACGGATTCTGCGTGAAAAAATTTATGAGAAAATGCTGAAACTGGGGGCATCCTACAGCGAACAGGTATCATCCTCGGAGGTCGTACAGGTATCCACGGAAGGCGTGGAGCAGCTCGAAACCTATTTTGGAAAGTATCTTCCGCAGCTGTTTTACAGCCTGCTCGCACCGCTCACACTGTTCGCCATCCTCTGCCGGGTGAGCATGAAAGCGAGCGTGGTCCTTCTGATCTGCGTGCCGCTGATCCCAGTTTCGATCGTAGTGGTACAGAAGATTGCGAAGAAGCTGCTGAACAAATATTGGGGTATTTACACAGGGCTCGGCGATTCGTTCCTTGAAAATCTGCAAGGCCTGACGACCTTAAAAATCTATCAGGCCGACCAGCAGAAAGCCGACGAGATGGATGTGGAATCCCAGAACTTCCGCCGGATCACGATGAAAGTTCTGACGATGCAGCTCAACTCAACGAGCGTGATGGACATCGTAGCATACGGCGGCGCGGCGGTTGGCATGGCGGTGGCGGTATCGGAATTTCTGAAAGGAAACCTCACCGTGTCCGGCACGCTCTGCATTGTGCTGCTGGCGAGTGAGTTTTTCCTGCCGCTGCGTCTGCTCGGATCGTTCTTCCACATTGCGATGAACGGCATGGCGGCGAGTGACAAGATTTTCAAAATCCTTGATCTGCCGGAGCCGCAGGCGGGAGAACGGACGCTGCCGGACGGACCGCTGGATGTCGTGTTGGAGGATGTACATTTTTCCTATGAAGAGGACCGGGAAATCTTAAAAGGCATTGACCTGACGCTCCCGGCGGGCAGTTTTGTATCGCTGGTCGGTGAATCCGGCTGCGGAAAGAGTACGATTGCGGGTATCCTTGCGGCAAAGAACCGTGGATATACAGGGCGCATCACCCTGGGCGGTGTGCCGCTCTCGGAAGTCGCTGAGACGGATCTGATGAAGCACGTTGTTCTGGTCCGCCACAATAGTTACTTATTTAACTTCAAACGTAGAAGAGAACCTGCGCATGGCGAAACCGGATGCGACGAAGGAGGAGATGGAGGCGGTTCTGCAGAAAGTCAATCTGCTGGGATTCTTACAGACACAGAACGGACTGCAGACAGAGCTTCTCGAAAAAGCAGGAAACCTCTCCGGCGGCCAGTGCCAGCGTCTTGTGATTGCGCGGGCGCTGCTTCGGAGCGACAGTGCGGTGTATATCTTTGATGAAGCCGCATCGAATATTGATGTCGAGAGTGAAGAGATGATCATGAATGTGATTCATGAACTCGCAAAGACGAAAACGGTATTGCTGATTTCCCACCGCCTTGCGAACGTCGTACAGTCAGATCAGATTTATTTCCTGAAAAACGGTACCATCTGCGAGCGTGGAACGCATGCGGAACTGATGGAACAGAACGGCGCATACCGGCATCTGTACGACAGCCAGATGGTACTGGAAAACTATGGAAAGCAGGGGAATGCATGATGCACGAGAAGAAAAATACAGCAAAACGCAGAAGCGCCCTCCGGATTATGGGAAGCCTGATCGGGCTGGTGAAGCCATTGCTTCATATTATGATGGCGGCAATTATTCTTGGAACAATAGGATATTTATGTGCGATCTTCCTGACGATTCTGGCAGGACAGGTCATCGTGCATGGCTTACTGACGGGCGCGGCAGGGACGAGCCTTTCGGTGCAAAACATGTGGCTTGTACATACCCCGGTAAAAACGATACTCACGGTGATGATCGTGATCGCGGTGCTGCGCGGCATTCTGCATTATGCGGAGCAGTACTGCAACCACTTTATTGCTTTTAAACTGCTGGCGATCATCCGCCATAAAGTGTTTGCAGCTTTGCGGAAGCTCTGCCCGGCGAAGCTGGAAGGACGGGACAAAGGAAATCTGATTTCGATTATCACAACCGATATCGAACTTCTGGAAGTATTCTATGCGCATACGATTTCCCCGATTGCGATTGCAGCATTAACTTCTTTGATTATGGTATGCTTCATTGGAAGATACCATGTTCTGGCAGGGCTGCTTGCACTTGCGGCGTATCTGACGGTCGGCGTTGTGATCCCGATGTGGAACGGAAAGCGCGGAAGCCAGAAAGGAATGGAGTTCCGGACAGGCTTTGGCGAGCTGAACAGCTTCGTGCTGGATTCCCTGCGTGGCCTCGACGAGACGATTCAGTACGGACAGGGCGAAAAACGGAAAGAGCAGATGTCAGGGCGGTCGAAAGAACTGACTTCTGTGCAGGAAAACTTAAGCCGCATGGAAGGCTCCCAGCGGTCTGTCACCAACATGGTGATTCTTCTGGCATCGTTCGGCATGCTGGCACTGACGATCTATCTTTACACGAAAGGCGGGATCGGATTTGAGGGAGTCCTGACCTGCACAATCGCGATGATGGGTTCCTTCGGCCCGGTCGTGGCGCTGTCCAGCCTGTCGAATAACCTGAATCAGACGCTGGCAAGCGGCGAGCGTGTGCTTTCCCTTCTTGAGGAAGCGCCGCTGGTGGAAGAAATTCCGGGAGATGCGGCATCCGGCGGTGACCACGCATTTGCAGGAGCCGAGGCGCAGAATGTAACGTTTGCCTACGAAGACGAGACGATTCTGGATCAGTATTCGCTGAAACTGGAACCGGGAAAAATCACCGGCATCCACGGCGCGAGCGGTTCCGGAAAATCGACGATCTTAAAACTTCTGATGCGCTTCTGGGATGTCCAGACGGGGCGCGTTTCCGTGGACGGAGCCGATGTCCGCGAAATCCCGACGAAGTATCTGCGCGATATGGAAAGCTATGTGACGCAGGAGACACATCTGTTCCACGATTCGATTGCGAACAACATCGCTATTGCAAAACCCGGCGCGACGCGGGAAGAAATTATGGAGGCGGCGAAGAAGGCGTCCATACATGATTTCATCATGACACTGCCAAACGGCTACGACACCGAAGTCGGAGAACTCGGCGATACGCTGTCCGGCGGAGAAAAACAGCGGATCGGTATCGCGCGGGCATTCCTGCATGACGCATCCATGATCCTGCTGGACGAGCCGACATCGAATCTTGATTCCTTAAATGAAGGAATTATTCTGAAATCCCTGAAAGAATCGGCAGAAGAGAAAACCATTGTGCTCGTATCGCACAGAGTGTCCACGATGAACGTCGCGGATGTGGTATATGAAATGGAAAATGGCCGGATTTCCTGATTTTACAGCACTTGACAGAGAAAAGACGATGTGCTACACTAACAGTCGTTAAAGAAAAAACAATTAAATATCGATGTGTAAGGTGTCGGACATGCGTGTCCGGTGAAAAGGGAAGCAGGTGTGAATCCTGCACGAACTCGTCACCGTATTTTGCAAGCAGGGGAATGATCCACTGGGAAACCGGGAAGGAGACCGATGCGCTGGAGTCAAATCCTGAAGCAATGAGCCGGGAGACCTGCCTTTCGCAGTACAGGAACGTTACGTTCGTGCCACGAGGAACTGGCAGTACAAAACAGGAAAGCGGACATTTGCCCCACAGCGGGTGAGATGGTTTTCTTTGTGATGAAAATACTGGAAGCCCCTCGTTGAAAAACGAAAGGGCTTCTTTCTATTTACGCGGGCAACGAGCCAAAGTCCGTGCTTGCACGAGACCTTAGCGACTGCCGCGATAACTTGAGAAACTCGCGGAGCGTGTTTCTCATAGTTTGAAATGTAAAACGTCCCCGATATTGGTTGTTGCAAAGATACCAGCAAATGGGAGGAAAACAAAAATGAAAAAGAAACTTGTAGTCGCTTTAATTTCAGCAGCTATGGTAACATCTATGCTCGGCGCATGCGGAAGCAGCAACGCATCCAGCAGCAGCGCAAGCAGCACAGCAACAAGCAGCGTAAGTGCATCTTCCGCATCTGAGGAAGACACCACAGCAGCAAGCAGCAGCGTAAGCGCATCTTCTGCATCTGAAGAGGTATCCGCAGATGCAGACCAGGAGGCAGCAGATAAAGTGGCAGCTTTGATTGACGCAATTTATGTACAGGAAAGAAATGATAACACCGACGAGCAGTGCAAAGAAGCAAAAGAGGCATGGGATGCCCTGACAGACGCACAGAAAGAACTCGTAGAAGGTGAGAACGCAGATCCGGATTACTTCGGAAGAGACACAGGGGATGCTTCCAAGGATGATCCGTTAAACGGAGACGAGATCGGCGAGAATGAGCTTCTGGTTGTAAGCTTTGGTACTTCCTTCAACGACAGCCGTGCTGAGGATATCGGAGGCGTTGAGAAAGCTCTGCAGGCTGCATATCCGGACTGGTCCGTAAGACGTGCCTTCACTGCACAGATCATCATCAACCATGTACAGGCCCGCGATGGCGAGAAGATCGACAACGTAGATCAGGCACTGGAAAGAGCTGTAAGCAATGGCGTGAAAAAACTGATTATTCAGCCGACTCATCTGATGCACGGCGCAGAGTACGACGAGCTGAAAGAAGCAGTAGATAGCTATAAAGATAAATTTGAGTCCGTAACCATCGCAGAGCCGCTGCTTGGCGAGGTTGGAAGTGACGCTACCGTAATCAACGAGGACAAACAGGCCGTTGCAGAAGCAATCACGGCACAGGCAGTAAAATCTGCAAATTATGACAGTCTGGATGCAGCAGCAGAGGACGGCACTGCTTTCGTATTTATGGGACATGGTACTTCCCACAATGCAAAAGTAACTTACAGCCAGATGCAGACACAGATGGATACTCTTGGATACAAAAACGTATTCATCGGAACCGTTGAGGGCGAGCCGGAAGAGACCGCCTGCGAGAATGTGATCGAGGCAGTAAAAGCAGCCGGATACAAGAAAGTAATTCTTCGTCCGCTGATGGTTGTTGCAGGTGACCACGCAAACAACGATATGGCAGGCGAGGATGAGGATTCCTGGAAGAGCCAGTTTGAGGCATCCGGTGCATTCGATGAGATCAACACTCAGATCGAAGGTCTTGGAAGAATTGATGCTGTTGAGCAGCTGTATGTACAGCACACCAAGGCAGCTATGGACGGCAACGGCGTTCAGGACGATGCTGAATAATTAGGGGTTGTATTCCGAACGTAAAATAGAGTAAAATAAGATCCGGCAGTACGGCTGAAGAGACTCAGTGTGCTGTCGGATTTTAAGTTGAGCGGATGAAAAAGATCCGCTTCAAGGTGATACAAGGAGGAATTTTATTATGAGAAAAAAATTGGCAGTTCTTTTTCTTGGAGCAGCACTGACTGTATCCATGCTCGGCGCATGTGGCGGAAAGGATGCAGCGTCATCTTCTGCATCTGCAGTATCTGCGTCTTCTGCGGCAAACGCATCTTCCGCTTCTGTACAGGATGCATCTAAGGCAGAGAGCAGTACATCCACATCAGATGTTTCAGCAGAAAGCGCATCGGCAGCGGAGACTGCAGGAGAAAGCAGCGCATCAGAGCTGGAAGACGGTACGTATACGGCAGACTTCAATACAGACAGCAATATGTTCCATGTCAATGAAGCAAAAGAAGGAAAGGGTGTCCTGACGGTAAAAGACGGAAAAATGACCATCCACGTCAGCCTGGTATCCAAAAACATTGTCAATGTCTTTGTGGGAACAAAAGAAGAAGCACAGGCAGACGGCGCAGAGCTGATCGAGCCGACCACAGATGAGGTAACGTATTCTGACGGAACCACAGATGAAGTGTACGGCTTTGATATCCCGGTAGAAAAACTGGACGAGGATTTCAATGTTGCGATCATTGGTAAAAAAGGAACCTGGTATGATCATGTAGTCAGCGTATCCAATCCGGTACCGCAGGAGTAATCCCGGAAGAAAACAAAAGATATCCACAGAAGGCGAACCATTTTGCACCGTCTGTCCACAGAAATTGTGGAAAGAGAGGGGAAAAGCGGTTCGCCTTTGTGGATATCTTTTCTTATTTTTCCGGAAACAGTTTGCGGAACAGAAAACGGATGAAGGGTCCGCAGTACATGAGCTGCCAGAAGAAGGCAACCGGGAAGTTTAAAAACGTGGTCTGGAGCCAGACAGCAACGAATTCCTTTCCGGCATTTTTAAACAGCAGCGTTGCAATAAAACTCATAATCGGACACATAATAGCAATAATCATAATGGAAATTGCCAGCGTGATTACGATCGGACGATCCTGCGGTGTTACCATGCAAAAAGCTAATTTGTGAGCCAGATGATCCACGAGGAAAAACTCGAGGATAAAAGCGGCCGGCCACATGATTATCATCTCGTGAAACGCCATCAGAAAGACCTGATTTGTCATTCCGCCGATGTTCATGGAAATGTTGTAGCAGATCATGGCATAGACCATCAGAAAGGACATCATGAGGGTAAATACAACGTTTTGAAATTTTGTTTTTGGCATCGATTGTTCTCCTTTTCTTTGCAATTTTGAAAAATGGGCGCAAAAAAGACACATGTGTTGTTCGTTAACCAAGCAATGCACTTGTGCCGTTTCCAATCTGATACCAATCTTTTCTGCAGTTTTTAATTTTGAACCGTCGATTATTATAACGTCTCCGGCGGCGTTTGGCAAGAGGAAATTGAGAAATTTTTAAAAAAGACAGATAAACAAGAAAATTCGATGCGTGCTGGAAGCACGGTTTGGCGAATGGTGCGGGGAACGGCACCGGCGGGAAAAAGAATGGATTGCGAAACGGGAGCGGGATTGCTACAATAGAACATAGTGAAAACAAAGAGAAAACGCAAAAGGAAATCAATATTATGTCAGAGATCAGAAAAATCGAAAACTTTGCGGCGCCGGAGCTCGACGTGTATGCGCGTCTTTCAGAACCGCAGTTATTGCACTATTATGAACCGCAGCCAGGCCTTTTTCTCGCAGAGAGTCCGCGTGTCATCGAGCGCGCACTGGATGCCGGTTATGAACCGGTTTCATTCCTTGCCGGAAGCGCAGAGCTTGCCGCAAACGAAGCACTCTTTGCGCACTGCCCGGACGCGCCGGTCTATACAGCAGAGACGAAGGTGCTGGAACAGCTCACAGGCTTTGCCCTCACGCGCGGCATGCTCTGCGCGATGCACCGCCGTCCGCTTTCCACAATGGAGGAAATCTGCCGGAACGCCCGCCGCGTGGCGATTCTGGAAAATGTCGTGAACCCGACGAATGTCGGTGCGATTTTCCGTTCCGCCGCCGCGCTTGGCATCGATGCCGTGCTCCTCACATCAGGCTGCAGCAACCCGCTGTACCGCCGTGCCATCCGCGTGAGCATGGGAAATGTCTTCCAGGTCCCGTGGACCGTGCTGCCAGGCGGCAGTTACTGGCCGGAGCAGGGAATTGCTGCACTGCAGGAACTTGGATTTTATACCGTTGCGATGGCATTAAAAGAAGACTCCGTTCCGATGGATGATCCGTCGTTGAAAACGCATGAAAAGCTCGCCATTCTGCTCGGAACCGAGGGTGACGGACTGGCAAGTGATACGATCGCTGAAACAGATGCAACCGTGCTGATTCCGATGACACACGGTGTGGATTCACTGAACGTCGCTGCGGCGAGCGCTGTCGCATTCTGGGAGCTGGCGGGAAGAAGATAAAGATGTTCCGTCGGTACCGGAGATTACGGAATAAAAATAGGATCAGAGATAGATTTTCGGGATGCATATTTTGATGCATCCCTTTTTGAATTTACGGATTTTGAAATTCCTTCCGATACATCTGCGGCGTACATCCCACTTTGCTTCGGAACTGCCGGTTGAAGTTGGAAAGGTTGCGGAAACCATTGTCGTACGCGATTTCGGACACACTCTGCGTCGTACTGCGCAGCGCCTCGCAGGCGGCTTTGATCCGAAACTGTGTCAGATATTCAACGGCCCCGAGTCCGAAGGTCTGCTTAAAACAGCTCATAAAATAGCTTTTGCTCAAATGCGACAGCCTGGCAAGTTCCTCTATGGTAATCGGGTCGGCGAAGTGCTCCTGGATATAGGCGAGCACAGGCCGCAGGTTTTCAGCAGACGCAGGCATGGCGGGACGATCGGTGCAGAGTTCTGGCGATGCGGCGAGCAGATAGAAGAAGCGGAGCAGCTCACTTTTCAGCAGAAGATCGGAGACAGCAGAGTTTTCACGGATGCAGCGGAAAATCTGCTGGACGGATGCAGAAAGTGCAGCATAACTGGAATGTTCGGGTGAAATCGGTGCCTGGATGCGGCGCCGGGCGGAGAAAAACGGCTGCAGAATTTCCGTGTAGCTGCGGTCGTCATACCCGCCGATCAGCATATTCTTGTGGAAAACAATCGTATCATAAAACATCGACTCCTGCTCGGCGGGCAGAATGGCATGTACGAGGTTCGGCTGACTCAGAAAAATATCACCGGCATGCGCCGTAAGCAGACGGTCCTCATACTGAAAATACCCCGTTCCGCGTTTGATATAATTCAGCTCCATCTCCCCGTGCCAGTGCAGCGGTACGCCGGGAAAATAGTCGGGCATCCGGCAGTCATAATAACTGTAGGGAACCTGCATGGAGCCGTGCTGGCGTTTTTCTTTCGCAGCAGAAAGCATCATAAAATCCTCCTCCAAAAAGCATGTCCGTAAAATGCCGGAAATGGCAGAGCGCGGCATGCATAAAATCATAGAATAGTATTAGAATGAAATAGGAAATTACTGGTATTTCAGCGGATACAGTAGTAATATATCATATAGAAACACTTGCTGCAACGACGAAAATACAGTAGAAATAAGAGCGAAAGAGGAAAAGAAAAAATGTCAAAATGGTTAGATAACGCAGTATTTTATGAGATTTACCCGCAGTCCTTCAACGACACCAACGCCGACGGAATCGGAGATTTCCAGGGTATCATTGAAAAATTAGACTACATCAAGGAGCTGGGCTGCAACGCCATCTGGATCAACCCGTGCTTCCTGTCCCCATTCGGTGATGCAGGATACGATGTCGCAGATTACTGCCGCGTTGCACCGCGCTACGGAACGAATGAGGATCTGAAGAGAGTTTTCGAAGAAGCACACAAACGTGACATGCACGTTCTGCTCGACCTGGTTCCGGGCCATACATCTGTTGAGCATCCATGGTTCAAAGAATCCATGAAAGCAGACCGCAATGAATTTACAGACCGCTACGTATGGACCAATAACGTATGGGAAGCACCGGAAGGAATGGGAAGCCTGCGCGGCATTTCCGAGCGTGACGGCGCCTGCGCCATCAACTTCTTCTCCAACCAGCCGGCCCTGAACTACGGCTTTTATCAGCCGGATCCGGAAAAACCGTGGCAGCAGTCCTTTGATGATGAGGGACCGCAGGCAACGCTGGCAGCGATGGAAGATGTCATGAGATTCTGGCTGAACATGGGCTGCGACGGCTTCCGTGTCGATATGGCGGGCTCCCTGGTAAAGAACGATCAGGAAGGCAAAGGAACCATCCGCCTGTGGCAGCAGGTACGGAAATTTCTCGACGCCGAGTTCCCGGATGCAGCCATGGTATCCGAGTGGGGCGAGCCGGACAAATCCTTACAGGGCGGCTTCCACATGGACTTCCTGCTTCACTTTGGACCGTCCCATTACAACGATCTGTTCCGCTGCGATGAGCCATTCTTCTCCAAACGCGGAAAAGGAGATATCTCTGAGTTTGTAGAGACCTACAAAACCAACTACAATAAGACCGCACAGAAAGGCCTGATCTGCATCCCGTCCGGAAACCATGATATGGACCGTCTGGCACGTCGTCTGCAGGGGGATGAGCTGAAAATTGCTTTCGCTTTCCTTCTTTCCATGCCAGGTGCGCCGTTCATCTACTACGGTGATGAAATCGGTATGCGCTACGTCGAAGGCCTGAAATCCGTTGAGGGCGGATACAACCGCACCGGTTCCCGTTCTCCGATGCAGTGGGATGACAGCACCAACGCGGGATTCTCCAGCGCACCGGCCAGTGACCTCTACATCACCATGGACCCGGGCAAAGACCGTCCGACCGCCAAAGCACAGATGGCCGATCCGGATTCCCTGTACCACGAAGTTAAAAAACTCATCCAGATCCGCCAGAGCAGCAAAGCACTCTTAAGCCGCGGAACCATCGAGTTCGTTTATGCAGAGAAAAACCAGTATCCGCTGGCATACGTCCGTGAGGCTGAGGGCGAAAAAGTCCTCGTTATCATCAACCCATCCGACAAAGAGCAGTCCTTCCCATACAGTGCAGAGCTGAAGGATGCCCTCTACACGATCGGAGGAAAAGCAGAATCCAAAGACGGAACCATCACCATCCCGGCACAGTCCGCAGGATTCTATCATATCTGATCGAAAATAAAAATGACAGGGAGATCCAATCGAATTTTTTCGGAGGATCTCCCTGTTTTTAAATATGATACACTCTCAGCTCATGCAATGCCCTGGTCGCTGCAATATACTGCGCCTGCATCATTATCTCCCGTTTCTCGTCCTTCGGGAAAATAGAGAACACCTGATCAAACTCCAGCCCTTTCGCCAGATAAAATGTGGTAACCGTCAGTCCTTTCTTAAAACTGGAGCTGTCACGGTTCAGCCAAGAAAGCCGCTTCCCGCAGTCAAAATCTTTTTCTGCCAGAATCTCCCGCAAAATTAAATAAGCCCGTTCCGCCGTCTTCTCATCCGGTACAATCACCGCCGCCGTCTCATACGTTTTCTCATCTGGAAACAGCGTATCCACTGCCTCCCGCAGAGCCGCCTCAAGATCCGTGACATCCCGTTCCAACACCGGCATTCCGTGCCGTTCAAACAGCTCCAGATCCGTCACGCCAATGAGATTTGCCGCATACGACGCAATTTCCACCGTATTCCGGTAACTCTTCCGCATCTCAATCCGCCGCAGATCCTTCCCGAAAATCCCCGGTAAAAACTGCAGTACATCCTGCTGCTGATCCGCCATCGTCTGCGCCCGGTCGCCGAGAATCGTCATCTTACAGGAAAACATCCGCCGGATAATCAGATACTGGAGCCGCGAATAATCCTGCATTTCATCAATCACCAGATGCTTAATATTCGACCGCTCCGCCTGCCGCGACAGGCGGTACTTCAGATACAGAACCGGATACACATCCTCATACCGCAGTTTCCGCTTCTCCAACGGCCGCCGCGGCAGCGTCTGATATCCCTCTTTCTTCAGAAAACGATTGTAGAGAACATAAAAATCCATCGTCTCATACATCTTCTGGAATTTTTCGATGAGCGGAATCCGCTCCTCCTCCGGCAGATCCCGGTTCAGCAGCGTCTCGATCTCGTCAATAAACGTCTCCGCCACCGCATCCATCCGCGAGAGCAGCGGAATATCCGCAAACTTGTCATAAAACAGCGTAATAATCTCCGATTCTGACTTCACAAACGACTTATACGAAACGTCTGAGAAATTCATCAGCTCGTCCTCAAGCTCCAGCGCAAATCCCTCCATCTGGTCCACAAACGCCTGCGACTGTTTTAAAGCAAACCGTTCTGCGGCTTTTGGATCCCGCATCTCCCGCTCAATCTGATCACAGCGGTCCTCACAGTCCGCCGCCGTGTCCTGTAATTTGCGGTAAGCAAAGAGATCAAAACTCATTTCCTGAATATTCTCCTCACCGAGCTCCGGCAGAATATGTGAAATATAATCCGAAAATACCCCGTTCGGCGATAAAATCAGAATATTCGAAGACTTCAGATTCTGTCTGTCATGATACAAAAGGTAGGCAATCCGATGCAGCGCCACCGATGTCTTGCCGCTTCCCGCCGCTCCCTGAATTACCAGAATCCGGTCCTTCGTATTGCGGATGATCGCATTCTGTTCCTTCTGAATTGTGCGGATAATATTCTTCAGCTGTACCTCGCCGTTGCTGCCAAGCTCCGCCTTTAAAATATCATCATCAATTTTCACATCACTCTCAAATCCGTAAATCATCTTTCCATCCCGGATCTTATACTGCCACTTGGAACAGATTTCCCCTGTCATCTCGCCGCCCGGCGCCAGATAGGAAGCCGGCCCGCGGTCAAAATCGTAGAAAAGACCGCTGACCGGGCTTCTCCAGTCGTAAATCAGCGGCAGCTCGCCCGGCCGCTCCGCAAAATTGCCGATGCCGATATAGAAAATTTCCGGCTCATCATCCCCGTCATAGCAGAAATCCACACGCCCGAAGAACGGAGAATCCAGCATTTTCCGGAAGCGGCTCCGCAGAAGAAGCTGCTCCTGATTCGCATTCACCTGATGCAGCAGCGCCTGCTGATTGTCGTAATCCTCATATCCGTACTGGTCCATCTCGGTATAGTTCTGCCAGTAATAATCGTGCATATTTTCAATCTCTTTCTGTCCGTCCAGCAGAGACTGGCTGATCTCGGCAAGACGCGCCTGCAGCTTTTCCAGCACAAAAGAAAGATATTCCTGTCCGTTTTTCTGGTCTGTCATAAAAGGAAACCTCCTCTTAAAAATATAATGTCGAGTGCCGGAAAACCCGGCTGATCTTATCAGTATAGCAGACAGGCACGTTTCCTGCAATTCAAACATAAAATAAAGAAAAATCCCCTTTGAGGTGCCGCTTTTCTTGGAACCCTTTTTAAAACCACTGTCTGCACAGGAAGAAAAAAGCTGTCTGGATGCGTATCAGAGGGGCGATACAAAAGCCAGAGACATTCTGGTCGAGCGGAATCTGCGCCTGGTCGCGCACGTTGTGAAAAAGTATCAGGGCCTGCCCGATGATCTCGACGATCTGATTTCCATTGGAACGATCGGCCTCATCAAGGCGGTGATGACATATGATTCGAAAAAAGGAAACCGGCTGGCCGCATACGCCGCCCGCTGTATTGATAATGAGCTGCTGATGTATCTTCGGAGCAAAAAGAAAACGGCACGGGAGATTTCCCTCTACGAGCCGATCGGAACCGACAAGGAGGGAAATGAGATCCATCTGCTCGACATCGTGGAGGGCGGCGGGGAGGATATCGCGGAACAGTACAACCGGAAAGAGGACGCGGTGCGGCTGTACTGTTATCTGGATTCGGAATTAAAAGAGCAGGAAAAACAGGTGCTTCTTCTCCGGTACGGCCTTGGCGGAAAAGCAGAATACACACAGAAACAGGTCGCTGCCCGGCTCGGCATCAGCCGTTCGTACGTGTCGCGGATCGAGAAGAATGCAATTGAAAAGTTGCGGTTACGGTTTGCCGCTTCGTAAATGCTTGACATTTCAAACGGACTGCTTCTATAATAAAGGGTAAGGAAATCAGGTGCAGAAAAGGTTTCCTTATCCTTACTTTTTCGAACAAAAATCAAAGATAATATCTTCCCGGTGTTCTTGCCGGACATTTTCCCAAAATGAAAAATAAATAGGAACTATACGACCTGCTACTGAAAGAAAAGGAGGTTTTCTTTGTATTGCAGTGTATTATCAGCCACCGTCTCGGGCATGGAGATGATTCCGGTGCAGGTGGAGGCGGATGTCAGTGACGGCATGCCGCAGTTTACGATGGTCGGCTACGTGAGTGCCCAGGTAAAGGAGGCGCAGGACCGCGTGCGGACAGCCCTCAAAAACATGGGAATTTCCCTGCCGCCGAAACGAATTACGATTAATTTATCCCCGGCGGACGTCCGAAAAGAAGGATCGCGTTTCGATCTTCCGATTGCAGCGGGCGTTCTGATGACGCTCGGCCGGATTCCGCCCGGGTCACTCCGGAAAACGATGGTGCTCGGCGAACTCGGCCTTGACGGCCATGTGCAGGAGATCAGCGGTGTATTTCCGGCAGCGGCGAAGGCGCGGGAGCTTGGATGCACAACGCTTCTTGTTCCGGCCGGAAATGCCGCGGAAGGGGGTCTGGTCGGCGGGCTTCACGTCGTTGGAATCCAGAATTTACAGGAGCTTTTGAACTACTGCTGTGAAGGGAAAATGCCGTCGCTTCCGTCTATAGAAAATCAAAAGAAGGAGGACGGAAAAGAGCCGGACTTTTCCGAAGTGCAGGGCCAGACGGCGGCGCGGCGGGCGGCGCTCATCGCTGCGGCCGGATTTCACAATCTGCTGATGCTGGGGCCGCCGGGCAGCGGAAAATCCATGATTGCAAGGCGGATTCCGACGATCATGCCTCCGATGTCTGAGGAGGAGCAGATGGAAGTAACGCGGATCTACAGCATCGCCGGAATGCTTGCCAAAGGAGAGGGTGTCCGCCGGGAGCGGCCCTTCCGTGCTCCGCATCACACGATGTCGCCGCAGGCTCTTGCAGGCGGCGGAAAACAGCCGTCCCCGGGCGAAATTACGCTGGCACACCGCGGTGTTCTCTTCCTTGATGAACTCCCGGAGATGACGCGCACAACCATTGAGATCCTGCGCCAGCCACTCGAGGAGCACCGGATTGTGATTTCCCGTGTCAGCGGAAACTATGTGTTCCCGGCGTCATTTCTGATGGTGGCGGCAATGAACCCCTGCCCCTGCGGCTTTTACCCCGACTTATCGCGCTGTACCTGCGCACCCGGCGACATCAGCCGGTATCTCTCGAGAGTCAGCCAGCCGTTCCTCGACCGCATGGATCTCTGCGTGCAGGTGGAAGCACTTTCCTACGAGGATCTGCACGGCGAGGAGCGGTGCGAATCCTCGGCCAGGATGCGGGAAAAAGCGACGGCAGCGGCGCAAATTCAGGCGGCGCGCTACCGGCAGGAGTCGATTCATTTCAATAGCGAACTGAAAGCAGGCCAGATCGAGAAATACTGTATCCTGGAAAAGGCAGCGGAAGAGCTTTTAGAGGATGCCTTCCGCCGCCTGCGCCTCAGCGCGCGTTCCTACCACGGGATTATCCGCACCGCGCGGACAATTGCGGATCTGGACGGGGCGGTCAAAATCGGCGTGCCGCATATCAGCGAGGCGATCTGCTTTCGGAGCGCCGACAAAAGTATATGGAGGATCTGACGTATGGCGATGGAAATCTTTACAGTCGGCCGCGGGCAGGAGGGCTATCCGGAGCGGCTTATGCCGTTCGCGGACATGCCGTCCCGCCTTTTCGTGCGGGGCGCGCTGCCGGCGGATGAGCAGAAAACAGCGGCGATTGTGGGCGCGCGGATATGTACGGCGTACGGAAAGAGCCAGGCGGCCTTTTTTGCGCAGGTGCTGGCGGCAAACGGCGTGGCGGTGATCAGCGGACTGGCGTGCGGAATCGACGCGGCGGCGCACGAGGGGGCACTGCGCGGAAAGGGAAAGACGTTTGCCGTGCTTGGCTGCGGTGTGGATATCTGCTATCCGAAACAGAATTACCCGCTGATGCGGCGGATGCTGGAAAACGGAGGCGGTGTCTTAAGCGAATTTCCTCCGGGCGCAGAGCCGCTTCCGTGGCATTTCCCGATCCGCAACCGCGTGATCAGTGCGCTGGCAGATGTCGTTCTGGTAATTGAGGCAAAAGAGAAGAGCGGCTCGCTCATTACGGCGGACTACGCGCTGGAGCAGGGAAAAACGGTATTTGCCCTGCCCGGACGGACAACGGATGCGACAAGCCGCGGCTGCAACCGCCTGATCGCGCAGGGAGCGGAAATTGCGATTTCACCCGAAACGATTCTCGAGGAGCTGGGCGTGAAAAAGGCCGGGACAAAAAGAGCCGCACCGCGTCCGCGCTATGGAAAAGAGGCGGAAATGGTTCTGAAAACACTCGCGGCAGAACCGCAGAATCTTGCACAGCTTGCCGGCAGCACCGGAATCCCGCTGCAGGAGCTGACCGGCATTCTGCTGGCACTCGAAATTGACGGCGTTATTGCGGAAAATCCGCCGGGCGTGTACATGGCGTTATCGTAAAAGGGACGAGGAAAAGAAAGGTTTTGTGATATTCCGCCCGGTGCACAATTATAATAGAAGAAAAAGAAAAAAGGGGGCTCTTCTGCGCCGCGTGCATGTCTGAAAAAGGAAAAAGAAAAGAAAAAAATCAGGAAAAATCGTTAAAAAATTGAAAAAATCCTGTTATTTTGTCGGGAAACATCGAAAAATGGTACATTTTAAAAATGGAAAACACTTGCAAGAAAAAACTTTTTGGTGTATAGTCAGTGGAAGTTACGACTAATTTAGGAATTATTCTGGAATTTGTAATGATGCAGAACTATGCGATATGAAAAACGCAATATAGATCTGGACAGTTATAAAAATATGTATTCAGGAGGCATCAGAGGTGGCAAAATATCTTGTAATAGTGGAATCACCGGCAAAAGTCAAGACGGTGAAAAAGTATCTCGGGGCAAATTACGAAGTTGCAGCATCTATGGGCCATGTGCGCGATCTGCCGAAAAGCCGGCTTGGAATTGATGTAGAACATGACTTTGAACCAAAATATATCACCATCCGCGGAAAAGGAGAGCTTCTGGCATCTCTTCGAAAAGCCGCAAAAAAAGCAGATAAAGTTTATCTCGCAACTGACCCTGACCGCGAGGGAGAGGCAATTTCCTGGCATCTGTCGATTGCGCTGAATCTCGATGAGAACAAGATGCGCCGCATCACCTTCAACGAGATCACAAAATCAGCAGTCAAAGCGTCGATCAAACAGGCACGCGACATCGATATGAACCTGGTGGACGAGCAGCAGGCGCGCCGCTGCCTCGACCGTATGGTAGGTTATGAAATCAGCCCATTGTTATGGAAGAAAATCAAACGCGGACTTTCCGCCGGCCGTGTGCAGTCCGTTGCACTGCGCATCATCGGCGACCGCGAGGATGAGATCAATGCGTTCATTCCGAAAGAATACTGGACACTGGAAGCAGATCTGAAAATTCCGGGCGAGAAGAAACCGCTCGTCGCAAAATTCCACGGAAAAGGCAGTGAAAAGATGGCGATCGAGACGAAAGAGCAGCTCGATGAAATCTTAAAGGGACTGGAAAATGAGACCTTTACCGTATCCGAAGTGAAAAAAGGAGAGCGTTCCAAGAAAGCGCCGCTTCCGTTCACCACGAGTACCCTGCAGCAGGAAGCATCGAAGGTGCTGAACTTCTCCACGCAGAAGACGATGCGTCTGGCGCAGCAGCTCTACGAGGGCGTGGAAGTAAAAGGAAAGGGAACGATCGCTCTGATTTCCTATCTGCGTACCGATTCTACACGAATCAGCGAGGAGGCCGATGCGGCAGCACGTTCCTTTATCCAGGAGCAGTACGGCACAAAATATACCGCAAGCGGGGACACGACGGAGAATAAAAACAGCAAGGCACAGGATGCGCACGAGGCCATCCGTCCGACCGATGTGACGAATACACCGGTAATGGTAAAAGAATCCCTGCCAAGAGATCTGTTCCGCCTGTATCAGCTGATCTGGAAACGCTTTGTGGCAAGCCGCATGCAGCCGGCCGTCTATGAGACAATTTCCGCACGGATCAATGCAGGAGAGTATCTCTTTACAGCAGCTTCCTCCCGTCTGGCATTTGATGGTTTCATGTCCGTTTACACCGATCCGGATGAGGAAAAGAAAGAGAAAAACGCCGCTGTCCGGAGCCTGGAGGCAGGAACGGAGCTGGCACTGGAAAAGATGGATCCGCAGCAGCACTTCACACAGCCGCCGGCACACTACACCGAGGCTTCCCTTGTCAAAACACTCGAGGAACTCGGCATCGGCCGTCCAAGTACGTACGCGCCGACCATCACAACGATCATCAACCGCCGTTACGTGGCAAAGGAGAACAAGAACCTTTACATGACAGAGCTCGGCGAGGTGGTCAACAACATGATGAAAGAGGCATTCTCGAGCATCGTGGATGTCAACTTTACGGCAACGATGGAAGCTCTGCTCGACAGGGTTGGAGATGGAAGTGTTCCGTGGAAGACAGTAGTCGAGAACTTCTGGCCGGATCTCTATGAGGCGGTCACAGAGGCAGAAAAGAACCTCGAAGAAGTTAAGGTAGAGGATGAGGTGACAGATGTCATCTGCGAGAACTGCGGCCGCAACATGGTGGTCAAATACGGCCCGCACGGAAAATTCCTCGCCTGCCCGGGATTCCCGGACTGCAAGAACACGAAGCCGTATCTGGAAAAGATCGGTGTTCCGTGTCCGAAGTGCGGAAAAGAAGTGATCCTGCGCAAGACGAAAAAAGGACGGAAATATTATGGATGCGAAAACAATCCGGAATGCGATTTCATGTCCTGGCAGAAACCGTCTGCCAAGAAATGCCCGCAGTGCGGCGGCTATATGCTGGAAAAAGGCAATAAGCTGGTCTGCGCGGACGAGCAGTGCGGCTATGTAGAAGCACGCGAAAAGAAAGACGAAGACTGAGAATGACAAAGCGGTCTGTACTGGTGAAAAACTGGTGCAGGCCGTTTTTTTGCTTATCGAGGCGGAAAAACAGGAAGATCTGAAAAAATTTAGCATGAATTTTTATAAAATTTATAGTTTTCTGAAAAATATATTGATTTCCGGAAAACTACATGATAGAATGAGCTTAGTTTTAAGGGTTGTCTGAAAAAGGCATCAGTGTGCATTTTTTTCGGCGGATACGCCAAAAAAATGCAGAAAATAAAGAAAGGAGAAGAACATGAGCGTACAACTGCTGGATAAAACCAGAAAAATCAACAAACTGCTTCATAACAATCACTCCACGAAGGTCGTGTTCAACGATATCTGTGAAGTCCTGATGGAAACGTTAAGTTCCAATATCCTGGTGATCAGTAAAAAAGGAAAAGTGCTGGGCATCAGCCTTTGCCCGGGCGTGGAAGAAATTACGGAGCTGATCGAGGATAAGGTGGGCGGTTATGTCGATGCCGCATTAAACGAGCGTCTCCTCGGCGTACTCTCCACAAAAGAGAACGTCAATTTACAGACCCTCGGCTTTGAGCGGCCTGGTGTAGAGCGCTACACCGCAATTATCTGCCCGATCGAGATCGCCGGAGAACGCCTTGGTACCGTATTTATGTACCGCTGCACCCCGCAGTACGATATCGACGATATCATCGTCAGTGAGTACGGCACAACCGTTGTCGGACTGGAAATGATGCGTTCCGTCAACGAGGAAAATGTGGAGGAAAACCGCAAGGTTCAGGTGGTTAAATCCGCATTCAACACGTTGTCCTTCTCCGAACTGGAAGCCATCATCCATATCTTTGATGAACTGAACGGGGATGAGGGCATTCTGGTTGCAAGCAAAATTGCAGACCGCGTCGGCATCACAAGATCCGTCATCGTAAATGCCCTCCGCAAATTCGAGAGCGCAGGCGTCATCGAGTCCCGTTCCAGCGGTATGAAGGGAACGTATATCAAGGTATTAAATGATTATATCTTTGATGAACTCGACGAGATCAAAGCAAGAAAGAACCTGAAAGGAAAGGGCGATGCCCATCCGGACGAGGCGAAAAAATAAAAAAGTGGAATGTAGAAAAGAATCGGAGCCGTTTAAGAATGGCGCCGTTTCTTTTTGTGCAAAAAAGCATTCGTGGAGCGGAAAAAAATGGTATCATTCCCGTTTTTAGGAATAAACTATAATTAGATTCTAAAGAGAGTATAAAATATGAAAAAGTTGCCAAAATAAGAAAAAACGAGAAAATAAGAGAAATTAAGAGCTATCACGAGAAAAAAAAAGAGAATTACAAAATTCATGCATTTGCGAAATGAGGTGGAAAACACTATAGTAAGAACCATCAAGTAGCACTCGAATGAACTGAGTGCTAATAAATAAAACTGAATGAAATCTTGAAGGAGGAAACATAAATGAAGTTAGTACCTTTAGGTGACAGAGTTGTATTAAAAGAGTTAAAAGCAGAGGAAACCACAAAATCCGGTATCGTACTTCCGGGACAGGCACAGGAGAAACCGCAGCAGGCTGAGGTTATCGCAGTAGGACCTGGAAAAGTAGAAGACGGCAAAGAAGTAAAAATGGAAGTTGCAGTCGGAGATCAGGTAATCTATTCCAAATATGCAGGAACCAACGTCAAACTGGAAGACGAAGAGTACATCATCGTAAAACAGGATGACATTCTGGCAGTTGTAAAATAAAGAATAATCAAGTAAAAATCAGGAGGCATGACAATCATGGCAAAAGAGATTAAATATGGAGCAGAGGCAAGAAACGCTCTTCAGAATGGTGTAAACCAGCTTGCAGATACCGTACGTGTAACCCTTGGACCGAAAGGAAGAAACGTTGTTCTGGACAAACAGTACGGCGCTCCGCTCATCACAAACGATGGTGTTACGATTGCAAAAGAGATCGAGCTGGCAGACGGCTTTGAAAACATGGGCGCACAGCTCATCAAAGAAGTTGCTGCAAAGACCAACGACGTAGCAGGTGATGGTACCACAACCGCAACCGTTCTGGCACAGGCTATGGTAAATGAAGGAATGAAAAACCTGGCAGCAGGCGCTAACCCGATCGTTCTTCGTAAGGGAATGAAGAAAGCAACCGATAAAGCTGTTCAGATCCTTGCAGAGATGAGCCAGCCGGTAGCAGGCAAAGAGCAGATTGCAAAAGTTGCAGCTGTTTCTTCCGGAAGCGAAGAAGTAGGCCAGATGGTAGCTGACGCTATGGAAAAAGTTTCCAAAGACGGCGTTATCACCATCGAGGAGTCCAAGACCATGCAGAACGAGCTGGAGCTGGTAGAAGGTATGCAGTTCGACCGTGGATATATCTCCGCTTACATGTGCACCGATATGGAGAAAATGGAAGCCGTTCTCGACAATCCATATATCCTGATTACCGATAAAAAACTGTCCAACATTCAGGAAGTTCTTCCGTTGCTGGAGCAGATCGTACAGAGTGGCGCAAGACTGCTGATTATCGCTGAGGATGTAGAGGGAGAAGCTCTCCAGACACTCGTGATCAACAAACTGCGTGGAACTTTCAACGTAGTAGCTGTCAAAGCACCGGGATACGGCGACAGAAGAAAAGCAATGCTCGAGGATATCGCAATCCTGACCGGCGGCCAGGTGATCTCCGAGGAAGTTGGTCTGGAATTAAAAGACGCTACTCTGGAAATGCTCGGACGTGCAAAATCTGTTAAAGTTCAGAAAGAGAACACTGTTATCGTTGACGGTGCCGGCGCAAAAGATGCCATCGCTGCAAGAATCGGCCAGATCAGATCCCAGATCGAGGAGACCACTTCTGAGTTCGATAAAGAGAAACTGCAGGAGAGACTGGCAAAAATGGCAGGCGGCGTAGCTGTGATCCGTGTAGGTGCAGCAACCGAGACCGAGATGAAAGAAGAGAAACTCCGTATGGAGGATGCTTTAAATGCAACGAGAGCAGCCGTAGAAGAGGGTATCATCGCAGGCGGCGGTTCTGCATACATCCATGTAACAACACAGCTTGCAGAGCTGATTGACAACCTGGACGGCGACGAGAAGATCGGTGCAAGAATCGTACAGAAAGCACTTGAGGCTCCTCTGTTCCACATCGTAACAAACGCAGGTCTGGAAGGCGCTGTTGTTATCAACAAAGTAAAAGAGTCCAAAGTAGGTGTTGGATTTGATGCATACAACGAAGAGTATGTAGACATGATCCAGGCTGGTATCCTTGATCCGGTTAAGGTTACCAGAAGCGCACTGCAGAACGCTACCAGCGTTTCCGCAACGCTGCTGACCACCGAGTCCGTAGTTTCCACCATCAAAGAGCCGGCTCCGGCTATGCCGGCAGGCGCAGACGGCGGAATGGGAATGATGTAATTTCCGGGATAAAAATGTCTGGTAAAACAAAATAAGAAAACCGGCTGGCAAAGACCGTAGCGGAACATGGGTTCCGAAGTCCTGTCTTTGCCGGCCGATTTTTTAGTGGAAAGTTTTTCTTCCATTTCGCATGGCCCTGAATCGTTACAAAAAATTTCAGAAAGTTTTCATGCTTTCGCCGGGCGGCGTATATGGACGCTTCCGGCGTTTTATGCTATACTGATTTGTAGGATGTTGGGGGAAATACAACAAAGGAGAAGAAACACACATGGCAAGTCGTTATGAATCCGACATGACAAGGAAGGAGAAGATGCAGCTCGAAAAAGAGAAGCTGTCGAAAATGAATTTTAAAGAGAAACTGGCCTATATCTGGGAATACTACAAGGCTGTCATTTTCGGCATCATCGCTGTTATCTTCATCATCGGCACGATTGTGAATATCCATGAAAATGCGAAGTATTATGACCTCGTGAGCATTGCCGTAGTGGATTACGCAGGACTGCAGGATGTAAGTCCGATCGAGGAGGACCTAAAAGAAGCGCTCGGAACCGGAGATAAGTACGAAAAGGTAAGCATCGATACAAGCTACAGCTTCGGTGAAAACCTGGAAAACGCGGATTACAACACGCTGATGAAATTCACAGCCGTGATTGCCGCACAGAGCATGGATGTTCTGATCTGTTCACAGGCCGTGTACGACAACTACAGCAAAGACGATTATTTTCTGGATCTGTCCACACTGTTTGACGAAGCGACGTGTGAGAAGTACGGGATAAAGGCGGGAGATACCTGCCTCGACATTTCCAAATTGAAAAAGTACCAGGATATGGGCCTTACGTACTATGAGCCGTGTTATCTGACCGTGTTGGTCAATACAAAGAACGCGGACAATGTAGCAAAACTGATCGAATATCTTGAGGAGGATGGAGTAAATGAGTGATCTGTACACAGAAGTGCTGGTGAAAAAACAGCAGACAGGAAAAGACAAGGCGATCAAAGGAGTTCTGATCTTCTTTACCGTTCTTTTTGCAGCCGCAGGAATTATGATGAATCCGCTGATTCTGCTTCTTGCGCTGGTACTTGGAATCGTAGACTATATTTTTATCCCGAAGCTTTCGGTAGAGTTTGAGTATCTGTACGTCAACGGCGAGCTGGACATCGACCGCATCTATTCGCAGTCAAGAAGAAAAAGAGCCGCAAGCTATGAGCTTTCCAACATGGAAATCCTGGCGCCGTACCAGTCCCATCAGCTTGATTCCTACAAAAACAACCAGAGTATCAAACGTTACAACTATTCCTCCGGCATCGAAGGACAGGGCCACAAACCGTACGCATTCGTCATCTCCAAGGACAATGCCATGCAGATGGTTATCTTCGAGCCGGACGAAGTGATGTTAAAAGATATCCGCAACCGTGCACCAAGAAAAGTATTTATGGATTGACAGCTTTTTTGTTTTATGTTAAATTAGGTGATAAATCAAAAAGACTTAAGAAGAAAGGAAGAAATGAAAATGGGTACAATTATTGGTGATGGTATTACCTTCGATGATGTGCTTCTGGTTCCGCAGTATTCTGAAGTAACCCCAAACATGGTAGATCTGACTACGCATCTGACCAAGAAGATCAAGCTGAACATCCCGATGATGAGCGCCGGCATGGATACGGTTACAGAACACCGTATGGCAATTGCCATGGCACGTCAGGGAGGAATCGGTATTATTCACAAGAATATGTCGATTGAGCAGCAGGCAGAAGAAGTAGACAAAGTAAAACGTTCTGAGAACGGTGTTATCACCGATCCGTTCTATCTGTCTCCGGAGCACACCCTGGAAGATGCCAATAATCTGATGGCAAAATTCCGTATTTCCGGTGTCCCGATTACCGAGAACGGAAAACTGGTTGGTATTATTACAAACCGTGATCTGAAGTTTGAAACTGATTTCACCAAGAAAATCAAAGAGTCCATGACCAGCGAAAACCTGATCACTGCAAAAGTAGGCGTTACGCTGGACGAGGCAAAAGCAATCCTTGCAAAATCCAGAAAAGAAAAACTTCCGATTGTCGATGACGATTTCAACCTCAAAGGTCTGATCACCATCAAAGATATCGAGAAAACCATCAAGTACCCATTGTCCGCCAAGGATGAGCAGGGACGTCTGCTCTGCGGTGCCGCAGTCGGCATCACGGCAAACGTGCTCGATCGTGTTGATGCGCTGGTAAAAGCACACGTAGACGTGATCGTCATCGACTCCGCTCACGGACATTCCGCAAATATCTTCAAAACACTTCGTCTCATCAAAGAGCATTATCCGGATCTGCAGGTAATCGCCGGAAACGTGGCAACCGCAGAGGCAACAAGAGACCTGATCGCAGCCGGAGCAGACGCTGTTAAAGTCGGTATCGGACCTGGTTCTATCTGTACGACCCGTGTCGTTGCAGGTATCGGTGTACCGCAGGTCACAGCCGTTATGGACTGCTATGAGGAAGCAAAGAAGACCGGAACTCCGATCATCGCCGACGGCGGTATCAAGTACTCCGGAGACATGACAAAGGCTATCGCAGCCGGTGCCAATGTCTGCATGATGGGAAGCATCTTCGCAGGATGCGATGAGAGCCCGGGAGATTTCGAACTGTTCCAGGGAAGAAAATACAAAGTATACCGTGGAATGGGATCCATCGCAGCTATGGAGAACGGAAGTAAAGACCGTTACTTCCAGACCGGCGCCAAGAAACTGGTTCCGGAAGGCGTGGAAGGCCGTGTGGCATACAAGGGTCTTGTAGAGGATACCGTATTCCAGCTGATCGGCGGACTTCGTTCCGGCATGGGCTATTGTGGAGCAAAAGATGTTGAGACCTTAAAGGAGACTGGAAAATTCGTGAAGATTTCTGCAGCATCCTTAAAAGAGTCCCATCCGCATGATATCCACATCACCAAAGAGGCTCCGAACTACAGCGTAGACGATAAATAAGAATAAAAAGTTGCAAAGGCAGGAGAGGAAAGGGCAGAAGCTTTTCAACTTCTGCCTTTTATCATGAGGGGCGCTTATTTGCGGCGGGGAGAGAAGACATGGCACAGAAGAGACGGGGAAAAATGACAAGAAAACAGAGGCAGCGCCAGCTTCACCGCAGAATGTTTCTGACGGGAGTTCTGGTGGTGCTGATCTGCGTCGGCATTTACAGCGGCATCCGCCGTGTGGCAAAAACGGCAAGTGATATCACGGCCGTTGACTATTCCGGTTCTGATTATGAGGACAACGATATCACCGACTGGACCGGCGCTCCGCCGATTGATGTGGAGCTTCTGACACCGAACAGCTGGTCCAGACCGCAGACGAGGCTGAAAAAGGTGGACGGCATCGTTATTCACTACACGGCAAACCCGGGAAGCACGGCGATGCAGAACCGTGATTACTTTGAAAACCTGCCTGAGACGCAGGAGGCGCAGGCCAGCAGCCATTTCGTCGTCGGCATCGAGGGAGAAGTCGTTCAGTGTATCCCGACGAGTGAATGGTCGTATGCATCGAACCAGCGTAATTTCGATACGATCTCGATTGAATGCTGCCACCCGGATGACAGCGGTGAATTTACCGATGAGACATACAATTCTGTGGTCCAGCTCGCCGGTTTCTTATGCAAGCGGTTCAATCTGACTTCGGACGATGTGATCCGTCACTATGATGTAACCGAAAAGCTCTGCCCTCTGTACTACGTGGAGCATGAGGATGCCTGGATTCAGATGAAGGCAGATATTCAGGCGTATGCGGATTCACTTTCCTAAGAGCTGTTTTTAAGAAAAATGAAAAAATCCCCGTTGGGAAAATCAGTTTCAGGAGAAATGATTTTTCCAACGGGGATTTTTCTGTTATCCAATATTTTTAGTAATAGTAACGCCGTCTGCGCCGCTTTCTTTTTTTCGTATTTCCGCCGAGTGCAATCCAGCAGAACAGCCGTACAAACGTGATGCCGAAGAGAACGCCGATGCTGTCGATGCCGACGTCCTTTACCGACGGGCCGCGGTTGGCGACCGTCGTCTGGTGGAACTCATCGCTCGCGGCAAAGGCGACACAGAGGATGCCGGCAAGAAACGTGAGCGCGAAGCCGCGCAGGCCGTAGACGTAGAGCGGAAGCGAAACACAGATTGCAAGCAGACAGTACTCTGTCATATGAGCCAGCTTCCGTACCGGGTACTGATACTCGTCAGCCAGTTCCTGGATCTTCTCATCATCCCATCCGCGGTCCATGACGTGGTCGATCGTGATGAAAATGCCGCGCGCCACTTTTTCACTGAGCTGTGAGGATTCCGTTCCGTTCTGGGAAGAGAAGGAGAAAATCAGCGACATCATCAGAATCGCCGGGATGAAGGAAAACGGTTTTAACAGTGCAATTACAATTCGATTCATAAAATACCTCCAGTAAAACAAAGCAGGTCAGATCGGAAACTTTTTATGCGGTATGCTCGCGGATTCCGGCAATCGCAGAAAAGATCAGGAATGCCAGCAGGTTCACGATTACGACCGTCGCTCCGGCAGGGGAGGACAGGAAAAACGAGAGGGACATGCCAAGAAGGAAGCACACCACCGAGAGAACCGCAGAGCAGATCACCACGCTCTGGAAGGTATGGCAGAGACGCATCGAGGTCAGTGCCGGGAAAATCAGCAGGCTGGAGATCAGAAGCGCGCCCATCATGCGCATGCCGAGGACGGTGGTGATGGCGGTTAAGAATGCCAGCAGCATGTTGTAAACCTCTGCGCGGACACCGGTTGCTTTGGCAAATGTCTCGTCGAAAGTGACGGCAAAAATACGGTTGTAATACAGGACGAACAGGATCAGCACGATGATGGAGAGCACCACGGAGAGAACAACGTCCTCATCACTCATCGCAAGGATGCTTCCGAACATGTAGTTGTTGACATCGGTGTTCATGCCGCTCGACCACGAAACCGTGATGACACCGATCGCAAGCGCAGAGCTTGAAATCAGGCCGATGGCGGCGTCGCCTTTGATCTTGCTGGATTCGTTCATGCGGAGCAGCAGAAAGGCGGCAAGCACGACGACAGGGATTGTGAAGGCAAGCGGAGCAAAACCGAGTGCCGTTGCAATTGCAAGAGAGCCGAATCCGACATGGGAGAGGCCGTCGCCGATCATGGAGTAGCGCTTTAACACGAGGCTGACGCCAAGCAGTGCGGCACACAAAGAGACGAGAATGCCGACCACAAGGGCACGCTGCATAAACGGATAAGAAAGCATTTTCAGCAGATTCGAAATCATAAGTCAGCACCTCCTAAAAACTGTTTTCCCGCCTCGGTTTTCAGATACTCGTCCATCGGACCGAAGAAGACCTGCTTCTGGTCGAGCTGGAGAATGTGCGTTGCGTCCGGCAGAATATTGCGGATATCGTGGGAAACCATGATGATCGTAACGTTCTGCTCGCGGTTGATGCGGCGGATGAGCTGGTACATTTCGTTTGTCATGACCGGGTCAAGGCCAGTGACCGGCTCGTCGAGGAGCAGCAGTTTCTTTGTGGCGCAAAGCGCACGAGCGAGAAGCACACGCTGCTGCTGGCCGCCGGAGAGATCACGGTAGCATCGTTTCTTTAATGGAAGGAGGTCGAGAAGCTCCATATTGCGGAGCGCGTCCTCTTTGTCTGCCTTTGTGTAAAACGGCGGGAAATGCGGGTGGTTCTGCCGGCCGGACAGCACGACTTCCCAGACGCTCGCCGGGAAATCCTTTTGTGCGGCGGTCTGCTGCGGCAGATAGCCGATCTCGCTTGGATGAAGCCCGTCGCCGGTTGTGATCGAGCCGGTGGACGGATTTTTTAAGTGAAGCAGTCCCTTGACCAGAGTACTTTTTCCGGAACCGTTCTCGCCCACAATACAGAGGTAGGAGCCGGCTTCCAGGGCAAAGTTGACATCGGTCAGGACCGGGATGCCCTCGTAGGAGAAGGTGACATCACTGCAGGTAAGTAGAGCCATTTAGTTTAAAGCCTCCTTTAATGCGGAAACGTTCTGTTCCATGAGGGAGAGATACGTAGCGCCGCTTTCGAAATCATCTTTGGATACATTGTGACAGGAATGAAGCAGCAGCTTTTTCGCGCCGGTCGCCTCACAGATGGAGTCCGTCATTTGTTCATTGGACAGCTCGGTGTGGAAAACGACGGGAATCTGTTCTTCCTTGATTTTATCAATTAAAAAAGAAAGGGTTTTGGCACTTGCCTCGGATTCCGAGGAGCAGCCGGGAAACGCCGCGTAGTAGTCGAGGCCGTAGGTGTCCGCAAAGTAGCGGAACGGGAAACGGTCGCCGAAAACAATGGTATGGCGGCTTGCAGTTGCGGTGACATCGGAAAATTCCTCATCGAGGGAGGCAAGCGAAGCAAGATACGAGGCGGTGTTTGCCTGGTATTCATCCGCATGCTCCGGGTCGAGGCGGCAGAGGGAATCACAGAGCTTCTGGACAATCCGCATTGCATTTTTCGGCGAGGTCCAGACGTGCTCGTCCTGTTCGCCGTGGGATTCGTGCGCATGATCATGGGAAGATTCGTCGTGTGTATCCTCGTCCTCATGGTCGTGTACATCCTCGTGATCTGCATCTTCGTCCTCATGGTCGTGCGCATCCTCGTCCTCATGATCGTGTGCGTGGCCGTGGGTCTCCATTCCCTCGACGGTTTCCTCGGCAACGGTGTCAACGCAGTCCATCAGCGTCACTACCTCTTTGTTCGAGGTATCGACAGAATCAAGGATTGTCTCGACCCAGGCATCGGAATCGCCGCCGACGTAGACGAAGAGATCACATTCGGAAACCGTAATCATATCGCCCGGTGTCGGTTCAAACGAGTGACTTTCCGCACCCGGGGAAAGCAGCATGTGGAGATCGAGATGATCGCCGCCGATGGCGCGCAGAAAATCATACTGCGGAAAAATCGTAGCCACGGCGGAGAGTTTCGTGTTCTCCTGGGAATCCGCCGTCTCTTTTGAGGATCCCGCACAGCCCGTCAGAAGAAGGAGGGCAGGAAGGAGGAGAAGGCGTAACGTTTTTTTTGAAAAAAATGTCATGATACTCCTTTCTGAAAGAAAACACGGAGGCATTCGAAAAAGCTCCGTATCAGACTGTTTCGTGACAAATGCCGCAGGAGTGGGAAGCGGCAGACGGGAACAAATGTCCCCGAAAAAAGATCAGTTATCATCATATAGCAGGGAGGATTCATTTGTCAAGGAAAGGAAAACCAGTTATAGAAAAGAGGGAAAAAAACTGCCTTTCCCTGTAAAAAAGAAAGGCAGTTTTGAGAAAATTTCTTGATTTTACGATACCCTGCGGAACTGTGCCTGGTAGAGCTGGTAGTACGCGCCCTGTTTTGCCATCAGTTCGTCGTGGGTTCCCTGCTCGAAAATCTTTCCGTGGTCGATCACGAAAATCCGGTCCGCATTTTTAATAGTAGAAAGACGGTGCGCAATGATGAACGAGGTACGGCCCTTCAACAGGCTTTCGATTCCCTGCTGCACCTGAATTTCTGTCTGTGTGTCGATGCTGGACGTCGCCTCGTCGAGAATCAGAATCCGCGGATCGGACACCATCGTTCTGGCAAAGGCGAGAAGCTGGCGCTGGCCGTTGGAAAGACGGGCACCGCGCTCGCTGATCTCGGTGTCATAGCCGTCCGGCAGCTCTATGATAAAGTCATGGGCATGCACGGCCTTTGCGGCGGCAATGATTTCTTCCTCCGTGGCATCGAGCTTTCCATACGCAATGTTGTCGCGGATCGTGCCGGAGAAGAGAAAGTTGTCCTGTGTCATCACGCCCATCTGGGCACGCAGGCTGTTGATGGAGACATCCGTCAGGCTGTGGCCGTCGACGCGGACCGTTCCCGAAGTAATATTGTAGAAACGGCTGATCAGATTGACAATGGTCGTCTTTCCAGCGCCGGTCGGGCCGACGAGTGCGATCGTCTCACCGGGAGCCGCTGTAAAGCTGACATCTTTTAAAACCAGCGTGTCCGGATCATCGGAGTAGGCAAAGCTGACGTGGTCGAACGTTACTTCTCCTTTGATCGGCGGCAGTTCTGTGACGCCAGGCTTGTCGGCAACCTCCGCCGGTGTGTCGAGGATCTCAAAGATTCGCTCCGCAGCGGAAAGGTTCGTGATCAGCTTGTTGTAAAAACCGGCCAGGTTCTGGATCGGATCCCAGAACATCGTCAGATACATCGCAAACGCCGTGAACGTACCGATCGGAACGGCATCCACGCCGAGCACGGAAATACCGATAAAATACAGAAGAAACGTTCCGATGCCCCAGGTCACCTCGATCACAGCGGAAAAACCATCCGCCAGGCGGACCGCATGGATAAAGGAGTTCTGATGCTCAAGAAGAAGCCGGTCAAACTCGCCCTGCGATTCCTGCTCTGCGGTAAAGCTCTTGATGATGCGGATACCGGAGAAGTCCTCGTGGATATACGCCGTAACATTGGAAGATTTTTTCCGGAACGTCTGCCATCTCTTATGTGCGACGATCTGAATAAAATACATGCCGATAGCGATCAGCGGCAGCACGAGAATCGCACTTAAGGAGAGCCAGATGTTTTTGATCATCATGATCACCAGAATGGCGATGATCGTGAGAATGTTTGGAATCAGCTTTGTGACACCGTCGTTCAGCACATCCTTTAACGAGTTGACATCGCCGATGATGCGCGCCAGGATCTTTCCGGCCGGGCGGGTATCGAAAAAGCTGAAGCTTAAGGTCTGGATATGCGTGTAGAGCTCGTCACGGATTTCCAGAAGAATGTTGTTGGTAATGCGCGCCATCAGAAGCATCCGCAGGCGGACACCGGCCGCGTAAACCAGGTTGATCACAACCATGAATACGCAGAGGGCAACAAGCCCACGCCAGTCTTTCTGCGCAATATTGACGTCGATGGCGTACTCCAGGAGCAGCGGGTTCACAGTGGAAATCGCGATGGTAACGGCGAGAACCACGAGAACGACGGCAACCTGGCGTTTATAATTTTTTAAGTAGGAGAAGAGGCGGCGGATGGTCGCGCTCTTTAAGACCTCTTTCTGCTCTTCATCTACTTTACTGGAATTGATAGCCATAATCGTATTGTTCCTCTCTTAACGGGTAAGTAAATACAGAAGTTGTCGGGTAACAGATTAAATTGAATTAAGCATTGGCAGGAAGTGCCTGCTCGAGGGCTGCCTTTGCTTTATGGTAATCACCGTACTGAGCCTCCCAGGTGGAGTAGTACAGGCCTTTCTGTGCCATCAGACTCTCATGCGTGCCGCGCTCGGCGATGCGTCCGTGATCGAGATACAGGATCTCATCGGCATTCTGCACCGAAGAAATGCGGTGGGCAATGATGATCTTGGAAACATCTTTTTTCTCGGCGAGATGGCTCTGGATTTCGTATTCGGTCTCCATATCGAGCGCCGAGGTGGAATCATCCAGTACGAGGATCGGAGCCTGTTTTGCCAGGGCGCGTGCGATGGAAAGACGCTGCTTCTGACCGCCGGAAAGTCCCATGCCGCGCTCGCCGATGACCGTTTCGTACTGATCGGAAAGGTGATCGACGAACTCGGAAGCACACGCAGCGGAGACGGCGTTATGTACCTCTTCGGATTTCATTGTGCTGCGGCTGCCGAGGCGGACATTCTCAGAAATCGTGTCTGAGAACAGGAAGACGTCCTGCATGACGACGGAAGAAGTATCGCGCACGGTGCGCAGCGGCAGGGTGCGGATGTCGTGGCCGTCGAGACAGATGGAACCGTCGGTGACATCGTAAAAACGCTCAAGCAGATTGACGATGGTTGTTTTTCCGGAACCCGTCATACCCATGATGCCGAGTGTGTGGCCCTGCTTTAAGGTAAAGTCGATATCCTGCAGAATCGGTGTGTCATGCAGGGAGAAATCGACGTGATGGAATTCCAGGTCCCCCGGAAGTTTTGAAAGCTCCACCGGATTTTCCGGTTCTGCTATCTGCGGCTCCTCTGCGAGAATTTTGTTCAGCTTCTTGTTGGAAGCAATCGCAGAAGCGAAGCAGTTGCCGAGCCAGCCGACGTTTTCGATCGGCCAGGTGATCTTGGAGGTGTACTCCATAAAGGCCGTTAAAACACCGAGCGTAATGCGTCCGTGGATGACACCGTAGCCGCCCGCGAGAAGGACGAGCACGCGCATCAGCTTCGTAAGAAACGAGATGGCGGGATCGTATTTCATCAGGACGCGCGCCTGATCCATGTTGAGATCGCAGTATTTCTGATTGTGTTTCCGGAATTTTTTGATCTCATACGGTTCCCGTGCAAAGGATTTGACGGTGCGGACACCGGCGAGATTTTCCTGTGCAACGGTATTCATGACGGCGTTTTCCTCGCTGATCGCATCGTAGACACGGTCGAGTTCTTTTTCGAGGCGGATTGCGATGCCTGCGACGAAAGGAAGGATCGCCACGGAGACGAGTGTCAGCGGCAGATCCAGTTTGACCATACTGACCATTGCCATCATGATACAGATCAGGCCTTCTAAGATCAGCATGCCGGCAAAGCCGAGGATATCCCAGATCCGGTCGACGTCATCGCGCACGCGGGCGAGGAGTTCGCCGGTATTGTTTTTGTCAAAGTATTCCACCGAAAGCCGCTGGACGTGGCGGAACAGGTTGTCCCTCATCTGGCTGGCGACGCGGACGCTGCTGACATCGAATAAAAATTCTTTGATGTACTGAAACAGGGCTTTTGCGGCACCGATCAGAAGAAAGGCGGCAAGGTATTTCCAGAGCAGTTCCATTTTGTGACCGACCAGCACGTCATCCACGATGTGCAGCGTGACAAGCGGCGCGAGCATATCGAGAAAGACACTTAAGGCCATGGAACCAAAAGCGAAAACGTAGTAGTACCAGTTCTGGAGCAGGTACTTACCGATTGGATTTTTCTTCATGAATGTTAAAACCTCCTCATTGATGTCGTTTGGGTGTCTGGCAGAACATAGGCTTTCAAAAGCTCCGTAAGTGTGGGAACGGAACAACGGGAAACGAAAGCGAAGGCTGCGTTTGTATATAAAAGAAGGGAATCGATGCGGTAAGAAGACCGCGGAATCTGCCTGCCGGAAACGGAGCGAAGCCGGAAAGAACGGTTTCGTACTGTTTATAGCAATAAAAAAAGCCGCAGTATCGACGTACCGCGCCTTCTGTGCGAAATAGCAGGCATAAAGAATGCATAGAGATTTGTTATGCAGAGTTAATGCTTACAAAGAATTTCGAAAGAAGGGCAGCCACCTGGTTTGATCGCCATACGAAGTTTATTCTGTTTTACGCTGGATGCATAAATAAGATTGATCATAAGTGGTGTTCTCCTTTCATGATTTTTTCTGCCGCATCTGATCGAACACGACAGCTTATGGTTCTAAGCTACTCCTGTTTTCCAGATTTGTCAATTGTTATTTTCAAAAATTAAAAAATAAAAGCTGCAAAAGGTATGAAAATTGCGAATTTGGGTAGCTGTTTCGGGGAATATGCGATATAATAAACGAGAGTATAAGCGGAAAAATCACAAGCTAACATGTGAAACGAGGGGACAAAAAGATGGAAAAAATAATTGCAGGCCTGGTGCAGATGGATTCTGGGCCGGATATGAATGAAAATATGCGCATGGCCGAGCAGTATGTGCGGGAGGCGGCGGAACAGGGAGCGAAGCTGATTCTTTTCCCGGAGACCGCAGAATACACGGGAGCAGACATGCCGGGGCACGCAAGTGCAGTGCCGGGCTACGTCAGCCGCCGGTTTTCCAGCCTTGCCAAACGGTACGGTGTCTATCTGCACTGCGGCAGCATGACGGTACGGCGCCATCCGGGGCGTCCGTCCAACACGTCGTTTCTGTTCGGACCAGATGGAGAAACGATTGCAGAATACAGCAAAATACATATGTTTGATGTAAATATTCCGGGCAGTGTCTCCTGCGAAGAATCACGCGAGATCTGCCCGGGAAATGAAATTGTTCTTGCGGACACGGCGCTTGGCCTGTTCGGCATGAGCATCTGCTACGATATTCGCTTTCCGGAACAGTACCGGCTGATGGCATCCTCTGGAGCAGATGCATTTCTGATAGCGGCGGATTTTACGAAAGCAACGGGAGAGCGCCACTGGGAAGTACTGCTGCGCACGCGCGCCATTGAAAACGGATGCTACGTGCTCGCCGCCAACCAGTGCGGCCAGAAAGCGCGGTTTGAGGCGTACGGCCATTCCATGATCATTGCGCCGGACGGCGAAATTCTTGCGGAGGCAGATGATACCCCGCAGGTACTCATCGCAGAGCTGGATCCGGAAGTGCTGGAGCGGACAAGAAATGAAATCCCGTCTCTGGAAAACAGGAGAGACGATCTTTACCGTGTAAGCTCGGGAAACGTACGGATTTATGAAGAATAAAAATGCAGGGAGGAAATAAGAAGATGGATCAGTTTATACAGTATACCCCGACGGAAATCGTGTTCGGAAAAGAGACCGAAAACCAGGCAGGCGCTGAGGTAAAGAAATGGGGCGGCACAAAGGTGCTCGTCGTTTACGGAGGCGGAAGTGCGAAACGGAGCGGTCTTCTGAACCGAGTGGAAGCATCTCTTGCAAAAGAAGGCCTTGCCTTTGAAGAGCTTGGCGGCGTAAAACCAAACCCGAGACTTGCCCTTGCCGAGGAGGGTGTGAAAAAAGCAGTGGAAATGCAGGCAGACTTTATTCTTGCCGTCGGCGGCGGAAGCTCGATTGACACCGCAAAAGCCGTTGCACACGGAGCTGCAAATCCGGAGGAGGCACTCTGGGATATCTGGACGAAAAAAGTACCGCTGACAAAATCTCTCCCGGTAGGAGCGGTTCTGACGATACCGGCAGCCGGAAGCGAGATGAGCGATTCAGCAGTTCTGACAAACGAGGCAATCGGCAAAAAGGCCGGCATCAACACGCCGTTCAACCGCTGCAAATTTGCCATCATGAATCCGGAGCTGGCAGCAACCCTGCCGAAATACCAGATTGCCTGCGGCGTAACCGACATCATGATGCACACGATGGAGCGCTATTTCATTCCGGAGAGCCAGTGCGAGATGACGGACGAGATCGCAGAGGGACTCCTCCGTACCGTAATCAAAAACGGACCGAAGGTTCTGGAAAACCCATCCGATTACAATGCGATGGCGGAAATCATGTGGTGCGGAAGCCTGTCACACAATGGACTGACGGAGTGCGGACGCGGCAAAGATTTTTCGGTACATAAATTCGGCCATGCGTTAAGTGCAAAATACGATGTAGCACACGGCGCATCCCTGGCGGCAGTCTGGGGTGCCTGGGCGAAATACCAGTACGATGAGGAGACGGTTCTCTGGCGGTTTGCACGGTTTGCAGAAAAAGTCTGGGGCATCACAGAGGGAAGCGATCACAAACGGGCAACGGAAGGCATTGAGCGCACAGTAGCGTTCTTCCATTCGCTCGGCATGCCGACCTCCCTGCATGAGCTTGATATTCTGAACCCGTCGGATGAGGATCTGCGTGCCCTTTCCATGGATGCAACACAGCAGGACACCGTAAAACTGTCCCGCATCCGCAAGCTGGGCGCACAGGAAGTATATGAGATTTACCAGATGGCGCGATAAAAGGAGGAAAAACAGATGGCAAAAAAGAAAATCGCAGCACTGCTGATCGCAGCGGCCGTTGCGGCAGGAGGCTGGGCGCTTCCGGCAAGGGTAAGCGCAGCAGAAAATGACGGCACGGCCGTAACCTGGCAGCAGGATGAGACGGAAAGTTCCGAGCAGAATTCGGATGAGGAAGCGGCAGCGCAGGAGCAGAGCGGTACTTCGGAAAACGAGACGCCGGCTGTTACGATTCCAGGTGAGGACAACGAACAGGAGCCGGAAGAGAAACTTCCTGCCGGCTGGGTGAAACAGGAGGACGGAAGCTGGAAATACAGAAAAGAGGACGGCACGATGGCCGCCAGCGAGTGGATCACCCATCTGAACCGGAGATATTATCTGAATGCAGACGAAATCATGTGCACGGGTCTTTCGATGGTCAACGGAAAGCTCTATTATTTTGAGAGCTGGGGCGGAGCCGGATTCCAGGGCTGGAAAAAAGTCGGCGGGGCATGGTACTATCTGAACGAGGACGGAAGCGTCAAAACGAATGAATGGTTCGTTCACGACAAGAGAACATACCATGTAGATGAAAACGGTGTGATGAGCACCGGACTGCAGAAGATTGACGGAACGCTCTACTACTTCGAGAGCTGGGGCGGAGCCGGATTCCAGGGCTGGAAAAAAGTCGGCGGAACATGGTACTATCTGAATGAGGACGGAAGCCTCAGAACGAATCAGTGGTTTGTGCATGATAAAAGAACGTACCATGTAGACGCAGACGGTGTGATGAGTACCGGCTGGCAGACGATTGACGGCGTTGATTATTACTTTGAAAGCTGGGGCGGCATGCGCGTGAACGCCTGGGCGGCCAAGGGCAGTGACTGGTATTACATGGACAGCAACGGAACCCCAAAAGGGGAAGGCTGGCTGCTGTATGACAAGAACTGGTATTATCTGAGGCAGGACGGCAAAATGATGCACAGTGAATGGCTGTGGTATGATAATAACTGGTATTACCTGCAGAGCTGGGGCGGCATGTATAAGAGCCAGTGGGTAACGATCAAAGGCGCAACGTATTACTTCCGGAGCTGGGGCGGTATTTACAAGAACGGCTGGCAGGAAGTGGACGGAAAAACGTATTACTTCCGAAGCTGGGGAGGCATCTATAAGGATACCTACATCGACGGCTATTACGTTGATAAAAACGGTGTCCGCCGGAACAGCAAAAATATCTGCGTGGCAATCGACGCAGGACACCAGAGAAGAGGAAACAGCGAGAAAGAGCCGATCGGACCGGGATCATCGACCTATAAGGCGAAGGTTGCTTCCGGAACATGCGGTGTGGCAACCGGCATCAATGAGTATGAGCTGAACCTTGCGGTATCCTTAAAGGTACGCGATATCCTTGAGGAGCGCGGCTACGATGTTTACATGATCCGCGAGACGCACGACGTCAATATCAGCAATTCCGAGCGTGCAAAACTTGCCGCGCAGAACGGAGCAGACATTCTCGTGCGTGTACACGCGAACGGCGATTCGAACCAGTCGGTTTACGGAGCACTTACGATGGCACCGAGCAGCAGAAATACGTATCTTTCCGGTGATGTGGTCAGCAAGAGCCAGAAGCTCTCCCAGAAGATGATCGCAGCATTCTGCAAAGACACCGGTGCGAAGAACCGCGATGTGATTTACACCGATTCCATGAGCGGCATCAACTGGAGTACCATTCCGGTCACGATCATTGAGCTTGGCTTCATGAGCAATCCTTCCGAGGACCGTTTGATGGCAACCGAGGATTACCGAAACAAGATGGCACAGGGAATTGCGGACGGAATCGACGCATATTACGAATAAACAAAGGGATCTGCCTGAAATGGGCGGGTCCTTTTTGCATGCAAAAAAAGAAAGCGGAGCGAGTCCGCTTTCTTTTGGGAATCCATAGGATCAGATCTTATTTGTTGTTGTTTTTCTCCAGCTCCTGCATTTTCATCGCACGAACCTTCAGCGGCAGACCGAACAGTGTGATGAATCCGTCTGCATCGTGGTGATCGTAGAGATCGCCGGTGGTGAAGGAAGCAAGAGACTCATTGTACAGGCTGTACGGAGAAGACTCGCCGGCTTTGATGATGTTGCCTTTGAACAGTTTGAATTTTACTTCGCCTGTTACATATTTCTGGGTGACATCAACGAATGCCTGGATTGCCTCGCGCAGAGGAGTGTACCATTTTCCTTCGTAAACAACCTCAGCAAGCAGGTTTCCGAGATCTTTCTTTGTTTTCAGGGTCTCACGGTCGAGAATCAGCTCCTCTAACTGCTCATGTGCAGCCATCAGGATGGTTCCGCCAGGAGTCTCATAAACACCGCGGGATTTCATGCCGACAACACGGTTCTCAACGATATCAACAATACCGATGCCGTGTTTTCCGCCCAGCTTGTTCAGCTCGGTGATGATTTCAGAAACTTTCATTTCTTTTCCGTTTAAGGTCTTCGGAACGCCGGCCTCAAAGGTCATGGTTACGTACTCGCCTTCGTCCGGAGCTTTTTCCGGAGGAGTGGTCAGTACGAGAAGATCGTCGTAGTTCGGCTCGTTGGATGGATCCTCAAGCTCAAGTCCCTCATGGCTGATGTGCCACAGGTTACGGTCACGGCTGTAGCTGTGGTTTGCATCAAACGGAAGGTCGATGCCGTGTGCTTTACAGTAAGCCAGCTCGTCTTCACGGGACTGCATGGTCCATACATCGGTCATTCTCCAAGGAGCGATTACTTTGATATCCGGAGCAAGGGCTTTGATGCCGAGCTCGAAACGGATCTGGTCATTTCCTTTACCGGTAGCGCCGTGGCAGATGGCAACAGCACCTTCTTTTCTTGCGATCTCAACGAGTTTCTTTGCGATAACCGGACGTGCCATGGAAGTACCGAGCAGGTATTTGTTCTCATAAACAGCGCCTGCTTTTACGCACGGCATGATGAAGTCTTCACTGAACTCGTCGATAACGTTTTCGATATATAATTTGGAAGCGCCGGAAAGTTTTGCTCTCTCATCGAGGCCAACCAGCTCGTTTCCCTGGCCGCAGTCGATGCAGCAGCAGATTACTTCGTAGTCAAAGGTCTCTTTCAGCCACGGAATAATGGCAGTAGTATCAAGTCCGCCGGAATAGGCAAGTACAACTTTTTCTTTCATAATGTAAGATCCTCCTTGGATTTCTCGTGCACCTATATGCGCGGTGCATTGTCAATGACTAAAATATACATCATACGACAGGATTATGCAAGCTTTTTTTCAGAAATTCAAAAAAAACTTGCATAATATACATTCGAGGTGTATACTTATGCAATCGACAGTATATGACAGCAGAAAACAAAGATTTTTCATTGAAAAAAGAAAATAATTGAGCTATCATAAAGAAAAAAGAAAAAATGTCCGGCAAGACAAGAAAACGGGCGAAAGAAAAAAGGAGAAAAAGGTATGATCAGAGCAGGAATTATCGGTTCTACAGGATATGCAGGAGGCGAGCTGGTGCGTATTCTCCTGGGACACAAAGATGTGGAGATTAAATGGTATGGTTCCAGAAGCTATATCGATAAGAAATATGCGTCGGTTTACCAGAATATGTTTCAGTTAGTAGACGATGTCTGCAAGGACGACAACATGGAGCAGCTTGCAAAGGAAGTAGACGTCATTTTTACAGCAACTCCGCAGGGACTCTGTGCTTCCCTGGTAAATGATGAAATTCTTTCGAAAGTAAAGGTCATCGACCTGAGCGCCGATTTCCGTATTAAAGATGTAAAAACGTATGAAGAGTGGTACAAGATCGAGCATAAATCCCCGCAGTATATCGACGAGGCGGTTTACGGACTGTGCGAGATCAACCGTGAGAAAGTAAAACAGGCGCGCATCGTGGCAAACCCGGGATGCTATCCGACCTGCTCAACTCTTTCGATTTATCCTTTATTAAAGGAAGATCTCATTGATGGCAACACCATCATCATCGATGCAAAATCCGGAACTTCCGGAGCAGGAAGAGGAGCGAAAGTGGACAACCTCTACTGTGAGGTCAATGAAAACATCAAGGCATACGGCGTTGCCGGCCACCGCCACACACCGGAGATCGAGGAGCAGCTTTCCTATGCAGCTGGCTACCCGATCACCCTGAACTTCACCCCGCATCTTGTTCCGATGAACCGCGGCATTCTCGTAACGGCATATGCATCCCTGAAAAAAGATGTGACTTACGAAGAGGTTAAAGCCGTTTATGATAAGTATTATGCCAACGAGCAGTTTGTACGTGTTCTCGATAAGGATGTCTGCCCGCAGACGAAATGGGTCGAGGGAAGCAACTATGTGGATGTCAACTTCAAGATCGATCCGAGAACGAAACGAATCATCATGATGGGTGCGATGGACAACCTGGTCAAAGGCGCAGCAGGACAGGCGGTACAGAATATGAACCTGATGTTCGGCCTGCCGGAAAACGAAGGCCTGTGCATGCCGCCGATGTTCCCGTAAAAAAGACAGAAGCAGACAACAGACGGAATTTACGAAAAGTGAGGATAAAAGAATGAAAAAGATTGAAGGAGGCATCACTGCTGCAAAAGGTTTTCAGGCAGCAGGCGGCGCAGCAGGAATTAAAAAACAGGGCGTAAAGGATATGGCACTTGTCTACAGCGAGGTACCGTGCGTAGCAGCAGGAACCTTTACTACAAACATCGTAAAAGCAGCTCCGGTCAAATGGGACCAGGAGATTGTATACAACCATCCAACCGCACAGGCAATCGTCTGCAACAGCGGAATCGCCAATGCATGCACCGGCGAGGAGGGCTATGGCTACTGCAGAAAAACCGCAGAGGCAGCATCGGCTGCACTTTCCATTCCAGAGGACTCCGTTCTCGTTGCATCGACCGGTGTTATCGGAAAACAGATTCCGATCGATAAGATCGCAGCCGGCGTGGAAATGCTGAAACCGCAGCTTGCAGCTACAAGAGAAGCCGCAGCTACAGCAGCACAGGCGATCATGACAACCGACACCGAGCCGAAGGAAGTTGCTGTTCAGATCGAAATCGGCGGAAAAACCGTAACGATCGGCAGCATGTGCAAGGGCTCCGGCATGATCCATCCGAATATGTGCACCATGCTGAGCTTTGTGGCAACCGATGCCAATATTTCGAAAGAGATGCTGCAGAAAGCACTGAGCGAAGTCGTACCGGACACCTACAACATGGTTTCCGTAGACGGTGATACTTCCACAAACGATACCGTTCTCCTTCTGGCAAACGGTCTTGCCGGAAACCCGGAAATTACGGAAGAAAACGAGGATTACAAGATTTTCAAAGAAGCACTCTTTGAAGTCAATAAAACACAGGCGATGCACATCGCAGGCGACGGCGAGGGCGCAACCGCACTGTTCGAAGTGACGATTCAGGGAGCCGAGAGCAAAGAGCAGGCCGTGACACTGGCAAAATCCGTCATCACATCGAGTCTGACGAAAGCGGCAATCTTCGGCCATGACGCCAACTGGGGAAGAATCCTCTGCGCGATGGGTTACTCCGGAGCAAAATTCGATCCGGAAAATGTAGATCTCTACTTTGAGAGCGCAGCCGGAAAACTGCAGATTATCACGAAAGGTGTTGCCGTTGACTACAGCGAGGAGGAGGCAACGAAGATCCTCTCCGAGCCGAAAGTAACTGCGACCGCCGACATCCACATGGGAGAGGCGACAGCAACGGCATGGGGCTGCGACCTGACCTATGACTATGTAAAAATTAATGCGGATTACCGTTCTTAAAAAACATTCGGATGAAATTCTGAGGGAATACAACGAAAACGTGCCGGGAAATCGTGTTTCCGGTACAGCAGAACCAGGAATCAAAAGAGGAGAGCGAGGAAAAAATCATGGTAAATCAGATGTATCTGGACAAAGCAAATGTGCTGATCGAGGCACTTCCTTATATTCAGCGGTTCAACCGCAAAATCATTGTCATCAAATACGGCGGAAGCGCGATGGTGGATGAAGAGTTAAAGAGAAACGTCATCCAGGACGTAGTTCTTCTGAAACTGGTCGGCTTCAAACCAATCATCGTACACGGCGGCGGAAAGGAAATCAGCCGCTGGGTCGGAAAGGTCGGCATGGAACCGAAGTTTGTCAACGGCCTTCGTGTAACGGATGCGGATACGATGGAAGTGGCAGAGATGGTGCTGAATAAGGTCAACAAAGAGCTTGTCACCATGATTCAGTCGCTCGGTGTCAACGCAGTCGGCATCAGCGGAAAAGACGGCGGTCTCTTAAACGTAGAGAAAAAGCTGTCCAAGGGAGAGGACATCGGCTTCGTTGGAAATATCAAAAATGTAAATCCGAAGGTGCTGTACGATCTTCTGGACAACGACTTCCTGCCGGTTGTCTGCCCGGTTGGCATGGACGATGATTTCAACACCTACAACATTAACGCAGACGACGCAGCCTGCGCGATCGCAGAGGCGTTAAATGCAGAAAAACTGGCATTCCTGACCGATATCGAGGGTGTATACAAAGATCCGAAGGACCCGGAGAGCCTGATTTCCGAGCTCCACGTACAGGAAGCAAGAGATCTCATCACCAACGGAAATGTCGGTGGCGGTATGATTCCAAAGCTCCAGGGCTGTATCGACGCGATTGAGAACGGTGTTTCAAGAGTCCACATCATGGACGGAAGAATCCAGCACTGCCTGCTGCTTGAGATCTTTACGAACAAAGGAATTGGTACGGCGATTTTAGGGGAAAACAAGGAGAAATTCAATCATGAAGACAAATGAGTATATGGAACAGACCGAGCAGTACGTGCTCCACACCTATAACCGGTTCCCGCTCGTGATCGACCACGGCGAGGGCGTTCATCTGTATGACACCGACGGAAAAGCATATCTGGACTTTGCGGCAGGTATCGCGGTATATGCGCTCGGCTACAGCAATGACGATTATAAAAAAGCAGTGAAAGACCAGGTGGACAAAGTCATCCATGTTTCCAACCTGTTCTACAATGTTCCGATGGGCTCCGCGGCAGAAAAGCTGGCGAAGGCATCCGGCATGGATAAAGTATTCTTTACGAACAGCGGTACGGAGTCGATCGAGGGAGCCATCAAAGTAGCGAGAAAATACGCTTACTTAAAAGACGGCAGCAACGATCACGAGATCATCGCGATGAACCATTCCTTCCATGGAAGAAGCCTTGGAGCGCTTTCTGTAACAGGAAATACGCATTATCAGGATCCGTTCAAACCGCTGATCGGCGGCATTAAATTTGCGGATTTTAATGATCTGGAGAGCGTAAAGGCACAGATTACCGACAAGACATGTGCGATCATCATGGAGACTGTACAGGGCGAGGGCGGTATCTATCCGGCAACGAAAGAATTTTTACAGGGCGTGCGCGATCTGTGTGACGAGCACGACATTCTGCTGATCCTCGATGAGATCCAGTGCGGCATGGGAAGAACAGGAAAGCTGTTCGCATGGCAGGATTACGGCGTACAGCCGGATGTCATGACGTGTGCAAAAGCACTTGGCTGCGGCGTTCCGGTCGGCGCCTTCGTGCTGAATAAAAAGACGGCAGAGCATTCGCTCATTCCGGGAGACCACGGAACGACATACGGCGGAAACCCGCTGGCCTGCGCGGCTGTCAATGCTGTATTTGAATGCTATGAGAAACAGCATGTCGTAGAGCATGTAGCAGAGACGGCTCCGTATCTGGAGAAAAAGCTGGACGAGCTGGTGGAAAAATATGACTGCCTCGCAGCACGCCGTGGAAAAGGCTTTATGCAGGGCCTTGTCGTAACGGGCCGTCCGGTCGGAGAAGTCATCAACCGCGCGATTGAGAACGGACTTCTTGTGATTTCCGCCGGAAGCGACGTTCTTCGTATGGTACCGCCGCTTGTGATTACGAAAGATGACATCGATGAGATGATTGAAAAACTGGAGAAAGCATTACAGTAATGTGAAATAGACAGCCGTCTGGTTTCCTATGCAGGAGACCGGGCGGCTGTTTTTCTGCTGTCCCTGAGTTCTGTATAAAAACGGGGAAAAAAGGAATAGTATAAAATGTACTCTCGGGGCCTTTCTGCACTTGCTTTTACGGCCGATTTTCCGCCAGCTGCACCCAAATTTCATCAACGTACGCACTGCGTACGCCTCAGAAATTTGGGCACAACTGACAAAAAATCTTCTCGTAAAATCAAGCGCAGAAAGACTCCGAGAGTACATAAAAAAACAGCAGGAGGAAAAATCAATGGCGGGAATTTTAACAGCGCTGCTCTCCGGAGCGCTGATGAGTATTCAGGGCGTTTTCAACACAGAGGTGACGAAACAGACGAGTACATGGCTGGCAGCCGGCTGGGTGCAGATCAGTGCGTTTGTCGTCTGTCTTGCGGCATGGTGCATCACCGGGAGGGAGCCCATCGGGGATCTGTTCCGCGTAAAGCCGTGGTATCTGCTGCTCGGCGGGGCAATTGGCGCGTTTATCACGATCACGGTTATCTGGAGTATGGCAGGGCTCGGCCCGGCGAAGGCGGCGATGCTGATCGTCATTTCCCAGCTCGCAGCGGCGTGGCTGATTGAACTGTTCGGCCTTTTCGGTATGGAAAAAACGGATTTCACCGTGCGCAAGCTGCTCGGCATGGCAGTGGCAGTTGTGGGAATTGTAGTGTTTCAGTGGGAATAACGATTAAGATTTCTACTTGTATTTTTATGGTTTCTTCGATACAATAGAAACGTAGTTATGCGTACACAAGGGACCCTTGCGCGTCAGATGCGAAGCGGAAGGGAGTACACAGCATGAAATTGAAAAAACAGCAGGACAGAGGCAGAAAACATGCAAAAATACTGGCGGCGATGCTGGTTTTTTTGCTCTGCGGATGCAACCACAGGGATACAGAATACAAACTGTCAGATAGCACAGGCGGGAGCACGGCGGAAACCGTTTTCGGGAATCAGAAGGAAGTGGATGAGGAGCAGACGGTTTCCGAAAAAAGCGCCGGAGAAACCACAGGCATTCCGGAAAAACGTGAGGCACAGGAGGCAGCACCGGAAGAAACAGTGCAGGTTTATATCTGCGGTGCGGTCGCTTCCCCCGGTGTCTACACGCTGCCGGGCGGAAGCCGCGTAGTGCAGGCTGTGGAAGCGGCAGGCGGATTTCTGCCGGATGCTGAAGAAAAAATCCTCAATCTTGCACGGAAAATCGAAGACGGAGAGCAGATCACCGTCTGGACGCGCGAGGAGGCAGAAAACATGGAAATCACGGAAACGCCGCAGCAGAATACGGGCGGCACGGAGCAGGCTTCCGGTTCCGGCAAAGTCAACCTGAACACGGCCGGAAAAGAAGAACTGATGACACTCTCCGGCATCGGAGAGAGCCGTGCGGATGCCATCATTGCCTACCGCGAAGCAAACGGCCCGTTTGGTTCGATTGAGGAGATTATGAACATTGAGGGCATCAAGAAAAAGATGTTTGAAAAGATAAGGGGTTCTATCGAGGTTTAGAACAAGAAGGAGAAGAAATGGCAAAGAAAGTTCTTGTAGTTGATGATGAAAAACTGATCGTAAAAGGAATCCGCTTCAGCCTGGAGCAGGACGGCATGGAGGTTGACTGCGCATACGACGGCGAGGAAGCACTCTCCATGGCAAAAGAAAAAGAATACGATATGATCCTTCTGGATCTGATGCTGCCAAAGCTGGACGGGTTGTCCGTCTGCCAGCAGATCCGTGAATTTTCCAACGTTCCGATCGTCATGCTGACCGCAAAGGGCGAGGACATGGACAAAATCCTGGGACTGGAATACGGCGCAGATGATTACATCACAAAGCCGTTCAACATTCTGGAAGTAAAAGCACGCATCAAGGCCATCATGCGCCGTGCGGCCCGCCAGGAGCCAAAAGAAGAGAAAGCAAAAGTCGTACAGGTGAAAGACCTGCGGATCGACTGCGAGAGCAGAAGAGTCTTCATCGGAGACCGCGAGATCAATCTGACTGCGAAGGAGTTCGATGTGCTCGAGCTTCTCGTCTTCAATCCGAACAAGGTGTACAGCAGAGAGAACCTGCTGAACATTGTCTGGGGCTATGAGTACCCGGGCGACGTGCGCACCGTAGATGTACATATCCGCCGTCTGCGCGAAAAGATTGAGAAAAATCCAAGTGAACCGAAGTACGTTCACACAAAGTGGGGAGTTGGTTACTATTTCCAGGCTTAAAAACAAAGAAAAATGGAAGTTTCTGCGGAGTCTGCGCTTCCGCATCACGGTGATTCTTGTGATCATCGGCATTGTACCGTGTGTGATCCTTGAGAAGAGCATCGTAAACAGCTATGAGGACCGTGCGGTATCGGTGCGCAGCATTACCGTAAAAAATCAGTGCGATATTATCTGCAACCAGCTCATCCAGCAGAATTACATGGAAGATCCTGGATCGGATGTCATCAACGGACAGCTCAGTATGCTGACAAATATCTACGGCGGCAGAATCCTGATTATCGATCAGGATTTCCGCGTCATCAAAGATACGTACGATATGGACCGCGGAAAGACGATTATCTCGCAGGAGGTCATCCAGAGCTTTCAGGGCAAGGAGACGAGCCAGTACGACCGGAAAAACAGCTATCTGGAAATGACGGTGCGGATTCAGAATACCGAGACGAAGGAGACGCTCGGCGTTATGCTCGTCAGCATTTCGACGGATGAGATCCGTGCGAATATGAAAATTCTGGAGACGAAGGGAATGACGATTCTTTCGATCATTGCGCTTCTCGTGCTGGTTTTTGGCTATCTGCTCGCGGGCATTCTGATGAAGCCGTTCCAGAAGGTCACCCGTTCCATCGAGGACATCACCGACGGCTATCTCGACGAAAGCATTTCTGTTCCGGATTACCTCGAGACAGAGCTGATCACGGACGCATTCAACAAGATGCTGACCCGCGTCCGTACGCTCGACGATTCCCGCCAGGAATTTGTTTCGAACGTCTCGCATGAGTTAAAGACGCCGCTTGCGTCCATGAAGGTTCTGGCGGATTCGCTGAACGGGCAGGAGGGCGTTCCGGTGGAACTTTATCAGGAGTTCATGCAGGATATTACCTCGGAGATCGACCGCGAAAACCAGATTATTACCGACCTTTTGTCGCTGGTCAAGATGGATAAAAAGGTGGCAGACCTCAATATCACCCAGGTCAATATCAACGAGCTGTTAGAGCAGCTGCTGAAGCGGCTTCATCCGATTGCCGCACAGAAAAATGTGGAGCTCATTCTCGACAGCTTCCGCCCGGTCAATGCGGAGGTGGATGCGACGAAGCTCTCGCTGGCGTTCTCGAACCTGATCGAAAACGGCATCAAGTACAACAACGAGAATGGATGGGTGCGTGTATCCTTAAATGCGGATCACAAATATTTCTACGTGACGGTGGCAGACTCCGGCATCGGCATCCCGGAGGAGTCGATTGCGCATATCTTCGAGCGTTTCTACCGCGTGGACAAGTCCCACTCGCGGGAAATCGGCGGAACCGGCCTTGGCCTTGCGATTGCGCGGAGCGCGATTGTCATGCACCGGGGAGCGATCCGTGTATACAGCAAAGAAAACGAGGGAACGACATTTTCCGTGCGGATTCCTCTGAATTACGTGATGTAGGAGGTGGCGCACATGAAACGGATACTTGGCGTACTGCTGGCCGGCGTGCTGCTTCTTAGCGGCTGCGGGCAGTGGCAGAAGAGCCAGAAGGAGTCGGCGTATCACCTGTACTGCCTGGACAAAACCGGCACAACACTGGTGCAGGAGCCGTATGAACCAAAAGAAGGAACGGATCAGAAACTGATCAAGGAGCTGGTTGACGCGCTGCAGGAGAAACCTGCCAAGGACGGAAACCAGGCACTTCTTTCCAATGGGATTTCCATCAAGACGTATACGCTGGAGAACGGGCTCCTTACGCTGAACTTAAGCGGAGAATACGGAGAGCTTGCGCGGCCGCAGGAGGTTTTGGTGCGTGCAGGACTGGTGCGTACCTTTGTGCAGGTTCCGGAGGTGGAGCGCGTGACGCTTCTGATCGACGGGGATCCGTTAAAGGATTCCAAAGGACGCGAGATCGGAACGATGACGGCGGACAGCTTTCTGGAAAATTCCGGAAGGGAAATTTATCAGTATCAGTATGCGACGCTGACACTGTATTTTGCAAATGAAGCAGGCGATCATCTTGTGAAGGAGACGCGGCGGGTGCCGTACAGTACGAACATTCCGCTGGAGCGTGTCGTGGTGGAGCAGCTGATGAAGGGGCCGAAAGAAGACGGCCACTACGCAGTATTTCCTGAGACGATGAATGTCCTAAGCGTTACAACGTCTGACCGGATTGCCTATGTGAATTTTGACAAATCTTTTAAGGATTCTGCACTTTTGAGTGTGGCGGAGCAGATTCCGATTTATGCGGTGGTGGATTCCATCACGGCGAACTGTAAGGTGGATAAGGTGCAGTTTTCCATCAACGGAGAGAGCGATGTAACCTTCCGTGAAACGATGAAACTCAATCAGTTCTACGAGGAAGACCTGTCTTATCTGGAGGAAAAAGATACATGAGAAAACGGCCCATGTGCCTGGCGTGTCTTGGATTCATGCTGGTGCTTGTGCTGCTGCGGATTGCGGGCGTGCCTCTTGGCACGCCTTTTTCTGCCCCCAAATACGAAAACAAAGCGCAGCAGGGCAGGAAGGTGTGGATTGCAGGGACGATTGAAACGTATGAGAAAAAGAGCAGCAACAACGGGTATGTGCTGCGCGGGGAGGGAAGCAAAGGGAAAATTTATCTGCTCGCAAAGCGGGGAGATCTGCCGGTCGGAGCCGCTGTGCGGGTGTACGGAACTGTAAAAAAGCCGGAAAGCCCGCGCAATCCGGGGATGTTTGATGAGAAAACATATTATGAGGGAAAAGGATGTGCGTTTTACGTGATTTCGGAGCGGGAGGAAGTTGTGGATGCCGGGCGGTGGAATCTCGGCGAAGCGCTCCGGCTGGAGCGGGAGCGGTGCTGTGCCGTTTTAAAAGAAATGATGCCGGAGGAGGAGGCAGGTGTGCTTTCTGCGATGCTGCTCGGGGAACGGTCGGAACTCACGGAGGAGACGTATCTGGCGTATCAGCAGAGCGGTCTGCTGCACCTGATTTCCGTTTCCGGCATGCATCTGATGCTGCTCGGCATGGCACTCCGACGGCTGCTGATGGCGCTGCATCTGCCGAAAACTCCCGCGTCTCTGGCAGCGGCCGCCGGTATGGTGCTGTATGGCATGTTTACCGGCAGCGGAACGGCGACCGTGCGTGCAGTGGTGATGTTTGCGGTGCGGATGGGAGCTGTCGCAGTGGGAAGGACGTATGATTCCTTAAGTGCGCTCTCTCTTGCGGCAATTCTGATGCTGGCAGAAAACCCCTCGTATCTGGAGCAGAGCGGGTTCTGGCTTTCGTTTGGAGCAGTAACAGCCATTTCCGGGGTTTATCCGGTTCTGGCGGGGGAGAAGGCGGAACGGAAGAGACGCAGGGAAAAAACAGGGCTGGAAAAGCTTGCGGCGAAAGGAAAAGAGGCTGCGATGGTGTACCTTTCCCTGCAGCTTGTCATGATCCCGCTGCAGGCGTGGTATTTTTATGAGATTCCGCTCTTTGCGTTTCTGCCGAATCTGTTTGCAGGAGCTGTCATGACGGCGGTGCTGCTGACGGGTGCTGCGGGGCTTCTGGCGGGACTGGCAAGCGTGAAAGCGGGAAGTGTTGTTCTGCTTCCGACGCGGTTCCTGCTCACACTTCTGCGGCAGATGACAGCGGCGGTCGCACAGATTCCGGGAAATGTGTGGATCTGCGGTCAGCCGGAAAAATGGCAGATGGCAGGATATGGAATCATTCTGACCGGTCTGCTGGTGATACTGTATGTGCGAAAACGAAAACGGGAGATGAATCCGGATGGGGCAAAACGAAAAGGTGCGCAGGCACGAAGGCGGGAGCGGATGCTCTTTGGTATTACCATGTTTTTTGCATGTGTTCTGCTTTTTTACCGTCCCCGGGAAACGTTTTCCATTACAGCGCTGGACGTCGGCCAGGGCGATTCGCTGGTGGTGGAGAGCGGCCGTTTTGTGATGCTGAATGACGGCGGGAGCAGCAGTGCGTCTGCGATCGGGGAAAAAAGGATTCTCCCATATCTGAAACAGCGCGGCATTGCCGCTCTTGATGCCGTTGTTGTCACGCACCCGGACGCAGATCACACGAACGGAATCCTCGAACTGCTGGAGCTGATCGGGGAGCAGAAAACGGCGCTTCGCATCCGCCATCTGTTCCTGCCTGTGTGGATGAAAGGAAGCGAAAAAGAAAATCCTTTTATTTTAGCCGCACAAAAAGCGGGAATTATGGTAGAATATCTAAAAAAGGGAGACGAGATCCGTGCAGGAGAACTCACCGTATCGGTACTTCATCCGGGAGCGGGCGAAGACTATACGGGAGAGGAAAACGCCGGAAGTGTTGTATTACAGCTTTCCTGCGGTGCCTGCCGCGCACTTCTGACGGGAGATCTGGAGGGAAGCGGAGAAGAAGAGGTCCTGGGGGCGGCAGAGCGGTGCCAGATTTTAAAGGTGGCGCACCACGGCTCGAGAAATTCAACGAGCGAGGCATTTCTGAACCGCATACAGCCGCAGATCAGCCTGATTTCCTGCGCGTGGCCGGGACGGTACGGCCATCCGCACCGGGAGCTGCTGGAGCGGCTTCGTGCCTGCAAAAGCCATATCTACGGAACACCGGTGGATGGAGCCGTGACAGTACAGCTGAAGCGTGACCGCCTGGCGGTTCACGGATACCGGTCGGATGTGGAATTTCCCGTCTCCTGAATGGTCAAAAGCTCCGGCTGCTGCGGCACTGCGCAAACGTGCTTCTGCCGGAACGAAAGAAAGAGGATGGAATGAAAAGCATTTTAGAAGATATCAAAACGCAGAATTTTAAGCAGGCCTACCTGCTCTACGGAGAAGAAGCCTATCTGAAGCATCAGTATAAAAACAAGCTGAAAAACGCACTGCTGCCGGAGGACGACACGATGAATTTCTCCCGCTTTGAGGGAAAAGGAACCGAGATTCCCAAAGTGATTGACCTTGCGGAGACGATGCCGTTTTTTGCGGACCGCCGTGTGATTCTGCTGGAAAATACAGGATTTTTCAAAAACAAAGCCGACGCGCTGGCAGACTACATGGGATCCCTGCCGGATTATCTGGTGCTGATCTTCGTGGAGGAGGAAGTCGATAAGCGGAACCGTATGTACAAGGCGGTGCAGAAGCAGGGAAGAGCAGTGGAATTTGCTCGTCAGGACGAAAAGACGCTGATGACCTGGGTACTCGGCATGATGAAAAAAGAGGGAAAAAAGATCACGCGCCAGGATATGGAAGATTTTCTGGAAAAGACGGGCGCGGATATGGGAAATATCTCGCAGGAGCTGGAAAAACTGCTCAGCTATACGATGGGAAGAGATGTGATCACGCGGGCGGATATCGAGGCAGTCTGCACAACGCAGATTACGAACCGGATTTTCGAGATGATCCGCGCGGTAACGGAGAAGAAGCAGCGGAAAGCGCTCGATCTGTATCAGGATCTGCTGGCTTTAAAGGAGCCGCCGATGCGGATTCTCTTTCTGCTGGCACGCCAGTTCAATCTGCTGCTGCAGGTCAAAGAGCTGCTGGCAGAGCACTGCGATCAGGCGACGATCGCAAAACGGACGGGACTGCAGAGCTTCGTTGTGCGGAACTATATTCCCATGTCGCGCCAGTATGCGGCGGAGGAATTAAAAGCGGCGGTCAATGACTGCGTGCAGATGGAAGAGGACGTGAAGACGGGAAAAATTTCCGATCTGCTGAGCGTGGAGCTGCTGATTACGAAATACAGCAGGGCGGCGTAAGAGCAGAGTTTTCTATAGCAAGACCCGAAAATAATGCAAAAAAGGCAGTGCTGCTGAGCGCGAATTGCAAGGAACAGATTTGAAGGCGTACCGGGGTACGACGAAAATCTGTGACGCAGTAATTCACGCTCTGCGGTGCTGAATTTTTTGCATTATTTTCGGGGATTGCTATAAAAAGAACAAGGCGTACCGGTACAGGAAAACTGGCCGATACGCCTTGTTCTGTGTTTATCAAAAGATCTGTCGCGGCGCACTCTTTTGGTAAGCATAAAAAAAGAACCCAGCCACATGACGGTATGACTAAGTTCTCTTTGGTTTATATCTTTATTATGCGATTGAGTTTACAGCTTTGCTCAGATTGGATACTTTTCTGGCAGCGTTGTTTTTATGATAAACGCCTTTAGAAGCAGCCTTGTCGATGGTAGAGATCGCATTTACTAATGCAGCAGCAGCAGCCTCTTTATCGTTTGCAGCAACAGCAGCATCTACTTTTTTCATAGAAGTCTTAACTGCAGAACGGATTGCTTTGTTGCGGTCTGCCTTTGTCTGATTTACCAGGATTCTTTTCTTTGCGGATTTAATGTTAGCCAAACTGTACACCTCCAATATTTTTAAAATTAATGTGATTTAAGGGATGTTATTCAATGGAACAGACACGGGCGCTCCACTGAAACATGCTTTATTATCCTATAATATTTCGCATGTTTTGTCAATACATATTTTTGAAAAAATTGCAAAAACTACAACAAAAATACAGGAGAAGGAGAAAAGTATGATAGGAAAGTATAGGATGCGGACAGACCTGGCGATGGAGAATCAGGAAAAATTTGAGAGGGACCATGTGGAGATCTCCGGGGTCGAGATTGAGAAGAAGAAAAGAAAGGCGGAAATTCAGACAACCATTGTGAAAATCACATCGGAGCAGGGTGCAAAAATGATGGGAAAGCCGAAAGGGACGTATGTGACGATCGAAGCGCCGCTGCTTTTGACGGCAGACGAGGAGGAGAGCCGGAAAGCGGCGGAGGAGTTTTCCCACTGTCTGATGGAAATGGTGCCGGAAGCGTGCGGATCCGTTCTTGTGGCCGGCCTCGGCAACCGCGGCATCACGCCGGATGCGCTCGGGCCGGAGACGGTGGAGCAGCTTAACGTTACGCGCCATCTGGTGCGCACCTACGGAAAGAAGGGCTGGGAAGTGAGTGCCCTTGCTCCCGGCGTTATGGCACAGACGGGCATGGAGGCAGTGGAAATCCTGCGCGGAACGGCAGAACAGACCCATCCAGATGTGATTCTCGCCGTGGATGCCCTTGCCGCATGCAGTATTCACCGGCTGAACTGTACGATCCAGCTTGCCGACACCGGAATCTGGCCGGGCTCGGGCGTCGGAAACCACCGCAATGCCTTAAATCAGGAGACGCTCGGCGTGCCGGTCATCGGAATCGGTGTGCCGACCGTTGTAGGGGCAGGAACGATCGTCCACGATGCCGTCGCAGGCGTTCTGGAATCGCTGGAGGAGTCCGAGATGGATGAATTTCTGGGAGAAGTCATTTCACCGGCGCTCGAAAGCCTTTACGTGACGACAAAAGAGATCGACGAGATGGTCCGCCGCCTGGCCGGGGTTCTTGCGGCAGGTATGAATCAGGCATTTTCCGGGGAAATGTAACATATCATGAATATGGTGATAATATGTGGAATGCCAGGCGAAATGGACGATGGTTCGGATGGGGATGTCTTTTCCTGTCCTGCAGTATACTGCTGTTCCGCAGTGCAGCGGTTCTCCGGAAAAATCATTTCTTAGAGGGGAAAGTTCTGCTGCACCGGGCGGCAGCACAGGCGGAGCAGTTATCCGTGGATGTGATGATGCCGCTTCTTTTTTATGACGGAAAAGAGGACGGAAGGGGATGGATGGAAAATCTCCTCGCGGCAGTGCGGGATCAGATACCGGCGCTTCGGGAGGGAAGCACGGCAGAAAATACGCTGTCTGCCGGGACAGAAGCAGCGGAAACGGATACGGCGAAGCAGGATTCGAATCCGGGACCGGGAGCAGAAAGAGGGCAGACAGAATCGAAGGAGCATGGAACTGAGGAAGATCAAAAGGATGGAACTCAAAAAGATGAAACTCAAAAAGATGGAATGGAAATCACGGAGCCGGAGCAGACGGAAACAGGAATCACAGAACCGGCAGCCGGAGAGTCGGCATCAACGGCAGAACCCGAAGCACCGCAGTCTGTCCCGGAGGAGACCATCGAAACCGGCGGCGCACCGCGTGAGATTCTCTACCCGGAGGCCGACACGATTCAGGAGACAATTTCCCCTGACCTTCTTGCTGACCCGCAGGCGCTCCTGAACCGCTTCTTCGTTGTCGATCCCAACACTTCGGTCCTGCCGGGCGAGATCGACGGCAGCACCCTGCTCGGAAAAGACCTGACCCTGCCGGAAAATGCCGAAGGCCCGCAGATTCTGATCTATCATACCCATTCGCAGGAAACCTTCGCCGATTCCCGTCCGGGAGAAAGAGCGGACACGGTAATCGGCCTCGGTGATGATCTGCAGGAGCTTCTGGAAAAGCAGTACGGATACGAAGTGCTTCATATTACAGAGGCATTTGATATGAAAGAAGGCTGTCTCGAGCGGAGCCGCGCCTACAACTACGCGGAGCCGGTCATCGCAGCGGCGCTGGAAGAACACCCGTCCATTCAGGTCGTGATCGACCTGCACCGGGACGGGGTCAATGGTTCAAAACGTCTTGTGACAGAAATCAACGGAAAGCCGACCGCGCAGATCATGTTTTTCAACGGCCTTTCCCGCACGAAAGAAAGCGGCGAACTGACAAGCCTGCCCAATCCGTATCAGGCGGAAAACCTTGCATTTTCCTTTCAGATGGAGTATGAGGCAGAACAGTATTATCCCGGCTTTTCGCGCTGTATCTATTTAAAAGGCTACCGCTACAACCTCCATCTCCGCCCGAGATCTGTTCTTCTCGAGGTTGGTGCACAGACGAATACGGTCGAGGAGGTGAAAAATGCAATGGGGCCGTTTTCGGATATCCTGCATAAGGTTCTGTCGGGCAAAAGTCCGGCATCAGGCGGATAAATTTATCTTGCTTTTTTGAGTGGAATTTCGTATCATACAAAATAGACATGAGATAAAATTGATATTTAACCCGTGAAAAAGCAGGAGGAAAAAACTTGTCAGGAATAGATCAGAGTAAAATTCGTAATTTTTGTATTATTGCCCATATCGACCATGGAAAATCAACCCTTGCGGACCGTATTATTCAGAAAACAGGCCTCTTGACCGAGCGTGAGATGCAGGATCAGGTGCTGGACAATATGGATCTGGAGCGTGAGCGCGGCATCACGATCAAGGCACAGGCGGTCCGTACCGTATACAAAGCGGCCGACGGCGAGGAGTACATTTTAAACATGATTGACACCCCGGGCCATGTTGACTTCAACTATGAGGTTTCCCGAAGCCTTGCCGCATGCGACGGGGCGCTGCTCGTTGTCGATGCATCGCAGGGTATCGAGGCGCAGACCCTTGCCAACGTCTATCTCGCCCTTGACCATGACCTGGATGTGTTCCCGGTCATCAACAAAGTAGACCTTCCAAGCGCCGAGCCGGACCGTGTAATTGCAGAGATCGAGGATGTCATCGGACTGGAAGCGCAGGATGCTCCGCGGATTTCCGCAAAAACCGGCCTGAACGTGGACGAGGTGCTCGAACAGATCGTACAGAAAATTCCGGCACCGGAAGGTGATCCGACGGAACCGTTAAAAGCACTGATTTTCGACTCCGTCTACGATGCATACCGCGGCGTCATCATTTCCTGCCGTGTGATGGAAGGAAGCGTGAAAAAAGGAACGAGAATCCGCATGATGGCGACAGGCGCTGTCGAGGAAGTTGTCGAGGTCGGCTACTTCGGCGCAGGCCGTCTGATCCCGTGCGACGAGCTCTCCGCCGGAATGGTAGGCTATATCACCGCCAGCATCAAAAATGTGCGCGACACCCGCGTGGGTGATACCGTGACCGATGCCGACCGTCCGTGTGCAGAAGCACTGCCGGGCTACAAAAAAGTCAACCCGATGGTATACTGCGGCATGTACCCGGCCGACGGCGCACAGTACGGCGATCTGCGCGACGCGCTGGAAAAACTGCAGTTAAACGATGCATCCCTCTTCTACGAGCCGGAGACATCGGCAGCACTCGGCTTTGGCTTCCGCTGCGGTTTCCTTGGACTGCTTCACCTGGAAATTATTCAGGAGCGCCTGGAGCGTGAGTACAATCTGGATCTCGTGACGACCGCACCGAGCGTTATCTATAAGGTTCACAAAACCGACGGAACCGTCATTGACCTGACCAACCCGTCGAATCTGCCGGACCCGTCCGAGATTGATTATATGGAAGAGCCGCTGGTAAAAGCAGAGATTATGGTGACGACCGACTACATCGGACCGATCATGGAGCTCTGTCAGCAGAGACGAGGCCAGTATCAGGGAATGGAATACATGGAGACGACGCGTGCGATGCTTCATTACCATCTCCCACTGAATGAGATTATCTACGATTTCTTTGATGCTTTAAAATCCCGCTCCAAAGGTTATGCGTCATTCGACTACGAGCTGCTCGGTTATGAGAGAAGCGAGCTTGTAAAACTCGATATCCTCGTCAATAAAGAAGAAGTGGATGCACTGTCCTTCATCGTATTTGAGGGATCTGCGTACGAGCGCGGAAGAAAGATGTGCGAGAAGCTCAAAGAAGAGATTCCGCGGCAGCTCTTCGAAATCCCGATCCAGGCGGCTGTCGGATCGAAGATTATCGCCAGAGAAACCGTCCGCGCGATGCGCAAAGACGTCCTCGCCAAGTGCTACGGCGGCGATATTTCCCGAAAGAAGAAGCTGCTGGAGAAGCAGAAGGAAGGTAAGAAGCGGATGCGCCAGGTAGGAAACGTGGAGATTCCGCAGAAAGCCTTTATGAGCGTACTGAAACTGGATGAAAATTAAAAAATAAAAATGAGACCGGCCTGTCGGCGCCGCCTGCTGTTGCGGGAGCGCAGGGGCCGGTCTTTCGATCGTACGGAGGAAAAGCAGAATGAATAAAAAAAGAAAACCACTGGAACTCTATGTGCATATCCCGTTCTGCATCCGGAAATGCGCCTACTGTGATTTTGTCTCGGGACCGGGCACGAAAGCAATGCAGAAGGAGTATGAAGAGGCTCTGCTGGCAGAAATCGATGCAGCGGAAGAGACGGCAGAAAGTGAAGTGATTTCCGTCTTTTTCGGCGGCGGAACACCATCCGCAGTGGATGCCGGAATGCTCGCCCGTGTGATGGGAAAACTGCGGAGCAAGTACATTTTTTCAGAGGATGCTGAGATTACGCTGGAGGCCAATCCGGGAACGCTGGATGCGGAAAAACTGAAATGTTACAGGAAGAGCGGCTTCAACCGGATCAGTATCGGCTGTCAGTCGGTTCACGATGAGGAGCTGAAACGGCTGGGAAGAATCCACACGTTTGCGGAATTTCAGGAGAGTTTTGCACTGGCACGGGATGCCGGGTTTGCGAATATCAACGTGGATCTGATGTCAGGTCTGCCGGAGCAGAGTGAAGAGAAATGGGAAGAGAGTCTTCGGACGATCGCGGAGCTTTCTCCGGAGCACATTTCCGCCTACAGCCTGATCGTGGAGCCGGGAACCCCGTTTGCGGAGCAGAAACTGGATCTGCCGGATGAGGACACAGAACGCGAAATGTATGCCAGAACGGCGGAAATCCTCGCAGAATACGGCTTTTTCCAGTATGAGATTTCCAATTATGCAAAGCCGGGCTTCGCATGCCGCCACAATATCGGCTACTGGAAAAGGACGGATTATCTGGGGTTCGGGCCTTCCGCGGCATCGTTATTTGGAAACCGCCGGTGGACGAACACGGCAGATCGATCTTTGTATCTGAAAGCGTGCGGAGCACTGGAAAAGATCCGTGAGGATGAGGAAATTCTTTCCCGGCAGGATGCCATGGAAGAATTTATGTTTCTCGGCCTTCGAATGACACAAGGGATCTCGACGGCGGAGTTTGAGGAGAAGTTTGGAAAGGAGATCCATGCCGTATACGGCGGGGTTCTGAAGAAATACGAAGCGATGCATCTTTTACAGGAACACAGCGGGCGTCTGGCTCTGACACGCGATGGGATTTCCGTCAGCAATGTGATTCTGGCAGATTTTCTGCTGTAAAAAGATGATAAAGAAATAGAACAAATGTTTGCATAACGCACGGCGGTGTGCTATAATGGGAGAAAACGAGACAAGATTCCTGTCCCTGTCCGGACAGGGATTCCAATTAATAAGAGGAACAGTTATGGCAGAGAAAAAAGAGTTTATCAGAATACGGGGAGCCAGGGAGAACAACCTGAAAGCACTGAATGTCGATATCCCCAGAAACCAGTTTGTTGTATTTACGGGCCTCAGCGGTTCAGGAAAGAGTTCGCTTGCGTTTGACACGATCTATGCGGAGGGCCAGCGGCGGTACATGGAGAGCCTTTCCTCCTACGCGCGCCAGTTCTTAGGACAGATGGAAAAACCGAATGTGGACAGCATCGAAGGCCTGCCGCCTGCTATTTCGATCGATCAGAAATCGACGAACCGGAACCCGCGTTCCACCGTCGGAACCGTGACGGAGATTTACGATTACTTCCGTCTTCTGTACGCGAGAATCGGTATTCCGCACTGCCCGAAGTGCGGAAAAGTCATCAGCCGCCAGTCGGTGGACCAGATGGTCGATCAGATCATGGCACTCCCGGAGCGGACGAAAATCCAGCTTCTCGCGCCGGTTGTGCGCGGCCGCAAGGGAAGACACGAAAAGGTGCTCGAACAGGCAAAACGCAGCGGCTATGTCCGCGTGATGATCGACGGCAGCCAGTATGAGCTGTCCGAGGAGATCACGCTGGATAAGAACCTGAAACACAACATTTCCATTATTGTGGACCGTCTTGTAGTCAAACCGGACATTGAGAAACGTCTGACGGATTCCGTCGAGAACGTACTGGATCTGGCGGACGGCCTTCTGGTGGTCGACACGATGGACGGAAATCAGCTCAACTTCAGCCAGAGCTTTTCCTGCCCGGACTGCGGCATCAGCATGGAGGAGATTGAGCCGAGAAGCTTTTCCTTCAACAACCCGTTCGGCGCCTGCCCGAGCTGTGCCGGCCTTGGCTACAAGATGGAGTTCGACGAGGATCTGATGATTCCGGACAAGACCGTATCCATCGCAGACGGAGCCATCACCGTGCTCGGCTGGCAGTCCTGCACGGACAAATCGAGCTATACGAGAGCCATTCTCGATGCGCTCGCAGAGGAGTACGATTTTTCCCTTTCCACTCCGTTCTGTGAATATCCGAAAAAAATCCACGATATCCTGATTTACGGAACGAACGGAAAATCCGTCAAGGTGCATTACCGCGGTCAGCGCGGCGTCGGTGTGTACGATGTGGCTTTTGAGGGGCTGATCAAAAATGTAGAGCGCCGCTACCGTGAGACCGGATCGGATTCTACAAAACAGGAATACGAAACCTTCATGCGTGTGACCCCGTGCCAGGCGTGCCATGGCCAGCGTCTGAAACCGACGTCGCTTGGTGTGACGGTCGGAGATAAAAATATTTTTGAAGTAACATCCCTTTCCATCGACAATCTGCAGAAGTTTATGCAGAACCTCGAACTCTCCGAACAGCAGCTGCTGATCGGAAAGCAGATTTTAAAAGAGATCCGTGCGCGTGTGAGCTTCCTTGCGGATGTCGGATTAAACTATCTGACCCTGGCGCGCGGAACGGCATCGCTGTCCGGCGGTGAGGCGCAGAGAATCCGTCTGGCAACGCAGATCGGCTCCGGCCTTGTCGGTGTCGCCTATATTCTCGACGAGCCGAGCATCGGCCTTCATCAGAGAGACAACGACAAACTTCTCGCGACACTGAAACATCTGCGCGATCTCGGAAACAGCCTGATCGTCGTGGAGCACGACGAGGATACGATGCGCGCCGCTGACTGCGTTGTCGATATCGGCCCGGGAGCCGGTGAGCACGGCGGAGAGCTGGTGGCAATCGGAACGGCGGAAGATCTGATGAAAAATCCGAATTCCATCACCGGAAAATACTTAAGCGGAGAGCTGAAAATTCCGGTTCCGTCCGAGCGCAGAAAGCCGACGGGCTGGCTGAAGGTAGTCGGAGCAAAAGAGCACAATCTGAAAAATATCAACGTGAAATTCCCGCTCGGTGTCATGACCTGCGTGACCGGAGTCTCCGGATCGGGAAAGAGTTCCCTTGTCAATGAAATTCTGTACAAACGGCTGGCAAGAGATCTGAACCGTGCGCGGACGATTCCGGGTGCACACAAAGACATCATCGGTATGGAACAGCTCGATAAGGTCATCGCCATCGACCAGTCCCCGATCGGAAGAACACCGCGTTCCAATCCGGCAACGTACACAGGTCTGTTCGATCAGATCCGCGACCTGTTTGCGGCAACGCAGGATGCCAAGGCGCGCGGCTACAAGAAGGGAAGATTCAGTTTTAATGTGAAGGGCGGCCGATGCGAGGCCTGCGGCGGCGACGGTATCCTGAAGATCGAAATGCACTTCCTGCCGGATGTCTATGTGCCGTGTGAGGTCTGCCATGGAAAACGGTACAACCGTGAGACGCTGGAAGTCAAATACAAAGGAAAGAGCATCTACGATGTGCTGAATATGACGGTCGAGGAGGCACTGGAATTCTTCAGGCCGGTACCATCGATTTTCCGGAAATTACAGACCCTGTACGATGTCGGCCTTTCCTACATCCGCCTCGGCCAGCCGTCCACCACGCTGTCCGGTGGAGAAGCGCAGCGTATCAAGCTCGCAGCAGAGCTGAGCCGCCGCGGCACGGGAAAAACGATCTACATTCTCGACGAGCCGACGACGGGACTTCATTTTGCGGATGTCCACAAACTGGTGGAGATTCTGCACCGCCTGTCCGAGGGCGGAAATACCGTCGTTGTTATCGAACACAATCTGGATGTCATCAAGACGGCGGACTATATTATTGATATCGGACCGGAGGGCGGAGACGGCGGCGGAACCGTGATTGCGTGCGGAACGCCGGAGGAAGTGGCCAAGAGCCCGGTATCCTACACCGGAAAATATGTCGAAAAATATCTCTAAAAAATCCTTTCCATTTTAAAAGGGATTGTATATAATAAGAAGCGGGTTGGGTTCAGAACACATTCGATCCTTTTGTGTTTCGGGTGTTTTGAACCCGAACTTATTCTATACAAATTTCAAACAGATTAAAATAAAGAAAAATAAAAGAGAACAGGAAAGGGGATTACTATGGCTGCAACGACCGATATCGGAATTGATCTGGGGACGTCCAGCATCCTGGTCTATGCCAAGGGAAAAGGCATTGTATTAAAGGAGCCGTCCGTAGTTGCGTATGATAAAGATGCAGATAAAGTACGGGCAATTGGAGAAGAAGCGCGTCAGATGATTGGACGGACACCGGGCAATATTATGGCGGTCCGGCCCATGCGGCAGGGCGTGATCACGGACTTTCTGATCACCGAGCGCATGCTGCGCTACTTTATCCAGAAGGCAATGGGAAGAAGAGCATTCCGGAAACCGAGAATCAGCGTCTGTGTGCCGTCCGGTGTGACGGAAGTAGAGCGGAAGGCTGTGGAGGAGGCAACGTACCAGGCGGGAGCCCGGGAAGTGCTGATCGTGCCGGAGCCGGTGGCAGCGGCAATCGGATCCGGAATTGACATTACGAAACCATGCGGAAATATGATCGTGGACATCGGCGGAGGCACGACGGATATCGCTGTGATCTCGCTTGCGGGAACCGTTGTTTCTAATTCGGTCAAGATTTCCAGTGAGACATTTGACCAGGATATCATCCGCTATGTACGGAAAACATACAACGTATTTATCGGAGAACAGACCGCAGAGGCAGTGAAAATCCGGATTGGTTCCGCTTATCCGCGGGCCGAGGAGAAAACGATGGAGATCAAGGGAAGAAACGTCATCACCGGACTTCCGGCGACGATTACGGTTTCCTCCGACGAAATCCGAGGTGCCCTTGCCCAGACGACAAACCAGATTGCGGACGCGATCTGTGCCGTGCTGGAAAAAACGCCGCCGGAACTGGCATCCGATGTTTCCGACCGCGGCATTATCCTGACCGGAGGCGGCAGTCTCCTTGCCGGAATGGACGAGCTGATCCAGGAGCGGACCGGCATCAATACCGTGACAGCAGAAAATCCGGCGAGCGTCGTTGCCCTTGGAACCGGCCAGTACCGCGAAGTGATGAATGAATTTGAAAGCCAGTTTTGATAAAAGATGAGTGAAAAAGAAAAAGTAGAAGGCTACGTAGAACACATTATTTTCCGAAATGAGGAGAACGGCTATACCGTCCTGAATCTGAGCATGAAGGGGCGCGAGCTGACATGCGTCGGCACGCTTCCGATGATCGGAGAGGGCGAGCTGATCGAGGCTTCCGGAGATTATATTGAACATGCTGCCTATGGAAAGCAGTTCCGCATTGAATCCTATGAGACGAAAGTTCCACAGGATTCTGTTGCATTGGAGCGGTATCTCGGTTCCGGTGCGATCAAAGGAGTCGGTGCGGCGCTGGCGGCAAGAATTGTGCGCCGCTTCGGTGACGATACGCTTCGGATCATCGAGGAAGAGCCGGAGCGCCTCGCGGAGGTAAAGGGAATCAGCGAGCGGAAAGCGCGTGAAATTGCACAGCAGGTGGCAGAAAAAGCCGAAATGCAGAATGCGATGATTTTCCTCTCGGGATATGGCATTGCACTGAATCTCGGTGCAAAGATTTATCAGCAGTACGGGGACAATGTGTACCGGATTTTAAAGGAAAACCCGTATAAAATGGCGGAAGATATCGCAGGCGTGGGATTTCGGACGGCGGATGAGATTGCCGGAAAAATCGGGATTGCCGTGGACAGCGAATTCCGCATCAAGAGCGGTCTTTCGTATGTGCTGAATCAGGCGACGGCAGAAGGCCATGTCTATCTGCCGGAACCGGTGCTGCTTCGGAGAGGGCAGGAACTTCTCGGCGTAGAACCGGAGCGGATGCAGAAATCTCTGCAGGATATGGCAATCGACAAAAAAGCGGTCATCCGCGAGCTCCCGGCCGAACGGGAAGGGGATGAGCCGCTGCGGATTGTGTACGCCAGCCAGTATTATTATCTGGAACTGAGTACGGCGCGCATGCTGCATGAGCTGAATATTACATGCGAGGAAGACCGTGAGGCAATCGAAAAGCGGATCGGAAAGATCGAGAAAAAATATCAGATCGAGCTGGATGAGATGCAGAAGACGGCAGTCGTTGAGGCGGCATACAGCGGTCTTATGATCCTGACCGGAGGTCCCGGAACCGGAAAAACGACGACCATCAATGCGATGATCCATTATTTTGAGGCAGAAGGCCTCGACATTTTCCTGGCAGCGCCGACCGGAAGAGCGGCGAAACGAATGACAGAGGCAACTGGCTGTGAGGCATGCACGATCCATCGTCTTCTGGAACTGACGGGAAATGTGGATGACTCCTCGGCAAATGTGCATTTTGAGCGGAACGCAGATAATCCGCTCGACGCGGATGTCATCATCATTGATGAGATGTCGATGGTTGATATCCACCTGATGCATGCCCTTCTTTCCGCGATTGTGCCGGGAACAAGGCTGATCCTGGTGGGAGACCAGAACCAGCTTCCAAGTGTCGGCCCGGGCAGTGTCCTCCGGGATCTGATCCGTTCGGAATGCTTTCCGATTGTCTGCCTGACGCACATTTTCCGGCAGGCATCCCAGAGCGATATTGTTGTCAATGCACATAAGATCCATAATGGGGAAGAGGTTATACTGGACAATAAGAGCAAAGATTTCTTCTTTTTGAAACGGTACGATGTCAACGTGATCTGGAAAGTGCTGGTGACGCTGGTGTCCCAGAAACTGCCGCGTTATGTGGATGCCCGCCCGCAGGATATCCAGATTCTGACTCCGATGCGGAAAGGTGCACTCGGCGTGGAAAATCTGAATCAGATTCTGCAGAAATACCTGAACCCGCCCGCACCGGACAAAGCCGAGCGGGAAAATGGAGGTAATATCCTCCGCGAGGGCGACAAGGTCATGCAGATCCGCAACAATTACCAGATGGAGTGGGAAATCCGCGGCATCAACGGAATCGTGGCGGAGCGCGGTATGGGTGTATTCAACGGAGACCTCGGCATGATCCGGAGCATCAACCCGTATACCGAGGTGATCACTGTGGAGTTTGAGGAAGGAAAATTCGCAGACTATACGTTCAAACAGGCGGACGAGCTGGAGCTCGCCTACGCCACAACGATACATAAAGCGCAGGGAAGCGAGTACCCGGCGGTTGTGATTCCGCTGCTCGGCGGCCCGCGCATGCTGATGACGCGGAATCTTTTGTATACGGCCGTGACGAGAGCCAGAAAGTGCGTCACCATCGTCGGAAGTGATGTGACATTCCAGGCAATGATCGGAAATCATATCGAGGCGAACCGGTATACAACGCTCGCCAGAAGAATCTGGGAAATGCAGGAAGAAAACGTGTAAACACGTTTTTCCGGGGCATGGATGCGGCTGCATCCGGCAGAGTGGATAAGGGAAAGCGCAGGTTACATGAAAGAAAAAAATAAAACAGGAAACTGGCTTTTAAACGCAGTTTATCCGAGACGATGTCCCATCTGTGACGGACTGCTGTCACGTGAGGAACTGCATCTATGCCGGAATTGTGTGGAAAAGATCCATCCGATTCTGGGTGCGCGGTGCAAAAAATGCGGGAAACCCGTGGGCAGTGAGGAAGAGTTCTGCCGGGACTGCAGCAGAACGAGGCACAGCTTCGACCGCGGTTTTGCGCCGTACGGTTACCACGGGGAACTTGAGGCTTCCCTGATGCGGTTCAAATATCATGAACGGCAGGAATACGCTGGATTTTATGCTCACGCGGCGTTTTTCTATGTGGGAAAGCAGATCCAGAGAAGAAATCCGGAGGTGCTCGTTCCGGTGCCGCTTCATCCGGCGAGACAGCGGCAGCGCGGCTACAATCAGGCGGAGGTATTTGCAGAAAAGCTGGCAGAAGAAATGGAACTTCCCATGAATGCCCGCCTGATCCGCCGTGTGAAAAAAACAAAACGCCAGAAAGAGCTTAGTCCCGCCGAGCGGCGGAAAAACCTGGAGGGAGCTTTTGCATTGGCAAAGCCGGGACAGATGAAATACTGCCGGATTCTTCTGGTAGATGACATTTACACAACGGGAAGCACGGTTGATGCCATTGCGTCACTGTTGAAAGTGAATGGAGCAGAACAGGTGGATTTTGTTTGTGCGGCAATTGTAAAATAGTGTGTGAATATTTTGAGAATAGCTTTCCAATATCGGAAACATATGGTAAAATAAACATAATTTAGAACGGGAAGAGGAGACCAAGAGGCATGTTGGACGAAAAAAGGATTCGTCAGATGACAAAACTGGCTTTTTTCGAAAAAAAAGAAGAAAAAAATGCCTTACGAATCGGCCGCTATTTTCGGAGTGATTACATCGGAAAAGAGCTTCTGAAAAATTTTTTTCTGGCTTCCATCGGATACATTCTGGTACTTGCGGTTGCAGTCTTATATCATATTGAATGGTTGGTGGACGAGATAGACACAATCGACCTGCAGTTTGCAGCAGGGTGTCTGATCGCGTCCTATCTGTGTTTTCTGGCAGTCTATTCCATTGCCGTGTATGTGATCAGCACGATCCGTTACCAGGGAGCACAGAAAAAGCTGAAATGGTATGGAAAAGAGCTGGATGACCTGCAGAACATGTATGAGGAACAGGAAAAAAGCGGGAAGAAATCCGGGCGCAGGAGGAAGGAAACATGACAGTATTGATTGAACTGAAAGAAAAATTAAAAGAGTTTTACGGCTCCTGCAGCGGAATCGTACTTCCGATTGTGAAATTTCTGCTCGCTCTTGCTGTATTTCGTGGTATTAATTCCAATCTCGGCTATCTGAAGATGCTGGACAGCATGTATGTGGTATTGATTCTGTCACTGATCTGCGCTATCCTGCCATTGAATGGAATGGTTTTCCTTGCAATGCTGGTGATCATCGGCCACTGCTTTGCACTTCACATGGTAATCGCGGGTCTTGCGGCGCTGGTTCTGCTGGTGCTCTGGTTTCTATATCTTCGCTTTGTGCCGAAGGATGCGCCGGCACTCCTTTTGACACCGCTCGCATTCTGGCTTCACGTGCCATCTGCCGTTCCGGTTGCCTATGGTCTTGCCGGCACGCCGCTCTCTGCATTTTCAGCAGCCTGCGGTGTCGTTGTCTACTATATGTGCGACATGATTCACGGAAAAATGGAGCCGCTGCTTCATGCGGCGGAAGCACCGGAGATCACGGCAGTCGTACAGGAATTTTTCAACGGCCTCTTCCGCAATGAGGAAATGCTGCTGGTTCTGATCGCCTGCGCACTGACCGTACTTCTTGTCAATGCAATCCGCCACAGCAGTGCGGACTATGCATGGCAGATTTCCATTGTGGCAGGTTCGGTTGCCTATGCGGTTATTATGATTGCCGGAAGCCTAGCACTGGATGTACAGATTGCACTCCCGATGGTTCTGATCGGGGCGGCGGCCGGCTGTCTGGTTGGATTTGTTCTGGAGTTTTTCCTGTTCGGTGCAGACTACACCCGGACAGAATACCTGGAATATGATGACGACGATTATTATTACTACGTAAAAGCCGTTCCAAAATTCAATGTGACAAAGGCACAGCGCTGTGTGACTTATATTCGGAATGAAAAGAAAAAAGAACCGGATCTGACAGACGAGGAACTCGATGTTCTGGCAAATCTTGGACATACAGAAGAATCCGGGAACAGCAGGGATCTTGATGAGATCGAGGAAAAAGAAGAAATAGAAGAAATAAACGAAACAGAAGAAATAAACGAAACAGAAGAAATTCAGGAAGAAGAAATTCCGCCGCTGGACGAGGGCGATTATCAGGATGTGGATTATAAGAGCATGCTGGAGGACACCTTAAAGGATCTTTAAAAGAATTTTGAAAATCAGAAGAAAACCGGCCGGGGGAAAAGAAAGGAAGTGACAGTGTGCGTGGCGTGTGGAACTGGATTGTCACAAGAACGGCAGACTACGGGCTGCCAAAACAAATTGAACTGATTGATATTGTGCAGATTCTGCTCATTGCATTTTTCGTCTATCACCTGATCCGCTGGCTGCAGAATACAAAGGCCTATACGCTGATGAAAGGTATTTTTCTGATTGGTGTCTTTGTCATCATTGCAAACGTGCTGAAAATGCAGACGATTCTGTGGCTGTTCGGAAACATCGGCGGGGCGGCGATCACAGCGGTTGTAATTATCTTTCAGCCGGAGCTTCGAAGAGTGGTCGAGCAGATTGGAGAAAAGAATCCGCTGTCTGCCATTTCTTTTGCGAGCGGCCAGGAGGAAAATGAACGGTTCAGTGACAAAACCATCAATGAACTGGTAAGGGCCAGTTTTGAAATGGGAGAAGTAAAGACCGGAGCGCTGATCGTCATCGAAAAGACCATCACCCTGGAGGAATATGAAAAGACCGGAATCCCGATTGACGGCGTTCTGACCAGCCAGCTGCTGATCAATATTTTCGAACACAATACGCCGCTGCACGACGGAGCCGTGATTGTACGGAACAACCGTGTCACGGCAGCAACATGTTACCTGCCGCTGTCCGACAACATGGATCTGAACAAGAATCTTGGAACACGCCACCGTGCAGGTGTCGGCATCAGTGAGGTGACGGATTCCTTTACGATTATTGTCTCCGAGGAAACCGGAAATGTGTCGTATGCTTCCGGCGGAGAACTCCACACGGCAGTAACACCGAGCGACCTTCGGGAGCAGCTTCACAAAATCCAGAAGCTCGCGAAAAAACCGGAAGAGAAGAAAGGATGGCATATCCGCGGAATGCGTCAGAAAGTGGAGGGAGAGAAGAAATGAAAAAGAAAATTCTGAAAAAGCTTCTGAACAATCTCCCTTTGAAAATTCTTTCTATCCTGATTGCCATTGTAATCTGGTACGTTGTGGTCAGTGTGAATGACCCGATTGTGAAAGAGCGCTTTGATGTCCCCGTGCAGGTGACCAATGAAGCCTACATCGCAGCCGGAAAGAAAACATACCAGATTGCGGAGGAATACCAGACGGTCACGGTTACTGTCACGGACAACAACTCGGTTGTCAGCCGGCTGAAGGCATCGGATATCACCGTCACGGCCGATCTGACCCAGATTGTGACGATGGATACAAACCCGGTTTATGTGCCGATCAAGGCAGCGTGCTCCATGGTAAAACAGGAAAAACTGAGCACAGTGACAGCAACGATCCCTGTGGAAATCGAGGATGTGGACAGCGAAAAATTCCCGATCACAATTGACGCAGGAAATACGAAACCGGCAAAAGATTACGAAGTGGGAACGATGACTTCCGATCCGGAGAGCATCACCATTTCCGGCCCGACGTCCCTGATCAATAAGATCAGCAGTGTGGTGGCAAAAGTAGATGTAACCAATATGCGGAATTCCGGAACCGTCACGGCGGATCTGATGATTATTGATAAAAACCAGGATGAGATGCCGGAATCCCAGATGGAATTTTTGAATTTCGACAGCGGCTCCCCGCAGGTGGATGTGGATATTGAACTGTGGCGCCGTGTATCCGGTATTAAGCTGAGTGCACTGTACAGCGGAACTCCGGCAGACGGCTATCAGATTAAAAATATCTATACCACACCGGAGGAAATCACCGTTGCCGGATCCGAGGAGGCACTTGCAAAGCTGGCGGATGAAGGCAATACGATTGAAATTCCGGAAGACTATACCTCCGTTGCAGGACAGCGCTCCGATGTGGAGACGACGGTTGACTTAAGCGATGTTCTCGCCGATGTGACAGATCTGAAAGTATCTTCCAGTTCGTCTGCATCCGTTACCGTTCACGTAACGGTTATGCCGAATGAGAGCAGGGAATTTGAACTTGATGTCGATCAGATCGAGACGGGCAATCTTCAGTCCACTTATACCGTTCTGTATGATCAGACACAGCTTGCAATCCGCATTAAAGCATCGGACAAAAATCTGGCCAAATTAGATACTTCCCAGATCAACGCATCCATAGATCTGAATGGAATGGGTGTCGGGGATTACGAGGTACCGGTAAAAATCACACTGCCGGATGGCTATGAGCTCGTAGACAGTGTCAAGACAACGATTCATATCAAAGAAAAAGCAGTAGCAAATAAAACGACAGGAACAAATTAGGAGGGAAACCAATGGTAAGCGGAAAAGTGACCGTGAAAAATCCAACCGGCCTTCATCTTCGCCCGGCCGGAACCCTGTGCAAACAGGCAATGCAGTTTAAATCATCTATTACATTCCACTACGGAGATGGAAATACAGCAAATGCAAAGAGCGTCTTAAGCGTCCTTGGCGCATGCGTCAAATGCGGAGACGAAATTGAGCTGTTCTGCGAGGGAGAGGACGAGGAGGAAGCTCTGCAGTTCCTTGTCAATTCCATCCGGACGGGACTTGGGGAAGAACTGTAAGGAGAAAGAACAATGAAGAAATATGATTATGTTCTGGTTGGCGCCGGTCTGTATTCCGGAGTGATTGCTTATCTTGCCGGTCAGGCAGGCAAAAGCTGTCTTGTACTGGAACGAAGAGATCATACAGGCGGAAATATTTACTGTGAAGAAATCGAGGGAATTCATGTACACAAGTATGGAGCGCATATTTTCCATACTTCGAATAAAGAGGTGTGGCAGTTTGTCAATTCGCTGGCAGAATTCAACCGTTATACAAACTCGCCGATTGCCAACTACAAAGGCGAAATTTATAATATGCCGTTCAATATGAATACCTTCAGTAAAATGTGGGGAATCCGCACACCGGAAGAGGCGAAAACAATCATCGAAGAGCAGAGAAAAGCTGTTCCGGGAGAGCCGAAAAATCTGGAAGAGCAGGCGATCAAACTGGTTGGAAAAGATATTTATGAAAAGCTGGTTAAGGGTTATACAGAAAAGCAGTGGGGAAGAGACTGCAGTGAGCTGCCGAGCTTTATCATCAAACGGCTTCCGGTGCGCTTTACGTATGACAACAACTATTTCAATGACCTTTATCAGGGAATTCCGATTGGCGGCTATAACGTTCTGACAGAGCGGCTTTTTGAAAAAGCGGATGTACAGACAGGTGTTGATTTTCTGGAAGATAAAGAAAAGTACCTGGCGATGGGTGAGACGGTGATTTACACCGGAGCGATTGATGCGTTTTACGATTATGTACTTGGCAAGCTGGAATACCGTACGGTGCGCTTTGAAACAGAAGTGCTGGATACCGACAATTATCAGGGCGTGGCTGTAGTAAACTACACCGATCGGGAGACACCGTATACGCGTGTGATCGAACACAAGCATTTCGAATTCGGAACCCAGAAAAAGACCGTCATTTCCAGAGAGTATTCCACCGACTGGAAAGAGGGGATGGAGCCGTACTACCCGGTGAATGATGCCAGAAACCAGGAACTTTATCAGAAATATGCCGCACTTGCGGAAAAAGAAGAGAAGGTTATCTTTGGCGGAAGACTTGGAGAATACAAGTATTACGATATGGACAAAGTCATTGAGGCTGCACTGAACCAGTGGGAGAAAATGCAGCGGTAGGAAAAGAACTGCAAACGGAAATCAATCAAAACGGACTGCACACTTGACAGCAGTCCGTTTTTTGACTATATTATAAACGATATCCGGCTGGAAAATACCGGAAAATAAGAAAATGAAAGAGGTCGTTATGAGAAAAGAATATGATGACGAGGATGAAATCCCGGAAAGACACCATTCCTCAGGAAAGAAAAAGAAGAAATTCGGCTGGGTTAATGTGCTCACCATCCTTCTCGTAGTTGTACTGGTTGTGCTCGTCGGTGCTTATGCTGTAATCAATCACTATTACAGCAAGAGTAACTACGTAAGCGACGATAAAATCACGATCAATAAATCCACAGAGGTTGAGACAGAAAGTACCGGGTTGACTGATGAGGAGACGGATGCCCTGCAGTCTGAGATTTTAAATGAGACACAGGACATTGAACTTCCAAACAACAGCAATGTATACAACATTCTGCTGATCGGTGTTGACCGTCGTGACAAAACGTGGTATGGAAACTCAGATTCCATGATTCTGTTATCCGTCAACAAAGATACAAAGCAGATTCACATGACATCCTTTATGCGTGACCTGTATGCAAATATTCCGGATGTCGGTGTAAAGAAGCTGAACGCAGCCTGCGCATACGGCGGCGGCCCGCTGGTTGTCCGTACCATTGAAGACAACTACAAGCTGCCGATTGATAACTACGCAAGCGTTGACTTTGATTCCATGATCGATATCATTGATGCCGTCGGCGGAATCGAGCTTTCCCCGAGTGATGATGAGGTACGTGTGGCAAACAACTATATCAACGAAATGTGCAAGCTTCGCAATGCAGATGCATCCGCACATCAGTATACGTCAAGCGGCGATCAGCACGTGGACGGTTATCAGGCGGTTGCATATGCACGAATTCGTTACGTCGGAAACTCGGATTATCAGAGAACCGAGCGCCAGAGAGAGGTATTAAGCAAAATGATGCAGGAGATGAAATCTTCCAGCGTAACAGAACTGAGCGCGCTGGCAGATACCATTCTTCCGAGTGTCACCCATAACATCGACCAGTCTACACTGATGACGCTGATCGGCGAGCTGCCGACGATCCTCTCCTATGAGATTGTACAGAGCCGTGTACCATACGATGATCTGTACTCCAGCAAGGGTGAGATGCTTGTTCCGGATTTCTCGGCAACCATTTCCAGACTTCAGACAGAAATCTACGGATCTACTACCGTAAACGAATAAAAAAGAAACAAATGAAAAACCTCCTGTATCCGGCAAGAAAACCGGAGCCGGGAGGTTTTTTCTGCCCGAAAAACCGGAAAAAACCATAAGAAATTTGTAAGGTATTTTACCGGCGGATAACTTGAAATAGATGGAAAAATGTAGTAAGCTATAAATTGTATAAGAGTAAAAAAATGGGAGGATGAATAAGAATGAAAAGAAAGTTTCTGGCCGCAGCCGTACTTGGCGTCATGGTAAGTGTTACACCAGCCGGTGCATATGCAGCTTCTACAGAAACCAGTCCATTACCGGTAAATTCGGAAAGTGATACTGTAGCTCAGGCCGAAGACGAAGAAACGACTCCGACTCCGGCGCCAACTGAGACCCCAGAGGTTACACCGAGTGAGACTCCGGCTCCAACCGAAGCACCGACCGCAACACCAACTGAGACCCCTTCCGAGACACCGACGCCGAGCGCAACTCCGGCTCCGGAAGTAAGTAATCTGAAGGAAGGCTGGAACAGCGTTGAAAAAGATGGAAAGAAACAGTTTCAGTACGGAGTTCTGGATGAGAATAATAAGGTGGTAGCTGCTACCGGACCAATAGAAATCGACGGCGTCGATTATGCGTTTGACGAAAATGGCTATATGCTGACCGGTGAAGTAGAGCTGACGGATGAAGATGGAAAAACCGGAATCTACTACTTTGAGACAGAAGGGGAAGATCCTGCAAAAGATGAACTTGGTTCGAGACAGCAGGGTATTTGTGAAGGAAAAGTATTTGCACCGGAACTGAAAAAAAATGAACTTGTTACCATCAAATTTGAGGATGGCAGTGTGGATGATTACTATGCCGATGAAGAAGGCTATGCAGTCTGGAGCACAACTCAGAAAGTAGGAGATGTAACATATCTGTTTGGCAATGATGGAACCCGCGTAAAAGAGGCAGGTTTCCAGACTGTTGTTGATGAAAACAATGTAACGCATACCTATTATCTGAATGCAGAAGACAGCACTGTATCTCTTGGAAATCACAATGCGTATCAGCAGGGAGATCGTACGGTAAGCTGGTTGACGGTTGGCTCTAACTGGTACTTAGTGGATGCGGAAACAGGGGAACTTCTTTCAGGATGGCAAAAGGTAGATACAGCAATCTACTATATGAAACCAGCTTCCTTTGATGCAAACGGAAATTTGAAAGATGGAAGTTTCGAGATGGAAACCGGTAATCAGAAAAATAAATCCGGCTGGGCACAGATTGATGGAAAATGGTACAGCTTCTGCAGCTGGGGCGGCGTACGGACAGGCTGGTTCAATTACGATGGAAATAAATATTATCTCCATGAAGACGGTCATATGGAAGACAACGCGCTGAATGTGAACGGAACCATGTATCTCTTCAAGAGCTGGGGCGGCATGTGTGTCAACGATGTTGGAAGCTATAATGGAAATTATTATTACGTTGGTGCTGACGGAGCCGTTTCGACGACAACAGGATGGAAAAAAATTAAAACCAGCACGCAGACAATCTGGTACTGGGCAACTGCAGACGGCGGAAAACTGCTGACGAATTCCTGGCTGGATTACAATGGAAACAGCTATTATCTGAAAGCCGATGGAAAAATGGCTTTTAATGAGTGGCTGGATAACACCTATTACTTCCGCAGCTGGGGTGCGGCCTACAAAAACGCATGGGCAAAAGTCAACAATGTATGGTATTATTTTGACGGAAATGGAAAGAAATATACCAGCGGCTGGCTGACCTACAAAGGAAATAAGTATTATCTGAAATCCGATGGAACCATGCTTGCCAATGAATGGCTCGATGGAAAATACTACTTCAAGAGCTGGGGTGGTATGTATAAAAACGAATGGGGCAAGTCCGGCGATACCTGGTACTGGTTTAATGCAGATGGAACCAAACGGACGCAAAAAGGCTGGTTCCTCTATGATAAAAATTATTATTATCTGGATAAAGATGGAAAAATGCTGACCGGCTGGGTTTACCATGACGGTAACTATTATTACATGAAGAGCTGGGGCGGCATGGCACATGACGAGTGGATTCTTCATGATAAGAACTGGTACTACTTCAAGAGCTGGGGCGGCATGTACCATGATCAGTGGCTGACACTGAACGGTTCTCAGTATTATTTCCGCAGCTGGGGCGGAAGATATCAGAACTGCACCGCTACGATCAATGGAAAACAGTACAAATTCGATGCTTCCGGACGCAGAATCACGGAAGGATGGGAGTACATCGGAAAATACCGCCGTTACCGCAAAGCAGACGGTTCTCTGATGGAGGATGTGACAAGCATCTTCAATCCGTCATCCAAATACATCACAGTAGACAGAACCCGCGGACGTGTCACCATTTACGGCTATAACAGTGCAACCGGTTCTTACGATACCCCGATCAAATCAATGATCTGCTCCGTAGGAAATCCAATCAGTTACACTGCAGCAGGAACATATAAAATCGGCTGGCAGTTGAAAAAGAAGCAAATGAGAGGTGAAGATTATGTGTGCTGGGCACCATATGTATCACAGATTTATGACGCTGTTTACTTCCATGGCGTAGCAAGCAGCACACCGGATCTGAATATGATCTCTGCCGTAGACTTCAATTCCCTGGGATCACCGATGTCACATGGTTGTGTCAGACTGACTGCAATCGATGCAAAATGGATTTATGATAACGTCAGCAGCGGAACAACGGTCCGCATTGGCGACAATCTGGATTATCCGCTGACAAACCCGACCCGTTATACCTGGACAGGCGGTGCTTTCGGAAGCGATCCGACATATCGATAAAAAATAGAACAGGAATACCTGTATGAGAAAATCCATCGGGGCAGCAGTGCCGCCGATGGATTTTCTGATAAGAAGACATCGGCCATTTTACAGGAAAGGAAGACAGATACGATGGAATTACAGGAAAAGAAAAAGAACCGGACAGAACAGAAAACAGATATGCAGAATAAGGAAAAGGCATTGCTTACCCAACTTGACGAGATTGCAAAACAGGATCTCTGTCTGGCATTCTCCGGCGGTGTGGACAGCAGTCTGCTGCTGAAGCTTGTCATGGATGCATCTGCAAAATATGGAACAAAGGTTTATGCAGTAACCTTTCAGACACGGCTGCATCCGCCCTGCGACCTGGAGACAGCGACAAGAGTAGCAAAGGAGGTTGGCGCTGTTCATGAGGTCCTTTTTGTTGATGAGCTGGAGCAGGAGGCAATCCGTTACAATCCGGAAAACCGCTGCTATCTCTGTAAGCACTATCTATTTGGGAAACTTCTGGAATTTGCCCGCGATCACGGTGTCACCCAGGTACTCGACGGAACAAATGAGGATGACCTTCATGTCTACCGGCCGGGGCGAAAAGCGCTGAGAGAATATGGTGTCATCAGCCCGCTTGCAGCGTGTCATGTGACAAAAACAGAGGTAAAAGCACTTGCTGCAAAGTACGGCGTTTCCGTAGCACACCGTCCATCCACTCCATGTATGGCGACACGCCTTCCCTACGGGGCAGAAATTAACTATGACGTTCTGGATCGGATTGCGGACGGCGAAGCATGGCTTCATACGCTGTTCGGTGCGGAAGAGAATCTCCGCCTGCGTGTACATGGCGATGTGGTGCGTCTTGAAATCGCACCGGAGCGTATGGGGGAAGTGCTTGAGAAGAGAGAAGAAATGATTGCATATCTGAAAAAGCTCGGCTTTTCTTACCTGACGATGGATCTGGAAGGGTTCCGTTCCGGCAGTATGGATGAGAAAATAACACAGAAAGAGGAAACAAAATGAAAGCAATTTTAAGTGCGGACCGCAAATGGGGTCTGGGATATCAGGGACGGCTGCTGGTAAGTATTCCGTCTGATCTGCGATTCTTCCGTGAAACTACGATGGGACACGTTGTCGTGATGGGAAGAAAGACACTTGCTACACTACCGGCAGGGCAGCCCTTAAAAGGCAGAACGAATATTATTTTAAGCCGTGATCCGGAATGGACTGTCCGCGGCGCAACCGTTGTCCACAGTATCAAAGAGCTGATGGAAGTGTTAAAGCCGTATGAGGACGACGATATTTATGTTGCGGGCGGCGGAGAAATTTACCGTCAGCTTCTCCCATACTGTGATACGGCATACGTCACACGAATTGACATGACGTATCAGGCGGATACCTTCTTTGAGGATCTTGACGAATCACCGGATTGGGAGATGGTAGAAGAGGGCGATGAGCAGACCTGCTTTGATATTGAATTTTATTTCACGGAATACCGAAGAAAGAATGAAAAGGCAGAACGCCCGAGATAAGGGTAAGACAGGACGTAAAAAACGGAGAAACCACAGAAAAAGCGGCTTCTCCGTTTTTTTTTATATAGGATACAAAAAGTATCAGTGCTGTCCGCCTGCAGAAAGCTCCAGCATTTTTTTCTTAATATCATTTTCGAGCTGTACCAGCTCAACTTCAGCGGCGGCACGTTTCTGGCGGCCGTCCTCCTGAATCTTCATCACTTCATCGAGGGTAGAGATCAGGCTCTGGTTCGTCTGTTTTAAGGTTTCCATATCGACGATACCGCGCTCAGATTCTTTTGCAGTCTCGATCGTTGCCATCTTCAGATTCTCCGCATTCTTTTTCAGAAGCTCATTTGTCATATCCGAAACCTGGCGCTGTGCTTTGGCAGCCTCAGTCGAGTGATGAACGCCGAGTGCAATGATCATCTGGTTTTTCCAGAGCGGAATGGTGTTGACGAGTGTGGATTGGATCTTTTCGGCCATTACAGAATCGCTGTTCTGAAGCATGCGGATCTGCGGCGCTGTCTGGATCGAAACCATACGGGTCAGTTCCAGATCATACAGTTTCTTCTCAAATCGGTTGCAGAGATCTTCGAGATCCTTGGCAGCCTGTGCATCTTCGGCCTTTCCGGTCATCTGCGCTTTATTCTGCAGATCACGGAGTTCTGTGGAACGTACCAGCTCCAGCTTTTTCTTTCCAGCGAGAATGTACATGGTCAGCTCTTTAAAATAATTCAGGTTCTGTGCATACATCTGATCCAGAATGGCAATGTCTTTCAGAAGCTGCCGCTGGTGGCCGTCGAGCACGTCACAGATTTTATTGACATTCACCTCTGCCTTGTCATACTTCGCTTTCATTGCATTGATTTTGTTCGTGCTTTTCTTAAAGAAAGAGAATGGTCCCTTTTCTTCTTCAGCGTCAAACGTTTTCAGCTCTGTCACAACAGAGGTGAGCAGATCGCCGATTTCCCCGAGATCTTTGCTTCTGACGTTCTCCAGCGTTTTCTCGGAAAAGTCTGCCATTTTCTTCTGTGCACCAGCACCGTACTGCAGAATGCCGTTTGTATTGGCAAGATCAATCTGGGAAACAAAGGCATCCACCATGGCTTTCTGTTCGTCGGACAGAACAGAATCATCCATGACCTCTTTCTTTTCTTCCGGCTGCTGTACCGGAAGTTCCGGTTCCGGCTCCGGAGCGCCGAAACTTAAGCTTGGAATTTCAGTGGTGTCCTTTACAAAATTATTCATGTTTTCTATTCTCCTTTTCTTCGGTACGGAAACGTAACCGGTGATTTGATTTCAATTGTATAGCTTTGAATAGTTACATGTGAAGCGGCTCAATATCCTGCTTTGACGGACCTGCCTGATTTGTCAGTCCCTCCTGCGCCAGCATCGTCTGCAGAACAGAGATATCAGAAGAAATATCCCATGCCGTTGTCTGGAACAGATCATCAAGCAGCTTTTCGAATGCGGCATTGATGGTATCCAGTGTGTCCTCGATTTCCTTCTTGGTTCGGAGGATATTGTCGCTTTGAATTGGTTCGTTCTCAAAGGAACGGTAAGCGTCGAGCAGCTTCCAGGTTGTCGGCATATAGTAATCCATAAATTTCCGCAGGGCGGCGGCCTCTTTTGGGCGCTTTTTTGCCTCCTCGAGAATCCGGGTAACAACCGTTTCGAGACGGCTCAGCTTGGCTGTGATGACTTCACCCGGCAGATCCAGGTTGCACTGATGGATCTTCTGAATATAAGATTCACATTCTTCCAGCATCTGCTGGTATTCCGGCGTTACACCGGAGGCCTCCAGCTGTTCACGTGCTTTCTGCTCAGCAATCTGCTGTTCCTTCTGGCTGGCGAGCATTGCGCGGTACTGGTCGTAGCAGTCATTTGTTACCATCAGACAGGTACCATTCTCGTCGAGGTGGCCCTGGCGCAGCATGGATTTATCAATCATGGTCGTAATATCGGTCAGAAGCTCACCTTTCTCACAGTGCATACTGTCGCAGAGTTCTTTCGTGGAAATATATTCCTTTGTGCCGATCAGCGTACAGATCTGGCGGAAATGGCGGACCAGACGCCGGTTTTTACTTCCCTTTTTCAGAAGAATGCCGCCGCCGATGGTAAATGCGGCAAAAATAAGAGAAGGAATCAGCGCGCTGTTGTCTGGACCTGCAAATAAGGAATAGAGACTAAGCGCTGTGCAGCAGCCGAACAGTCCGGTGACACCCCAGCCGGCGGCCGTCTGAAATCCGCCGACAAGTGCAAGATCGGTGGATGGCATAAAGCGCTCGCGCAGTACACGGCGTTCTTGTATGCGGCTGTTCCATTCCGTATTCTGGGGGGGCTGCCAGGTATGGGAAGGTTTGGGAACCGGGTTCGCGCTCTTACCCGGCATCGTGCCTCCCGGCCCGTAGGAATAGTGATGCGGTCCGGTCTGCTGCGCTGTATTATTATGGGAAGGATGCTGGCTGCTGTAGGAAGTATCTGCGGAATAGCCGCGGGACGGCTCCTGTGTGCCATTTGCACGGAATGGTCCCTTCCGGTTTGGGTAGACAAACTGGTTGATGGTGTCTGAAATCTTCCGGTTTAATTCCTGAAAATCCTGAGAATTTACAGCGTTATCCACAAGCTTTCCAATACTGTCGCCGACATCCTTTAAATCATCTTCAAAACTCATGACAGTTCCTTTCTGATGAGGTACTTTTTCTGTGTACCGTTTTCCATTTATTATACAATGCGATTGGAAATCTTACAAGCATACAGTGCTTAATTTTCTATGAAGCTGGAGCTGACGGGAATGGTTACAGTTCACAGGAAATGATTTTGTTTTTGGATGAGTTGAAAGAAAGCAGTAACTATTATATACTAAAGAATATCGAATGTCAGAAAAAATCAAATCAGAATAAAGGGGCCGCAATACTAAATGAATAAAAACGAAATTATCCAGATACAGGGAATGGAATATAAAGAAATGACAAAACAGCTTTTGAACAAATGTGCCTTAGCTACGCTCATTCCTTCGAAGGTCAGTCTCATCGGTATTAAGCCAAATTTGGTAGCACCTGTCCCGGCGGAGTTTGGAGGGACGACACATCCGGAGGTGGTTGCGGGGATCATCGAATATCTTCAGGAAAATGGATTTACTAACCTTCAAATCATGGAAGGTTCCTGGGTCGGGGATAAGACAGAGGAATCGTTTGAGGTCTGTGGATACCGTATGCTTTCGGAACAGTACAGCGTTCCGCTTATCGATGCGCAGAAGGAAAAAAGCATGCCGGTGCAGTGTGGTGATATGGAACTTCAGATTTGCGAATGTGCGAAAAAGGTGGATTTTATGATCAATGTCCCGGTCATGAAAGGCCATTGCCAGACTAAAATTACCTGCGCACTGAAAAACATGAAAGGTCTCTTGCCGAATAAAGAAAAACGTCATTTTCATGCCATGGGACTTCATCGGCCAATTGCGCATCTGGGGCTGGGGATTCATCAGGATTTTATTTTGGTGGATAATATCTGCGGAGACCTTGACTTTGAGGATGGCGGTAATCCGTTTATTATGAATCGCCTTTTCGCTGGGTTAGATCCGGTGTTGATCGATGCATATGTCTGCGCGGAACTGCATTATAAGCCAGAAGATGTCCCGTATGTCAAAATTGCAGAAGAGTTGGGCGTGGGCAGCGCTGATCTCACACGGCTTTCAATCCGCCAAATTGGCGAAATTGGTGAAAAAAGAGTGATTCCGGAAAAACGGAAGATCGTGGAACTGCAGGATGCCGTAGAGGAAGTTGAGTCCTGCAGTGCCTGCTACGGCTATCTGATCCCGGCGCTCGACCGGCTGAGGGAGGAAGGACTGCTGCAGGAACTCCACGAAAAAATCTGCATCGGGCAGGGATACCGGGGAAAGAGCGGGGCGCTTGGTGTGGGAAGTTGTACTTCAGGGTTTAAATACAATCTGAAAGGCTGCCCACCGACCGATGAGCAGATGTATGAATTTTTGAAGCAGTACATTGCAACTAGACGAAAAACAGAAGCAGAAAAATAGCAACAGAGGAGAGAGTGAATGAAAAAAGCAGTCAAAGCCATTTTAAATGTATTGTCCTACGGCGGAATTGAAGTAGAATCCGCCCGTCGGCTTGCCGATATCAAGAAGCTGGATCCGATCCGTATTTTTCTGCGAAAATTGGATATGGAAATATATAATGGGGGCTACAAGGTTCCGATTCGGCTGTTCTTCCCGGATGAAAAAATGGAGGAGCATGGTGCAAAAGAAGCGATTCTGTTCTTCCATGGCGGCGGCTGGACAACCGAGAGTGTGGAGACATACGACCGTGTCTGCGCACGCATGGCGCAGTCGACGGGGCAGATTGTTGTATCGGTAGAATACCGTCTTGCACCTGAGCATCGTTTCCCGACAGGCTTAGAAGACTGCTACGCCGCCGCCCAGGCAATGCTGCGCGGGGAGATTCTGCTGGAGGTAACGCCGGAAAATGTCACGATCATGGGCGACAGCGCAGGAGGAAATCTTGCGGCTGCGGTCTGCCTGATGGCGAGGGACAAAAAAGAACTGCTGCCGGGGAAACAGATTTTGATTTATCCGGCGGTGAATTCTTGTTACACAGAGAAATCACCGTACAAATCCGTGAAAACCAATGGAACCGGATACCTTCTGACCAGTGTCAAAATGGAAGATTATGTAATTCTGTATCAGCGGACCGAAGAAGACCGCAAAAATCCGTACTTTGCACCGGTACTGGCAGAAAATCTGCAGGGACTGCCGGACACGCTGGTACTGACGGCGCAGTACGATCCGCTGCGTGATGAGGGCGAGGATTATGCGAAAAAGCTGAAAAGGGCTGGCAATCTGGTTGAACATCATCGGATCAAGGGCGCATTGCACGGCTATTTTGCGCTTGGCATTGAACACCTATATGTTCAGGAAAGTTTTCAGTATATGAATGCATTTTTAAGGAAAGAAAAACAGCAGAAAAATGCAGACGAAGAACTGGAAAACATAGCAGCAGTGAAGAAACAATTGACACACGGGAAGGCGTAAGGAGGCATAGAAAATGAAGAAAGAACATTCTTCGCGCTGGAGAAAGCTGGACAACGCGGCACAGGCATTTCCGGCGGCCACCGGAAAAAAGGATACGAGAGTCTTCCGGTTTTACTGCCAGCTGAAAGAGGACATCCAGGCGGATCTGCTGCAGAAAGCGCTGGAGCAGACAATGGAGCATTACCCGGTGTTTTCCATGGTACTGCGGAAAGGTCTTTTCTGGTTTTATCTGGAGCAGCGCGATCTGCCAGCAAAAGTAGAAGAGGAAAAGCGTCCGCCGTGCAGTGAGATTTACGTACCCGACCACAAAACGCTTCTTTTCCAGGTTTCTTACTATAAAACCCGAATCAATTTCGAAGTATTCCATGCCCTGACAGACGGCACCGGTGCGATGCTGTTTCTGAAAGAACTGGTGAGCAATTATCTGATCTTGTGTCATCCCGAGGAAATCTTTTCAAAGGTCAGCGAAGACATGCTGACAGAGACAGATTTCGAGGAGGACAGCTTTTCCCAGTATTACACCGGAAAGAAAAATGAAAAAGAAAAAAGCCGCCCGGCATACCAGATCAAAGGCGAGTATCTGGAGCAGGAGGAGATGGAAATTACTGAGATTCTGCTTTCCGCGGAAGCAGTTCATAAGTGCGCAAAAGCACATGGCGTGTCGGTGACGGCGTACCTTGCGGCGGCGCTGGTATATGCGGTATATGAAGAAATCCCGAAAAGCAGGCTGAAAAAGCCGGTTTCTCTGATGGTTCCAGCCAATCTCCGCAACTTTTTCCCATCCGCATCGATGACGAATTTCTGGAGCTGGATCGAGATTGCCTGTGATCTTGGGCCGGAGGCATCGTTTGAGGATGCCCTGCAGATCACGGGAGCCGCGATGCAGAAAGAGGCGCTGAAGCAGGAGATTTCCACACGTATGAACGATCTGGTGCGGATTGAGCGGAATCCGGTGCTGCGCGCCGTGCCGCTGGAAATCAAAAATCTGGCGCTGATGGCGGGCACGACGCTCGGCGGACGAAGCATTACGACCGTCTATTCCAATATCGGCCGGATTCAGATGCCGCCGGAGTATGAAACATATATTGAGCGGTTCGGATTTTTCACCAGCACCGACAAAGTACAGATGTGTTCCTGTTCCTACGGTGACAGCATGGTGCTTGGAATCACATCTAAAATCGCTGATTCCAATATTGAACGGAACCTGATGCATCTGCTGCAGAAAGAGGGCATCGCCTGTGAACAGGAGGAAAATGATTTTCCGGGACAGAAAGAACAGCCGCACGGGACGGCCAAACTGGGATTGAAAATTTTTTCTTTCACCTGCATCGCGGCTGTCGTACTCTGCTGGATGATGAATTTCCTTGCAACGCCGCAGATGTGGTGGGCAGGTTATGCGACAGCGGGTGTGTTCTGCGCCTGGCTTCTGATCCGGGTGGGATATCAGAAACGGAAAAATCCACTCAAAAACAGTATGTGGCAATTGATCTTTATTATGATCGGTGCGATTCTGTGGGATTATGCGACGGGCTGGATCGGCTGGTCTGTCGATTTCGCAATTCCGCTCGCCGTTCTTATGAATGGCGCGACGATGCAGATTCTGGCAAGAGCGTACAAAATGGAGGTCAGTGAATATCTTTTTTATCTGATGCAGTCCGGAGCAGCAGGAATCGTTCCGGCGATTTTGTGGCTGACGGGAACTGTCCGCATTACCTGGCCGTCCGTGATCTGCGTGGGCCTTAGTGTGCTGTATCTGATCGGGCTGTTTTTTTTCCGCGGAAAAGATTTTATGCGGGAAATGCAGAAAAAATTCCGGGTATGAAGGGAAAAGGTGATAGAAAAAATAAGAAGAGCAGGTAAGAAAAGTGGATGTTGGTCCCTTTTCTTACCTGCTCTTTTGAAACTTGTGTGTGTCTGCGGCGGAAAAGCCTGGAGAGATATCTACTGCGCCTTCTCCTCACAGCCGCAGGAATCCCACGACGGCATTTCATCCCCATTTTTAATCGCATCGCGAACCGCGCTGTAATACCGCACTTTCTGCTGAATATGCTCGAGATCAGATTCCATGCGCTCGATTTTCTCGCGTGTATTCTGCTCATGTTCCTTGAGAATGGCAACCATCTGGTCAATATTTCCCGGGATATCGTTCTCAAGCCGGAAAAACTCCTGAATCCCCGCAATCGGAAGCCCGGTGCGTTTGAAGCAGAGAATTGCGGTCATGCAGTCAATGTGCTGCTGGGTGTAAATTCGTTTCTTACTTTCGGTATGAATGACATCCGTCAAAAGTCCGATCTCCTCATAATAACGAAGCGTAGAGGCCGGAAGTCCAAAACGCTCGGACATTTCACGAATGGTGTAGGTCTGCTGTTCCATGGAAAAACCTCCTTGAACGATAGAGTTTGAATAGTAGAATAACTTCTTAAAGTATACTTTAAGAAAGTGAAATTGTAAAGAGAGAATCTTCGTTACGTTTCACTTGGCAGTGTAGCACTTGCTGTTTTGATGCGTAGGAAAGGAATATTTATCAGAAAGTGAGAAGAAAAAGTACATTGCTTATTTGCACTGGAATGGAATATAATAGAAAGCAGAAAAAACGTGAAAAATGTGAGGAATAATCGTGAAACAGGAAATTATAGCAGACCTGTCCCGGATTACGGAGGAGGAACAGGCGATTCTGGACGGCAAGACGGAAGTGGAAAAGGAGCGGTATTCGAGCGGGCAGAAGTTTGTGATGGATGCGGGAAAGCTGCTGAAGCGGGGAAAATTGATTGATATTCGGCCGCACACGCGGTTTATTCGTTTTCCGGCGCACAGCCACAATTATGTCGAGATGATCTACATGTGCCAGGGAAGCACCGTGCACACCATCAACGGGGACCGGATCGAGCTGAAAACGGGTGAGCTGCTGATTCTGAATCAGAATGCAGTGCAGGAAATTGAACCGGCAGGGCGTGACGATATCGCGGTCAACTTTCTGATTCTGCCGGAGTTTTTTGACCAGACGCTGCGAATGATCGGGGCAGAGGAGAATCAGTTAAAGGATTTTATCGTCGGCTGTCTGAAAAGCGGGGAGGTACCGCTCTGTTATCTGCATTACAGAATTGCGGATGTCCTTCCGGTGCAGAATCTGATCGAAAATCTCGTCTGGACGCTCTTACATCACCAGAGCAATAAGCGGAGCATCAATCAGATTACGATGGGCCTTTTATTCCTGCAGCTCATGAACTACACCGAACGCGTGCAGGTGGGAGAGCAGTATTTTGAACAGGAGATGCTGCTCGGCGTATACCGCTATATCGAGGAACATTACCGGGAGGGCAGTCTTTCGGAACTGGCGGAAGAACTGCACTACGATTTTTACACCTTAAGCCGCATGATCCGCCGCCTGACCGGGAAAAACTACACTGAACTTGTCCAGAACAAACGCCTCACCCAGGCCGCGTATCTGCTGGAAACGACAGGACTTTCCGTGGCAGACATCGGCGAGCGGGTCGGGTATGAGAACATGAGTTATTTTCATCGGATTTTTAAAGAGCGCTATGGAATATCGCCGAAGAAGTACCGGGTGGAGAAGAAAATACAATAGGACAAGAAAAACGGATCGAGAATCTGAACTTAAAACCAGATTTTCGATCCGTTTTTGTTTGTAAATTACTTACTGTTCATTTTCATCCTTCGGCAGCCGCACGATCCGTACCTTGTCGACTCTCCGGTCTGCCATTTTCAGTACGGTTACGTCTAGGCCATCCGAGACGAAATGATCGCCTTCCTTTGGCACGCGCTCGAGGATCCCCATGATCCATCCGCTGACCGTAAAGACGTCAAATTCTTTGTCAATATCGAGCTCTTCATACACCTTGTCGATGCTTGCCGTTCCGGTCACGAGGTATTCGTTTTCGGAAACTTTCTGGATTTCCTGTACAACCGCATCATGCTCATCCCAGATTTCGCCGACGAGCTCTTCGAGGATATCTTCCATGGTGATGATACCGTCGGTGCCGCCGAATTCATCAATGATAATGGCAATATGCGATTTCTTCGCCTGCATTTTTTTCAGCAGCGGGCCGACCTTCGTATTCTCGGTTACAAAGAGCGCCGGGCGGATGATGCTGCTTAGCGGTTTGTTGGTGTGGTAAATGTGGTTGTGGAAATCCTTCTGATACACAATTCCCACAATGTGGTCGATATCATCATCATACACCGGCAGCCGGGAAAATCCGGTGTCGGAGAAAGTCTTAGCGATCTCGGATTTCGTCGCATCGAGCGGAATGCCGATGACGTTGACACGCGGAGTAAAGATCTCTGCGGCCTCCATCTCCATGAAGCCGATTGCATTCTGAATCAGATCACCTTCCTGGTCGTCGATGTCGCCCTCCTGGGTCGCCTCCTCGACAATGGTCATCAGTTCCTCATCGGTGATGCCGTGGTTTTCCGAGGATTTGAAGATGCGGGAGAGCAGCTTCTTCCACTGGGAAAAGAAAAACGTCACCGGGGTCAGCACGATCATCAGAATGTGGAGAAACGGTGCGGAAAATTTGGCGATCGTCTCCGGAGATTCTTTTGCAATGCTTTTCGGGGAAACTTCGCCGAAGATCAGGACCACGATAGTGGTTACGATCGTGGAAACCGTCGCACCGGAGTCGCCGCCGAGAAGCTTGATAAAAAGCACCGTGGCAAGGGAGCTGAGACCGATGTTGACGATGTTGTTGCCGACGAGAATCGTGGAGAGCAGCTTGTCAAAGTTCTCCAGCAACTTTAACACCAGTTCCGCCCGCTTGTCGCCTTTTTCTGCCATATTTTTCATGCGGATGCGGTTCAGCGAGGTGAAGGAAGTCTCCGTCGCCGAAAAGTAGGCTGAGAGCATGACGCAGATAAGAATGATGATGAGTGACACAATGTCGCTGTTCATTTGTTTTTCCTTTCTTAGGAAACCGGGACACGATGCAAAAAATGTACAAAAAGACATAACCTATCTTGAATCTGGCGGAATCAAAGATAGATTATGTCTCCGTTTATCAAATGATGAAAATAAAGCATCGTCGAGGCATACTGCCTGAGTCGTCCATGTTTCTGTAATCCTTTCGTTGATCAGTAATCCCTTTTATTGTACGGTATGTGGGAATAATTGTCAATAAGGCATGCGAAAATCACAGGAAATACGAAACCGCATTGTTGTAGCTGATATTTTCCACCATCTCTTTCAGAAACTCCAGGTTCGCCGGGTACTCCCCGTTTTCCACCCAGTTTCCGATTTGATTGCAGAGAATCCGGCGGAAATATTCGTGGCGCGGGAAGGAGAGGAAGCTGCGGGAGTCGGTCAGCATGCCAATGAAGGTGGAGAGCATGCCGATGCTGGAAAGCGTCGCAAGCTGGGATTCCATGCCGTATTTGTGATCGTTGAACCACCATGCGGTACCGAACTGCACTTTCGAGCGGATGCCAGGCGCAGCAAAGTTTCCAGCCATGCTTGCAAGCATCGGGTTGTCGCCCGGGTTCAGAGAGTAGAGCACAGTTTTCGGCAGTGCGTCGTCCTCGTCCATATCGTTTAAGAAAGCGCCGAGCATCGGGGCAAAGGCGAAATCGTTCATGCTGTCAAAGCCGGTATCGGCACCGAGCGCACGGAACATCCGCTTCGAGTTGTTACGGAGTGCTTTAATATGAAGCTGCATGGCGATATTGTGCTTATGATACAGCCGTCCGAGGTTCGTCAGAAGGAAACCCTTGTACATGCCGAGCTCTTTTTCGGTGAGAACACCGCCGTTCATGCGCTTCTCAAATACATCATTCGCCTCAGCAGCCGTGCATGGCACATAGAAGCAGCCCTCAAGGCTGTGGTCGCTGACAACGCAGCCGGCGGAGAGGAAGAAGTCGAGGCGGCAGGAGAGGGCATGCACCATATCCTCCGCGGATGCAATCGTCCTGCTGGCGGCAGCGGCAAGCTTTTCCACATATTCCGGGAAATCCGGCTTCTCGAGATGAACGGCGCGGTCCGGGCGGAAGGACGGCAGAACGCGGCAGGCAAAGTCTTCCTTCTGTAATGCCAGATGGCAGTGCAGATCATCTGCAGGATCGTCGGTGGTGCACAGATGCGACACATGCTGGTTCAGAATCAGATTGCGCACGGTAAACTCCTTCGTCTGCAGTTTTGCATTCGCCTCATCCCAGAACTCCTTCGCTGTTGCGCGGGAGAGCGGTGTCGTGATGCCGAAGTACCGCTGCAGCTCCAGATGTGTCCAGTGGTATAAAGGATTGCCGATCGCGTTCTCAATCGTCTCGGCAAACGCCAGATATTTGTCGTAATCATCGGCGTTTCCGGTGATCAGATCCTCCGAAAAGCCCATCGCACGCATGGCACGCCATTTATAATGATCCCCGCCGAGCCAGACGCGTGTCAGATTCTCCATCTGGCGGTCTTCGAGAATCTCCTGCGGATTCAGATGGTTGTGATAGTCAAAAATGGGCATTTTTTCAGCTGCCTCGTGGTACAGCGTTTTCGCCGTATCGGTCTGCAGCAGAAAGTCAGCGTCCATAAAAGGTTTCATATGGAAATACCTCCCTTTTAGAATTGAGTAGTCAGCGCAGCAAGCGTATCTGCCACAGCGCCAGGTCCCTGAAGCATCGAGACAAAAGCATCCAGCACACGGTCAGAAAGTCCGGCAGAAATCAGATCCACACCGAAAATCGAAGCATCGGAGAGCAGCGGAGCCAGCGTTTTGGAAAGGGTCTCGCGGTCAGCCGGTGCGCCGAGTTTCAGATCCTGCACATACGGGCGGACCGTGGCAAGCAGCGGATCCGGGCTCAGATCAAATGCATCGCCGTTGTCATCCACGCCCATCAGATACCGCAGCCATCCCGCAAATACAGCCGGAATTGCCTGAAGATCCGAGAGTGACAGCTCCGGAGAAGCAAGATACGATTTGATCGTCTCACCGAACCGGATCGACAGCTTCTGTGACGTATCGGTTGCAATTCGCTGCGGCGTATCCGGCATAAACGGATTCGGGATGCGGATGTTCAGCACTTCAGCGATAAACTGCTTCGGAGAGAGAATACCAGGATCGGTGACAACCGGAAGTCCTTCGATATATCCGATGCGCTCCACGAGCTTTTTCAGTACCGGATTTTTCATCTCCTCACTGATCAGTTCATAGTCCAGCAGGCAGCCGAACACAGCGAGTGCGGTGTGCAGCGGGTTCAGGCAGGTGCAGACCTTCATGCGCTCTGTTTTGTTGACAGTTTCCCGGTCGGTAAAGATCCATCCGCTCTTTTCCATCGGCGGCCGTCCGTTCGGGAAATGATCTTCGACTACGAGGTACTGGCATTCCTCTGCATTGACGAACGGAGCAACGTAGGTGTGGCGGGAGGTGACGATCGGCTGTGCATCGGCGAGGCCGTTCTCCTCGAGTATCTTTTCGATGGAACCATCCGGCCGCGGGGTGATCTTGTCGATCATGGTCCACGGGAAGCTGACTTTTTCCGGGTTCTGCAGATAGGAGAGGAAGCCTGGCTGTACCAGCTTGTTTTCTTCCCATGCAGAAGCGTAGGCTGTCAGGGCAAGGGAAAGTTTTTCGCCATTGTGGGAGCAGTTGTCGGTGCTGACCATCGCAACCGGTTTTTCGCCTGCAAGAAATCTTTCATATAAAAGAGAAGCAACTTTTCCCATATAGCTGGTAACGGAAGAAGGTCCGGCAGCAAAATCGGCAGCAACAGACGGCAGCAGTTCGCCCGCACCGTTTTTCAGGGAATATCCCTTTTCGGTGATCGTAAACGTCGCCATCTGCAGGGAATCCTTGGTAAAGATTTCTTTTAACCGGGCAAAATCCGGAGAATCCGCCGTATCCGCAGCCAGCGATTCTGCGATGCTTCCAACAACGGTTTTCTCGACAGAACCATCGGCTTTTAAGGTCACCAGAATGCTTAAATTATCGTGCGGCTGGTACATATCACGGATGATTTCTGTATCGAAGCCCTCCGCAACGATGACACCGCGGTCAAAGGTACCGTTGTTCAGCAGTTCCTGTGCTGTATTTGCCTGGAAGGCACGGAAAATATTTCCGGCTCCGAAATGCACCCAGCACGGAGATTCTTTCGTGCGGGTGATCATTGCTTCGCGGTCATAGGATGGAAGCGCATAGCCTGCGGCTTCCCACGCTTTTTGATCTGCCAGTCCGGCAGCTGTTAAGTTAAGAGACATCAGTAAAAACCTCCTTTAAATTCCACGTTTGTGACTCTTGTCAATAGCTTCCCAGAGTCCGTTTAAATAAGTCGCGCCGAGTGCGCGGTCATACAGTCCATAGCCCGGCATTGCCTTCTCGCCCCAGATCATACGTCCGTGGTCCGGGCGGATCGGGCCGTCGAAGCCGATGTCGTACAGCGCTTTCATGATCTCATACATATCGAAGCTGCCGTCAGAGGAAAGGTGTGCGGCCTCCTCGAAATCCTGCTGGCTGTGGAATTTCAGATTGCGGACGTGAGCGAAGTGGATGCGGCCCTTTAAGGAACGGATCATATCCGGCAGATCGTTCTCCAGGTTTGTTCCGTAGGAACCCGAGCAGAAGGTCACGCCGTTGTGCGGGTCATCGACCATCTTCATCATGCGCAGAATGTTTTCTTTATTAATGATGATTCTCGGAAGACCGAAGACACTCCATGCCGGGTCGTCCGGGTGAATGGCCATTTTGATATCGTACTCGTTGCAGACCGGCATGATGCGTTCGAGGAAGTATTTGAGGTTGGCAAACAGTTTCTCATCATCCACATCGCGGTAAGCGTCAAAGAGCTCTTTCACTTTTGCCATGCGCTCCGGCTCCCAGCCAGGAAGAATTGCGCCGTTTGCATCACCTGCGATAGATTCAAACATTTTTTCCGGAACAAGTGCGTCTACGGCGGACTGTTTGTAGGCAAGTACGGTCGAGCCGTCCGGACGGACGCGTGCGAGTTCTGTTCTGGTCCAGTCGAAGACCGGCATGAAGTTATAGCAGACAAGGTGAATGTCTTCCTTGCCGAGGTGCTTTAACGTTTCAATATAATTATCGATGTACTGCTCACGGTCCGGGCTGCCGATTTTGATGGCGTCGTGGATGTTGACGCTCTCGATGCCGGAGATGTGAAGTCCAGAGGCCTCAACCTCTTCTTTTAACGCGTGAATCGCTTCGCGTGTCCACACCTCGCCCGGGGTAGTGTCGTACAGGGTTGTGATGACTCCGGTTACGCCCGGAATCTGGCGGATCTGCTCTAAGGTAACGGTATCAAATTTGGAACCATACCAGCGAAATGTCATTTCCATAAGAAAAACTCTCCTTTATTTTGTAATGTACTCTCGGAATCTTTCTGCACTTGCCTTTGCGGCTGATTTTCCGCCAGCTGCACCCGAATTTCATCAACGTACGCACCGCGTACGCCTCAGAAATTTGGGCACAACTGACAAAAAATCATCTCACAAAAACAAGCACAGAAAGATTCCGAGAGTACATTGTATTTTGCAAGTGGTGTTCTTTGCTTTTTATTGTATCGTTTTTTAAGAAAAAAGCCATGGCAAGAATTGTTGAGCACATTGCAAAAGTTGCGGCGGTTGGTAGGAAAAAGCAAAATCAGCCTACAGGTGTGATAAGTAATATCTTTCTGGTATGACTAACCAATAGGAAAAACCTATAATCGATTCATCGAAATAACAATTACCAAAAGGCGTTTTAGGGGTTGCACATAGAAAAAATATGCATTATAATATGCCATGTAATCGAGAAACACATTAAACATATCGACTTAGTAGGAAAGGAGAACAGCAAATGAAAAAAACAGACAACAGACGAATGCAGGAGAACAGAATGATGGAGATGTGTTGTTGCTGTTGCTGCAGCTCCAATCAGAATAAAGAAAAATAAGAAACATTCGCAGGCAGAAAAAGCATAGCAGAAATTGCATGTGCGGGCAGGCCGGAACGAATGCCTGCTATTTTTTTAACCTTTTTTAAAAGAAATGAGAATAAACAACATAAGAATAGATAATAAACAGACATAGAAAACGGAGGACAAAAACATGAGCGGATGCGGATGCAGCTTCACCCCAGTTGAAAATAAAGAAACCGAAGAAATCAAATACACAGATGCACTGGCAGAACAGTTTGCAGCAGAAGTCGGAGTAGACCCAAGACCAAATGAAACCCTTGTAGAGATCGATGAGCGCGGCGCTTTCATCCGTCAGCCAAATGCATTTATCCAGCCATTCGGCGATAAAGAAGGCGGCCTGAAAGCAGAAGCAAACCGCTTCGGGATCTACTGGGCAACCGGATGCAACTGGTCCAACCGTCCGATCATCGTGCGGGAGCTTTTAGGACTGCAGGATGTGATCTCGGAGACGAGAGTTTCTCCATCCGGCGAGACAAACCGTTACGGACATGCATTCGGACAGTATCCGGATTTCAAGGATCCGGCGACAGGCGCTTACTTCTTAAGTGAGTTCTATAAAAGAGCAAACCCGGACTTCAAAGGAAGAGCAACGACACCGACCCTGGTGGATGTCAAAGAGAAAAAGGCTGTGAACAACGATTATCACCGCCTTACGAACTATCTCGAAGTGCAGTTCCGTCCATTCCAGCCAAAAGATGCGCCGGACCTGTACCCGAAAAAATTCCGGAAAGAGATCGATGAGTTTAACGACTGGCTCTTCCCGCATATCAACAACGGCCATTACCGCATGGCATTCTGCCAGTCACCGGAAGCATACGATGAGGCATACGAAGATTTCTATGAATCCCTCGATAAGCTGGACAAACGGCTGGAGACGAACCGTTTCCTGTTCGGCGACTACATCACCGACAGCGATGTCCGCGCTTACGTCACTCTGATCCGTTGGGATGTCAGCTACTTCCACAACGTAGGACCGGTGAAGAAACCGATTCGTGATTACAAAAATATCTGGGGCTACTTAAAAGAGCTGTATGCGATCCCGGCCTTCCGTCACGGAAGCGATCCGCAGGTGCTGGCACTTTCGAGACCTGGAAAGAAATTAGGCGAGGTTCTCTTCCGCGGATACAACGAACGAATCCTTGCAAAAGTAGATTTCGAGAAGCTGATGGCAGACGATGGATCGAGAAGAACACTCAGCAAAACACCGGATGAAGTATTCCTTCGCCATCCGGAGGGAGAGACCTACGAGGATTACGCAGGAGAAATCTCAAAAACCATCTGGAACAGCCCGAAATGGGAAGACAGAAACCCGAAGAACGGCGTACTTTCCGTGGATGCATCGATTAATCCGCTGAAAGGACTTTTATAAAGAGATAAGACAGAAGAATCCGGAGCGCTCTGGTGGAACACTCTCAGGCAGCCGGGGTGCGGCCGGAACTGAAAAGAACGAGAAAATGAGGAGGATTTTATTATGAAAAAGACAAAGAAATTCTGGGCAGTATTGGCAGCGGCGGGCCTTTTGGCAGCAAGCTTTGCAGGATGCGGAAGCAATGCATCAGCAAATGCAGGAAGCAGCAGCGGTTCCGCAGCATCATCTTCCGCAGCATCATCTTCCGCAGAAGGCAGCTCCGCATCGGATTCCGGTGAGAAAAAAGTGATCAAAGCTGTAACAAGCGGCACACTGGCACCGTACTTTTACGTAAATGATGACAACGAGCTGACCGGTGTCGATATCGATATCGTAAAAGAAGTGTTCAACCGCCTTCCGCAGTATGAACTGAAAATTGAGCAGGCAGATGCACTGCAGGGTGTGCTGAGCGGTCAGTACGACATCGCAGTCAACAACTATGGATATACCGATGAGAGAGCAGAATCCTACTACTTCTCTTTACCATATAAAACCAGCTTCAACGAATACATTCAGAGAACCGGCGATGAGCCGCTGACTTCTCTTACCGATCTGGCAGACCGCGGATACAAAATTGAGCTGAGTGCAGGAAGCCTTACCGCAAATGCACTGGAAAAATGGAATACAGACAACCCGGATCACCAGATCAATATCGTATATTCCAATGCAAACTTCCAGGTCCGCTACCAGCATATCGTAGATGGAACCGCTGATGTGGCAATCGACGACGGACCGATCATCGACAACCTGCTTCCGCAGTTCGGACTGGAAGGTCAGCTGGAAGCAAACGAGATCGACGAGGAGACCGAAGATTTCCTGTTCCCGCAGAACAATACCTACTTCCTGTTTGGAAAGAACGAAGAGGGCGCAGCACTCCGCGAGGATGTTGACAAAGCCTTAAAAGAGATGAAAGAAGACGGAACTCTTTCCAAGATCACAACCGAGTATCTCGGCGTGGACACCAGCCCGGACGAGAAATACTTTGATGAGACACCAAACTAGAATATCGTTTTCGAAATAAAAACAGAAGAGATTACAAAACAGACGGGAAGCGGATCGAGAACATCCGTTTCCCGATTCTAAAAGGAGCGAAAAACATGGCAGAAATTTACCGGGTAGAAAAGGGAAGCGAAGAGTGGAAATACAAAGCATATGATTACGTCAGAACCGATGCGTTCTGCTGCGGACAGAACATTCCGATTGAACTGGAATTCGGACAGGACGAGAGCAAAGATGATCTGCAGGCGATTCTGCTGACAGAAGATCACAAGCCGGTAGCCGGCTGCCGCATCGCATTTCCGGCGGAAAAGACAGGAAAAATCGAGCGTGTCTGTGTGGTCAGAGAAAAACAGAAAAGCGGATACGGCCGCGTACTGGTCGAAGCCGCTGAGAAATGGCTGAAAGAATACGGTGTTGATCACATCGTCATCACAAGCCAGGACCGCGCCGCAGGCTTTTATGAGAAATTAGGCTACAAACTGAATCCGGACGCTGACCTGTCGGTATACGACCACCATGCACTGAAGAAAGACGAAGAGCCGAAAAAGCCGAAGAAAAATCTTGGCTTTACCTGTGTACTGGTAGAAAAATACGTGTAAGAGAGGACGAAAATCATGGGAAAATTATTTGACGTTTCACTGGTATTTTCATCCATACCAGAATTGCTGACAAAGCTGCCGATCACGCTGGAACTGGCCGTGGTTTCTATGCTGATCGGACTGGGACTGGGACTTGTGATGGCGATCATCAAAATGAAAAAAATCAGAGTGCTGACGCAGATTACGAATCTTCTGATTTCACTGCTCCGCGGCACGCCGGTCATCGTACAGCTGTATGTTGCGTTCTTTGGTATTCCCATGATGTTCAAGGCAATCAACCAGCAGTTCGGAACGAATCTGGCGGTTGCCAATATTTCCGGTTTCGTCTATGCGATGATCGCTCTGGGACTGAACCAGTCGGGCTTTATGGCTGAGATTATCCGTTCGGCCCTGCAGTCCGTTGACCCGGGCCAGATCGAAGCAGCACATGCACTTGGCATGACGTATCCGCAGACACTGCGCCGCATCATTCTGCCGGAGGCCTTTGAGGTTGCGCTTCCGACCCTTGGAAACTCTTTTATCAGTATCATCAAAGGAACGTCTCTTGCCTTTACCTGCGCCGTTGTCGAGATTACCGCACAGGGCCAGATTATTGGAGGAAGAACGTATCGCTACTTTGAAGTTTACGTTTCACTGGCCATCATTTACTGGCTGGTAACACTGGTGATCGAGCAGATCATCCGCGTAATTGAAAATAAAATCCGGATTCCGGACCAGGTAGAGCTGGCGTCCGCAAACGGGGAGGGTAAGAAAAATGATAAAAATTGATCATTTATCAAAAAAATATAACGACAACGTGGTGCTCGACGACATCAGCCTCGAGATCAAACAGGGAGATGTTGTGGGAATCATCGGTCCTTCCGGAACCGGAAAATCAACGCTTCTGCGCTGCGTCAACCGCCTTGAGACACCGGAGAAGGGAACGGTGACGATCGGGGACAAGGTGATCGGCCTTTCCGAGCGGAAACCGAAAGAGCTTCTGTATTTAAGACAGAACACAGGAATGGTGTTCCAGCGGTTCAATCTGTTTGAGAAGAAAACCGCACTGGAAAATGTGATGGAAGGCCTGATTGTTGTCAAGAAGATGAAAAAAGACGAGGCCAGAGCCATTGCATTAGAAGAACTGAAACTGGTCGGCATGGAGAAATGGGCAAACCACTATCCGAAGCATATGTCCGGCGGACAGCAGCAGAGGGTGGCGCTCGCAAGAGCCCTCGCCATGAAACCGCAGATTCTGCTGCTCGACGAGCCGACTTCAGCCCTTGACCCGGAGCTGGTTGGAGAGGTTCTGGATGTTATTAAAAAAGTTGCGGCACAGGGATATACAATGCTTCTGGTTTCCCATGAGATGAACTTTATCCGCCATGTGTCGAACCGTGTGATCTTCCTTGATAAAGGACACGTAGTAGAAGACGGAACACCGAAAGAAGTATTCGAGCATCCGCAGAATCAGAGAACACGGGAGTTCTTCAGCAAGATGCATATTATGGCGCAGCCTGAGTATGTTATTTAAATTGCGGACACAGCCAAAGAGCAGGAGAAAAGATTATGATAGATGAGAAAAGAATTGCTGATTTTTTTGCGGAGCTGGTATCTATCGATTCGCCGTCCTTAGAGGAGCGCGAGATGGCGGACACCTTAAAAATAAAATTCGCCGAAATCGGGGTTACGTTTACAGAAGATCATACGCAGGAGCAGACCGGCTCCAATGCGGGCAATCTGTTCGCGCGCATTCCGGGCAGCCTTGCAGGAGCCCCGGTTCTCTTTGCGGCCCACATGGACACTGTTGAGCCTGCAAAAGGAAAAAAAGCCGTCTCCCATGAGGATGGAACCGTAACGAGCGACGGCACGACAGTTCTTGGCGCCGACGACCTCGCCGGTGTGACAGTCATCTATGAAGCTGTCCGCCACCTCATCGAGACCAAAACACCGCACCGCCCGATCGAAATTCTGATCTCGGTCGGTGAGGAGCTGTACTGCAAAGGCGCAAATGCCTTCGACTACAGCCAGGTGCAGGCAAAAGAAGCATACGTTCTGGATTTAAGCGGCGCGATCGGTGCAGCCGCCTACGCGGCACCGACACTCGTTTCCTTCGCGGCGAAAATCCAGGGAAAAGCCGCCCACGCCGGTTTCCACCCGGAGGACGGCATCAACAGCATCCAGGCGGCCGCCCACGCAATCGCACAGCTTCCGCAGGGCCACGTGGATGAAAGCACCACTGCCAACATCGGAAAAATCGGCGGCGGCTCCGGTACCAACATCGTTTCGGAAAGCTGCGTGATCGAAGGCGAAATTCGAAGCCTGAACCACGAGACGGCGATGGAGCTTCTGGAAACATATCACAGAACCTTCCAGCAGGAAGCAGAGAAGATTGGTGCGAAGCTGGTCTGGGAAGAAAAGCTGAATATCCATGCGTATGAGACGCCGCTGACAAGCGATGCCGCAAGGCATTACGAGAGCGCCGTTGCAGAAGAAGGCCTGACCGCTGCATTCGAAAAAACTTTCGGCGGCAGCGACAACAACGTCTTTGCACAGCACGGCATCGAAGGGCTTGTCATCGCAACCTCGATGAATCAGGTACACAGCTGCGCCGAGTACACAAAAATCCCGGAGATAGCCCAGGTGGCGCGGATTGTGGCCAATCTTGCCGCACCGCAGGAAGCCTGAACAGATCCTGGACGAAAAAACAGAATACGTAAAAAATCCCCAAAGCCCGCCGGCAGATGTGAAAACAAAAACCGGCGGGCTTTTCCTGTTTCCGGCACGGCTTGCCACGCAGAGAAAAATAGTCTATAATAGGGAAAAGCTTCCGGTGCATGCCGGAATTTAACACCAGTAGACAAGAAGTCCCCTGCTTCTAAAGCGGTGGGATGAATTGTTAAAAGAAACATAACGGCAGTGGCGGGCGGAGAAAAATCGGTATCCTCCACTGACATGAGGCAAGTCACAGTCGAACTATTTTCGGCATGTCAGACTCCGTGAAAATACCGACTGTGAGTTGAAACAAGAATAAAAGAGGAGAAACAATGATACAGACACCAATTCAGAAACTGGAATTTCCAAACGACAGAGGCGTCCGCCTGTACTGCAAGCGGGAGGATCTTCTTCCGTTTTCCTTAGGCGGAAACAAAGTCCGCATCGGACGTGCTTTTTTCCAGGATATGCAGGAGAAAAACAAAGACTGCATGATCATCTACGGAAACAGCAGATCCAACCTCTGCCGCGTGCTGGCCAATCTGTGCTGTGCCGAGAAAATTCCATGCTATATGATCTGTTCTTCTGAAGAAAACGAAGAACACCCGATCGAAACCAACAACAGCCGTCTGATGAAATGGCTCGGAGCCGAAGTCATTCCGTGCAGAAAAACAGAGATTGCGCAGACGGTCGAAAAGACCATGCAACGTCTGACGGAGCAGGGATATCAGCCGTATTATATTTTCGGCGACAAATTCGGAAACGGAAATGAAGGAACACCGGTGCAGGCTTATGTGGATGGCTACCGTGAGATTTTGGAGTGGGAGAGAGAACAGAACGTTTCCTTTTCTCATATCTTTGCAGCATCCGGGACCGGCTCCACGCAGAGTGGTCTGGTGAGCGGAAAACTGATCGAACAGGGAAGCGAGCAGATTATCGGTCTTTCTATTTCATCCCGTGAGTACGACCGCGCGATCCGCATTATGGAGAGCGGGATTTCGGACTATTTTCAGAAGAAGCATCTTTTGCTGCCGGAAGGATGGGAGCAGGAACTGTACCTGGAAATGGGATACCGCCAGGGCGGATACGGTCAGTACGATGAGCGTATTCTGCAGGTGATCCGGGAAGAGTTCTGCCGGAACGGACTTCCGCTGGATCCAACCTATACCGGAAAAGCATTCTGGGGAATGAAGCAGTATATCGAGGAACATGACCTGCAAAACTGTGATGTGCTTTTTATTCACACAGGAGGAACGCCGCTGTTCTATGACTGCATTCTGAACGATACCGATGGAGGAATGAAATGAAACGGATTTCAATTGTCATCCCATGCTACAATTCCGAAGCAACGATTCGGAAGGTTGTAGAGATGGTGATGGAAGAATTCAAAAAAATGGACGGATATGACTGTGAATTTGTCCTGGTAAACGATGGATCTCCAAAAGATGATACGTATGGAGAGATCAAAAAGCTGGGAGAACAGTATAAAAATGTCAAAGGAATCAATCTGCTGCGCAATTTTGGCCAGCATAATGCGCTGATGGCCGCACTCCACTACACGGAGGGAGATTTTATTCTTGGTATGGATGATGATATGCAGACACATCCATCGCAGATCAGCAAACTGATCCATAAAATGGAAGAAGGATATGATCTGGTTTACGGATATTATCCGAAACGAAAAAATTCCTTCCTGAAAAATATCACAAGTAAATTAAACGAAGTCTCATCACGGATTCTTCTCGGGCGCCCTAAAAATATTGTTTCCAGCAACTTCTGGATGATCACCCGTCAGATCAAGGAAGAAGTGGTCAAATACGACAGCTTTAATCCATATATTGATGGGATTTTTTACCGTACAACGCACAAAATCGGGAATGTGGAGGTGGAGCACTTCAAACGTGCGGTGGGAACCTCCAACTATACGTTAAAGAAGCTGATCAAATTATGGCTCGCCTACTGGAACTATTCGGTGATCCCCCTTCGGGTGTCTTCCGTACTCGGTGGAATTTCCGCAGCGGGCGGTTTTCTGGCAGCCATTATCATTGCAATCCGAAAGCTCATCGATCCGAATGTGATGGTTGGATGGTCCTCCACAATCTGTACGATTGTTGTTTTTTCCGGACTGATTTTGATGGTGCTCGGCATTATCGGAGAGTATCTCGGAAAAATGATTCTGATTCTGAACCGCACGCCGCAGTATATTGTGCGGGAAACCATTAACGTATCTGATGAGGAAGAAAAAAAGTGAAAAAAATCATGATTTTAGGTGCCGGTATTTACCAGGTGCCGCTGATACGGACTGCACGCAGAATGGGTCTTTACACAATCGTAGTGAGTATTCCCGGCGATTATCCGGGGTTTGCACTTGCAGATAAAATTTATGAACTGAATACGCGGGATAAAGAAGCGATTCTTGCGGCGGCGGAAAAAGAACAGATCGACGGAATCTGTACATCGGGAACCGATGTGGCCGTCAGCACAATCGGCTATGTCTGTGAAAAGATGCATCTGTCCGGCATTCCGTATGAGGCGGCGGAAATTCTGACCGATAAGGCAAAGATGAAAGACGCATTCCGGCAGGGCGGCGTTTCCGCGGCAGACGGGATGCGGGTAAGAAGCGCAGAGGAGGCACAAAAAGCCGCAGAACAGCTTGGATACCCGGTTGTCGTAAAACGGGTGGACAGTTCAGGAAGCCGCGGAATTACCGTGGTGGAGCATTCCAGACAGATCGAAGAAGCGTATGAAAATGCGAGAAACGGTTCGGCAAGAGATTATGTGCTGGTTGAAAAATTCCTCCGCGGAACGGAGATCGGCGTGGATGGATTTGTGCAGAACCACAAACTGGTCTTTCTGGCACCGCACATGAAATTTGTATACCGCGGTGCACACACGACCGTTCCGGTCGGCCATGCATTTCCGTATGGATGCAGCGGGGCACTGCGGGAAGAAATTGCCCGCCAGATGCAGCTGGCCGTCACCGCATCCGGTGCCGATCAGTGCTCCGTCAATGCGGATGTCTTTGTGGACGGAGAGAAGGTCTGGATCATTGAAATGGGCGGAAGAACCGGAGCAACCTGCATTCCGGAACTGATTTCAACGTATTACGGATTTGATTTTTATGAGCAGATGATCAAAAGCGCCCTCGGGGAAGAAACGGATTTTCAGCAGACGGAAAGCTGCCCGTGCATGGCAAAACTGCTGCTGAGTCCGGTAAGCGGAACCATCACACAAATCGACCGGGATCAGGTCGAACGTCTGCGTCAGGAAGGGCTGGAGCTTGTCCTGGATTATCCGGAGGGGCATGAAGTTTCTGCCATGGCAGATGGAACTGACCGGATCGGCCATGTGATTGTAAAGACTGACCGGGAAGCGGAACTGGATGAGCAGATGAAGCGGGTGTACCGCTGTATCTGGATTGATGGAAAAAATCTGGAGACAATCTGGGAAGAGAAAACAGCAAAATAAAAAACCCGGAATCTTTTCAAGACCTCAGAAGAGGAGCGAAAGGATTCCGGGTTTTGCGTTGCCAGGCATATCAATATCCGGTGGACCAATTTTGATTACACTGTTTTTACAGGCTTCATCATCATCCGATAGTAGACTGGAATCAGCAGTGCAATTGCACCGAACCAGGCAAGCGGGCTTGCGATGCAGGCGGCAGTGTAGCCTAAGAAGCGTGACAGCCAGACGGTAGCAGCAAGACGCATCACAAGCTCGACCATGCATGCGGCAAACGGTGCGCGTCCGTTCTGCATACTCTGAATCGAGGTGCGGTAGACGGCGAGAAGGCCGAGCAGGAAGTAGAACGGCGCTTCGATCGTCAGGAATGCATCGGAGTAATGGTAAGAATCCGTGATTTCGCTCGAAAAGCTTGGTGAGCAGGTGCATCTGTCCCGCGAGGTCTGCTGCCGCCGCTTCCGGAAAATGACGGGAAAGACGGTGACGCAGTATCTCGAGGAATATCGTGTGTCCAAAAGCCTGCCGCTCGTCGAAAGCGGCTTTTTGCCACGAAAAATATGTTACATCTGTTTGATTGCCTGCAGCATTTCAAGATCCGAAGCAGTCACCTTGATATTGGAAACCATCGTTCGGCCGTCCGGTTTTTTCACCGTGACTTCGAGAATCGTTCCCTCCTCGATCTGCGAGGATGCGAGATCGCTCATGAATTTTACGAACTTCGGGTGGTTTTGGGCGAAACGGTTTCTCAGATTTTTTAATTCCATTAACTTTATTGGGTTAAATGCCATTCTTTTTTCTGTCCTTTCTATTCGAAACTTCTTTCGAAACATGAAAGTATTGTAACATGGAAAAGAAAAAATGCAAGCGGATAAAAAGAGAAAAGACAGAGATACTGGGAATAAGAGAAAAGATTCTCAATTAGAATGGGAGAAAAACGAATGAAAGCGAAGAAGTATCTGCTGTTTTTTCTTTTGGGCTACTGTATTTATATTGCCATCGAAGTCACCTACCGGGGTTACAGCTTCCGCCTGATGGGCATTGCCGGAGGAATGTCCCTTGCAGGAATCGGAATGCTGGAAGACGCCGGGCTGCGCCGCTTTCCGCTGGCGTTTCAGATGATGGTATCCGCCGTCCTGATTACGGCCATTGAACTGTATTCGGGGATGTTTTCCCTGAGGGTGCTGCATTACCGCATGTGGGACTATGGTACGCTGCCGTTTTCCATCTGCGAAGGATTAATCTGCCCGTGTTTTTTCGGGATCTGGTATCTGCTCTCGGCGGTTGGGATTTTTCTTACGGACTATGTGAGCTATTATATCTTCCATGAGGGGACGCACCCGGTGTATCGAAAGAAGAAAAAGGGTTGTGCCGAAGGGGAGTTCGTTATAAAATAAGAAAAAACAACCCAGGCAGGAGGTCCTCATGGAAAACGAAAAAAATTATCTGGAATATCTCGCAGAATTGTACCCGACCATCGAAAAAGCAGCGACCGAAATCATCAATCTGCAGTCCGTTATCAACCTTCCCAAAGGCACGGAGCATTTCCTTTCGGATATTCATGGCGAATACGAAGCCTTTTCTCATGTACTCCGCAACGGTTCCGGTGCCGTGCGAAAGAAGATTGACGATGTCTTCGGCCACACGCTCGGCATTTCGGAAAAACGTGCGCTTGCAACCCTTATCTATTACCCGAGAGAGCGCCTGGAGATGGAGAAAAAGCAGCAGGAGGACATCGATGACTGGTACAAGGTCATGCTGTACCGCCTGATCGACGTCTGCAAAATCGTTTCTTCCAAATACACCCGTGCCAAAGTGCGGAAAGCCCTGCCGGCGGATTATGGCTATATCATCGAGGAGCTGATCACCGAAAAGCCGGAGGTGCTCGACAAAGAAGCATACTACGAGGCGATCATCCAGACTATCCTCGAAATCGGAAGCGCCGAGAACTTCATCATTGCCGTGGCAGAGCTGATTCAGCGGCTCGTTGTTGATCATCTCCACATCATCGGCGACATCTTTGACCGCGGTCCGGAGCCGTATAAAATCATGGACTGCCTGATGAATTATCATTCCCTCGATATCCAGTGGGGCAACCACGATGTGCTCTGGATGGGCGCTGCGACCGGCCAGCCGGCGTGCGTGGCCAGCACGATCCGCATCTGCCTCCACTACGGCAATCTCGATGTGCTGGAGGACGGCTACGGCATCAATATGCTTCCGCTTGCCACCTTTGCTCTCGAGACGTACGGCGATGATCCGTGCGAATGCTTTGCCGCAAAAGGCGGCGAGGACAGCGGAAATTCCCAGCAGATGCTGGAGCGCCGCATGCACAAGGCCATCACCGTGATGCAGTTAAAGCTCGAGAACCGTCTGATCCGTGAAAACCCGGAATACGGCATGGAAAACCGCCGTCTGCTGGAACAGATCGATTACCAGAACGGAACGGTGACGATTGGGGAGAAAACGTATGCTCTGCGCGACAAGAGCTTTCCGACGATCGACCCGGCGCATCCGGACGAGCTGACAGAAAAAGAGGCAGAAGTGCTCGATAAGCTGATCTTCGCCTTCCGAAACAGCGAAAAACTGCAGGCGCACGTCGATTTCCTGCTCAAAAAAGGAAGCCTCTACCGCGTCTACAATGGAAATCTGCTGTACCACGGCTGCATGCCGATGAATGAGGACGGCACCTTAAAAGAGGTACAGGTCGACGGAAAGAAATACAAGGGAAAAGCACTGTACGATATCCTCGAGCACAACGTGCGCCGCGCATTTGTAAGCCGCGATCCGAAAAAACGGGAGCAGGGCCGCAATACGCTGTGGTATCTGTGGACCGCGCCGAATTCCCCGCTGTACGGCCGCGACAAGATGACAACATTTGAGCGGTATTTCCTCGCAGAAAAAGAGACCTGGACCGAGGTGAAAAACGCGTATTACCGCCTGATCGAGAAAGAGGAGACGGCGGACCGGATCTTACAGGAGTTCGGGCTTGCCGGTGAAAATGTACATATTATCAACGGCCACGTCCCGGTACACCAGAGTGCCGGTGAAAGCCCGGTCAAATGCGGCGGCAAGGTGCTGATCATCGACGGCGGCTTCTGCAGGGCGTACCACAAAGAAACCGGCATCGCGGGTTACACGCTGATTTACAACTCGTACGGCCTCAGCCTCACCGCGCACGAGCCGTTTGAATCGACGGAAAAAGCAATCCAGGAGGAGAAGGATATTGTCTCCCGCCAGGTGGCGGTGCGGTACAACATGAAGCGCCAGTTAGTCGGCGATACGGATCAGGGACGGCAGATCCGGCAGCGCATCCGTGAATTAAAGGAACTGATCGAGGCGTACCGCACGGCTCAGTTAAAAGAGCTTCTTTAAATCAAGGGTTTTCAACTGCGCCGGAAAATGGTATAATCAAAACAGTGTGCGCAGATGGAAACACTGTGCGCTGGAACAGATGGAAAGAAGGAAGAAACATATGAGGGCATGGATTGCCAGGATGACAGAAGATAACATAGATCAGAGCGCGATCGAAAAAGCAGGAGAGATTCTGAAAAACGGCGGTCTGGCGGCATTCCCGACCGAGACCGTATATGGTCTTGGCGGAAATGCGCTGGATGCCAAAGCTTCCGAGAAAATTTATGCGGCAAAGGGCCGTCCGTCGGACAACCCGCTGATCGTCCACATCGGAAGAATGGAGGATCTCGAAACCGTAGCGGCAAACGTGCCGGAGAGTGCACGCAAACTGGCAGCCGCATGCTGGCCGGGACCGCTGACGATGATTTTTGAGAAAACAAATGCCGTTCCGCTCGAGACGACGGGAGGCCTTACCTCCGTAGCCGTGCGCTATCCGAGCAACAAAGTGGCAAACGCACTGATCTTAGCCGGAGGCGGCTTCATCGCAGCACCGAGCGCCAATACATCAGGCCGGCCGAGTCCGACGAAAGCCGAGCATGTGATCGAGGATCTTGGGGACAAAATTGACTGTATCATCGACGGAGGAGACGCCGAGATCGGCCTCGAATCCACCATCGTCGATTTTACAGAGGAGATTCCGACGATTCTCCGCCCGGGCTATTACAACAAAGAGATGCTGGAAAAAGTGCTTGGAACCGTGCGTGTCGATCCGGGAATCCTTGCGGAGGACAGCCATGTGCGTCCGAAGGCACCGGGCATGCGCTACAAACATTATGCGCCGAAGGCAGACCTTACGATTATCCAGGGCGAGATGGAACGGGTGATTCCGGAAATCAACCGCCTTGCCGCAGAACAGGAAAAGGCAGGAAAGAAAGTGGGCGTAATCTGCACCGATGAGACACGGGAGCAGTACACCACAGGAGATATCAAGAGCATCGGGCTGCGCGCCGAAGATGAGACGATCGCGCATCACCTGTTTGCGATTCTGCGCGACTTCGATGAGGACGGCGTGGAGGTGATTTATTCCGAGGCTTTCGACACCCCGCGTATGGGGCAGGCGATCATGAACCGCCTGTTAAAAGCCGCAGGCCACAAAGTAGCAGAGGTATAACAGTGAAACATTACAGCAGGATTTTATTTGTGGACGCGGACGATACCGCGCGCGCACCGATGGCGAAGGCGATTCTGCAGAGCAAAGAGCTTCCGTGGCCGATGGAAATTGGTTCCCGCGGGCTTGTCGTTCTGTTTCCGCAGCCGGTCAACCAGAAGGTAGAGGCAGTGCTTGCGCGCAACGGGCTTTCGGCCAAAGACCACACCACCACACCGCTTACCGCGGAGGACATCAACGACGACACGCTGCTTCTTGTGATGGAGGACAGTCAGAGGGAAAAGATCCGTGAGGACTTCCCGGATGCGCCCCATCTGCAGACGATCGCCGGATTTCTGCGGCTGGCAGGAGACATCCCCGCCCTTTACGGGGAACCGCTTACCGAATACGGAAAATGTTATGAAGCGCTGGAATTCCTGATTGAAGGTGTTCTTGCGCGGCTGAAAGAGGAGGAAGAACAATGATAGCTTTAGGATGCGACCACGGCGGATATGAGCTGATGCAGGAGGTAAAAGCATATCTGGACAAACAGGGACTGGAATATCAGGACTTCGGATGCTACAGCAACGAGGCAGTTGATTATCCGGTTTACGCCAGAAAAGTAGGCCATGCGATCCAGAACGGAACGTGTGATAAGGGAATCCTGATCTGCGGAACCGGAATCGGCATTTCTATCACGGCAAACAAAATGGAAGGAATCCGTGCAGCACTCTGCACCGACTGCTTCTGCGCAGAGGCAACCCGCCTGCACAACGATGCCAACGTACTGGCGATGGGAGGACGCGTTGTAGGCCCTGGCCTTGCAATCAAAATCGTAGAAACCTTCCTGAACACTCCATTTTCCGGAGAAGAGCGTCACGAACGCCGTATTCACTTGATTGAGCATGAAGGCGAAAATGAATAAATTTTAAACAAAACAAAGGAGAAGGGAAAATGGCAAGAACAGTCATCATGGATCACCCGCTGATCCAGCACAAAATCGGTATTATCAGAAAGAAAGACACAAGCTCCAAGGAGTTCCGCGAGATGATCAGCGAGATTGCAATGCTGATGTGCTACGAGGCAACCAGAGAGCTGCCGCTCACAGACGTTGAAATTGAAACCCCGATCTGCAAAACAACCGTAAAAGAGCTCGAAGGAAAGAAAATGGCAGTTGTGCCGATCCTCCGTGCCGGTCTTGGTATGGTAGAAGGTATGCTGGCTATGATTCCGGCAGCAAAAATCGGACACATCGGTCTGTACCGTGATCCGGAAACCCTGGCACCGGTTGAGTATTACTGCAAACTTCCGTCAGACATCGCAAGCCGTGAAGTATTTGTAACCGACCCGATGCTGGCAACCGGCGGTTCTGCAACGGCAGCCATCACCATGCTGAAAGAAAAAGGCGCAAAGAAGATCCACTTCATGTGCATCATCGCATCTCCGGAAGGAATCGAGAAAATGCATGAGGTTCACCCGGATGTCGATGTTTTCGTCGGAGCACTGGATGACCATCTGAACGAGCACGGCTACATTGTACCAGGCCTCGGCGATGCTGGAGACCGTATCTTCGGTACGAAATAAGAGCGGAAGCAAAGTACGTTAAGAAAACACAGGGGAAATGGGTATGAGCGATAAACGAGAGGATTATATTTCCTGGGATGAATATTTCATGGCAGTTGCCCAGCTTGCCGGTATGCGCTCGAAGGATCCGCACACCCAGGTGGGAGCCTGCATTGTGAGCGAGGACAACAAGATTCTGTCCATGGGATACAACGGTTTCCCGAAAGGCTGCTCGGACGACGAGTTCCCGTGGGGAAAGACAAGTGAAAATCCGCTGGAAAACAAGTATCTTTACACAACGCACAGTGAACTGAACGCCATCCTGAATTACCGCGGTGGAAGCCTCGAGGGAGCCAAGCTGTATGTGACATTGTTCCCATGCAACGAGTGCTGCAAGGCGATTATCCAGGCGGGAATCAAAACGGTGATCTACGACTGCGACAAGTACGCGGACACCCCGTCCGTGATCGCATCGAAACGGATGATGAAGGCGTCCGGAGTCACTTTTCAGAAATACCACCGCACAGGGCGGGAAATTACCATGTCCCTGTAGCAGAAAGGATAATAGAAGGAGCGCGCCTGAACGAACAGAAAGTTCAGACGCGCTTCGTCTGTATACACGAAAAGACAAGAAACGGGAGGGCACCATGGAGAGCAATTTCGAATGGATTACGGCAAACGGGGATATCGGCATCCGCTTTTTCCACAGCATCGACGACGGCGGCTACAGCAACCCGCCGCACTGGCACAACGATCTGGAGATCATTTATCTTCTGGAAGGCCGTCTGAAAGTGCGTTTCGGTGACGGCGGCGAGCGGCAGATCGGGGCAGATGAACTTCTCGTCATCAACTCCGGCACGATCCATGCCGTGACAGCCTATCCGAATCAGGCCATCGTCCTGCAGGTTCCGTACGAGATGCTGCTGCAGTACATGGAGCGTTACGATCATCTTTACTTTGTTGTGGATGAAAGACCGGCCAGTGAGGCGGAAAAACAAAAACTCGCAGAATTCAAAGCAGTTCTCCGGGAGATGGACGAGGTGTACGGTGCGCAGAAAGAAGGGTATCAGTTAAAATTCGACAGCCTTCTTCTTGAAGCGCTGTACCGCTTACTGGTGGACTATGCGGTGCGGATCGGAAAAGAACACATTCCGCAGAATCAGAAGGCCGTACAGCAGATCCGCGAGGTCATGCGGTATATTGAGGAGCATTACGCCAAAAAGCTGACGGTGGCGCAGGTCGCGGAGCACTTTGGTTATACGCCGAATTATCTGTCGAAGCTCCTGAAACGGTACCTCGGTCTGACGGCCTACCAGTATCTGTATGAAATCCGGCTCGATCGGATCTGCCGCGACCTGCAGCATCCCGAGGCGCGGATCATGGAACTTCTGCCGAAACACGGCTGCGAAAACTACAAGTCGGTGTCGCGTCTGTTTAAGGAGCGGTACGGCTGCAGCATGAAGGAAATGCAGAAGCGGTATGAAAAGGAAAAAGGAGACCGCCCGATGGGCCAGTGGGTAAGAATCAGAAAAGCGGAAATGCCCTAATTTTCTGCCGAAAAAGGCACTAAACAAGAAGAAGAGAGCATGGTATAGTGGAAGCATGAAACAGCGGATTTTCAGTAAATGCCGCAAAACATGTGAAAAATGGAGTGTGGAAAATGAAAGCAAAACAGATTACAACGTACCATGTAAAAGGGGAAGCAAAAACCTGGGAAAAAGCGCTGGCACCGGAAGACGAGTCCAAGAACGTAAAAATGATTGAGTCGAACGTCATCAACCTGTATCCGGACTTTGCGTTCCAGACCATCGAGGGCTTCGGCGGCGCCATGACCGAGAGCAGCGCATACCTGCTGTCCCGTATGGATGAGGAAACACAGAATCAGGCATTACAGGATATTTTCGGACCGGACGGCCTTCATGCAAGATTTGTCCGCGTGCCGATCGACAGCTGTGACTATTCCCTTGAGGAGTATCAGGCAGTCGCAGACCCGATCGCAGACCCGGATCTGGCAACCTTCTCGATCGACCGCGACCGCAAATATGTCCTTCCGATGCTGAAAAAAGCCATCGAAATCTCCGCAGAGCCGATCAGTGTTCTGATGAGCCCGTGGTCTCCGCCGTATCAGTGGAAAACTGCACCGAAGATCGCAAAGAATGATGCTGCTGTTTACGGTGCAATGGGAATGCCGGTTCCGGAAGAGATTCCGCAGAGAAACCACGGCGGCAGCCTGAAACCGGAGTATTACGGAAGCTGGGCAAAATACGTCGTAAAATATCTGCAGGCATACCTCGATGAGGGAATCCCGGTGACGATGCTGAGCCTGCAGAACGAGACCGTAGCAGCTACCACCTGGGACAGCTGCGTATGGACACCGGAAGAGTCCAAAACCTACCTGAAAGATTATCTGTATCCGGAGATGAAAAAAGCAGGCCTGACGGACAAGATCGGCATCTTCATCTGGGATCACAACAAAGAGCGTATGATCGAGCACGTTCTGACCGTCCTTGACGAGGAGACCATGGACATGGTAGCCGGTATCGCATTCCACTGGTATTCCGGCGACCACTTCGAGGCTGTTGAGCTGATGAAACAGAAATACCCGGACAAAACCTTCATGCTTTCCGAGTGCTGTGCCCTTCACATGCCGGGCAGAATCGGTTTTGGCGACGGTGGTTTCGGACCGGTGAACTTCCAGACACCAGAGTACGTCGATTACCTTGACGCCGCAGATTATGCACACGATATGATCGGAAACCTGAACGCCGGCATGAACCGCTGGATCGACTGGAACTTCCTCGTAGACAAAGACGGCGGCCCGCGCCACGTACCGATGGGATTCACCTCAGGTCTGATTGTGGATGATGATTTCCATTACCGCAAACCGATCATGTACCACTACATCGGCCATATTTCCAAATATATTGCTCCGGGTGCAAAACGCATCGGCTGGAGCAAATACGGAGCAAACCTGGATGTAACGGCCGCAGTCAATCCAGACGGAAGCTACGTTGTGATCCTGCTGAACCGCACAAAAGAGGATTCCGGCTGTTTCCTGCGTGTCAACGGACATATCATGCGTGTCGATCTTCCGGCAGAGACACTCAGCACGGTTGTAATCGAGAAATAAAAAGCAAAAATAAGAAAATGCCTTCTGTGCAGAATGGAAACAGTCTGCACAGAAGGCATTTTTGTAAGATACGATTTATTTTTGATCGGAATCGGAAGAATCTGAGTTTTTCTCTTCGGTCGAAGGCTTTGCCGGTGTATACGGCGCATCAACCGGAGACTCTTCCGTGGTCAGCTTTGTCAGCGCTTTGCGCAGCCGGTAGCCCGGAAAGTGGAAGACTTCGGCCTCGTCGATCTTCTTTTTCTGATATGGGATCGCCTGTCTCGTTTCCGGATCAATGTGGTCCATGTGGAAGTAAAACGCATCGTCATCCGGCAGGTGATGTTTTTCAAGACGACGGTTGGCGAAGTTGCGGCAGACCGTGCAGATAATGGCACAGACCGGAACGGCGATGATCATGCCAAAGACACCCCAGAAGCCGCCGCCGATCAGAATCGAGATGATGATAAGGAAGCTGGACACGCCGGTCGTCTCGCCGAGGATTTTCGGTCCTAAGAAGTTTCCGTCAAACTGCTGCAGGAGAACGACGAAAATCAGGAAATACAGTGCCTGCAGAGGGTCGATCAGAAGGATCAGCAGAAGACACGGAACGGCGCCGAGGAACGGGCCGAAAAACGGAATGATATTTGTCACACCGATGATTACGCTGACCAGCAGTGCGTACGGGGTGCCGATCAGGCTCGTCACAAGATAGCAGATGGCACCGATGATGATCGAATCGATGACTTTTCCAACGAGGAATCCGCTGAATTCCTGGTTCACATACTGGCAGTCGCGGATCACGGCATTTCCGTGATCCAGACCGAGCAGCGCGTAGACTGCTTTTTTCAGCTTGGCAATGTAGCTTTCCTTGTTGTACAGCATGTAGATCGCAACGATCGCGCCAAGCAGAATGTTTTTGAAAAACGTAACCATGTTGACGAGCTGTCCGGAGAGGTTCAGAAGGAACGTACGGAGCATCGGCATCAGGTCATTGGTCAGCCAGTTGGAAAGCTTTGCGGAGAACATGGAGATGTACTGGTCTGCCGTCTGCTGCATCTCCGGGTAATTCGCCAGCACTTTTGTGGCAAAATCCTGAATGTTGTTTGCGTAGTTGGAGAAGTTGGAGACAATGTTTGTGATACTTGAGAACAGCTCCGGGATCAGGGTCGCAATGAGTCCGTACAGCGCGAAAAGCATGGCGACGTACGTCAGAAGAATCAAAAGCGCCCGCACAAGCTTTTTGCAGCGTACCGACTGTGTTTTTCCGTGCCGGGCAAAGAGTCTGGCGATGATCCGCTGTTCTATGAAGTTAATGATCGGGCTGATCACATAGGCGAGAATCAGGGCTGCAATCAGGGGGGAGAGAATGTCGAGGACATTGTGAAAGGCGGTCCGCACAGAAGTCTGGTGGAAGAGCAGGTAGTAAAAAATCATGGACGCTGCAAGTACCAGAAAGGCAGTAACGCCGGTCCGGACATATTTTCGGTAACGATCCAGTTTCATAAAAATGTAAATCCCCTTTCGAATTTTATTAACCTCTATTATACACATGCAATCCCCAAAATACAACCGCAACCACACTTGCGGGAAAAAAAGGAAACTGCTATACTGGAAAAGCAGATTTAGAAAAAGGAGATAACAAATTTGAAGATAAAAATGCCGCCAAGCGTAAATATGGTAATCGATTCCCTGCATGCGAAAGGCTTCGAGGCGTACGCGGTCGGAGGCTGTGTGCGCGATACGATTCTTGCGCGGGAGCCGGACGACTGGGATATTACAACCTCTGCTTCCCCACAGCAGGTAAAAGAAATTTTTGACCGCACCGTGGATACGGGACTGGAGCACGGAACGGTAACAGTTCTGGCCGGAAGCGGCGCGCACGAGGTCACGACGTACCGCATCGACGGAGAGTATGAGGACGGCCGCCATCCGAAAGAAGTGGTCTTTACCTCCAGCCTCGCCGAGGATCTGCGCCGCCGTGATTTTACGATCAATGCGATGGCATACAACAACGAAGAGGGGCTTGTGGATCTGTTCGATGGAATCAGGGATTTACAGCGCAAAGTCATCCGCTGTGTCGGAAATCCGACCGAGCGGTTCAGTGAGGATGCACTGCGGATCCTGCGCGCCCTCCGCTTTTCCGCACAGCTCGGCTTCAAACTCGATCCGGTAACACTGGATGCCATCATAGCACTCGCGCCGACGCTTGAAAAAATCAGCGCCGAGCGGATCCGTGTGGAACTGAATAAACTGCTGATCTCGAAGCGGCCGGAGTACATGGAGGCCGTCTATGAGGCGGGTATTACAAAGATTGTGCTGCCGGAGTTTGATGAACTGATGAAAACGCCGCAGAACAATCCGCACCACTGCTATAATGTCGGTGAGCACACGATTGCCGCTCTGCAGCACGTTCCGGCAGATCCGATTCTGCGCTGGACGATGCTGCTCCACGACATTGCAAAACCGGCGTGCCGCACAACGGATGAGGCCGGCATCGATCATTTTAAAGGCCACGCACCGGCGGGGGAGAAAATGGCGAAAGCGATTCTGCGCCGTCTGAAATTCGACAACGAAACCATCCGCCAGGTCGCAGCATTGATCCGCTGGCATGACTGCCGCATGGCTCCGGAGAAACCGGTGATCCGCCGTATTCTGAACAAACTCGGCCCGGAGCTGTTCGAAAAACTGATGATCGTGCAGGAAGCCGATACGATGGCCAAAAGCCTGTACCAGCGGGAGAAAACCCTGGAACGGATCGAAAAGGTAAGGGAGTGCGTCAGAGAAATTCTCGATAACGGCGACTGCTTTACGTTGAAAATGCTGACCGTTTCCGGCAAAGATCTGATGGAACTCGGTGTCCCAAAAGGCCCGAAAATCGGCGAATGCCTGAACGCGGCGCTGGAAGAAGTGATGAAAGATCCGGCGAAGAATACAAAAGAATACCTGACAGAGTACGTAAAAACACTGCTGTAAAGCCAAAACGGCAAACAAGAGGGCCGGGGACAGAACAATCCGTCCCCGGCTCTCTTTTGTTTTTTGCTGGTTTTATACGTTCAGATCACGCAGCAGATCCGCATACCAGCAGAACACATGGGCAATGCGGTACAGTTCGCTCTCCTTGGAGACGGTGCGCCACAGCTCTTTATAGCTGTGCAGCCACCGTTCGAGATCTCCGGCGAGTGCAAAACAGTCTTCTTTCTCCGGCAGAGTGCCCTCGGAAAGAAGGGAAGCGCGCAGGAACGGCAGCAGGCGGTTCAGCACTTTCAGGCCGTCTGCGGCGAGCAGGTACGCATAGATCATCGGACGGTTCTCCGGGCGGACGGTGCCGGCTTTCTCGTACAGAACGGCGCAGAGCGCGTCGATTGAAGCATTTGCTGCATCCGCATCGCCTTCCGCGCAGGAGCGGAGCAGTTCGGCAGCCTCTTCTTTGTCCTGATGCAGTTCGAGTGCTTCCTGTACCATAACGGCAGTGCGCCACGGATACGCATCCTGATGGCAGAGAAGATCGAGCACGGAAACGAGTTTTCCGGAAGCATCACCAAATTCCAGCACGGAAATCTGGCGGTTGATTTCCTCCTCCGGCAGAATGTCTGCATTCCAGGAGAACGCCGCGCCGTAGATCATGCCGATGCGGGAGAAGTCCGGGTGATTGATGTGGCCGTAATCGCCCCAGTCAGTGTTCAGAAGTCCCATCGCATGGCATTCGTGGCCGTAGCGCGCCATTCTGGAAATGTTTTCATACGCCTCATGATACTTGTTGATGAGCTGGTTCCATCCCTGTACGCCCGGGCACACATACAGATGCTCGGCACCGGAATTGGCAAGGCGGGTCAGACGCTCCGATGAAACATTTGACGCATAATCCCAGTGGAGGCAGATCAGGTTCTTCGGCAGGAGATGATAAACTTCCGGCTCCTGGCTGATGACATCACTCCAGAACATCGGCGTGCGGCCGGATTCAGTGATATAGTTGGCAAGCTCTGTCACAAACTCGGTGTAGATGACGGTGGTTCCCTTTTCCTCGGCGAGTGCGCGGGAAGCCCCTTTTCCAAGGTCAAACGTTTCATCCGCGCAGAGATTGAAATACTTCGAGGAGAAGAGCTGCATATATTCGGAAAGAATGTGTTTGGCAAGGGAGAGGCTCTCCGGGTTTGTGATATCGAGCGTATGGTGCGCCTGGCGGTCATAGAAGGAGAACGGAGCCGAAGCAGAGCCTTCCAGTTCGCACAGATGTGCATACGATTTCGTGCAGAGCAGCTTGTACAGATGGCCGAAGCTTGCAAGCGACGGAACGAGATCAATGCCAAGTCCCTTGCAGTAGCGGTCCAGCTCGAGGATGTCCTCTGCAGTGAGCGGCGTATCGTCGCGCCACATCTCGGTCAGATCGTCGAAGAGATAGCTGTGCTCGATGTAGAGCTGAAGCTGATTGATTTTATAGAAGCTCAAGGTGGCGGCAAGCTGTTTCAGATAGGAAAGCGTCGGAACACGTCCGCGGGTCGCATCGTGGTAGAAGCCGCGGTTTTCCATGGCCGGTTTGTCGGAGATCAGGACGGTTGGAAGAACAGCACCTGCCTGGCGGATCATCTGACGGAGTGTCTGCACGCCGTAGAGAACGCCGCTTTCCAGAGATCCGCAGATCGTGATGTTTTCCGGTGTGACAGCGAGGGTATAAGCCTCACGGGATAATTCCGGAGAGGCAGTCAGATAGATCAGGTGTGATCCCACCGGCTGATGACGGCGGCAGATGGCAGGACGGAATCCCGTCTGTGTCTCAATCTCCTGCTGCAGAAGCTGTGCTGCAGAAAAAAGCTCAGCCGGGCTCTCGGAATCGAGAAAAATGCGGCTGTCATAGTGAATTGTAAAGGTGCCCTCTCCGTAGGAAAGGGAAGATGGCTGTGGTAAGAAAATCATAAAAACCCTCCTTAAAATAAAATGATTTTAGAGAACCCCATAACAGGTGTTTTTCATCCTGTCAAGTTTGGAATATTTTACCATGCGGTGAAATTAAAAACAATAAAATAAGAGAAAAAGAAAACACTTTCAACATTGCTTTTGGGATGAAAGAAAAAACAGAAACCAGTATGCATGGCACAGGGCGGATACGCATACATTGAATCGTGACCCCAAAAACGATCACAACAGGGAAAGGAGTCAGGCTCTTGTATGATTATGGATTGAGTGTGCTGTCCCATTACGGTCTTACGGCTTCCGGCACAATGCGGGTGCGGGGCGCTTTATTGTGCCACACCGAACAGGGGGATAAGCTGATCAGCGAGTTCGGGACGGCGGCGGAAAAACTGGAGCAGCGGTATCTTCTACAGTGCCGCATCACGGAGTCGGGGCTCCTGCGGTGCGATCAGATTCTGCGGAACGAAGAGGGAGCGCTTGCAACGCGCGGGGACGACGGAGGAACGTACATTGTGCGGAACTGGTACCCGGGCCGGGAATGTGAGACGGGAAACAGTGAGGATCTTATCCGCGCCTCGGACGCGCTGGCGCGGCTACATACGGCAGCTCATCTGCCGGTGAAAATGGAATACCGGAGGGAATCCATCGTGGAGGAGTGCATCCGCCACAATGTGGAAATTCGAAAGATCCGAAAGTATTTGCAGACAAAAAAGAAGAAAAATGAGTTCGAAAAACTGCTGCTGGCAAGCGCCGGTCCGTATCTGGAACAGGGAGAGCGGGCGGCCGCGGAAATGAAAGCTTCTTCCTATGAAAAACTGCGGCAGCGGGCGGACGAAGAAGGCGCCGTCTGCCACGGGGAATTCAGCCAGCACAATATTCTGCTGGAAAACGGCAGAGGCGAAACGGCGGTCAATTTCGACAAGTGGAACTTCGATCTCCAGGTGGCAGATCTTGGCTATTTTATGCGGAAAATTCTGGAAAAACACGGCTGGAGCGAGCGCGCGGCAGAACGGATCTTAAACGCCTACAGCGCCAGACGGCCGCTCGATGAGGGGGAAATCGAGACACTCCGCCTCTATCTTTCCTATCCGTGGAAATACTGGAAACTGGCAAACCGCTACTACGGAAGCAGAAAATCGTGGATATCCGGGCGGAATACGGAGAAACTAAAAACACTCAATGCGCAGCAGGCAGACTGGCTGCGGTTTGTTAAGGGATCCTTCTTTTAACCGTGCGGTGGAAAAGAGTCTGTTTTGGGCAGAAATCGCCATAAAACCGCTGGTATGGGGGACTTTTTTCTTGACAAGAGAGACGCATTAGTATATAAATATATACAGCTACGCGAAAAAGCCGGTCAACGTAACAGACTGATCATCCGGAAGAAAAACAGCCGGCAGGGCAGGTCGTGTGTATCAGCGGGCCCGCGTACCATGTAAAAAACAAATGTAAGATACAGGAGGAGTAAAACTCATGAACAAAACAGAATTAGTTGCAGCTATGGCTGAGCAGACAAATTTATCCAAAAAAGATGCAGAGGCTGCTTTAAAAGCATTTGTCGATGTAGTATCTGAAGAATTAAAGAAAGGTGAGAAAGTTCAGCTGGTAGGCTTTGGTACCTTCGAAGTATCCGAAAGAGCAGCAAGAGAAGGAAGAAATCCGCAGACTGGCGAGACCATGGAAATCAAAGCTTCCAAAACTCCGAAATTCAAAGCAGGAAAAGCTTTAAAGGACATGATGAACTAAGTAAAAATCTATGCGCTTAGATAAATTTTTAAAAGTATCACGACTGATCAAGCGGCGTACCGTAGCCAATGAAGCCTGTGATGCAGGCCGTGTCCTCGTCAATGACAGACCGGCAAAAGCATCCGCACAGGTCAAGGCAGGAGATGTACTGGAAATTCAGTTCGGAAGTAAATCCGTCAGGGTAGAAGTGCTGAATGTGCAGGAAACCGTGAAAAAAGAAGAAGCACAGGAGCTTTACCGCTACTTATAAGAAGTGCGGCAGGATTCATGTGCAGCGAATAAAAAGAGAAAACCTTCATATAATGGGTGTATAGACCATTGTATGGAGGTTTTTTGCATGGGGGAGATGAACGAACAGGTGCACCGCCTTTTGCTGGAACAGCGGAAAACACTTTCTCTTGGCGGCGTGCAGGATGTGAAAAGCTTTGATGAGAACGAAGTTCTGCTCGTGACCGTCTGCGGTGTTCTTACCATCCGCGGAAAAGAGCTGCATGTGGGCCGCCTGGAGCTGGAAAAGGGAGAGGCGGATATCGAAGGCAGCATCGACAGCCTGGTCTATACGGAACATGGGCCGCTGCAGAAGAAGGGGTCTGCGCTTGCGCGGCTGTTCCGGTAAAAATGAGTGCGTATGTCAACCGGGAGCTGATTCTGCTCGCCTGTTCCATCTGGCAGGGGGCAGTCCTGGGGTTCTGGTACGATCTGATCAAGACAGCGCGGAAACTGATCCGCCACAGCCATGCGGCGGTATCTGCAGAGGACCTCTGCTACTGGATTGCGGCAGCGCTGTATCTGTTTGTACGGATTTACGGAGAGAACAGCGGCATTCTCCGTGGGTATCTGTTTGGCGGCATCCTTGGGGGCGCTGCATTGTACCACGCATCGTTTGGACGCTTTCTTCCGGAACTTCTGGCAAAGGGAATCAAAAAAGCAGGGCGAATCCTCGCTTTTCCAGGAAAATGGCTGGTAAAAAGTATGAAAAAACGGAGAAAAAGGTTGAAATTTCATGGGAAGAACGGTAAGATGTAACTACACATGTAAGAACAAAAGAAACAAGTCTGCGGACGAAAAACAACAGATAGTTTGGCTGCAGACGGTTGGAAAATAGAAAGCAAGGGTAAAGAAAAGAATGAAAGAAAGGGAAGAAAAGAATTCTGGCCGAAAGAAAAAAGTCAGAAAGAAGAGCCGTACAACAGAGTTCTCAATTACCATAGTCCTGTGCTGCCTGGTTGCAGTCCTTACCGTAAAGGGAATCAGCCTTCAGCAGAAGGTCAATGCAAATGCATCCCGTCTTTCCAGTCTGGACAGCCAGATTGAAGAGGAGAAGCAGCGCACCGATGATATTACCGCCTTGAAAGAATACATGCAGACCGATGAGTACATAGAAAAAACGGCAAGAGAAAAACTTGGCATGGTAAAGGATAATGAGATTTTATTTAAAGAATCCCAGTCGAAATAAACAAAACAGATAAAGAAAGGGCATGATTTCGCAGTCCCCTTTGAAGTCCAGAACAAAGAGAGGAGGAGCGGAACATGCCGGAGTGGATCATTGCCATGTTCCTGATCGGCGCATTGCTGTCAGCAGGGGACATGGCTAAAATTTTTTTGGAAGCCAGAAGAAGCCGCCGGGAAGCGGCCGTCTATGACAATCATCCGCAGAAACTGCAGATGGAGCACTACGCCGATTCGTTCCGCGTTCTGGCAGAGAGCTTTTACCAGATGCCGTCAAAAAGTGTGATGCCGGAGACGGGCCGGGTGGACAAGATTCTGGAAAAAGAACAGCAGGAAGTCTGTAGCCGCTGTGCGAAGGCGTCGTGGTGCTGGGAGCAGTACGGAAACCTGACGCGCGAGCGGTGCCAGGAACTTCTTCAGACAATCGCCGACGGGGATGAGGACGAGATCAGCCGTGCAAAAGGCGAATGGAACGCCTCCTGCCTGAACGGCTCCCGCTTTCTGGAACTGTTCTGGAACCGCTACCAGCAGGAACGCCAGACGGCGCTCTGGTCGGGGCGTGTGGCGGAGAGCCGCCGCGTGGTGGCAGAACAGTTAAGTGAAGTCGCCGGGATTATGGACCGCGCCGCGTGTGATCTGTACAGCCTCAACAGTCTGCCGGACGAGCTCTCGGAAAAAATCTGCCGCCAGATGAAGAAAAACGGGGCTTTCGTCCAGAAAATCTGGCTCCAGGAGCGGCCGAAAGAGCATTTACAGATCTATATGACGGTCAAAGCGGGCCGTCACTGCCGGATCACGCTTCGCCAGACGGCGGAACTGATCGGTTCCCTGTGCGGAATCCCGATGGTTGCGGTACGCGACGGGGCACAGGTCTTAAGCGGAGAATACCAGACGGTGCTGTTTCAGGAGGATGTGAAATTCCAGGTTCTCTACGGTGTGGGACGCATCACCAAGGAGCAGGAGAGTATCTCCGGGGACAATTACAGTGTGCTCTGCGAAAACGGCCAGTTTGTCCTCTGCCTGTCGGACGGCATGGGTTCCGGGATCGAGGCAAACAGGGAGAGCGAGACGGTGGTGGAGCTGTTTGAACAGTTCCTGCGCGCCGGATTCCCGCGGATCATGGCGGCACGGATGATCAATTCGATGCTTCTGCTGCAGCCAAAGGAAGGGATGTTTTCCACGTTTGATGTTGCTTCGATTAATCTCTACACAGGCGTCTGCAGCTTTTTGAAAGGAGGTGCATCGCCGACGTTCCTTAGGCGGGATACGTGGGTGGAGGTTGTGGAGTCGACCAGTCTTGCCGCAGGTCTCGTTTCCCAGACGGATTTTGATACCACAACGAAAAAGCTGTACGACGGTGATTACCTTGTGATGATGACGGACGGAGTGCTGGACGCGCTGCCCGGGGACAGGACGGAGCAGATGAAGCAGCTTCTTCTCGAAGTGAAAAACAGCGAGCCGCGGGAATTTGCCCGGGAGCTTTTGGAACGCGTGCTGCGCCTCGGCGGCTGCCGCGCACGGGATGATATGACGGTTCTGGTCGCCAGAATCTGGAAAAAATAGGAGTAAAAACGAAGGATGCGAGAGAAAGTAAGAGCCTTTATGGAACAGTATCATATGGTAATGGCAGGCGAACGCGTGCTGCTCGGCCTTTCCGGCGGCGCGGATTCCGTCTGCCTGTTTCATCTGCTGCGGGAACTGCAGGAGCCGCTTGGCTTTTCGCTGCTGGCTGTCCACGTCAACCATAATCTGCGCGGCGCGGAAGCCGGGCGGGATGCGGCATTTGCAGAAAATCTGTGCCGGGAATATGATGTTCCGTTCTATCTCTATTCCTGTCCCGTGGAGAAGATCGCAAAAGAAAAGCATCTCTCGACGGAGGAGGCGGGACGCGTGGCGCGGCAGGAAGTTTTTGCAGCGTGCGCAAAGGAGCAGGGGGCAGTGAAAATTGCGCTCGCCCATCACCAGGATGACGTTGCGGAGACGATGCTGCATCACCTGGCACGGGGAACGTCGCTGGCCGGACTTGCCTCCTTACGCCCCGTGCGGGGGAATGTGATCCGTCCGCTTCTCTGCGTCGGACGAAAAGAGATCCGGCAGGAACTGGAAAGCCGGAAGTGTTCCTGGTGTGAGGACAGCACGAATGCAGAGGATGCTTACACGAGGAACGGAATCCGCCACCATGTGCTGCCGTATCTGACCGAAGAGGTCAATCCGCGTGCCGCCGCGCATATGGCACAGACATCGCTGGACCTGCTGGAAACGGAGGAATATCTGGAGCAGCAGACGGATCAGCTGATGGAGCGGTATGCATCCGCAGAGAAAAATGTGGTTGTGCTGCGTGATGCGGTGAGCAGCGAAGCGCCTCTTCTGCAGCGCTACGTGATCCGGCGCGTTCTGGAACAGCTGGCGGGAAAACGGAAGGATCTTACCAGGGAGCATCTGGAATCTGTGCGGGAACTTTTTGAAAAGCAGGTCGGAAAAAGTGTCTGCCTGCCGTATGGAATCACCGCCGTGCGCGGATACGAGACGCTCCGCCTGGAAAAGCAGGGAGTGCATTTAAAAGAAGAACGGAAAAGGAAAAGCGGCGAAGAAGTTCCAATTCCGGTTCCGGCCGGGTGGGAAGAGGAAAAAAGTCTCGCATTTGCAGAAAATCCAGTCACGATTGTGAAAAAAACATCGGTTTTTCCCGAAAGAATTGAAGAAAAAAAGTATACGAAATGCTTTGACTGTGATAAAATAAAAGACGGTCTTGTCCTCCGCACGAGAAGAAGCGGAGATTATCTGAGAGTAACCGCAAAAGGCGGGAAAAAGAAACTAAAAGATTATATGATTGATGCCAAGATACCGAAAGAGGAGCGGGATTCCATTCTGCTGCTCGCCGACGGACCGGAGATCTGGTGGGTCGTGGGGTATCGCAGAGGAGAGAGCGGCCGTGTCGGGGAAGACACGAAAGCAGTTCTGCAGATACAGATTGGCGTTGGTAAGGAGGAAAACAGATGAAAGAGACAATCAGAGTATTATTAAGCGAAGAAGAAGTAGACAGACGAATTAAAGAAGTAGCAGACCAGATCAACCGCGATTACGCAGGAAAAGAAGTGCACCTGATCTGCGTTTTAAAAGGCGGCGTATTCTTTATGTGCGAGCTGGCAAAACGCATCACAGTGCCGGTAAGCCTTGACTTTATGTCCGTATCAAGTTACGGCGATGACACCAAGTCCAGCGGAGTTGTCCGTATTGTAAAAGACCTGGATCAGCCGCTGGAAGGAAAAGACGTTCTGATCGTGGAGGATATCATCGATTCCGGAAGAACGCTTTACTATCTGATCGACATCCTGAAAAAGAGAAATCCGAAATCCGTACACCTGTGTACTCTGCTCGACAAGCCGGAGCGCAGAGTGCGCGATGTCAAAGTAGATTATACCTGCTTTGATATCCCGGACGAGTTCGTCGTAGGCTACGGTCTGGATTACGCACAGAAATATCGGAATCTTCCATACATCGGAGTAGTGGAGTTTCACGAAGACGAGGAGTAAAAAGAAAATATGAACAGACAGCGCAGTGGATTTGGACTCTACGCGGCGTTTATGGTGATTATCGTGCTTGCCATGTTCTATATCACCGGAAAAATCAGCGCAGGCAGCAGCCCAAGTCAGCAGAAATTTGAAACCGCCGTAAAAGACGGCAAAGTGACATCCGCGCAGATTGTCCAGAACAAAGAAGTGCCGACCGGCTCCGTTGTGGTACGGGAGCAGGGCGGTGACAGTTATACGGTCAATGTGACCGACGTAAACGCAGCTATCAGCCTTCTGGAGGATGCTGATGTAACGTACACCGTACAGAATGTCCAGAGAGACAGCATTTTCATGACGTCTGTCCTGCCGGCCCTGCTGCTCGGTATGATCCTTCTTTTCGGCATGTCGATGATGAACCGCTCCATGGGCGGCGGTGGAGGCGGCGGAAACAAAATGATGAATTTTGGAAAAAGCAACGCCCATATGTCCACCGACAAAGACAAAAAAGTCCTGTTCCGCGATGTTGCGGGCTTAAAAGAGGAAAAAGAAGACCTTGTTGAGGTGGTCGATTTCCTGAAAGCACCGGAGAAATATACACAGGTCGGCGCGAGAATCCCGAAAGGAGTTCTTCTTGTGGGCCCTCCTGGAACCGGTAAAACCCTTCTGGCGAAAGCTGTTGCAGGAGAGGCAGGCGTGCCGTTCTTCAGCATTTCCGGATCGGATTTCGTGGAAATGTTCGTCGGCGTCGGCGCTTCCCGTGTCCGCGACCTGTTTGAGGAAGGAAAAAAACATGCGCCGTGCATCATCTTCATCGATGAGATCGACGCCGTGGCAAGACGAAGAGGCACCGGTATGGGCGGCGGCCACGATGAGAGAGAGCAGACCTTAAACCAGCTTCTCGTTGAGATGGATGGTTTCGGCGTCAATGAGGGCATCATCGTGATGGCAGCGACGAACCGTGTCGATATCCTGGATCCGGCGATTCTCCGTCCGGGCCGTTTTGACCGCCGCGTGGTTGTAGGACCGCCGGATGTCATGGGCCGTGAGGAAATCCTGAAAGTCCATGCAAAGAACAAACCGCTGGCCGAGGATGTGGATCTGAAACAGATCGCGCAGACGACCGCAGGCTTCACCGGCGCAGAGCTGGAGAACCTGCTGAACGAGGCAGCAATCATGGCGGCAAAGGACCGCAGAAGATTTGTGCGCCAGGCCGATATCAAGTCTGCTTTCATCAAAGTGGGCATCGGTGCGGAGAAGCGCAGTAAAGTCATTTCGGATAAAGAAAAACGGATCACCGCATACCATGAGACAGGCCATGCGATCCTGTTCCATATGCTGCCGGATATGGAGGCGGTCTATACGATCTCCATTATCCCGACAGGTCCTGGCGCAGCGGGCTACACGATGCCGCAGCCGGAGAATGACGATATGTTCCAGACGAGAGGCAAAATGATGCAGTACATCACCGTATGCCTCGGCGGCCGTGTGGCAGAGGAGCTGATCTTCGACGATATCACAACGGGCGCATCCCGGGATATCAAACAGGCGACGGCTACCGCGCGTTCCATGATTACGAAGTACGGTATGTCTGAGAACCTTGGTCTTGTCGCTTACGATTCCGACTCGGATGAGGTCTTCATCGGCCGCGACTGGGGCCATACGAAGAGCTACAGCGAGAATGTAGCCGCAGCTATCGACGAGGAAGTCCGCCAGATGATCGAGAAATGCCACGATCAGGCGAAACAGATTATTCTGGAGCATTCCTATGTGCTGCATGAGTGTGCAAAGCAGCTGATGGAAAAAGAGAAGCTGAGCCGTGCTGAATTCGAAGCCATTTTTGAGCAGGAAGCACAGATGACAGGAACAGCACCGGAAGTTTCTGGAGAAATCTGATATCTTTTTATTTGCAATAGAAAACCTGCAGAAAACAAAAAAGTTTTTTGCAGGTTTTTTTCTGCGATTTTACGGGCGTTTGTGCAAATTAAAACAGAAAATCCGAAACGCCGGAAAAATTCATCGTTATTTTGAATAAGAATCAAATGAAAAAAAATCGCGATTTGTGCAGACTTTTCGAGGGACGTATGGTACTATAATAACTGTAAAAACCCCCCAATACATTATATAGTTTTTGCTACACCCCATAAGAGAAATACCTTCTCCAAAAGAGCCAGCGTACCCCGCTGGCTCTTTTACTATATAAAAATCCAATAAACACAATCGTTACATGTGTTCAGAAAAAGGTTGTATTACATGGCGGTGTGGGGTAAAATATAAGGAATGAATGATTGAGAAAGACAGAGGCGTTAGTTCATGGATAAAACAAGAATGCAGCAGTATATGTCACAGATGCGGGCGATGTTCAACAAGCATGCGCTCTACAGCGATGAATCCCCGCAGTATCAGATTCCGTTTGAGCCGAACCCGGGCGACACGGTGAAGATCCGGTTCCGTACCCTGAAAAATAATGTAGATGCGGTTTATTTCATCAGCGGTTCCACCCGTGCACAGATGCAGGTCGGTTTGGTCCGGAACGGTTTTGATTATTACGAGATCGAGATTCCGGTCGGAAATGAGCCGATCCGCTATTTTTTTGAGATTCAGGCAGGCCGCGTGGTCTGTTATTACAACAAGCTCGGTGTCACAAGAGAGCTGCAGGAGATGTACTCTTTCGGCATTATCCCGGGCTTCCATACGCCGGACTGGGCGAAGGGCGCTGTCATGTATCAGATTTTTGTGGACCGCTTCTGTAACGGAGATCCGTCCAACGATGTGCTGACGGGAGAGTACAGCTACATCGGTGAGCAGGTCAACAAGGTGGATGACTGGAACCGCTTCCCGGAGCAGATGGATGTCCGCAATTTCTACGGCGGCGATCTGCAGGGCGTCATTGACAAGATGGATTATCTGCAGGATCTCGGTGTGCAGGTCATTTATCTGAATCCGGTGTTTGTTTCGCCGTCGAACCATAAGTATGATATTCAGGATTATGACTATATTGATCCGCATTTCGGAAAGATTGTCTCCGACGAAGGCGATCTGCTCTGGCCGGGCGACAAGGACAATACGCGGGCAACGCGGTATATTGACCGTGTGACGAACAAGGCGAACCTGGAGGCGAGCAATGAACTGTTTATCCACCTGGTGGAGGAGGCGCACAAGCGCGGCATGAAGGTGATTCTGGACGGCGTTTTCAACCACTGTGGTTCGTTTAACAAGTGGCTGGACCGCGAGCGGATTTATGAGGCCGGAAAGGGCTATGAGCCGGGCGCGTATGTGGCGCAGGACAGTCCGTATCACACGTTTTTTAAGTTTTATAATGAGCATAGCTGGCCGTACAATGAGTTTTATGACGGCTGGTGGGGCCATGATACGCTGCCGAAGCTGAACTACGAGGGTTCGGAGAAGCTGATGGAGGATATTATGCGCATCGGCGCGAAGTGGGTTTCTCCGCCGTTTAATGCGGACGGCTGGCGGCTGGATGTGGCCGCTGACTTAGGACACAGCCCGGAGTTTAACCACAAGTTCTGGAAGGAGTTCCGGCGCGTTGTGAAGGAGGCGAATCCGGAGGCGATTATTCTGGCGGAGCACTACGGCGATGCGATGAGCTGGCTGCAGGGCGATGAGTGGGATACAGTGATGAACTATGATGCGTTTATGGAGCCGGTTTCCTGGTTCCTCACGGGTATGGAGAAGCACAGTGATGAGTTTAACCAGGGGCTTCTCGGAAACAGTGAGAGTTTTATCGGGGCGATGACGTATCATATGCCGGCGTTTTATGCGCCTTCGCTGTATACGGCGATGAATGAGCTGGATAATCATGATCATTCGCGGTTCCTCACGAGAACGAATCATCGTGTGGGGCGTGTGGCGAATGTTGGGCCGTATGCGGCTGCGGAGAATACGAATAAGGCGGTGCTGCGCGAGGCGGTTGTGATTCAGATGACGTGGCCGGGGGCGCCGACGCTGTATTATGGGGATGAGGCCGGCCAGGTCGGGTTTACGGATCCGGATAACCGGAGGACGTATCCCTGGGGACAGGAGGATCAGGAGCTGATCCGATTCTATAAAGAAATGATTGCGGTGCATCGGAGATTTCCGGTGCTGGCGATGGGATCGCTGAAATTTTTGTACCATGATTATAATGTGCTTTCTTATGGACGGTTTAATCAGGAGGAGCAGGTAATTGTGGTGATTAATAACCGGAATGAGAGGGTGCATGTGGAGATTCCGGTGTGGCTTACCGGGATTAACCGGAGTTCGGTGGTGAAGCTGACGCAGGTGTTTGCGACGGATGCGGTGGGATTTTCTTCGGAGGAGAAAGAAATCGAGGCACCGGCGGGCATACTGGAGATGGATTTGCTGCCGTTATCGGGAGTGGTACTGCATAGATGCGAGGAGTGACGGACGCCTCGCCGCCGCATCACGCAAGACTGAACGGGCGGCGGCGAGGCTGGTAGTGGGGACGGGAGGTTGAAAAATAGAAATGGAAAAAGAGCTCCGATTCGTATGAATCAGAGCTCTTAATCGTGCCGCAAACCGGGATCGAACCGGTACGGGTATCACTACCCACGGGATTTTAAGTCCCGGGCGTCTGCCAGTTCCGCCACTGCGGCATATGGACGGAGATGGATTCGAACCATCGAAGCAATTTGCAGCAGATTTACAGTCTGTCCCCTTTGGCCACTCGGGAATCCGTCCATGTATTTTGTTTTGTGTCAGAATGACTTCCGACATTGATTGATTATACTGGATGTGGAGCAAAAATGCAAGTGTTTTTTTGAAAAAATAAGAAAAAAGTTGAAAGGGGGGAGCGGGTCAGGTATAATATGATATATATGGGCTTCTATATTGAGAAATAAACAACCTGAAAATGGAGGGCATAGGGTAACTATGATTAAAATTAAGGATTATATCCGTGCGGGGTCGCTGGAAGAGGCGTATGAGCTGAATCAGAAGAGAAGCGCCTGTATTTTAGGCGGAATGCTCTGGACGAAGATGGGAGAGCGACAGGTGCAGACGGCAATTGATCTTTCCGGACTCGGACTGGATCAGATTGAAGAGTCGGAAGAGGAGTTTTCCATCGGATGCATGGTGACGCTGCGGCAGATGGAGGAGCATGAGGGGCTGAATGCTTATACCGACGGTGAGGCACGGGAGAGTGTGCGGAGTATTGTCGGGGTGCAGTTCCGGAATCTGGCTACGGTGGGAGGCAGTATTTTCGGCAGATTTGGATTTTCGGATGTGCTGACGCTGTTTCTGGCGCTGGATACGGAGGTGGAGCTGGTTCATGCGGGACGGATGTCGCTGGCGGAGTTTGCCTGTTCAAAGAGAGACAGGGATGTGCTGGTAAGGCTGATTGTGAAGAAGCATGAGGGTGTTACGGTTTATCAGAGTCATCGAAATTCCAGAACGGATTTCCCGGTGCTGACGTGTGCGGTGCGGGTGGAAGACGGAAAAGGATGTGCGGTGCTTGGGGCAAGACCGGCGAAGGCGGCACGTGTAGAGCTTCCGGCGGAGCTGGCGGAAAAGCTGGCGGCTGGAAAGGCATCTGCGGAGGAGCTGAAGGCGGCGGCTTCGGAGATTTCTGATCAGTTTACATATGGCAGTAATATGCGCGGAAGTGCAGAGTATCGTCATCATCTGGGACGGGTGCTGCTGCGCAGATGTATGGAAGAAATTCAGAAGAAGGAGGAGCAGTGATGAAGATTTCGATGATCTTAAATGGAAAGAAGACGGAAGCGGAAATTGATGCAGACATGCTCCTGATCGATTTTGTGAGAAGCCAGGGATGCTACAGTGTGAAGCGCGGCTGTGAGACGTCGAACTGCGGGCTGTGTACGGTTTTTCTGGAGGGAAAACCGGTGCTGTCGTGTTCGGTGCTTGCGGCGCGGGCGAATGGATGTAAGGTGGATACGCTGGAAGGCCTGCAGGAGGAAGCAGAAGAATTTGGTTCCTTTATTGCCGGACAGGGCGCCGAGCAGTGCGGGTTCTGCAATCCGGGGATGATTATGAATGCGATTGCGCTGTTCCGGGAAAATCCGGATCCGAGTGAGGAAGAAATTAAAGAATATCTGGCGGGAAATCTCTGCCGCTGTTCCGGATATGAAGGACAGCTTCGGGGAATTTTGAATTTCCTTGCCTGGAAAAAGCAGCAGGGAGGTGCGTCATGAGCAGAGAAAATCATATCTATGAACCGGACTGGTCGGGAAGAACCGATCAGCTCTGCAGTGTGAATAAGCCGGTGATCAAAAAGGATGCCCTCGCGCTGGTAACCGGAAAGCCGGTTTATGTAGATGATCTGGCGCCGAAGGATTGTCTGATTGTCAAGGTACTGCGGAGTCCGCATGCCAATGCAATCGTAAAATCCGTGAAAAAGACGGCAGCAGAGCGTGTTCCGGGCATTGAGGCGATTTATACCTGGGAGGATGTGCCGAAACAGCGTTTTACAATGGCAGGACAGACCTACCCGGAACCAAGCCCGTATGACCGTCTGATCCTCGATCAGCATGTGCGCTACGTGGGAGATCCGGTGGCGATTATTGCCGGAAAAGATGAAAAATGCGTGGACCGTGCGCGGAAGCTTCTGAAAGTAGAGTACGAAGTGCTTCCGGCCATTCTGGATTTTCATCAGTCCAAGGATAATGAACTGCTGGTGCATCCGGAGGAAAGCTGGAAATCGCTCTGTCCGGTCGGTGCGGACAATCAGAGAAATCTCTGTGCAAGTGCGGAAGATCACAACGGAGATGTGGAAGCCGTGCTCGCAGAGTGCGATGAGGTCGTAGAGCATACGTATCATGTACGTGCAGCCCAGCAGGCGATGATGGAGACGTTCCGGACATACTGCTTTATGGATACCTACGGACGGCTGAATGTGCTGAGCTCGACCCAGATCGTTTACCATGCGCGCCGCATTCTGTCCAATGCACTCGGCATTCCGAAATCGAAGATCCGTGTTTCCAAGCCGAGAATCGGCGGCGGATTCGGAGCGAAGCAGACGGTGGTTGCCGAAATTTTCCCGGCGTTTGTAACCTGGAAAACCGGAAAACCGTCGAAAATGATCTTTACGAGAGAAGAGTCCCAGACAGCATCCACACCGCGCCATGAGATGGAAGTAACGATCCGCCTCGGTGCGATGAAGGACGGAAGAATCCGTGCGATCGATCTGTATACACTTTCCAACACGGGTGCATACGGCGAGCATGGACCGACAACGGTCGGCCTTTCCGGCCACAAATCGATTCCGATGTATGGATCTCTTGAGGCTTACCGGTTTGCGTATGATGTTGTGTATTCCAACGTAATGTCAGCCGGTGCTTACCGCGGATACGGTGCGACGCAGGGTATCTTTGCCGTAGAATCTGCTGTCAGTGAGATGGCAGCGCGTCTTGGCATCGATCCGATCCGGATCCGGGAGCAGAATATGGTCCGTGAGGGACAGTTCATGCCGGCTTACTATGGCGAAACGGCAAACAGCTGTGCGCTTGACCAGTGCGTGGAGCGTGCGAAAGAGATGATCGGCTGGGATGAGAAATATCCGTGCCGTGATATGGGAGATGGAAAGGTGCGCAGCGTCGGCATTGCGATGGCGATGCAGGGTTCCTGTATTTCCAATCTCGATGTCGGATCGGCAACGATCAAAGTCAACGACGACGGCGGCTATACGATGCTGATCGCAGCGGCCGATATGGGAACCGGCTGCGATACGATTCTGTCCCAGATGGCGGCAGAGTGTCTGGAGTGTGATGTGGATGACATTACTGTTGTCGGCGCAGATACCGATACGTCCCCGTATGACTCCGGTTCCTATGCATCGAGTACGACGTATATTACCGGAAAAGCGGTGGAAAAAGCCTGCATGACGCTTCGGAAACGAATCTGTGCCCTGGCGGCAGAGCGGATGAACGTGCCGGAAGATGAGACAGAATTTACCGGTACCGGCGTCGTGCATGAAAAGAGTGGAAGCAGCATGACGATGGAAGAAATCGCAACAGCGGCCATGTGCAATAACGGCATCGCGCTGGAAGCGACGGAAAGCAACTGCTCTCCGGTATCGCCGCCGCCTTATATGGCTGGTGCGGTCGAGATCGAGCTGGATAAAGAGACCGGCGAGGTCAGGATTCTCGATTATGCCGCCGTTGTCGACTGCGGAACCGTCATCAACCCGAACCTTGCGCGCGTACAGGTCGAGGGCGGTCTGGTGCAGGGCATCGGCATGACGCTGTTTGAAAATATCCAGTACACGGACAAGGGTCAGATGATCAATAATTCGTTTATGCAGTATAAAGTGCCGACCCGCCTCGATATGGGCAAGCTGCGCGTCGAGTTTCGGAGCAGCTACGAGCCGACCGGTCCGTTCGGTGCAAAATCGATCGGCGAGATCGTTATCAACACACCGGCTCCGGCGCTGGCACATGCAATCTACAATGCGACGGGTCTGTGGTTCCGCGAACTGCCGATCACGAGCGAGCAGATTGCAATGGGAATTGCGGAAAAAGAATGCGAGTAACGATACTTTATCTGGCAGCCGGGAACAGCAGACGGTTCGGGGAAAATAAGCTGCTCTATCCGCTGGATGGAAAGGCGGTGTACCGCCATCTGCTGGACCGGCTGGCCCAAATTGCCGGAAGGCATGAGAACTGGGAACTGCTGGTTGTGACGCAGTATGAAAGGATTCTGGAGGAGCTTGCGCCGCTGGTAAAAGCCGGGCGTCTGCAGACGGTGTTTTCGCCGGACAGCGAAAAAGGAATTTCCTATACAATCCGCGCGGGAATCGAGGCGGCGGAGAAGCAAAATGCCGATGCCTGTGCGTGTTTTGCGGCGGATCAGCCGTACCTGAAGGAAGAGACGGCGGAGCGCTTTCTGGAATCCATGGAGATGCAGAAGGCTCCACTTGGCTGCGTTTTCTGCGGCGGCGAGAGCGGCAATCCGGTGTGGTTCTCAAAACCTTATTTTTCAGAACTAAAAGAACTTTCCGGCGACCGCGGCGGGAAAAAGGTGCTGAAACGGCACTGGGAATCGGTAATTCCGTTCCGGGTCGAAGCCGCGTGGGAATTAAAGGATCTGGATCGAAAAGAGGATCTCTGATGCAGAGACACCGGCGGCTGCCATGAATAAAATTTGAGACAGTGCGAAATTTGATGGATTTGGACTTGCATTTCCAGTGAGAAGTAAGTACAATGGGTATAATAAAAATTCGGGAGGCTTCAAAAAAATGCAGTTATTGGAAGACAGAATCCGCAAAGACGGAAAAGTACGCGAGGGAAATGTCCTGAAGGTGGACAGCTTTTTAAATCATCAGATGGACGTCAATCTGTTCCGGGAAATCGGAAAAGAGTTTCAGCGTCGTTTTGCGGGAGAGGAGATCACGAAAATTCTGACCATCGAGGCATCTGGAATCGGAATTGCCTGTGTTGTGGCTGAAATTTTTAATGTTCCGGTTGTGTTTGCAAAGAAAACACAGACCAAAAATATCGCCGGCGATGTTTATACCACAAAAGTAGAATCTTTCACCCATGGAAGAGTTTATGATATCATTGTTTCCAAAGAATTTCTGGGAAAAGGAGACAAAGTTCTCCTGATCGATGATTTCCTGGCAAACGGAAAAGCGCTGGAAGGACTGGCAACCCTGGTACAGGATTCCGGTGCAGAGCTCGTAGGAGCAGGCGTTGTCATCGAAAAAGGGTTCCAGATCGGAGGAAAACTGCTGCGTGACCGCGGCATTCATCTGGAATCTCTTGCCATCGTCGATGGTATGGATGATAAAACCGGGGAAATTACCTTCCGGAAACAGTAAGGAGGCGTCAAAATGGCAAATCTGATTGCAAGAATTGCCGTTCTTCTGGTTCTGGCGGCCGCAGGAATGGTGCTGGCCGACAGAAAAGAAAAAATTGATCTCAGTGTGTCACTGCTGCTGTTTCTGGCGGCAATCAATGTGACCTCTTTTTTCAGCCTGAAAGATAACAGGATTGTAGTTGTTATGATTCTGACGGTATATTTTCTGTTGTATGCAGGCGCAAAAGAGCTGCTGCGGAGACGGGCAGAGAAAAAAAGAAAATGAATGCAAACCGAACATCCGGCTGCGAGCACCCATGCAAAAGTGCCGGTCGGATGTTTTTGAATTTTTCTGTAAATTCAAAAAGCCCTCCGGGCAGGATCGCACTGCGGCGGAGGGGGAATTATGTCGCTGAAGCGACCCGCCGCCGGCGGAGAATCCTGAAAATTACCAAAATAAGGAGAACCGATATGAGACTGCTGCTGGCAGAAGATGAAAAAGAGATGGCGCACGCGCTGGAAGCAGTGTTTACACATAACCATTATTCTGTAGATGTTGTTTATAATGGAATTGATGCTGCGGACTGGGCAGAGAGCGGAAACTATGACGGCATGATCCTGGATATTATGATGCCGGGAAAAAGCGGGCTGGAGGTCTTAAGAGAGTGGACGGAGAGCATTCATCACCAGATTGAGCGTCTGAACAGTCTTGTAACACAGCTTCTGACGCTTGCAAAAATGGAGGAAGGTGGCGGAGAACTGGAGCTGAAAACATGGAATGCGTCAGAAACCATCATGGATGCCGTAACGTCCTTTGAAGCCTCTGTGGTTACGAAACAGATCGCGTTGCAGAGCGATATTGCAGAAGAAGTCCATATGGAAGGGGATGCCGCAAGAATTCACCAGCTCGTTTCTCTTCTTGTGGATAACGCCGTTAAATACACTCCGGAGGGTGGAAAAATCCACATTTTCTGGCGAAAAAACGGCAAAAAAGCAGAATTTTCGGTGCAGAATACCTGCGATACCCTGCCGGAAGGTGATCTCAACCGCCTCTTTGGCCGCTTCTACCGTGCGGATGCGTCGCGGGCCAGGGGAAAGAGGCGGCTATGGAATCGGCCTTTCCGTGGCTGCTGCAATTGTAAAGGCACATAAGGGAAAAATCACCGCAGAGCGGACACGAGATGGCATCTGTTTTAAAGCAGTCTTTCCGGCAAAAGGATGAAAGAAACAAAATTCCGGAAAAACGGAAAAATGACGGCAGGGCAGGAAAGGCAGACACACAAAAAAGCAGAAATCAAAAGCTTCCAAGAGAGAAAAAACAAAAGAAAACAAAAGAAAACAAAAGAAAACAAAAGGAGGAATATATGATGTTTGATTGTGGTTTACAAAACATTTTCCAGCTGAAAAGCGGACAGTCCCGTTCTATTAACTGGGAAAACCGGAATGGAGAAAAAGGAAAAGGCGGCATGGCATCCAGCGATCTTGGTCCGTCCAGAAAAGGTTCCCCGTGTATCCCGAAAATAGAAGCAGGAGAGACCGTAACACTTGGTGAGATCCAGGGAGAAGGCATCATTCAGCACATCTGGATCACCGTCACAGACCGTACCAGTGAACGTAACCGTTATGTTCTGCGGGATCTTGTTCTGCGCATGTACTGGGATGACGAAGAAGATCCATCCGTGGAATGCCCGCTTGGCGATTTCTTCTGCTGCGGCTTCGGTGTTTCCTACCAGGTAAACTCAGTCCCGATTGCTGTCAATCCGACCCGTGGTTTCAACAGCTATTTCCCGATGCCGTTCCGTAAAAACGCCCGTATTACCATTGAAAATCAGTGTGATGAGCCGATTCCGGCCTTCTTTTATCAGATCGACTATTGCCTGACAACGGTTCCGGAAGATGCTGCCTATTTCCATGCCCAGTGGCGTCGTCAGCGCATAACGGAAAAGGCAAAAGACTACGTTGTCCTCGACAACATCAAAGGGAAAGGCCAGTACGTTGGAACGTATCTTGCACTTACCAGCCTCGAACGCTACTGGTACGGAGAAGGTGAGATGAAATTCTACATCGATGGAGACAAGGATTATCCAACCATCTGCGGAACCGGAACAGAAGATTACTTCGGTGGTGCCTGGAGCTTTGCAACACAGCAAAATGGCCAAACCGTTGAAAATCAGTACTGCACTCCGTATCTTGGATATCCTTACTACTCTACCCACGATACCTTCCTTCATAATGATTACCACAATGATGATCAGATGCCACAGCGCAGCTTCTACCGCTGGCACCTTCTTGATCCTATCCTTTTTGAGAAGGATCTTAAGGTAACCCTTCAGCAGATTGGCGTCAGTCATGGAGGTCTCTTTGAACGTCAGGATGATGTCGCTACCACAGCTTACTGGTACCAGACGCATCCTCATGTACCATTCGCGCCACTCATGTCCAGAAAAGAGCGCTGGCCAAGATGATTTTTGACGCTTTTCCTATTTTATATGTTTCATGACGTTGCATAGCGGCTGCAAGAGTCCGTTCCGAACAAATTCGCTTCCAACGAATTTGTCCGGAAAAGGGCTCTTTCTTTTTTTATATGGTATTCAAAAAGCGATCCGGATTACAGAGGTCCGTCTTTTCACAAACCTTTCACATTTTCCGTCCATTCTTTAAGGTTCCTTTAAAGTTTCCTCATTATACTTAAAAATGTAAAAAACATTTCCGGAAGTAAATCAAACGAAAGGATCAATCGATTATGATGCAAAGCCAACAGATTCCCATGACCTTCCAACGGTATGAAACAAAATACATGCTTTCCCCGATCATGGTCCGCAAGCTTCGCAAGAGCCTTCCGGGTCATCTGCAGATGGATGAATACGGCCTTGATACCATCTGCAGCCTCTATTACGATACCCCGGATCACCAGCTCATCCGCCGTTCGCTGGAAAAACCCGTCTACAAAGAAAAACTGCGACTCCGCAGTTATGGCCCGGCCAAAGAGACCAGCCCCATATACGTAGAACTAAAGAAAAAATATGAAGGAATCGTCTACAAACGCCGCGAGCGCATGATATTATCAGAAGCGGTTCCCTATCTTGCGGGAAAATCAGAACCGGGCTTCGACAGCCAGATTCTCCACGAAATCACTTGGTTTCGCAACTACTACCGGGGGCTTGCTCCCGCTATGTACATCGCCTACGACCGCATCGCCTGCTTCGGCACGGAAGACAGGAACTTTCGTGTTACCTTCGACACCAATATCCGATGGCGTACCGACAATCTGTGTCTTGACGGTCCAACGGAAGGAACCAGGCTTTTAGAACCAGGCTGGTATCTCATGGAGGTGAAATCACCAGGTGCTGTGCCCCTATGGTTCAGCAAAATTCTGGATGATCTTGCAATCTATCCGGCATCATTTTCTAAATACGGCTTTGCCTATCAGATCGAAAATCAGAAAGTATCAGAAGAAAAAGCTTTCATACCATTCACAGATATCCGGCAAACCGTATCAAAAACAGCATTCCGTTAGCTGAATCAGGTAAGTCCTCTGCGGCCATTGCGAAAAGCAAGAAGCAGTGGGTGGACTCACAGCTTGCGAAAAGCCTTTTTCAAACATAATCTGCTTCACAAAAAAGAAAATGTAACTATTCAGAGCCATGCAAAATAGAAGCAACATCGCGATGTAGCGTAAGCGGAATCGAGATGGGGCTCTGAATAGACAAGAAAATAAAAAAATTCTGGGAGGAATTTGCTATGCTTAACGCAATATTCAGTTCCGTTTTTACAGAAACAACCGCCGCCTTCACCTTTGGTCAGTTCCTTGCCTGCACAGCAGTGTCTCTGATTCTGGGACTGTTGATCGCTGCTGTTTACAGGTACAAAAGCGAATGCACCAAAAGCTTTGCTGTCACGCTTGTTCTGATGCCTGTGATCGTACAGAGGGTGATCATGCTCGTCAATGGAAATCTTGGAACCGGAGTCCCTTGATTATACCAGTGTTTTTGACGATATCTTTGCCAGGTATCTGACCCGTTGCGAGCTTGTACAGGTAAAAACCACGAATATGGGAAGTCTTTTCAAGCTGGAGTATCGCATCGTATTCCGCGAGGAAGGCGAAGAGAAAAACATGATTGACCAGCTCCGCTGCAGAAACGGAAACCTTGAAATCCTGTGCAGTCGTGCGCAGACCGGAAGGGAGGAATTATAATGAATCGAAACAGAAATAAAAACAGAAAAAAAGAGACCGGCGCGGTCGTCAGTCTGCTTCTTGTATCATCGCTGGCCTTCGGCGGATGCGGCACAGCAGTGACATCTTCCAGCTCTGTAAATGCCGAATCTGCCCGTACAGAGTCAACCGGCGAAACATCTGCCGACAACGCGGATACCACATCAGAGAGCACAGATTCGGAAAATGCAATGGAAAGTGCTTCCGATATTAATTTTGACCTGGAACTGACCGAATCCACTATCGACACCGAATTCACAGACCGTGAGAAGAGCGGAAGCTACAAAGCGTTGGAAGCCGTAAAAATTACACTTAATAAGACGACAGCTACCGTCTCCGGCAGCGGAGTCAAAGCAGATGGCAGCACAATTACCATCACGGAAGAAGGCGTTTACATCGTAAGCGGAACACTTGAGGATGGCCAGATTATCGTAGACGCATCCGATTCCGACAAGGTTCAGATCGTACTCGATGGAGTCCATATCAACTGTGAGACGAATGCTGTCATCTACGTTCGCGAAGCGGACAAAGTTTTCATCACGCTTGCTGAAAACAGCAGCAACACGCTTGGCGGTGGAAACGAGTACACTCAGATTGACGACAACACGGTAGACGGCGTTATCTTCTCCAAATCAGATCTTGTCTGCAACGGGACAGGAAGTCTGACCATCGAGGCAGACTACAAGCACGGGATTGTATCCAAAGATGACCTTGTGATTACCGGCGGAACCTACAAAATCGCCGCTGCGGACAACGGGATCACAGCCAAAGATCAGATTAAAATTCTGAACGGAAGCTTTGACATTGATGCTGCAAACAGTGCGGTCAAGGCGAAGAATACGGATGACGCAGAGCTTGGAAATATCTATATTGCCGGTGGAATTTTTACGATCGAGGCGAAACAGGACGGCTTCCATGCAACCGGCAGCATTGTTGTCGATGATGGAACCATCACCGTAAACTCCGGTGATGACGGTTTCCATGCGGATCTCGACACCGTCATTCATGGCGGAACGATCCTTGTTGAAAAAAGCTACGAAGGACTGGAAGGAAAACGCGTTGTGGTCAATGGTGGTGACATTACCATAAACGCCAGCGACGATGGCATCAATGCCGCAAATTCCGGCGACGATGGCGCCAACGCCATAAATCCTGGCGCCAATGCTGCCGGTTCCGGTGACGATGACAGCAATGCCGCAAGCTCAAACAACGATAGCAGTGCTGCCGTAAACTCCGGTGATGATAGCAGCATATCCGGTGCGGCAGACGGAAAGGAACCTCCGCAAATGCCGCCTGATACAGAAAACGGCAGCGATATGCAGCCATCGCAGGACTTCGATCCGGAGAACGCTCCGTCTGGCGGAAATGCGCCGCAGAACTTCGATCCGGGGAATGCTCCGTCTGACGGCGATGCTCCACAGAAGATGCAGGGAGGCCCCGGCGGCGAAGGCAACTCTGAGCTTTACATTAAAATTACCGGCGGAACCCTGACTGTATCCGCCGATGGTGATGGTCTTGATTCCAACGGCGGTCTTCTCGTGACCGGCGGAACTACGATCGTGTACGGGCCGACCAGCGATGGTGACAGTGCCCTCGATTACGACGGAAGTGCAATTGTGACCGGCGGAACCTTAGCTGCTATCGGCAGTGCCGGCATGACGGAAAGCTTCGACGAAGCTTCCACCCAGCCCGTTATCACCTATTACAGTACGGAAACCCAGTCCGCTGACACTACCATCACACTGACAGACAGCGATGGAAGTGCCCTCTTCACGGTTACACCTGAAAAAGCCTACGCCAGCATCGTTTTGACCTGCCCCGAAATGAAACTGGACGCAACGTATACTCTGACTGCCGGTACCGACAACGAAGAGATCACCCTCACGGACATCATCACCACCGCCGGAACCCGGTCTGTTAAAACGATGAGCGATCCCAAAGGTGGAAAAATGCCAAATAACAGCGACAACAAAGGAACTCCGCCTTCAAAACCAAGCGACACGGCTGAGTGAACCGTTATAGTTCATTCAGCACCGGAACATTTGCTGTTCCGGTGCGTAAGAAAGTGATTCTACTCATGATTCTACCGTGGCTGTCTTCCTACTTCCAATTTGCCGTATTCTGTGCTAAAATAACCTCACAAGAAAAGAGGTAGAAAAATCATGTATGATAAACTGACCGAAAACGATATTAAAAAAATGCAGGAAGAAATCGACTACCGCAAACTGGTTGTCCGTCCAAAAGAACTCGAGGCTGTAAAAGAAGCCCGTGCCCAGGGCGATCTCAGCGAAAACTTTGAATACAAAGCTGCCAAACAGGACAAAAACCGCAACGAAAGCCGCATCCGCTATCTGGAAAAAATGATCAAAACCGCTCACGTTATTTCAGATACCTCAAAGGACGACGAAGTCGGCATCAACAATACCGTCCAGGTTTACATCGAAGAAGATGATGAGACAGAAACCTACAAACTTGTCACCACCGTTCGTGGTAATTCTCTCAAAGGATACGTCAGTATCGACTCGCCATTAGGAAAAGCCATTCTGGGTCATAAAGTCGGCGACCGCGTCACTGTAAAAGTAAGCGATGCCTATAGTTATGATCTCATCATCAAATCCATCGAAAACACTGCGGATACCGATGATGAACTCCGCAGCTATTAAAGGACAGAAAGAAAGGAAAATACCAGTCATGGAAAAAATTGCAAGCTTTACGATCGACCATATCAAACTTAAACCAGGCATCTATGTTTCAAGAAAAGATCACGTAGGTGACAGTGTCATCACAACCTTCGACCTGCGCATGACATCTCCAAACGATGAGCCTGTTATGAATACCGCTGAGGTCCACACCATCGAGCATCTTGGCGCAACGTTCCTTCGCAATCACGAAGAGTGGAAAGATAAAACCGTATATTTTGGTCCAATGGGCTGCCGTACAGGATTCTACCTGCTGCTGGCCGGTGATTACAGCTCGAAAGATATCGTTTCACTCGTAATAGAAATGTATGAATTTATCCGCGATTTCAAGGGCGAAGTCCCGGGTGCATCCCCGAAAGACTGCGGAAACTATCTGGATATGAATCTGTCCATGGCAAACTACCTTGGCAAAAAATACCTGGATGAGGTTTTGTACGGAATTGATGAATCCCGTCTCGTCTATCCGGAATAAATTCTAAAAATGGTAACTATTCAGAGCCATACAATTTCGCATGGCTCTGAATAGTTACAAAAAATGAAAGAAAACAGGGGGAAACAGAGTATGAGAACCATGGAAAACGAAAAACTGCGTGTGCAGATCAGCGATCACGGCGCAGAACTTAGCAGCATCTACGATAAAGCGGCTGACCGTGAGGCAGTCTGGATCGGCGATCCGGCCTTCTGGAACCGCCACGCACCGGTCCTGTTCCCGTTCGTCGGAAAAGTAAACGGCGGCTTCTACACCCATAAAGGAGTCAAATATCCGATGGGCCAGCACGGTTTCGCCCGCGACAACGAATTCGAGTGCATCGAAAACACCGAAAACAAAACAGTACACCGCCTGGTATCGACCGAAGAAACAAAAAAAGTCTACCCGTTCGATTTTGCCTTCACCGTAACCCAGGAACTCTCCGGCAGAACCCTGACCATAACCTGGAACGTAGAAAACACCGGTGATGATGACATGTACTTCTCCGTCGGCGGACATCCTGCATTCATGATTCCGGAACAGTATGACATCGTCTTCAACAAAGGCCTGGAAAACCACACTGAGACCGAACTCGAATACGTCCTGATCGACCCGGAAACAGCAGGCGTCGATGTCGCACATCCGAGAAAACTGAAACTTCAGGACGGCAGAATCCCGTACACCAGAACTCTTTTCGAAGAGGACGCCCTGATCTTCGACAACACCCAGGTCGAGCGCGTCGGCGTAGAAGTTGATGGAAAACCGTATGTCACTCTCACCTGCAAAGGCTTCCCGAGCGTCGGCGTATGGTCCAAGCCAAAAGCAGATGCCCCGTTCGTGTGCCTCGAGCCATGGATCGGCCGCTGCGACAACGTCGGCTTTGACGGCGAATTAAAAGACAAATACGGCGAACAGCACCTGAAAGCCGGTGAAACCTTCCAGGCAGGCTACACCATCACCATCGGAGAATAAGGACCCGAAAAAAAAGAAAAACCTCCGAAGTACAGCGAAAAGAACACGATTCCTGTACTTCGGGGGTTGAAATTTTACGGTTTCTTTACTATAATTAGCATCAAACCCAAAAAACGCATGTAGTTCATCATGCACAGAAGAAAAAACAGGAGGGAACGTTCTTGAAAAGAGAAACGGTTATCGTACTTGATTTTGGCGGTCAGTACAATCAGTTAATTGCAAGACGTGTACGTGAGTGCAACGTTTACTGTGAGATTTATTCTTACAAAACAGACATCGAAAAGATCAAAGAAATTCAGCCGAAAGGTATTATCTTCACCGGCGGCCCGAACAGCGCATATCTGCCGGATTCCCCGACTTATACAAAAGAAATTTTTGAACTTGGAATCCCGATCCTCGGCATCTGCTACGGATCACAGCTGATGATGCATCTGCTCGGCGGAAAAGTAGAAGTAGCACCGGTCAGAGAATATGGAAAAATTGAGGTAACTGTAGATACCAGTTCCGCACTGTTTGAGAACGTATCCGAAAAAACCATCTGCTGGATGAGCCACAACGACTACATCTCCAAAGCAGCTCCGGGATTCGAAATCATCGCCCATACGGATGACTGTCCGGTAGCAGCCGTTGCAAACGTAGAGAAAAACCTCTATGCAACCCAGTTTCATCCAGAAGTTCTGCACACCAAAGAAGGAAAGAAAATGCTTTCCAACTTTGTATACAATGTCTGCCGCTGCGCCGGCGACTGGCACATGGACTCCTTCGTAGAAGAATCCATCAAAGCTATCCGCGAAAAAGTAGGCGACGGAAAAGTCCTCTGCGCACTGTCCGGCGGAGTCGATTCCTCCGTAGCAGCTGTTATGCTTTCCAAAGCAGTCGGAAACCAGCTGACCTGCGTATTCGTAGATCACGGCCTGCTGCGTAAAAACGAGGGCGATGAAGTAGAAGCAGTCTTCGGACCGGACGGCCCATACGACCTGAATTTCATCCGCGTTAACGCACAGGAGCGTTTCTATGTAAAATTAAAAGGCGTAGAAGAGCCGGAGAGAAAACGTAAAATCATCGGCGAAGAGTTCATCCGCGTCTTCGAAGAAGAAGCAAAGAAAATTGGTGCTGTAGACTTCCTGGTACAGGGAACCATCTACCCAGACGTTGTAGAGAGCGGCGTCGGCGGAGAATCCACCGTCATCAAATCCCATCATAACGTCGGAGGACTGCCGGACTACGTAGATTTCAAAGAAATCATCGAGCCGCTGCGCAACCTCTTCAAAGACGAAGTAAGAAAAGCCGGCCTTGAGCTCGGCATCCCGGAATACCTCGTATTCCGTCAGCCATTCCCGGGCCCGGGACTTGGCATCCGTATCATCGGCGAAGTAACCGCCGAGAAAGTCAAAATGGTACAGGACGCCGACGCGATCTGGCGCGAAGAAATCGACAAAGCCGGAATCGCCCACGAAATCGGCCAGTACTTCGCAGCCTTGACCAACATGCGCTCCGTCGGAGTCATGGGAGATGAAAGAACCTACGATTACGCCATCGCCCTCCGCGCCGTCACCACCACCGATTTCATGACAGCCGAAAGCGCAGAAATTCCGTGGGATGTCATCGGAAAAACAACGAGCAGAATTGTAAATGAAGTAAAACACATCAATCGCGTTATGTATGATTGCACAGGAAAACCACCGGCAACCATCGAGTTTGAATAAATCGAGTTGCTTAAAAAAGCCAGTGTTTATGCGGGTTTCAGCG